>Ga0209769_1000201_pt1 | contig 23669 bp, 18 predicted proteins | sample LauGreSuBDMM15DN_2_FD_187569 | JGI IMG/M metagenome (GOLD analysis project Ga0209769, IMG submission 187569) | Freshwater lake microbial communities from Lake Michigan, USA - Su13.BD.MM15.DN (SPAdes) (version 3) | ecosystem: Environmental > Aquatic > Freshwater > Lake | place: Lake Michigan, USA...
CTCAAGGCGGATCGCGATCTGGCACTCGCCACCCTTGCGGCGATCCGCCTTGAGCGCGTTGAGGTGCGATCAACCGCATGGGATCCGTTGAACACGGTGAGCACCGTGGGTGGCGGCCTCTTTCCGCTGATCGCGCGCACCTTCGGTAGCAGCGAGCAGCGCGCGAAGGATCTCGCAGCGCGAATGACCTCGCTGCCGGAGTTCCTCGATGCTTCTATAGATGCACTCGTTGGCGTTCCTTCAATGAGCGTCTCCGCAGATGACGGCGCGCCGCGTGTGGCTGGAAGCGCGTCCGACAGCACCGCGCCGAGCGGCACGCTGCAGCTCCCGGCGCGTCCGGTGAGTCGACTCCACACTGAGACGGCGATTGCGCAGGCGGCGGGGATCGCCGAACTCGCCGAGATGAGCGTTGAGGTCTACGGCCCGTCGCTTCGCGCGGCGGCGGATGTGGCGCGTGCCGCGGCAGACCGATTCACCGAACGACTCCGCACGGAAGTCCTGCCGCGCAGCGAAGGTGAAGGACGTTACGGCACAGATCTATATGACCGCGCGCTGCGACACACCTTCTTCGGGTCGCACGACCGTGCCGCGGTGCGTGCCGCCGCTAAGGTGGAGTTCACCGCGGTGCGTGAGCGGATGATCGGCATTGCGCGCGAGATCGCTCCGCAATGGATTGGCGACGAGGCTGCTGTACTGGCAGAGAAGCCACATCAGCTTGTGGCACGCGTCCTACATGCGATCGGTGGCGAACACAGCGCCGCCGCGGATCTGCTCGATCGCTGCCGTGAGGAGACGGCGCGCTGCGAGGCGTTTGTGAAGCGCACGGGACTGATCGACCTGCCAAAGGAGCCGCTGCAGATCACCTGGACGCCACGCTTCTTGCGCGCCTACGGCGGCGCCTTCCTAGATTCACCAGGCCCGCTAGATAAAGGAGAGACGAGCTTCTTCTATGTGACACCACCGCCAGATGACGCCACGCCGGAGCAGGTGGAGTCGATGCTACGTGAAGATAATGACCGCATGTTGGCCCTGCTCGCGATTCACGAAGCGATCCCAGGGCATTACTTGCAACTTGCCGCCGCGAATGAGACGAAGCGACCGCTTCGCGCCGCGTTTGGCTCCGGCGTCTTCGCCGAAGGGTGGGCGGTCTACGTCACGCAGGTGATGTTGGACGAAGGGTTCGGTGACGGTGACAAGGCGCTTGAGCTGGTTCACTGGAAGTTCTATCTGCGCTGCATCGCTAACGCGTTGCTTGATGTGGGGATTCACGCCGAGGGTCGCGACGAAGCGTGGGCGATGCACCTGATGGTGGGGGAGACATGGCAGGAGGAGTCGGAGGCGAAGGCGAAGTATTTGCGCGCGCGGCTCACCGCAACGCAGCTCCCAACGTATTTCATCGGTTCCGTTGGCTGCTGGGAGTTGGAGGATCGCGCGCGCGCCGCCGTGAGTGGCGCGCCGGCTCAGCACGCAGGCTTACCGGGGAACCGACCAGCAACCGAAGGCTTCAGTCGACCGGCGCATCTGCGCGCCATGCTGCAGCACGGTACGCCGCCAATTCCACTTCTTGAACGCCTGATCCGCGCGGCAGAGTAACGCCGCGTCAGCGGCGCTCGCGTCAGCGCGGCGGTCGTGCTGGTCGGCCGTCTGGCTCTGGAGCAGCACCAGGTGCTGAGAGCGCCGCGGTGGCCGCCGCCGAGTAGGCCGAATCGGTTGGCGTTGAAGAGCCCTTCACCGTGACCGACTTTGCGCCGACAGGTGGCTGCTCCGTTGCCGGGAGGATTGAGCGGCCAGGGAGGCGATGCTCAAGCTTCACCGTCACGTCGTAGTCCTCACAGAGATCGAGGAACGGATCTGGATCGAACGCATCCGGCGACTTCACGCCAGCGCCACCCCAGACACCTTCCGCGATGAGCTCCATCGCCATGATCGGCATCACGCCGGTCTGCCAGGCGACTGGCTGCAGGTTGTAGCGGCCCATCGTTTCTGCCGCATCGCAGACCTGGTAGTGGAAGGTCTCGCGTGGGCGACCATCTTTGGTGCCGCTGACGAGCGCGCCAACGATTGCGCGCCCCACCATGTTCTTGCCGAGCGTTGACGGATCTGGCGAGAGTGCGCCGATCACGTCGCGTGGTGCAACCTTCGTCCCCTTCACGTTGATCGGCTCCTTGCCGTCAAGACCGAGTCGGTGCAGCAGCTGCAGCGTCTCAATGAAGTCGGCACCGAGCGCGTACTTGAAGGTGATCAGGTCGGCCTTCATGTTGCGTGGCAGCTGCACGATCTCTTCGTGCTCCACGTTGACGCACATGACCGGACCAACGCCTTCAGGGAAGACGAAGTCCTCTGGCTCGCTGAATGGTGCGCGCGCCTCAATCTTTCCGTTGCGCCAGATGATCGGTGGGTTCAAGCACTCCTCAATGACGGTCCACAGGCTGAAGACCGTGGCGAACGGGTAGCCCTCAATGCGCAGGTCGCCGCCGTCACGAATATGGACGGCGCTAATCTCATCAACGGTCCACTTCTTTGCGTACGCCGCGAAGATGTTGGAGAGGCCAGGGTCCATCCCCATGCCGATCAGCGCGACCTTCCCCTTCGCCTCCCAGAGGCCGTTCTTCGCCACCTGATAGGCGCCGAGCATCTCGCCTGGCACCGTGTTCGGATTCTCCTTGTCAGGGACTGAGAGGCTGGTCGCCATGTCGATGTAGTGGACGCCCGCTTCCAGCGCCGCGTCAAAGATCGCTGGCACGAAGCGCGGGTCAACAGCGTTCAGCACGAGGTCCGCTTTGGATGAAACGATCAGCTCCTTGAGCTGCTGCGCATTCCCCGCGTCAACTTGCGCCACGTCATACCCGACGCCCACGGCGTCTGCCACGGTCCGTGCGCGATCCAACGAATAGTCGGCGAGGGTCATCTTGGTGAGCCATTTGCGCCCTTTGACGAGGTGGGCGATTGCCTCTCCGACCGTGCCAGTACCAACCAACAAAACGTTCATAAACGTCCAGACCTTTCCCGCAGGGGCCCAGTTTGCCGGGCTGCACCTGCACCAGGGGAGACCGCAGAGGCCTCAACCCAGTTACTTACCCCAGCCTACGCCTCCCCCCTGGGGGGTCGTCAAACGGAGAGGATTCGTGCGGGATTCTTAATACTTCCCCCCGAAGCAAGGGGAGTAGAATGAGTGCAGCGCACGGCTTCGTGCAGTGACACATATAAGGAGGACGCGTGGATCTTCTACTCCCTCTCATCATCGTTGGCGCACTCGTACTACTCGTTGTCTCTGCATTTAACGGACTGGTGAGCGGTCGAAATCGCGTGGACGAAGCGCTCGGCCAGATCCAGGTGCAGTTAAAGCGCCGCTACGACCTCATTCCGAACCTCGTTGAGGCGGTGAAGGGGCAGATGGGATTTGAGAAGGGCGTCCTTGAGAGTGTCACCGCCGCACGCGCCGCCGCCGTGAGCGCCGGCTCCACCGGCAACACCGCTGCACAGGCAAAGGCCGAGAACATGCTCAGCAGCTCGCTGCGCACCCTCTTCGCCAATGTGGAGGCCTACCCCACGCTGAAGTCGAACGAGAATGTGATTCAGTTGCAGGAGCAGCTCACCTCCACGGAGAACCAGATCGGCTTCAGCCGCCAGCACTACAACACGTCGGTCCTCTCCTATAACAACTCGGTGCAGAGCTTCCCAGGGCTCCTCTTCGCTGGAGCATTCAGATTTGCGAAGCGCGACTTCTTTGACGCGCCGGACTCCGAGGAGGCCGTCCCCAAGGTCAGCCTCTCCTGATCGTCTCGGCGTCATAGAGCGGCATGGCCACCTTTTACGATCTCGCGGCGGCGAACCGGCGCAAGTCGGCGTTGCTCGTCCTGCTCGTGCTCGGCATCTTTGCCGCGCTTGCCACCGCGGCGGGCGTGGCGTTCACTGGCGGCATTGAAGGGGCGCTCCCGTATTCGCTCGTCGCCTTTGGCCTTGGCTTTGTCCTGACGCTCGGCGCCTGGTTCGGCGGCGATCGCGCCGTGTTGGCCGCATCAGGGGCGAAGCCGCTCGACCCGAACGCTGGCGCTGAGGAGTTGCAGTTGGACAACATCACCGCCGAACTCTCCATTGCGGCGAACATCCCGAAGCCGAAGATCTACGTCATTGATGACACGGCGCTGAACGCTTTCGCCACAGGGCGCGATCCTCAGCATGCGAGCATCGCCGTCACCAAGGGTCTCATGGTGAAGCTTGATCGCGAGGAGATGAGTGGCGTGATTGCGCACGAGCTCTCACACGTGCGCAACTTTGATATTCGCTACAGCCTGCTCGTGGCGGCACTCGTTGGCTCGCTCGCACTTCTCAGCGACATGCTCCTTCGATTCGCCATGTTTGGTGGCGGGCGTCGCCGTGACAACGACAAAGGAGGCGGCGGCCTCCAGATCATCGTCTTCTTCCTGACGATCATCCTCGCGATTCTTGCGCCGATCGCGGCGCGCATGGTGCAGCTCGCCGTCTCGCGTCAACGCGAATACCTGGCAGACGCTTCGGGCGTTGAACTGACGCGTAACCCGCAGGGGCTTGAGCGCGCCCTGGCCAAACTGGCCGGCGACAAGGAGGTCCTTGAGGTTGCCACCAAGGCCACGGCGCACTTCTATATCGTGAACCCGGTGAAGCACTTTGAGACCCGCGCCGCGGGGTTCATGGCCACCCATCCTCCGCTCACCGATCGCATCAACCGCCTGCGCACCTTGCGCGGCGCCCAGCCCCTGCTAGCATCGGAGGATCGCGCGCGGGAGTAGCTCAGTTGGTAGAGCACTTGCCTTCCAAGCAAGATGTCGCGAGTTCGAGCCTCGTCTCCCGCTCCAACTCCCTTAGGGCCTGATCTCCTATGCGTCTGAAAGCACGGTGCGCGCCACGCGCTTAGCCAGCGCGAGGATGGTGATCATGGGGTTGACCCCGATGGCGGTAGGGAAGAGCGAGCCATCGGCAACGTAGAGGCCTTTGATCAGCCCGCCATTCGGATCGGTTGCGCGCGGGCGGCTGCTGGATCGTACGCGACCATATGGGTCGCAGGCGTGATCCACAGGGTCGCTACCCATCCGCGCGGTGCCCATCTGGTGCGCAGAGAAGACGGTGCCGCGATTTGGTGAGAAGTCGAAGCGCGTGAGTCGGCGCTGCAGCACCTGGAACGCCTCAACGCCATCACGGCGGCGCCAGGCGATTGGCGGTGAGCCCGCAGCGATCACCTCGCTCGCTCCGGCTGCCTCCGCCATACGGACGAGTGAGCCGAGTGCAGCGCGCAGAGTACGCTCATCACGCGGCGTGGTGCGGTACTCAATTTTTGCGAAGCCGCTGCGCGTCTCGCTGATGCGACCGCCACCATCATCTTTAGCGATCGCTAAGAACGGCGCGATATACGGCGCGAGTTTCATCAGGCGTTGGTGTTCGTCACGACTCGTCCACGGGATGCCGAGCGAAAGCAGGCCAGGGTGCCCTGGCGCACTCTCAATGATGTAGCCGTTGCGGTCTTCCATCGGCTCAATGAACTCTTCGCTTTTTGCCGCCTGCATGGTGCCGCGCCACATCTCAATCTTCTCGGGGAAGATGCCCGCGGCCAGCGTCACTGGATGCAGTCGCAGGTTTTGGCCAATGGCGGGGTGGGTGAGTCCACTGCGACGCAAGAGGAGCGGTGTGCGCAGCGCACCGCCACTCACCACCACCTGCGGGGCGATGATCTCCAGCGTGCGGGGTGCCCCTGCGCGCGTTCCGTACGTTGTGACTGCGCCGCGGACGGTGCCGTTAGTGATGATCAGGCGCTCAGCCTTGCAGTCTGGGATGAGGTGCGCGCCAGCTTCGAGCGCCTGGGGGAGGTGCAGCCGAAGTGTGGACTGCTTCGAGCCGCGCTTGCACCCGAACGGGCAGGTGCCGCAGTCGCCGCACTCAGCACGGTTCATCTGAATCTTTTCACCACGCCAGTCGCGTCCTTCAGCGCCGCGGATGAGCGCCGCATCCTTTGGCGGCATCTTCTCTGATGGTTGCGCGCCGACTTCGCGCAGCACCTCGTTGAGGTCCTGCTTAAAGCGTGGCGATGCGATCCCGGTAACACCGTGTTGCTCCTCCCACTCAGCGCGCACGCGATCAGGGACAGGGATGGAGGTCATCCAGTTGACAGTGGTGCCACCACCAACGGTGCCCCCCGCGAGGATGGCGATGTGCGCGTCGTCTGTGGCGGTGAACCCTGAGTCAAGGTAGAGGCGTTCATAGGCGTCGCGCTCCCTGGTCGGGAAGCTCCGCTCGTCATAGAGCGCACCCGACTCAATCACCATGACCCGCTTGCCGGCGCGAGCGAGGTCGCGCGCCACTGAGCCGCCACCAGCGCCGGAGCCGATCACCAGCACATCCACCGCAATGCGCTGCGCCTGCTGCGGGTTAAACGCGATGAGCTTGGAGTAGTCGCGTGTGGCGGCGTTTGGCTTTGGGTTGTAGCCGATTGACTTCAGTCGCGCACGGAGCTTTGGATCCCCCGGCTCATCGGCATCCGCATACGCCAAGAAGCAGAGCAGCTTCCGCAGTGCGGATGCAGCACTGCGCATCAGCGGGAGGCGGTGCTGTACCCAGTGTTGCAGGTAGGCGTCTCGCTCATCACCGCGCAGGCTGCTGTACTTCACCGCGCGGCCGCCAATGAGGAGGCTCCCAGCGCGCGTCTCAATGAGTCGCAACACAAGTCGCAGTTGGCTCACGAGCTCCGGATCAACGACCGTTGCGAAGGCGCGCTCGGCCGCCTGTGCGCGTGCCGCACCGCCGCCAGGAACGAAGCCTTCGGCAAGAGCGGCGAGGGTGCGCCGTTCGGCTGTGGTCAGGACCTCCTGATCCTTTGGGGTCCGCTTCACCTTGCTCATAGCGCCTATCTTGCCGTGTTCGCGCTCGTATGGCTGACGTGTGGCGCCTGCTGCGCTACGATCACAGCCGTTGGCGCGTGGCCAAGCGGTAAGGCACCTGCCTCTGGAGCAGGGGATCCTAGGTTCGAATCCTAGCGCGCCAGCCAACTCACCTGATCGATTGCTGCACGCTATTTCAGTGCGGCGAGCCACTCCTGCATCACTTGGGTGAAGGCCTCTGGGTCCTCTTCAAATGGCACATGGCCGAGCCCCGGCAGCACCACGTACGTGGCAGCGGGGAGCGCATCGCGCAGCGACTCACCCGCGGATAGTGGCACCCAACTGTCGTCAGCCCCCCAGAGAATCAGCGTGGGGATCGGCGCGCCAGCGCGCGACACAATCTCCGCGATTGGTCGAGTGAGTGCGTTCTTGCTACCGTCCCGCAGCACACCGAGCAGTGCCGCGTCCCACTCTGGGAGTCGTGACGCGGCGGCGTATCCGCGGATCATCTCTGGAGTCGCGGCGGACTTCACAGCGAACGCAGAGCTGAGCAGTTCACCGAACGTGGCCTCTGTAAAGGCACTGCGAATCAGGATGCGAACGGCGCGTCGGAGAGGCGAGGCTTGCAAGGCCGAAGTAGCGGGGCTGTCGCCGAAAGATGCGCCGATCGCAGCATCAATGAGTGCGAGCCCGCGCACGCGCTCTGGCGCGAGTGCGGCGACCCATGAGACCACGTTGCCGCCCATGCTGTGCCCTGCTAGCACCGCCTGGTTGATCTGCATTTGGTCCATCACGGCAAGGACAAATCTCGCGTGAGACGCGTGATCATACGAACCACTCCAGCCCTTCTCCGCGAGGCCGAAGCCTGGCAGATCGAGCGCAACCACGAACCAGCCACTCGCGGCGAGCGGCTCAACGACGTGGCGCCAGCCAAACGTGCTCCCGCCGAATCCGTGGACCAGGATGAGCGCTGGATCGCTACTGCGGCCCGCGGTTGCAACTACGGTGCCGCGTCCTTCAACGGTGACCACCGTGGCGTTCGGTGCGGCGCCAGTGGCGAGCAGCTCCTCTGGTCGCGCCTCCGCGCCCGCTGGGAGATCGATCAGGAAGGGGAGGAGGGCGAGGATGAGTAGCGCCTGCAGGAGCCTCTTCAATACGCGCTTCATCCGCCCAGTATCCCTGATCCGCCGCGGTCGTTCATCCGCGCCCGTTCATCCACGGTTAACGTGCGGCGCTATCCTGAGGCCATGACAGCACCACGCGTCCTCTTCCTCTGCACGCATAACTCGGCCCGCTCACAGATGGCCGAGGCGCTACTCCGTTCACGCTCCCGCGGGCGCGTGGAGGTGGAGAGCGCTGGCACGGAGAAGACACTGGTGCGACCCCTCGCGCTGAAGGCGCTTGAAGAGATCGGGATTGACGGGTCGGCGCAGACGAGCAAGACGATGGAGCGCTTCATTGACGAGCAGTTTGATTACGTGATCACCGTCTGCGACGCGGCGAACGACGCCTGCCCAACCTTCCCCAACGCTGGCGCCCGCGAGCACTGGTCGCTCCCAGATCCGTCAAAGGCGACCGGGAGTGAAGAGCAGCAGCTGGAGGTGTATCGCGGAGTGCGCGACGATCTGGAGCTGCGCATTATGGAACTGCTGCGGCGAATGGAGCCGAACCTGGCGTAACGCGCCGGCGAGAAGTAGCGCTTAGCGGCGGCCTCGCTGCAGGCGCACCATCTGTGCCTTGGCGATCAGGTCGCGTGGGAAGTCGAGCAGAATCGGCTCGTAGCCAACCGGGATCTCAATCGCGAGTGCCGCCTTGGTCAACTTGCGGACGAGTGTCAGCTTCTCCATCTCGTTTGGTGCAACGAAGCTGATCGCCTCACCGAGTGCGCCAGCGCGACCGGTTCGACCGATGCGGTGCACGTAGTCTTCGGGGTCAAACGGGAGCTCGTAATTGATCACGGCGGGGAGCGCTTCAATGTCAAGGCCGCGTGCGGCAACATCGGTTGCCACCATTACGCGCGCCTCGCCCGCCTTGAATGCGGCGAGCGCCCTGTTGCGCTGCTTCTGATCCTTGTCACCATGAATCTCCACCACGTTGTGTCCGTCGCGGTGTAGGAAGTCACCCAAGCGATTCGCTTCTACTTTTCTGTTCACGAAGACGAGCGTCTGATCCCAGTTGCGCGTCTTGAGCAGGTCGCTCAGTAGCGCGCGGCGGCGGCGATCATCCACTGGCATGATCACCTGACGCACGTTCTCGGCGGTCTGGTTGCGTCGGGCAACTTCCACTGTCACTGGGTCGTGAAGGAAGTCGTGGGCGAGCGCGCGAATCGGCTCGGAGAAGGTGGCGGAGAAGAGGAGGCTCTGTCGCTTCTTCGGGATGAGAGCGAGGATGCGCTTTAGATCAGGCATGAAACCCATGTCGAGCATGCGGTCCGCTTCATCCAGGATCAAGATAGAGACCTGCGAGAGGTTCACGGTCTTAGAGCCGGCGTGATCAAGGAGTCTGCCCGGCGTCGCAATGAGAATCTCCACGCCGGCAAGGAGCATCTTCTGTTGTGGCGGCATCGGCACGCCGCCGTACACCACGCCGCTACGGAGCGGCAGGTATTTGCCGTACGTGGTGCAGCTCTCGGAGATCTGCACGGCGAGCTCGCGTGTTGGGGTCAAGACGAGCGCGCGCACGGGGTGACGCGCAGGGCTCGGCGACGGTGTGGCGAACGGCTTCAGCAGGTGCATGATTGGGAGGACGAAGGCGGCGGTCTTCCCGGTCCCGGTCTGCGCTGCGCCGAGGAGATCGCGTCCCTGAAGGACGTGCGGGATCGCCTGCTCTTGAATTGGGGTGGGCTCGGTGTATCCCTCAGCAGCAACCGCGCGCAAGAGTTCAGGGGCAAGGTTCAAATCGGCAAATGTGGGCATCTGCGAACAGCGTACCCGACTAAGAGGGATGAGGTGCGATGATCGGGGAATGAGCAACGATTCAACGCTTCTCGGCGCCCTCGCCCCCGCCGCCCCTCTCGCCGCGCGGATGCGCCCTGCAACGCTGGACGAGGTGGTGGGCCAGGAGGCGCTCGTTGGTTCTGGCGCGCCGCTACGCCGACTTCTTGAGCGCGGCGAGACACCATCGCTCCTCCTCTGGGGGCCGCCTGGATCCGGCAAGTCAACGCTTGCGGCGGTGATTGCCGCCGCAGTTCGCGCCGTCCCCACCAGCCTCTCGGCAACGAGCGACGGCGTGGCCGAAGTGCGCAAGGCGGTTGCCGCCGCGGCGGAGCGTCGCGCGCACGGCGAACAGACACTCTTGTTTATTGATGAGTTGCATCGATTCAGCCGCACGCAGCAAGATGCGCTCCTTCCGCATGTTGAGGCTGGCACGATTATTTTAGTCGGGGCCACCACAGAGCCGCCACCGCGCGCGATCTCACCCGCGCTCCTTTCCCGCATGCGCACCTTCCGCCTCACGGCGCTCTCACCAGACGATCTCGCCACGCTGCTGCAGCGCGCGCTGGATGACGCGCGCGGATTTGGCGGAAAGATTGCTGTTGATGACGACGCGCGACGCCAGTTGATCGGCTACGCCGGCGGCGATGCCCGCCGCATGTTGACGCTCCTGGAGCTCGCCGTACTGATGACGCCAGCCGGGAAGCCTGTGACGCCGAACGAGGTGCTGCTCGCCGCGCAGGATCGCAGCCTCCCGTACGACCAGTCTGGCGTCACCTCGGCGCTGATCAAGAGCATTCGCGGCAACGATCCTGACGCTGCGATCTGGTGGCTCGCCACAGCACTCGAAGGCGGCGAAGATCCGCGCATCATCGCGCGGCGGCTGCTCGTCTCTGCCTCTGAAGATGTTGGGAACGCAGATCCTTCGGCGCTGTCGCTCGTCGTTGCAGCGGCACAGGTGGTAGAACTCGCCGGTTCGCCTGAGTGCGACTACGCGCTGGCTCAGGCGGTGACGTATCTCGCCTCGGCGCCGAAGTCGCCGCGCGCTGGTGAAGCACTGGCCGCCGCGCGTGAACAGATCGCGCATGCCGGACAACTCCCAGTCCCTGGACACCTTCGTGCTGCGGCGAAAACGTATCAGTCGCCACACGCGGTGGGTGAGCCGTTTGATCTTGCCCAGGAGTACCTGCCAAAAGAGATCGCGGCGAAGCGCTTCTACGATCCGTCAGGTAGTGGTGCCGAGGCCCAGCTTCGCGATCGCATCACTGAACTTCGCGCCACGCGCGCTGCTCGAAAGCCAGGCGAGTAGTCCCCTCGCTACGCGAGACCGTGCTTCAGGAGGAGGGCGTGGTCGTTCAGTAGTTCGCTGGTTGGTGCATCGGCAACGATGCGGCCGCCGTCAATAACAATGCTGCGCGGGAAGGCGGCGCGGGCGAGTTCAAGGTCGTGCGTGCTGACGATCAGCGTTTGGCTCAGCGTGTTGAGTAGCTCAATCAACTCTCGGCGGCCGCGCGGATCGAGCCCTGCGGACGGCTCATCAAAGACCAAGACGCTCGGCTCCATGGAGAGGACGGTGGCGAGCGCGACGCGCTTGCGCTGGCCAATGGAGAGGCGCATCGGCGGGCGGCTCGCAAGCTCGAGTGCGCCAACGGCGGCGAGTGCCGCCTCCACGCGGTCGTGCACCGTAGCGGCACTAAGGCCCATATGGATTGGCCCGAAGGCGACGTCTTCCCACACGGTTGGACTGAAGAGCTGATCGTCTGGATCCTGGAAGACGAGGCCCACTTCGGCGCGGACTCGGCCGATCGTCTTCTCACTCACCTCCATCCCCGCCACACGCACGCTGCCGTGTGTTGGTCGGTGGATGCCGTTGAGGTGCAGCATCAGCGTGCTCTTCCCCGCGCCGTTTGGTCCGAGGAGCGCCACCTTCTCGCCGCGCGCAATGTGCAGGTCCATCCCACGAATCGCTTCGGTCCCGTCCGGATAGCGGAAGTGGAGGTGCTCAATGTGAATCCAGTGATCGTCACCCGTTGGCTCACCGTTGTGCTGGTGCGGATGTGCGTGCGCGGCGGGGAGGTCGCCGTGCGTATGCGGGTGGCTGTGCTGGAGTGGGTCGCGTTCGCTGCTCATCGTTACACCCTCGGCAGCAGCGCGCCTGCTGCAGTGATCGCGGTGAAGGCGAGGAGCGCGAGGAGAACCTTAAGGAGCAGTCGCGCGTCGGGCTGAATCAGCGAGCCGAGCGAGAGCGAGCCAGCTGCGCCACGCGCCGTTGCCGCCTCTTCAACGCGTCCGGCGCGGGCATAGGCGCGCAAGAAGAGGGCGCCAGCGAGGTTTCCCGTCACCTTGGCGCGCCAAGGGATCGTGCCGCCGATACGTTCACGCGTTTCGCCAACGGGACTCGCCGAACGTGCAGAGCGTGCGCGCAGCATGCGCGACGCTTCGCCACGGAGCAGCTCTACGTAGCGCACGGTGAGTCCGGCGCCCGTGGCGATCGCGTCGGGGAGCTTCAGTGCGCGGAGCGAGCCAACGATGCTTTCAATCGGATATCGACGCACCAGGATCGTCCCAACCTGCACGGAGATCCACGACTTCACCGCGGCGGTGAGGAAGATGCGCAGGCCCGCGCCACTGATGGAGAGCTGCGCCGATCCGAGCGCGCCGCTCCAGATCAGCTCGTCGCCCCTGATGAAGATGAGCGGGAGTGCGGCGAGGGTGAAGGGGAGGGCGATCAGACCGCGCCGCGCAAGTGTGAACGGCGCATACCCGCTCGCAGCGCCAGCGGTGGCAACAGCGAGCCAGACAAGTGCATAGACGACGTAGCTCCCTGCAGGGAGGAGTGCGATGCCGAGGATCGTGAGGAGCGCCGCAACGATCGCGCCGCGCGCATCACGCTGGCTTGAGCGTTGCAACACGTTACGAACTCTTTCGCGCGCTGGCGAGGCGGTTGAGGAACACGATGAGTAGAAGAACAACGAGGGCGCCGATGACACCTGCGAGCGCAGTCCCTGCCGCACCACTGAAGCCAGGAACGCTGTAGCTGGCAAAGAGTTCAAACGGCGCCGCCTGACTCGTATTAATGAAGCCAAGATCCGTTGCAACTTTCTCTAAGCCGTCGGGGCTGGTTGATGCGAAGAGGCTCGCGAGGCCAACCGTTGTTCCAGCGATGAGGAGTCCGGCGGCAATGCGTCGACGTGGCGAGGTTGGCGCAGCAGGAACGCTCTTCGCAAAGATCTCTGGTGCGCTGACGGCGATGAAGCTGATTGCCGACACGCTGATCAGCGCCTCACCAAGTCCGATGAGTGCATGCGTCCCAAGCATGGCGGGGAGTCCGATGCTGATATCAGTTGTCCCTGAAAGGCCGAGCTGCAGCGTGGTGAATCCTGCGGCCGCCATCACAGAGAGCCATGCGGCTACGCCAACGCCAATCAGGGTGGCGCGGCGCGCGTTACCGAGCATTGCGGCGATCCCGCGCGCAACGAGTGTGCCGCCGAGCGTGCCAATTACGCCCATATTGAAGATGTTTGCGCCGAGGGCGAGTAGCCCGCCGTCTTGAAAGAGGAGCGCCTGGATCCCAATCACTGTTGCCATCACCACACTCCCAGCCCATGGGCCAAGGAGGAAGCCGGCGAGGACGCCGCCAAGCAGGTGACCGCTCGTTCCTGCGGCAACGGGGAAGTTGAACATCTGCGCGGCGAAGATGAAGGCGCCCGAGAGACCCATCAGGATCGTCTGCGACGCAGCGGCCGGTCCGCGCTGGCCGATCCTGCGCAGCGCGATGCCGATCACCACCGCGGTGGCGACCCAGAGGCCGAGCGCCACCTGGGGGGCGAGGAAGCCGTCGGGGATATGGAGGAGGGGTCGCATCAGAAACTGAGTCTATCGCAACAGGTTGCAATAAGCATCGCCTATCCTCTCCCCATGGCGAAGGTGACGGAGAACCAGGGACTTACCGAGCGGCTACAGGCCGCCCTGAAGCAGCGCGGACAGCGCTGGACTGATCAGCGCCAGATCATCGTGGACGTGCTCGCCGCATCAGACGGACATGCCACTGGTGCCGAACTCGTGGAGCGCGTGCGCGTGGACGATCCGAGCACGACCCCGTCAACGGTCTACCGCACCCTCGACCTTCTTGAAGATCTCGGCCTGGCGCGCCATCACCACGGCCCTGACGGGCGTGAGACATACCACCTCAAGGAGACATCGGAGCACGGGCACCTTCACTGTCGCGGCTGCGGGGCCGAGCAAGAGTTGGATGCCGCCGCCGCCGCGCCGATTCTTGCGGCGATCACGGGGGCGACCGGATTCACCACCGACCTGGACCACCTTTCACTGCATGGGCTCTGCGCCGCCTGCCGCGCAGCCCAAGGAGAGTAGACTCGCCTGGAGCGGCGCGCCTCTCGCGCCACAAGTAGATAAGGATGGTCCCATGGCTGAAAAGTTGAAGATCACGTACGCCACCCTCTCCGACTCCAACGAGGAGATCCATAAGGGGTATGAGGCGGGGCTCGCTGAGGCGCGCACCCTTCTTGGTGCGAGCTACGGCAACTTCATCAACGGGAAGTGGATCACCGACGGTGCAACCTTTGAGAAGCGCACGCCGATTGACGGCTCACTTGTTGGAACCTTTACTAAGGGCGATCGCAGCACAGCGAAGAGCGCAATTGCCGCCGCAAAGGCCGCTTACCCAGCATGGTCGGCGCGACCGTGGGAAGAGCGCGTCAAGCTGATCCGCGCCGCGGCAGAGCTGATCAGCGATCGACAGTTCCTTTATTCGGCGCTCCTCTCCATTGAGGTGGGGAAGAATCGCTTGGAGGCACTCGGCGACGTTGAGGAGACGGCCGACTTCTTCCGCATCTACGCAGGCGAAGTTGAACGCAACAAGGGCTACCGTCACACGATGGGGAATCTTGGCGATGCCAAGGTGGAGACGCTCACCGTGCTGAAGCCGTACGGCGTCTGGGCGGTGATCAGCCCCTTCAACTTCCCGTTCGCCCTGATGGGCGGCCCAGTTGGCGGCGCACTCGTTGCTGGCAACACCGTGGTGTTGAAGCCATCATCTGACGCTCCACTCTCTGCGGTGCTTCTTGCACGCGCGATCAAGGACGCGGGGATTCCTGACGGGGTCTTCAACATGGTGATGGGGCCCGGCGACAGCGTTGGTGCCGAGCTACAAGAGAATCCAGATGTTGCTGGCATCACCTTCACCGGTTCGTCTGAAGTTGGCATGCAGGTTTTCCACTCATTTGCGAAGAGCTATCCGAAGCCAGTCATCGTGGAGATGGGTGGAAAGAACCCAACAATCATCTCCAAGCACGCCGATCTCGAGAAGGCGGCAGAGGGAGTGTTGCGTTCCGCGTTTGGACTCGGTGGGCAGAAGTGCTCGGCGAACAGCCGCGTCTACGTTGAGGGCTCCGTGCACGATGAGTTCGTGAAGCTACTCGTAGAGAAGACGAAGGCGTTGAAGGTTGGCGACCCAACGCTGCGCGGCGTCTTCCTTGGGCCAATCATCAATCAGCGCTCCGTTGACACCTTCCTCGCCGCCTCCAGTGAGGCGAAGCGCGACGGAAAGGTGGAGATCGGTGGCAATCGCATCACAGAGGGTGACCTTGCGAAGGGCTTCTACGTTGCGCCAACGGTGGTCACCGGACTTCCCGCAACGCACCGACTCTTCAAGGATGAGCTCTTCGTCCCCTTCGTTGTGGTGGCGAAGATCAGCTCGTTCGAAGAGGGGATCGCACTCGCCAATGAGAGTGATTACGCCCTCACGGCGGGCTGCTTCACCGAAGACGAAAAGGAGATCCGCACCTTCCTGGACACCATCCACGGCGGCGTGATCTACGTGAATCGTCGCGCCGGCTCAACCACTGGCGCGTGGCCGATGGTCCAGCCGTTCGGCGGCTGGAAGAAGTCGGGCACCACTGGGAAGTCGGGGGGCGGTCTCTATTACGTGCAGCAGTACTTGCGCGAGCAGAGCCAGACGGTCGTCCGCTAGCCCTGCAGGGGCGCCCTTCACGCACGCGGGAGGGGTTACGAGGGGCGTACCCCCTCGTATACACTCCGCATACGACCTATTCATTAGGAGGCTGAAATGACCGTGATCGAGAAGCCAGGCACGTGGCCAGTAACCCTTCCGCACCTCGTCACCGAGGTGCCAGGGCCGAAGGCGCTCGCCCAGGTTGCCGCCGACCAGGCGGTCGTCTCCGGGAGCCTCCCGCGCGCCTATCCGTTCGCGCCAGTGCGCGGCTTCGGGATGGGTGTTGAAGATCAGGACGGGAATGTCTTCTTGGACTTCTGCGCTGGCATCGCGGTGAACTCCACAGGTCACTGCCACCCACGCGTGGTCGATGCGATCGTGCAGCAGGCGCAGCGACTCATCCATTACAGCGCCTCCGACTTCTACGAAGAGCGCTACCAGGAGCTTGCCAGCGCACTCGCCGCAACGGCGCCGTGGAGCGGCCCATCAAAGGTGCTACTGCAGAACTCTGGCACCGAGGCGGTTGAAGCCTCGATTAAGTTGGCGCGCTACATGTCCGGTCGTCAGTGGATCGTTGGATTCGTTGGCGGCTTCCACGGGCGCACGCTCGGCGCGCTGACGCTCACTAACTCCAAGGCGAAGTATCACGCCCACTTCGGGCCGCTCGCTCCAGGATTCCTTCACGTGCCGTTCGGCAGTGAGGGGCTGGACGAACTTGAGGAGCGCATCATTGCGCGAACAATTCCAGGTGACGAGATCGCCGCGTTCGTTGTGGAGCCAGTGCAGGGCGAGGGCGGCTACGTCGTTCCTGATAAGGACTTCTTCCCACGCCTGAAGCAGATTGCCGACAAGTACTGCATCGCCATCGTTGTTGACGAAGTACAGTCGGGCGTTGGTCGCACTGGCAAGATGTGGGCGATTGAGAACTTTGGCATTGAGCCAGACATCATCGCTACGGCGAAGGGGCTCGGCTCCGGCATGCCGATCGGCGCCGTGATCGCCAAGGAGCACTGGATGCGCTGGAAGCCTGGCTCCCACGGCTCAACGTTCGGTGGTAACCCAGTTGCCGCCGCCGCCGCGATCGCAACGCTCGAAGTGATTCGCGACGAGAAGTTGATGGAGAATGCGCTCGCTCGCGGCAAGGAGGCGGTTGATGGACTTCGAGCCGCACTGAAGGGGAGCAGCATCGTCACGGATATTCGTGGCATCGGCCTGATGATCGGCGTGGACTTTACTGATGCAGACACAGCGGCCGATGTTGAGGTTGAGGCCTTTAAGCGCGGCCTGCTGGTGCTCACCTGCGGTGATCGCGGCGTGCGCATGAGCCCGCCACTTGTGGTTAACGCAGAAGAGATCAAGACGGCGGTCCGTATCTTCGCCGAGGCTGCAGCGGCCGTCGCCGCGCGGCGCTAGTAGCACCGCGGAACCTGGCGTGTCCGGAGCGACCGGATCCAAACTTCGCAGCATGCGCGACGCGATCGCCGCGCATGTCCACGACGGCGACACCGTTGCGATTGAAGGCTTCACCCACTGCATCTCATTCGCCGCTGGGCACGAGATCATCCGCCAGAAGCGCCGCAACCTCACCCTTGCGCGCATGACACCAGATCTCGTCTACGACCAGATGGTCGCCGCTGGATGCGCCAAGAAGTTGATCTTCAGCTGGCTCGGTAACCCTGGTGTTGGCTCGCTCCATGCGATTCGTCGCCGCACCGAGCCCGCCGCGCTCGCCGCAGGCGAAACGCTCCTCGAGGTTGAGGAGTACAGCCACCACGGCATGGTCGGGCGCTATGTTGCTGGTGCGCATCGACTCCCGTTTTATCCGCTCCGCTCCTATTCAGAGAGCGACCTCCCGAACGTCAATCCGCTGATTCGCCAGGTGGAGAGCCCCTACGGCGACGGGAAGATTTGGGCGGTGCCGCCGCTAAATCCAGACGTTGCCATCATTCACGCGCAGCGCGCCGATGAAGAGGGGAACGTGCAGATGTGGGGGCTCCTCGGCTGCCAGAAGGAGGCGGCCTTCGCGGCGAAGCGCGTCATCGCCGTGGTGGAGGAGATCGTCCCAACCAGCGTGGTGCGCGCCGATCCGAATCGCACGATTATCCCGGGGCTGATTGTGGACGCCGTGGTGCACGAGCCGTACGGCGCACACCCTTCATATGTTCAAGGGGCGTATGACCGTGACAACGCCTTCTACCGCGAGTGGGACGCGATCAGCCGTGATGCCGCCGCCACCGACGCCTGGCTGAAGGAGTGGGTCTACGACCTTCCAGATCGCGCCGCCTACGTTGCAAAGTTCGGCGCCGCCTACTTTAAAAACCTCACCCCAACGAGCGCGCCATCAGGCGCAGTTGATTACGGGGATTATCGATGAGTGAACAGAAGCCGGCGAGCCGCAACGAGTTGATGGTGGTGGCGGCGGCGCGCGCGCTGAAGGGGAAGCGCGTCTGCTTCGTTGGCGTTGGCCTGCCGAACATCGCCGTGAACTTGGCGAAGCGCACCGTGGCGCCGCAGATGGAGCTCGTCTACGAGGCGGGCGTCTTTGGCGCAAGCCCTGCACGCCTCCCGCTCTCTATTGGTGACCCAACCATCGTCACCGGCTCCACGGCGACCGTCTCCATGCACGACCTCTTCGGCCTGTACTTACAGGGTGGCCGCATTGATGTGGGCTTCCTCGGCGGCGCGCAGATCGATAAGTACGGCAATCTCAACACCACGGTCATTGGCGACTACACCGCCCCGAAGACGCGCCTCCCTGGATCTGGCGGCGCCTGTGAGATTGCGATCAATGCGAAGGAGATCATGGTGATCATGCGCCAGAGCACGCGCAGCTTCGTCCAGAAGCTCGACTTCCACACCTCGCCCGGCCACCTCGGCGGTGCCGCCGCCTCCGCAACGCTACGTAAGGAGCAGGGCTGGGGTGGCAACGGGCCGTCTGTTGTTGTCACCGACCTTGCCGTCTACGGATTCAACAGTGACGGCGAGATGGAGCTGCGCAGCATCCATCCTGGCGCAGCGCTTGACGAAGTGAAGGGCTCAATTGGCTGGGAGCTCCGCGTTCCGGCGAACGTTCCTGAGACGCCCGCGCCAACGGCAGAAGAGTTGCGCCTGATTCGCGAAGAGTTGGATCCGACTGGCGCATATGTTTAGAGGTGTTCGTGGCTAACGCAAAGATCTTCAGCCGTGGCGGCGCATCACTCCCGCGCGTGGTGCGCGGTGATGGCGCCTGGATTACGGACGAAACAGGCCGACGATATTTAGATGCGGCGAGCGGCGCCATTGTGGTTGGCATCGGTCACGGGCGCACCGCGGTGGCGCAGGCGGCGGCGGAACAGGCGTCGAAGATCGCCTATGCGCACGGGAGCGCATTCACCGCAGATGCGCTGGAGAGTTGGGCGGCAGAGATGGGGCCGCTGCTTCCAATGGAAAACGCATCGCTCTATCCGGTCTCTGGCGGATCCGAGGCGGCCGAGACGGCGCTAAAAATGGTTCGCGCCTACTGGTTGGCGCAGGGCGAGCCGGATCGGACGATCGTCGTCAGCAGGTGGGGGAGTTACCACGGCAACACGCTCGGCGCACTTGATCTCTCCGGGCGGCGTGGACTGCGCAAACCGTATGAACCGTGGCTCGGAAGATTTGAGCACGTCTCTGCGGCGTATCCGTATCGCGCAGGACTCGAAGGGGCCGATGCGATCGGCAGCGGCGCAGAGGCGGTTGCAGAGCCGATCGTTGGCGCTACGCTCGCCGCCGCCGTGCCACCAGATGACTACTGGCCAGCGGTGAGCGCCTGGTGTGAACGCAATAAGGTGCTGTTCGTTGCCGATGAGGTGATGACTGGCTTCGGCCGTACTGGCACCTGGTTCGGCGTGAACCACTGGGGGATTCGACCAGATCTACTCCTTGCCGCCAAGGGGGCAACGAGCGGCTACTGGCCGTTCGGCTTTGTCGCCGCTGCGGGGCGCGTGGCAGAGCCGCTGATCAGCTCAGGTTTCGTTCACGGCTTCACCTACAGCCACTCCATCCCTGGCGCCGCCGTGGCGCGCGTTGTGCTGAAGATCCTCCAGGAGGAGGAGTTGATCCAGGCGTCGGCGCAGCGCGGCGTGCAGCTGCGCAGCGCGCTTGAGTCAGCACTCAAGGACGAACCGTGGGTCGGCGAGATTCGTGGACGTGGGCTCATGATCGGGATTGAGCTGGTGGCGGATCGTGCGAGCAAGCTCCCGCACCCGCGCACTGCGCGCATCACAGAGCACATCCTGGCCGCTGCAAAGAGCGGCGCGGACGATGGACTCTTGCTCTATAGCGCAACAGGGCAGGCGAATGGAACAGATGGCGATCAGCTCGTGATCGGCCCACCGTTCGTCATTGGTGTCAATGAGATTGAGCGGATCGCGAGCGGCACCGCCGCCGCAATCCGCTCGGTGCGCGAAGAGCGCTAGCCCGAACCGCGCTAACGCGAGGAGTTAGCCCGCGATCTCTAGCGTGATCTCAACGTTCCCTGCGAGCGCCGATGAGATTGGGCATCCACCCTTCGCCCCCTCCGCGAGCTCCTTGAACTTTGCAGCGTCAAGCCCCGGGACTACGCCCTTGAGCGTGAGTGCCGACTTGGTGACGCGCCATCCCGCCTCGACCTTTTCAAAGGTGACTGTTGCGGAGACATCCAGCTTCTCGGCTGGTGTGTTGTTGCGTGCGAGGCCGCCGGAGAGCGCCATCGCAAAGCAGGCGGCGTGTGCAGCGGCGAGGAGCTCCTCTGGCGACGTGACGCCGTCATGCGTCTCTGAGCGGCGTGGCCAGCTCACTGGGAGTTGGCCGATTGCGCCACTCTCAACACTGGTGATCGTGCCCGAACCTTCAAGAAGGGTGCCGTTCCAGACGGCTGAAGCGGTTCGCGTTGTCATGTTGCTACTCCTTAATCATTTTATGGCCCGCTGCGCGTTCGGCGGGTATCCGTAATACTAACGGGGACGGCGCCGGAGCCCCGAGCGCACGAAAGATAGTTGGAGGTCCCTGTGTTCTTCCTCACCAAACTTGCTGTTGCGCGACGAAGTGTCACCATCCTGATCGCCCTTGCGGTCTTTGGGGGTGGTGTGGCGAGCTGGGGGAACCTGAAGCAGGAGCTCCTTCCAAACATCGACTTCCCGATCGTGACCGTGATCGCTCCGTACCCTGGTGCGGGCACCGCCGACGTTGCCGAGCAGGTGGCGTCGCCTATTGAGGCGGCGGTCGCCGCGGTCCCAGGTGTTGAGTCGCTTCGTTCGGTCTCTACAACTGGCCTCGGCTTTGTCAGCGCGGAGTTCGCCTACGGGAGCGACGTCAAGGAGATCCTCCGACTCGTTGAGGCGGGGATCAACAGCGCGAACCTTCCTGATGGCGTCACACCTGTTGTGCGCAACTTCAATATCAACTCAGCAGCGGTGGTGATCGCCACCCTCTCCCCGAAGGGCGACACCTCGCTGACCGAGCTCGCTGAGCTCGCGGAGGCCGAGCTGATGCCATCACTCCGGGGCGTTGCAGGAGTCTCTTCTGCCGACCTCTCTGGTGGCAGCGAGCAGCAGGCGATCATCATGATGGACGCGGCGAAGCTCGCTACTGCGCGCATCAGCGTCTCTCAAGTGCAGGGGATCATTCAAGGGAACAACCTCACCTTCCCTGCGGGCCAGCTGCCAGTGGACGGCGCGCTTGTCCCAGTCTCAGCAACCGGACGCTTCACCTCTATTGAGCAGTTGCAGCAGCTTGTGGTTGGCGGCTCGGTGGACGCAACGGGGCAACCTGTCCCTGTCTTCCTTGGCCAGGTTGCCACCGTCTCGCTCGCCGAAGTCCGGACCACCGGCTGGTCTGAGACCAATGGTGCGCCTGGCCTTGCACTCAGCGTCAGCAAGTCTGCCGAGGCGAACACGGTGACTACCGCAGAGGAGTCAATTGCCGCGATCGACGAGTTCGTCGCCAACCATTCGCAGCTCGTCGAGCGCTCCATCGTCACCGACTCGTCCGTCTTCATCCTGGAGTCCATTGATGCACTCCTGACGGAGGGCGGCCTTGGTGCTGGCTTTGCCGTTGTGGTGATCTTTATCTTCCTGCTCAATCTGCGCTCCACGGTTGTGGCGGCGGTGAGCATTCCGTTGAGCGTCCTCGCCGCGATCATCCTCATGTCAACGACTGGGATCACGATCAACATCATGACCCTCGGCGGACTCGCCGTTGCGGTCGGGCGCGTGGTGGACGACTCCATTGTGGTGCTCGAAAACATCTACCGGCACCGTAGCCAAGGGGAGCCGATCGGCGAAGCGGTGCTCAGTGGAACGCGCGAGGTTGCTTCGGCGATCACCAGTTCCACGATCACCACGATTGCCGTCTTCCTCCCACTCGGGGTGGTTGGTGGCCTGATCAGTCAGTTCTTCCTTCCGTTCGCATTGACCGTGACCTATGCGCTGCTCGCGTCGCTCATCGTTGCACTCACGGTCATCCCGGTGCTCGCCTACTTCCTGGTCAAGGTGAAGGGGGTCAACTCCAAGATTCCTTACGAGGTGAAGGGGGAGCGTGAGGAGATCTCAATCTGGGGTCGCATCTATCTTCCAATCCTTGGTCTCGCCCTGCGCGGTCGCATCACGAAGTTCGCGACACTCGCAGTCTCCGCCGCACTCTTTATTGGTTCGTTCTCACTCGTCTCGCAGATCCCAACACAGTTCCTGAATAGCGGAAGCGAGAAGGTGCTCACCGTCACGGTGAATCCACCCCTCGGCACCTCTACTCAACGTGTCCTCGACCGGAGCCGCCGGGCGTACACGCTGCTTGAACGTGATGCTGAGGTTGAGCTTGTGACCACATCAATCCCAGGCGAAAGTGCAACGGGGAGCCAGACGCTCACCGCCGCCATCACTGGTCGTGCTCCGAACGCGGCACGCATGACAGTGATCCTTGAACCTTCAACGGATCTTGCCGTTGCGAAGGATCGTCTCAATGAGATCCTTGCACCTGTGGGCACGGGCGGCTGGACCGTCACCGTGGAAGAGATTGGTTTTGCAGCGGGATCAAACGCGATCTCCATCATCATCACGGGTGAGCGTGCCGCCGAAGTTGAGGCCGCATCCGACCTGCTCGTAGACACCCTTGCCGCGAACAGCAATCTTGCAAATGTGAAGAGTGATCTTGTCAAGGCGGGCCGCCAGGTTGAGATCACCGTTGACCCGTCGCGCGCCGCTGGTGCGGGACTCTCCGCCGCACAGGTGGCGGGGGAGCTACGTAACCTGCTGGTGGGCGCACCGCTCGGGCAGATCTCAGTGGACGGCGAAAAGGTCAGTCTCTCCATGAAGATTGACAGTTCGCTGATGACGAACATTGATGCGCTGCGCGCATATCAGGTGGGGAGTGTCACCAAGGTTCCGCTCGCCGCGATTGCGACAGTGGAAGAGATCTCGGTGACATCCAGCATCACGCGAATCGACCAGTCACTCGCGGCGAACGTCTCAGGTGAGATCGCCGTGGCGGATACTGGCGCAGTAAATACTGAAGTGAAGAGTGCGGTGGAGAAGCTCCAGGCGGACGGATCGCTTGATCGCGTCAGAGTGCGGCTCGCCGGCGTCACCGAACAGCAGAACGAGTCCTTCAGCGGCCTCTTCACCGCGATGGCGGTGGCGATCCTGCTCGTCTACCTGACGATGGTGCTCGTCTTCAACTCACTCGTTGATCCGCTGGTGATCATGTTCAGCCTGCCGCTCGCGGTGATCGGCGCCTTCCCGGCGCTTCTGATCACTAATCGACCGATCGGCATCTCTGCGCTGATCGGATTCCTGATGCTGATCGGCATCGTGGTCACAAACGCCATCGTGCTGCTTGATCGCGTTGAGCAGCTTCGACACGAAGGGGTGCCAACAAAGGAGGCCCTCCTTCGGGCGGGCGGAACGCGCGTGCGCCCAATCC
>Ga0209769_1000208_pt1 | contig 23350 bp, 15 predicted proteins | sample LauGreSuBDMM15DN_2_FD_187569 | JGI IMG/M metagenome (GOLD analysis project Ga0209769, IMG submission 187569) | Freshwater lake microbial communities from Lake Michigan, USA - Su13.BD.MM15.DN (SPAdes) (version 3) | ecosystem: Environmental > Aquatic > Freshwater > Lake | place: Lake Michigan, USA...
GCCTATATTACTGGCGGATCAATTTCCCCAGATAACTCGGAAATATTGGTTAAAAATTATTTAGAAATTTACTATTGGAAAAGAAAGGCAGGAGAAAGTATTTCAGATGCTTTATCACGTACTCCCAAAACAGTGCCTTATAAAATGGAGCCTCAAGGAGAGGCAATCACTTTCGCTTCTGATGGAAATGGGTATTATACCATTTCTGAACTAGATGGGTCCGGACCTGTCCGGCTATATTTTTACAAGAAAAAATAGTTATTCAATCACCATTAGTTTTGCGAAACTAAGTAAGAGTACTTTTTCTCCTATTCCTTTTTCGAATATGATGTGAGCTTTTCTCTCTGCTCCATTAATTTCTAGTTTTTTAATCATCCCAAAACCAAATTTTTGATGTTCCACACGCTGGCCTTCCATCAACTGCATCGCATCTGTTTGCTTAAAATCTACGGATGGGACGTGCTGATAATTGGTATTTTGTTGGGGCTTTTGAATCAATTGGGCCGCAGAAGGAGACGTAGATTTTTCCACAAAGCCTGTTTTTTGCACGGGTCTAAAAGAGCTCGTGTCTTTTTTCCCCGGTGTCTTCGCCATTTTCAGGTAGGTGGAATCTAATTCATCTAAGAATCTACTCGGCTCACAGCTTTTTAATCGGCCAAACTGATACCTCGATTCCGCATAAGAAATCATCAATTTCTTTTCTGCTCGGGTGATGGCCACATAAAACAATCTCCGTTCTTCTTCCAGGTCGGCCTGACTTTGAAGCATCATTTGGCTTGGGAATAAATCCTCCTCTAGGCCAACTAAAAATACATTTTTAAATTCAAGGCCTTTCGCGGAGTGCACCGTCATGAGGGTTACTTTATCGCGATCATTGGGGTCTTCGTTGGTATCTGCGTTCGTCAACAGGGACACAGACTGCAGGAAAGTACTGAGTGATTTGTCTTCATTTTCTTCTGAGTCGACAAATTGCTTGATGGCATTGAGGAGTTCTTGAACGTTTTGGTAGCGGGCAAGTCCTTCGACCGTTTTATCTTCATACAATTCTCTAACTAATCCTGATGATTTCGCTACATGGGATGCCACTTCATAGGCATCTTTTTGTTCTACCTCCACTAACAGTTTAAAGGATTTTATGAGGTCAGAAAAATTTTCAATCGATGCGCCCCCTCTGGCCCCAGGATATTGGTTGATGTGGCTAACCACTTCCCAAACAGAGACTTTGTGTTCGGCTGCGGTCACTGAGATTTTGGCGATACTGGTATCGCCGATACCTCTTTTGGGTAGGTTGATGATTCGTTTGAAAGCTTCTTCATCATTTTGATTTACGACAAAACGAAGGTAAGCTAATACATCTTTGATTTCTTTTCTTTGATAAAAAGAAAGGCCGCCAATGATTCGGTAGTTGATGTTTAATCGGCGCAAAGATTCTTCAAAAGACCGGGATTGAGCATTCGTACGATATAAAATGGCAAAATCTGACCATTTGAGCCCATCTTTTTGTCTTCCCTCAAAAATCGTAGAAGCAATAATTCGGCCTTCATCGTTATCGGAACCTGCTCGTATAATTTCTATTTGTTCCCCTTCTTCATTGGACGTAAACACATCCTTTTTTAATTGGCTTTTATTTCGGGCAATGATGGAATTGGCAACGGCGACAATCGCTTTGGTGGACCGATAATTTTCTTCCAGCTTGATGGTTTTCAAATCGGAATAATCGCGCTCAAAATTTAGAATATTTTGGATGTCGGCCCCGCGAAATGCGTAAATACTTTGGGCATCATCGCCCACTACACATATGTTTCGATGGACTGCTGCCAGTTTTTTGGTAATTAAGTATTGGGAAACATTGGTGTCTTGAAACTCGTCCACCATGACATGTTTAAATTTATGTTGGTATTTATTCAGGACATCCAAATGATCTCGAAAAAGAATATTGGTTTGGTATAATAGGTCGTCGAAATCCATGGCATTGGCTTGAAAGCAGCGCAAACAATAGGATTTATATAATTGTCCCATCATGGGAATTTTAGCATATCGGTCTTCCTGTTCTACAATAGAGGAGGCCAGGTATTGCTCAGGGCTGATGAGTCGATTTTTTGCGTTTGAGATCCGGTTTAAAACCAGGTTAACTTTATACACTTTATCGTCTAAATTTTGCTCTTTGACGAGCGCCCGAATAAGGGATTTTGAGTCATCGGTATCATAAATGGAGAAGTTGGACGTGTAGCCTAATTTTCCACCTTCGAAACGCAAAATTTTGGCAAAAACGGAGTGAAAAGTCCCCATCCAAATATTTTTCGCTTGGCCGCCGATGACCGTTTCGATTCGGTGGCGCATTTCCCCGGCTGCTTTATTGGTAAAAGTTAGGAGTAAAATGGAGAAAGGATCGATGCCTTTTTGGATTAGGTAAGCGGTCCGATACGTAAGCACTCTCGTTTTGCCAGATCCTGCGCCGGCGATGATCATGAGGGGTCCTTCTATATACTCAACAGCTTGTCGTTGGGGCTCATTTAAGCCATCCAAAAAATCCATATTTTCTTTTTTTATCGCGTGTAATTGGGCCACGAAAATACGGAAAAAGGCGCAGAATATCTGCGCCTTTTTGCCCTTAATTTTTCAAAATATTATTGGATCGCAACTAAGTCGCGTTTCACTTCTGTTTGGATATTAAATGATTTTGATTGAACTAATTTCTTCCGAGAGTTCAAGACGGCTATCCTATATTTTCCAAGAAAGCTCTTCTTTATAAAATTCTATTTATTAGAATTGGACTAAATTTTCAATCGATTTAAAGGAAAAATAATGGCATTCATGAAAGAGAAAAAAGGGCGTTAACAAATTGTTAATAAATCTAAATCATTTTAACAATTTGTTAATAGTACACTAACGGTATCATAATGAACGACGATTTTCATTAAGCTAATTTTGTTACAAATATTTTGAAACAATACACCAATTAATTATAAAATATGAATGTCATTATGAAGCGCACCCATTATTATTTAATCGTATTCTTATTTCTTTCTATCGCATCTTTTGCTCAACAAACAGGAGTTATTAGAGGAACTATTAAGGATCTTAAGTCCAAAGAAGATATCATTGGGGCTACTGTATTAATACAAGGATCTACCAAAGGAGCGGCCACAGACATTAATGGTTTTTTCACTTTCGGAAAATTAGCCGTTGGCACTTATTCGCTAAAGATTTCTTTTGTTGGATATCAATCAAAAATTTATGAAAATGTTAAAGTAGAGGCAGACCAAGTGACTGACTTGAATCTAACTATTGCCGAAGAATCGTCAACGTTAGCCGAAGTTAAAGTTGTCGCTCAGCGACTGACCAATACAGAGGTCTCCGTTATTTCTGAAATCAAGGCGGCTCAGTTGGTCGTTAGTGGAATTTCAGCCGCACAAATCACCAAAACCTTAGACCGTACAGCTGCTGAAGTTGTGAAGCGTGTTCCTGGAGTTACCATTTTTGGTGAGCGATTTATTAATATCAGAGGTTTAAATGAGCGATATAATACGGTTCAACTAAATAATGCTTTCGCACCATCGATGGAAACGGATGTACGTTCTTTTTCGTTTGACATTATTCCAGCTGGCCAGATAGATCGTATTTTAGTATTTAAATCCCCATCCGCTGAAATTCCAGGTGAATTTGCGGGTGGAGTTGTAAAGATTTTCACCAAATCGATTCCAGAAAATAATTTCTTAACCTTAGATGTTTCTAGTTCTTATCGTGATGGGACCACAGGAGCTGATTTTTATGCTTCCAAAAACTCTAATATGGCTTGGTCAGGCTTTGATCAAGGGTATTTCAATCTGCCTAAATTCTTCCCTGCTACACGTTCCGAATTAATTAGTATGACAGGAACGGCTCGCGATGTGGCGGGTGCTTCATTGAAAAATATTTGGGTAGCAGATAAATCAAGTGCATTGCCAGATATGAGAGCTTCCTTATCGGGTGGTTTTAAATTCAATTTGGGAGAAACGGTGATTGGTAATATTACTGCTGTTAATTATTCAAATTCACGAACAACCTTTCAGATGGATCGCAATGAATATGGATATTCGCAAATTGAACGAACAGGAAAAGCCGACAATGTCTTTAATTTCAAGGATAAGCAATATAGTAATGGATTGCGTGTGGGAGTTTCTACCAATTGGTCAGCCAGGTTTGCAGGTGGATCTGTGATTGAATTTAAAAATTTATATAATTCATTAGCTAATACACAATATATCCAACGTGTTGGATTTGATAATGGATCCACTTGGGATATTCGTTCATTTGACCAAGTGTTCAGAGGTATTTATACGGGTCAGTTGACAGGCCGCCATGAATTTCAAGAGGGTACTTTGAAAATGGATTGGATGTTAGGATATAATTCAGCCTTCCGTAATCAGCCTGACTACAAGCGTTTCCGCTACAATGCTGATGGTTCGAATTTAAGTTTATTAATTCCGAATGGTGCAGCTCAAACGTCTGTTCTAGGAAGAACCTTTATTAATTTGGATGAGAATGCGCAAACAGCAGCCTTAAACTTAATTAAGAAAGTGGCGGTCGGCGCGAAAGATTCAGGAAATGAATTGGAGCTAAAGGCTGGTTTATTTTATGAAGACAAAACTAGAAATTTTGGTGCAAGGAACTTAGGGTATGTGAAATCTACTCCATCATTCCAGACTACGTTGCCAATTGATCAATTATTCAATCCATCCAATTTTAATACGGTAACAGGAATTCGCATAGATGAGCAAACGAATCCAAATGACTCCTATAAGGCTACAAACAATTTGATTGCTGCCTATGCATCGGCCAACTTCGCTTTGGGTAAAAAGCTTAATGTCATTGCTGGGTTAAGAGGTGAGCAAAATGCACAAAAGCTTAATTCTTTTGACCAATTAGGGAAGGTCATCAACTATGATAACTCTCGATTAGATTTATTGCCATCCGTTAACTTGACCTATAACTTTACGGAGAAATCGTTGCTTCGTTTAGCTTATGGAAAGACATTAAATAGACCAGAATTTAGAGAATTAGCTCCTTTCTCTTTTTATGATTTCGTAAATAACCGTTCGATTTCGGGTAATCCAACTTTGAAAAACGCAGACATACAAAACTTTGATTTCCGCTTTGAGAATTACCCTACTCCTTCAGAACTATTTAGTATAGCAGCATTCTACAAAAGCTTTACGAATCCAATCGAAGTAATTTTCGAAGCGGGATCTAATCCAATTTTAAATTTTGCCAATGCACAATCAGCATTCTCAACAGGTTTAGAAGCGGAAATGAGGAAGAGCTTAGGAGCCGATCGCCCTAATTCATTTTTTGGAAAAACAAGTGTAGTTTTTAATGCCACGTATATTTATAGCCGTGTCAAATTAGACCCATCGATCGCTGAAACACAGTCGGATAATCGTCCTTTGCAAGGTCAATCCCCGTACATTATCAATGCAGGTTTGAATTATAGTGACACCAAAAAAGGCTTTCAATTAAATATAAATTACAATGTGATTGGCAAGCGAATCTTTGCGGTGGGTAATAATTTTGGCTCTCCTTATCCTGATTGGTATGAAATGCCAAGAAACGTAGTTGATTTAAATTTCTCAAAGGAAATTACTAAATGGATTATGATTAAGGGAGGGGTTACGGACTTATTAAATCAAGACAATTATATATTACAAGACGGAAATCAAGATGATAATTTTGATAAAGGTAGAGATCAAATTATTCAATCTTATGTTCCAGGAAGAGTAATTTCTTTAGGTGTGGTGATTTCACCATTTAACAAATAGTTCTATCAAAATAAATAATAACTAAACAATCAATTTCAATGAAAAAATTACAGATTAACATGTTCAAATTGCTATCTATTTTGGCCATTTTCTCGGTCACTTTAACAGCATGTCAAAAAGAAGAAGAGGTTTTTCCTGCTCCTTCAGTTAGTTCATCCGGTACATTAGCGGGTATCATAGGGGCTACTGTTCAAGTAAAAGCTACGATCAATGCTCCTGCAGGTATTAAGTCAATCACGGTATTGAAAAATGGTGCGGCTTTTGATTCGAAAGTATTAACAGGCGAAAAAACGTTTGAGTACGTTAAGGATTATGTGATTGAAGGATCAGCTGGTTCTACAGTGAATTTTACTGTTCAAGTTACAGATGTTAAAAATCAGGTTTCTTCTTTAGTAGCTATTCCGGTTACAGTTTCTGCTATCCCTCCAAAATCGATTGTTGACGTGGAAGGTGTGATCGAAGGCAATGTAACTTGGACTGCCAATAAAATATATCGTTTGAAAGGTTTTGTTCGCGTGGGTGAAGAATTAGTTGCTGGTACAGTTACCAAAACTGGTAATTTAACGATCGAAGCTGGAACTACTATTATCGGTGATATCGCAACAAAAGGTACTTTAGTTGTGCATCGTGGTTCTAAAATAAATGCCATCGGTACAGCTACTGCGCCAATCGTATTTACTTCAGGTCAAGCAGTAGGAACGCGTAATCCAGGTGACTGGGGTGGTGTTGTTATTTGTGGTAAGGCAACAAATAATCAAGGCGCTAACGTCGAATTAGAAGGCGCATACAAAGGTTTCCATGGTGGAACTACAGATAATGATAATTCAGGAACTTTGAAGTATGTTCGTATTGAGTATGCGGGTGTTCCAATCATCCCTAATGCTGAGATTAATACATTAACTATGGGTTCTGTAGGTTCTGGAACTGTTATCGAATATGTTCAAGCTTCTTATGGTTTAGATGATTCATTTGAGTGGTTCGGTGGAACAGTTAATGGTAAATATTTAATCGCTTACAAAGGTACAGATGATGATTTCGATTGCGATTTTGGTTGGACAGGTACGGTACAATTTGCATTAGGATATCGTGATGGAAACTTAGCAGATGGTTCTGGTTCAAATGGTTTTGAGGTTGACAATGATGGTAATGGTTCAGCTAAGGCTCCATTCACAGCACCTATCTTTGCTAACGTATCTATCATTGGGCCAAGAGCCAATAACACATCTTTCGTAGATTTGAACTTCCAAAATGGTGCTCAATTACGTCGTAATACTAAGATCAAAATTTACAATACATTCATGACGGGTTATCCTACAGGTTTGTACATTGATAGTCAAAGAGGCGACGCTAAGGGAAATGCTCTAAGTGGTGACTTAGTAACTAAAAACATGGTAATTGCGGGTACTGCTTCTCATGGAGGAACTACTGGTTTCGGTGGAGGAAATACAAACATCTATGGTTTAGGTGTTGCCGTTTCTGATGTTGAGCAATTGGCAAAATCAGCTACTAGTGTTTCAATCTTGATCGGTACAGGAACTCCTACTAATTGGTTTAAAGGAATAGCTGGTAATAAAATTTTAGCGTCTACTGCAAACACAGGTATATCTGCTAATCTTTGGGCTCTTTCTGGTCGTCCTACTTTCACAGTAGCTGCTGGTGGAACTGAGTCATTGATTGGTACAGCTTTGCCAACGTTAACTGGTACAACTGCTACGGATTATGTAGGTGCTTTCAAGGATACAGATTGGACTGCTACTTGGGCTGAATTTGCGCCTAACACAGTTCTTTATTTGAAATAAGTAATTTTATTTTAAGGGTCATCTGATATTCAGATGACCCTTTTTTATACACCAATGAAAAAAATACTCGCACCAATAATCATCAGTTTGTTTATATTTTCAGCTTGTCATTCTAAAGATGAAGCGGAATATTATTTCTCTGATGCTGAGCGAGATACGTTGTTGACCAATGTGATAACCTTCGTTTCGGAAAATGCAACTTATGGAAACCTTGACAACAGGTTTCAAAAGAAATTTAGGGCTGAATATGTTAGCCGATTGCCATTATATCATTTTGTTAAATTGACAAAAATGGAAAATGGAGAATGTTATTTTTTATTGAGTAGGCCAGTAGCGAATTTAAACTCTTTAAGACGCGGGGTGGTAGGTAGATTTAAATTAAATAAAGGTAGTTTGATGCCAGCGTATTTTGAGGAAGTGGTCAATACGCCTCACTTTAGTGAAGAACTGGTGGTTGAGCGTGGTACTTTTCTCTTTCAAGAGCTTATAAAAAAAGGAAATTTAGATGAATACTTAACCATGAAACATTATGTCGAATGGCCTGATAAGTATTTGAAGTATGATATCAAAAAGAACACTTGGGTTTCTTCCCTAGGACTTTAAAATTTTATATTGGTGTATTATTGATAATGCCGCGGGGGTTTCCTTGCGGCATTTCTGTTTATAATTGTCTGTGAATAGCCATCTGTATTTCTTTGTATCATTAAATTTCACCTTCCTTATGCTGTTATTTTGAACCAGCTTTTTCTAACTCAATGATTGAAATCTATCTTCTTAAATGCCCACATGTTTAAATTGATTATTTTAACCTCCTGTAAAAATATAAACTAGACAAACTACTTATCATAAGACCTACAATTCCTAGTATCACAATCCAAGTGAAAAATAAAGATGGAAGGTTTAAATTAGGCAATATAAAGCCCGTGAAGAGCAAGAGCACATTGTAGCCTAAGTACCCAATCGAGTCCACAATATACATCAAGAAGCCTATGTTGGCCTTATGTCGAGTAATGGCAATCATTCGCTCAAATACGGAGGTGGTTATCGTCAAGTAAGGCAAGTAGATGCCAAATCCTGTCAACACAATTAACCAAAACGGATCCAAGTGATTCACCCCCCACACTCCTGCAATAAGCAAAAATAGATAGCCTATTGCGATAGCTGACATGCTGATAAAAAAGGCAATGTGATTTTTCTTGATGAGAACAAGGCTGCCATTGATGATTAATATTCCCACGGTGACCCAAATTTCCGTTTGAGCATAAATGGAGGCGTTGCCAACAAAGCCTAAATATTTCCATATTTCAGGGGCAAAATCCGAGCGAACTCCCCTCAAAAGTGAAGCAAATAAATACAACAAACTAATGCACAGAATTCCTGGCCACAACTCTTTGATCAGCGCGATGCGATCTTGCTGAGTCATGGCTGTTCTTTCCGCTCGGTCTTCTTTGTCCTGCTCCGTAGGCCTAGGAATTTTTGTCAACATCCACACAAAAAAGACAAAGGGTAAGGTATAGATTAACCCTGCCAATGAAGGCATCCAATGTTCAGCTACCGATATATTTAATAACCAGGTGCCCACAGATTTAGAAACGCCATCTGCTAAAATAAAGCTACTGCCTAGCGCCGCTATAAATAATTCGGTGTTTCTTTTGCCTTCTAAGAAGCCTTGAATATACCCAAAAATCATGCCTAGGGGCAATCCATTAATCACTAAAAACAGAATACTGTATGGCCTAGGAACTAGTCCAAAACCGACTAAAGCCATTTCTGCGATTAGAATACTGATGAGAATTGCTCGCGTCCTTTTTTCCCATGAAATACCAGAAACGATGAATATTCCGCACCATTTGGATAACATGTAACCGGCAATTTGAGAAGATATCAAAATTGATTTCCAAGGAATCCCGATCCAAAATTGATCCGTATATAAACCTGCTGTAAAGGGTTTTCTAAATCCATACACACAAAAATAGCAACCAAAGGCTGCCACCATGGACCACAATGGATGGTTAAATACGAGCTTTCCAGAAAAATTTATTCGATTATTATTGGCGTTCATTTAACAAAAGCCTCCATATACGGAACGTAAAAAGACAAATCCTTTACTTGTAAATTTTCTATTTTGGCTTGATCATCAAAACGTCTCAATTTAACCGCATCCGCATAAAATGGGTTCTTTTCAAATTCGGTACATTCATCCGCCGACATAGGACCTCCTTGCAAACCTAGACTGATGATGGATGGCTCACTTAAAATGTCAAGATATTCCGGCTCCACCGTACATAAATATCTTTTTGCCGCCACGTGCAATCGTACGGGCTCGACTACCTCTAGCGTAAAATATTGCTGTAGAAAGTCATTGGCTAAATTCTCATGTAAATCATCTATCCCATTTTCTGGTGCATCATCAGGTAAATGATGCAACAAGTGTCCTATGTCATGTAAAATGCCTGCGACGATAATGCTTTTCTTTTCACCTGCTTCATCAGCAAAATGTGCTGCTTGTAACGCATGTTCCAATTGGCTTACGGCCTCTCCTCCGTATTGGGAATCCCCATGATTTTCAAACAAATGCACTACTTTTTCTATGATCTCAGACATATTATTCAAAATTTTGCTTGTAAATTAGCAAGCATTAGTCTGGGAAAGAAGAGTTCTAAGATTTATTTTTTATTGTTTAAGAGTCCTTAACAATTTCGTAAAATGAAAGCAGTTGTCAACATTCGAAAAGTGATTGAAACCGATGAAAATGCGATACGAATTTTATTGGATGAACTAGAAAATCGGACTTCAGATCCCTTAGTTTTTCAACGTATTTTTAAGCATTACTTACTTAGAGAAAATGCGCTATTTTTTGCTGCTGAAAATGGCCAACAAGAAATCATTGGTTTTATCAGTTGTTTGGGCCAATTGCTATTGCATCACGAAGGATTAGTGTATGAGATTGAGGAATTAATAGTCACTCAAACGTATCAAGGAAAGGGGATAGGCCAATTATTAGTCAATCATGTTCGAGAAGCATTAAAACCTTTCAATATAAAATCCATTGAAGTAACTTCCAATAAACGCAGAGTGAATGCACATGAATTTTATAAAGCTGTGGGCTTCAAGAATTCTCATGAAAAATTCACTTGTTATTTCTGATAAAGTTTTTGAATATACTCAGAAGTAAAGCCAGGACTTGTGGTCATTCCTTTTCCCCCAATACCATTGATAATGTGAATCACATCATCCACTTGTTTGGTGTAAACCTCTGTATGAGTCCCCTGTAAATAATATCCAGCCCACGTGGCATCCACATTCCATTGAGGAAGGTCAATTATTTTTTTAGCTTCCTGGAGCATCATTTCATTGATTTCGGACGATATATCAAAACCAAAGTCAGCTTGTCTATTTGCTTGCACATATTCATGAGAATCTCCCAAAATAATGGAACCATCCTCTGCTTGTTTAAAGAGGATGTGAATGCCTTTGTTTTGTAAATTTGTTTGCTCCTGAGTAGACGTCAATTTAGCGTACGAAGGGCATGAATGAAAGCTTTCGTAGCGGCGTATCGTAAGCCCTGTTAATATGTTTGATTTTAACATAGGTTTTTGGGCAGCCAGCCTTAGCATTTGCAATTTACTTATTTTCAATTCTGCAGCAGGGTAATGTTCGGGCAATAAAAATTGAGTATCCCGACCATTAGCCACAATAACTTTCTCGGCCCAAAAATTTTGATTTGAAGCAGTGAAAACTCGAGCAATGCCTCTTTTTTTCTCAACTCCTACCACCGGACATAAATTTTGGAAATGAAGGTCCATATGTTGGATCATAAATTCCCGAACACGATGCACCATTATTCTCGGGTTTAAGGATGCCTCCTCAGGTAAAAATAAGCCACCCTTGACATAATCCTTTTTAAAGTGCGGATTTGAGTTTTGACATTCAATGGCTGAATACAATTTATTTGAATATCCTCGCTCATCAAAAAGTTTTTGAATCTCTTCTAAGAGCGTTAATTCTTGGTCATCGGAGGCAAGGTACCAAGATCCGTTAGGAACCAAAGAAATATTGGTTTCACTTTGTAAATCCTTATAAATCTGCAAGGATTTACGGCCGTAATCAAACCACTTATTAAATGATTGTCCTGAAGGAACCGCCTGACCAAAATTCCGAAAACTTGCTTCAAATGGTTGTGAGTCTTTTTCTAACAATAGAACTGTTTTCCCCTTTTTTAGTGCGTGGTATGCGCTAAAAGTGCCGATTACCCCACCGCCAATGACAATTAAATCATATTTTTTCATTTTTTAAATCTTCGATAATTTGGATGAGGTCATCTATTTTATTTAACAAACCATCATTGGGGAATGAGGCCAATTGCTCTCTTGTATGAGTTCCGTTACATACGCCTAAGGCGAGTCTCACTCCAGCATTTTTGCCAAAAGCTAGGTCAACGGGCGTATCGCCTACATTGATGACCTGGGATAACTGGGTAACCCCAATTTGCTTCATGGCAAATTGAATCATTTTTGGTGACGGCCTTCCTTCGCCTGCTTCATCTGGAGTCACCGAAAGATGAATACCTGATTTATTTCTAAGGTTAATAAAATTCTGATTTAAGGATTGACTCCAGCCTAGTTTAGTCAAAATAATGTTCGCAACTGTTCGGTAAAACCCAGTGGTTAACGCAATGAAAATTCCATTTTTATGCAAATAATCAAAAAGTTCTTGGCATCCCTCCGTTTGAAATATGGGGCTTTTTCGATAATGATCTTCCAATATGGTTTTAAAATCTTCAAATGATTTTAATGCCTTTTGTGAAATAGAGGTGTCTGAGGAGCCCAGTTGCTCGGCCCATAACATCGTGAATACTTCTAATTTGGCATAGCCCTGCAAAGCCAAAATCCGTTCATCGCTAGCCCACAATTCATTTTTTATAGCGGCCTCTTTGAAGCATTTCTCAACTTCATGTTGGTCTAGTACCGTAGTGCCAGCCATATCTAGGACGACTAATTTGATTGGATTCATGATTGTATGTAAAAGAAGATTCCAAAATTAACAAATTCAATCCGCCTATTGTGTTACTGAAACATAAAATTATTATTAAGGAAATAAAATTGCATAATTTTAATATTTTTTAAAATATTTTATGTGTGATAACATATTGATTATACAGGAGAAACAATTCAGTCACAAAGCGACATTTTTCTTAATCATTTCTTATTTTTTCTTTAAGATAGATAAAGAGTTCTCTCTTTATTTTTGTGAAAATTTTAATAAACTAAAACATTTATGACAAAGAATTTACAAAAACAGGGATCCAAAATGACTCTTAGAAGGAGTTTTTGGTTCATTTTCACCTTGTGCCAATTGGCCTTCGTGGGTGTCCATGCCCAAGATCGTTCTATTACAGGGGTGGTCATCGGGAGTGATGACAATGCAGGAATTCCAGGTGTTTCCATTAAGGTTATGGGAACCAATAAGGGAACAAACTCAGGTGCAAATGGACAGTTTACAGTTTCTGCATCAACCAACTCCATTTTGGAGTTTTCCATGATTGGGTATACTAGCAAATCTGTTACTGTAGGAAATCAATCTACATTAAAGGTTGTGTTGGATGTGGATAGTCGCCAATTACAAGAGGTGGTTGTAACCGCCTTGGGTATTAAAAAAGATATTCGCCGTATTGGTGTGGCCATTCAATCTGTGGATGGTTCAAGTACAATCAAGGCACGTGAGCCAAATGCAATCAATGCATTATCTGGTCGTGTGGCAGGTTTAACTGTGGGTGCTCAACCCGAGTTATTACGTAAGCCAAATATCTCACTTCGTGGTAGTTCAACAATCCTTTATGTAGTGGATGGTGTACCGATCAACTCTGATACTTGGAACATTTCTCCAGATGATATCGAAACGTATTCAGTACTAAAAGGAGCTTCGGCTTCTGCCCTTTATGGTTTCCGTGGAAAAAATGGAGCTATTTTGATTACAACCAAGCGTGGTTCATCTGATAAGCGTGGTTTCTCTGTGGAGGTGAACTCTTCTACTCAATTGCAATCAGGTTTCTACGCTATCACTGAGGTGCAAGATGAGTATGGTCCTGGTGATCACGGTTCTTATGCTTTTGGTGATGGTAAAGGGGGTGGATTAAATGATGGTGATTATGATGGTGGTTGGGGTCCAAAATTCAATGGCCAATTAATTCCTCAGTATGATTCACCGGTTGACCCGATCACAGGAAAGCGTTCAGGTACTCCTTGGATCGCACGTGGAAAAGATAACTTGAAGCGTTTTTTAGAAACAGGTATTCTTTCTACGAATAACATTGCAGTATCGGCGACAGGAGATAAATACAATTTGCGTTTTTCTACTTCTCATATCTATCAAAAAGGTATTATTCCTAATACCCAATTGAACATGACGAACTTTAATATTACGGCTGATTATAAGTTTTCAAACAAATTAAAGTTTGAGTCGAACTTACAGTACAACCGTCAATACACACCAAACATTCCAGACGTAAACTACGGTCCTAACTCGATCATTTATAACATCGTTTATTGGGCAGGAGCAGACTGGAACATGGATGATATGAAAAACTACTGGCAAAAAGGGAAAGAAGGTGTTCAACAAATCTATGCGGAATACCAACGTTACAATAATCCTTACTTCATGTCATACGAGTGGTTACGTTCGCATTACAAGACGGATGTCATTGGTCAAGCCTCTTTACGTTACACGTTTAACGAAAACTTGAACTTATTAGCGCGTACGCAAGTAACGACTTGGGACATGGTGCGTACAGAAAAATTCCCTTACTCTGCAGGTACGTATGGCCGCGATGAGCGTCGTGGTGATTACCGCGAGGATCGTCGCTCTCTATTTGAGAATAATACAGAATTATTATTAACGTTTGATAAGGATATCTTACCAGGCTTTAATACAAAAATTAATGCGGGTGCATCTCAACGTATTTTTCAATACAAGTCGATGTTTGCTTCTACCAACTATTTGAACGTTCCAGGTTTATACAACTTCTCGAACTCATCTAACCCAGTTCAAGTTGGTAATTTTGGTTCTGACATGAATGTTCTTTCTGCTTACTACTCCGCAGATTTTTCTTACAAGAAATTTTTAACGGTATTTGCTACGGGTCGATTAGATAAATTGTCAACATTGCCAGCGGGTAAAAACTCGTTCTTCTACCCTTCATTTGGAGCCGTTTCAGTAATTTCTGATTATGTAGATTTGCCTGAAACGATATCTTTCTTGAAATTCCGCGGATCATATGCTAATGTGAAAGATGGTTTAACTTCATCTACCATTGATAACCGTGTAGGAACGTATTCTGGAGAAAACTATAACTCTCCTTACGATGGTCCATCATACCAAAATAATACGGTTTACTCAACTGGTTTCTTCTACAATAACCAAACAGGTGCAACGTATGGTAACGAATTGAGCAATCCAAACTTGAATCCATCAGAAACTTCTCAAACGGAATTCGGTATGGACTTACGTTTATTGAAAAACCGTATTGGAATCGATGTGGCTTATTTCATCTCGAATGACGGTCCTTCCATCTTCGCTTTACCTATCTCATCTACGTCAGGTTATACATCTGCTTTAGTGAATGGTATCAAAACACAGAAGAAAGGATATGAAATCTCAGTAACAGGAACTCCTATCCAAACGGCTGACTTTAGCTGGGATGTGTTAGCCAACTACTCTACGTTTGAGCAAACGTTAACAGAAATTTATCCTGGTATCAAGAACTTAAATACATTTTTAAAAGTAGGTGACCGTACGGATAAAATATATGGTTCAGCTTTTGTTCGTACGCCGGAAGGAAAAATCATCAACACAGCAGGTGGTATACCAGAAAGATTGGCGGGAACTCAATCACAATATTTAGGTAATGCAAACCCTGATTTTGTTTTCGGTTTCAATAATAAGTTTACGTACAAGAATGTAAGCTTAAGCGTTTTATTTGATGGTCGTATTGGGGGTAAAATCATTAACTATACACAACAACAAACGTACCGTGGTGGTCGTCACATCGGAACTACACAAGGGATTTTTGCTGCAGCGCGCCCACAAGATGCGTTAGGAGTTAAGGCATTTATAGGTGAAGGTGTGGTTGTTTCGAATGGGGTTGCAATTAAGTACGACGTAGACGGAAAGGTGACCAACTTCTCTGATTTAAAATTTGCTCCTAATGCAGTGAAGACGTATGTCCAAGATTATGTAGGTCGTTATTACAACACAAACGAAGGAAACTTAATGAGCCGTTCATTCGGAATGTTAAAGGAAGTTGTTTTGGGTGTTAAACTTCCATCTACGTGGTTCGGTAAGTCAGTTTCTGGCGCGAACGTTTCTTTCGTAGGACGTAACTTATTGTATTTCGCTGAAGCAAAAGATACTGATTTGTCTCAGTACTTGACGGACGGGGCTACAGGTTCTCAAACACCATCGGTAAGAAGTTATGGTGTTAACTTAAACTTAGTATTCTAATATTCTTCATTTTAATAAATGATTCAAGCAATGAAAATCAAAAATATAATTTTAGGCATGTTGAGCTTCTCCGTAATTGCATTAAGCAGTTGTGAGAAGACCTTCGACCAGTTAGAGAAAGACTCTAACCGCGCGGTACAAGTTCCTGCATCATTAGTGTTGCAGTCGATCGAATTAAACGTGATGAACGACAATGGTCGTCCATTCTCTGCGGAGATGCGTTACAATCAGTATTATTGCTCTAATTATAATTATTATGCAAATAATGAGTATAACTTAGGCCAAATGCCAAACCAATATACGACGTTGAAAAACGTAGTAAAAATGGAAGAGGAAGCTAAAAAATTAGGTTTAGCTGATGTGAATGGATATGCTGCTTTAGGAAAATTCTTCCGTGCATATTTCTTTGATCAAATGTCGAAGCGTGTGGGCGATTTACCGATGACGGAAGCCTTAAAAGGGATCGAAAACACGGCTCCTAAATACGATTCACAAAAAGTTATCTACACGCAAATCTTAAAGTGGTTAGATGATGCGAATAGTGATATGACAGCTTTGGCTGCCAAAGGAGAGACTATCTCAGGTGATTTCTATTTCAATGGGGATTTGAAAAAGTGGCAAAAAGTGGTTAACGCTTATCGCTTACGTGTTTTGATTACGTTATCAAAGAAAGATACAGATGCTGAATTAGGTGTTAAAGCTAAATTTGCTGAGATGATCGGTAACCCGACGAAATATCCAATCCTTGGCTCGAATGCAGAGTCGTTGCAATTTGTTTGGAACAACTTTAACAAGTATCCTTCTAATCCAGATAACTTTGGATTTGATGCAACGCGTCAAAACATGGCTTCTACGTATGTAGGATTTTTATCTAAGACACAGGATCCACGTGTGATGGCTACTTGCGAGCCTGCAGGTGCTGATTTGAAGGCTGGTAAATTAGCGTCAGACTTTACGGCTTACCGTGGAGCGGGATCAGGGGATAATATCGATGACATGGCGAAAAATGCAGGTCTGACGAATGGTGCAGGTTTTGCTCCCGGTATCTTCTCTTTCCAAAACCGTGCGCGTTACTACCAAACTTATGCGGGTGAAAATACATTTATCGTAGGGTATCCTGAATTATGTTTCAACATCGCGGAAGGATATGCACGTGGATGGGCTACGGGTTCAGCGGAAGATTGGTATAAGAAAGGTATCAAGGCTTCTCAGTCATTTTATGGTATCGCGGAAGGTGCAAACACAATGACTTATTCGAAGTCAGGTGCGCGTGATGCAGCTGATTTAGTAAAGTACTCAGTTAGCTTCAACTTCAATACGTTTTATGAGCAATCTTCAGTTAAATACGATGCGGCTACAGCTATTGAGAAAATTGTTTCTCAAAAATACGCAGCCTTCTTTATGAACTCAGGTATGGAAGCGTACTTCAACTGGAGAAGAACTGGATTCCCTGCGTTCTCTTCGGGAGTTGGTAATGGAAACTCGAATCGTATCGCTTTACGTTGGATCTATCCAGCGACAGAAAGAACAGCTAACGCAACTAATTATACCGCGGCAATTACTAGCCAATATGCCGGGAAAGATGACATTAACGACCAAATGTGGTTGGTTAAATAATAGTATTTCATAATAGTGTTTAGTGTATTATAAAGGGATAGAGATTTTTTCTATCCCTTTTTTATTTTCGCACATACAGACTAATTCTGGAAACATCATTAGGATAGGCTTCTCCTTGATTTTCATTGGCAGCATGTGGAGCATTTTGCACGTCGTTTAACCTAGTTGACTTTTCCTAGGAGTGGTTGTGTCCTGATGTTGCTTTTGATGTATTTTCTCGCTTGTAAAGCTATTAAAATTAGTTTCCAATTACATAGTATATAAAATTAACAATTATTTAATTTTTCGGTAACCATATGATTATTTAACAAAACTAATTTCGGCCTTAAACAAAAAAATTATGACTAAAAACTTACTTTTACTTATTACTTTTTTTGCATTTTGTCACATGTCAGTTGCACAAAATGGCAAATTAATTGGGAAGATAACTGACAATCAAGGGCTTTCGATGCCTGGAGCCACGGTCAAACTGAGTGGCGATTTAGTAAAGTCTCAAGTATCAGATCAATCAGGAAAATTCGTTTTTAACTCGTTAAAAAAGGGTTCTTACACAGTTACTATTAGTTACATTGGTTATGAGACAATAATTCAAAAATTAAATTTTGATGCTGGAGCAAAAGAAATGCTTTTTATTTTAAATGAGAAAGCTATCGAGGGCACCGAAGTTATCATTGTAGGTGATAGATTGAAGGGTCAAGCAAAAGCGATTAACCAACAAAGGAACAATGGTAACATTACAAATGTAGTGTCATCCGATCAGATTGGAAGGTTTCCAGATGCAAATATTGGTGATGCCATGAAGCGTATTCCTGGAATAACGATGCAGAATGATCAAGGTGAAGCACGTAATATCATTATTAGGGGAATGGCTGCTGGATTAAATTCAGTTACACTGAATGGAGAAAGGATTCCATCGGCAGAGGGTGACAATAGAAATATTCAAATGGATTTAATTCCTTCTGATATGGTTCAAACTATCGAGGTTCACAAAGCCGTATTACCTAACATGGATGCTGATGCCATTGGCGGTTCGGTCAACTTAATTACTAGAACTGCTCCAAATGCACTACGGGTTTCTGGAACATTGGGTGGTGGGGTAAATTTTTTAACCAATAAACCAATAACAAACCTTTCGTTTGTTTTAGGCAATAGAATATTTAATGATAAACTAGGTTTTGTATTTTCAGGGTCCTATAACGACCATATTTTTGGTTCAGATAATTTTGAGGGAGTATGGGCAAAGACAAAAAACCCAGCATATCCAGTCGTTTTAAGTGGTTTTGATTTAAGAAAATATGATGTACAGCGCATAAGGAGAAGTAGTTCATTGGCATTAGATTATCAGTTGGCAAAGGGGCATACGATTTTTTTAAATGCCATGTACAATTGGAGAGACGATCGCGAGAATAGATACCGTTTTCGTGTTGACAGACTAAATACGCCTGTTGAAGCAACTTCATTTAAAGATATTTCAAAGAATTTGTATCAAATTCAAGGTCGTGTGGCTATTCAGACAAAAGGTGGTATTGATAACGATAGAAATCAAAAAACGCGGTTAGAGGACCAAAGAGTAGCTAATGTAACTTTATCAGGAGTAGACTTTTTTGGCAAATTAAAAATGAATTGGTCGGGTACATACGCTTACGCTCAAGAAGATAGACCTAATGAGCGATATATTACGCACCGGGGTAATGCTATAGTGCGTGTAGATGCGCAGGATCCGTTTAAGTATGTTGTAAATTTAGTCGATAAAAATAGTGCTAATGCATTAGCACTTAATCAAATTTATGAGGCAAATAATTTTACTTCTGAAAGTGATTTTAATGCAAAAGTGGATTTTGAATTGCCTTTAGCAAACAAAGATAACTTTATTAAATTTGGCGGTAGAGTTCGAAATAAAAGTAAGGAACGAATCAATACCTACGATATCTATGCCCCCATTAAAAATTTAGGAGCTACTGGAAATACGTTGGGTCAATTACCTATTTCAAATCAAAATGAGCGAATTTTTCTAAATGGTCCACAGTATGTGCCTGGTGCTTTTGTGACAAATGAGTATTTGGGTAAATTGGATTTGTATAATTCCTCGCTTTTCAAAAAAACGGATGCAATTGCAGAGTATATTACTTCCAACTTTAAGGCAGCTGAAACAATAACTGCTGGATATGCGATGGCTGATTTAAAACTTTCTTCCAAATTGTCATCAACCTTTGGTGTTAGAATGGAAAATACCTCGATTTCATATAACGGATATAGTTTTGACAGCAATAAAGGAAAATCAAGTAAAATTCCGGATGTTTCTAAATCTTATTTAAATATTCTACCAAGTGCTCATTTTAAATATGATCTGTCCCAAAACTCAATTTTGAGGGCGGCTTGGACTAATACCCTGGCTCGTCCAGGATATTACAGCTTAGTTCCATTTGTAAATTACAGTCCGGACAATCAAGTTTTAACTAGAGGTAATCCTAATCTTGAAGCTACCAAAGCGATGAATTTTGATTTGATGTTCGAAAATTATTTTGAGTCGATTGGTTTGGTTTCAGTGGGCGTATTCCAGAAAAATTTAAAGGATTTTATTTATGATAAAACTTCTTTGAACGTTACAGATCCTTTGTATGGTCAATTAGTAAGTTCCACAAGACCTGAGAATGGTGGTACGGCAGGTGTTAGCGGGTTTGAAACTTCCTTTCAAAGACAGCTTGACTTTTTGCCAGGAATCTGGAAAGGTTTTGGGGTATATGCAAACTATACCTATACAAATTCCACTACTACCGGAATTGAAGGGAGAGAAAATGATAAATTAGCTCTTCCTGGAACGGCGAATCACATGTTTAACAGTTCGCTATCTTTTGAAACTAAGAAGCTGGTTTTACGCGTTTCATTAAATATGACGAGTGATTACGTTGATGCCATCGGTGGAGATGCATTTAGCGATATTTTTTATGACAAACAGACATTTTTGGATTTAAATGCATCTTATGCATTTAACAAAAATCTTCGAGTATACTTTGAAGCAAATAATCTTACTAACCAACCATTGCGTTATTATCAAGGAATTAGAGAAAGAACATTCCAAGAAGAAATGTATAATTCAAGAATTGGTTTTGGAATAAAATATGATCTTTTTGGTAAAAAGTAACAAATAGATTTTTTCATTAAACGTTTGCTATTTTTATAGCAAACGTTTTTTATTTTTACACCCTATGAAATTTCGCTTTGTTATTTTATTGTTGGCATGTTTGCTAAATATCCACTTTAGCAGTATTTCGCAAGAACGTACCTCTAAAATTCCTACGATAGAAGTTTTCCCTGAGTTTAAAAGTGATACGGTGAGCTTCGATACAGATGATCCAGCCATTTATTACAATCGAAAAAATCCTGCTAAAAGCTTAATCATGGGTACTGATAAGGGGGGGAAGAGTGGCCAGGGAGGAATTTATGTGTTTGATCTTTTTGGCAAAAATATTGAGAGTAAAAATCTGCTTGGCATTAATCGCCCTAACAATATTGATATAGCTTATGGGCTTTTAGGAAAAGGTAAAAGTAAAATTGATATTGCTGTATGTACCGAACGAAACACGAATAAAATTCGTGTAATAAAGTTGCCCGAAATGCAATTGATAGATGGAGGTGGTATAGATGTTTTTCAAGACGAAATTCAGCGTTCTCCCATGGGAATTGCATTATTCACGGACCCAAAGACAAATAAAATTTATGCGATAGTAAGTCGAAAAGAGGGCCCTTTGCAAGGGTATTTATTTCAGTATTTACTACAAGTAGGTGATTCGGGAATTGTTACCGGTAAGCTAGTTAGGAAGTTTGGTCAATATTCGGGTTTGAAAGAAATTGAATCCATTGCGGTGGATAATGAGTTAGGTTTCGTTTACTATTCTGATGAAACTGTAGGAGTTCGAAAGTATTACGCTCATCCGGATAGTTCGGGGCGCGAATTAGCTTTGTTTGCCAAAAATGGCTTCACAGAAGACCATGAAGGTATTTCAATTTACAAGACCTCAGCAAAAAAAGGTTTCATTTTAGTTTCGGATCAACAAGCTAATCAATTTCACGTTTTTAGGAGGGAGGGCGAGCCAGTTGATAAGCATAAGCATGAATTGATTAAGGTTATAAAGACACAAACTAACGAGAGTGATGGCAGTGAAATCACAAGTTATAAACTTAACAGAAGATTTAGATATGGTTTGTTTGTGGCTATGTCAAATAACAAGACATTTCATTTTTATTCTGTCAAGAATTTTTTTGATGAAGAATTATAATGAATTGTCTAAGAATTGTGCTCATGATGAGGATAGGTTATTGTACTTTTGGTTAATTAAACCATAGTAATTTGTCCATTATTGAAAAGCTAATTGTAAGCCTTTGCACTCGACTAGAAAGGATTTTTACGGGATAAGGATCGATTTGTTTCAAGAGAAATTTTGCAATTACCCACAACTGATGCATTCGTCAAAGTCAAATTCCATAGATTTTTCTTGATTAAACAGGTTACCGTTCCGTATATATAATTGGAGTAATCTCGCCTTGGTCAAGCTTATATAAGAAACGCCAGATGAAACAAATCGGAATGAATTTAGGATGGATTGCATGCCTAGATTATCCGTTCTAGTAGTTGAAAATAAATCCTCCTTATCAAATTTATGTATCAACTCCGAGCATAGGATGGAAGCTATTTTTTGGTTTCTATACAGCGATTCGACAAACACATACCCAAGTTCAAATGTGTACTTGGATGGATTAAAATCAACCATCGCTTTGTCAAAAATATCGTTGACGTAATCGGATTCCGGCATCTTAATGCTGGTCGTGGCAATGATACTATCTCCATCTTTAAAATAAGCTGTTAATGCGGAGGAATAAAGCCGACTGTCTACTAAACTAGCATTCGCCTCATTGCCTTTTATAATGAGCCCTTTAATCTCAACTTGATCTTTTTCTTCCAATTCTCGGTAGGTACCGAAATGTAATTCCATGAAGTTAATTTTTCAGTAAACTTAGGGTCCTTTCATAAGCTTTTGAATACAGAATTGTGAAATTAAAGTGAATAAAAAGTTAAGGATTTTGATGTCAATATTTGATAAATGGTCTTCTTATTATATTCCGATTAATAAATGATTAAATATCTGAATTAACATAAATTCGTTAGTGTCTTTGAATTATATTACAGACCTAATTACTAAGTAGTGCTTTAAATAATTAATGAAATTCCCAATGAAATATATTAGAATTAGAAAAGTGGGATTTCGAAATTACCAAGATGGGTTTGAATTTATAAAATATGCGAGGTGTGAAAATGTCTCTTTTGAATATCTTGAAGAAAAGGAGTTGCTCATGATTAAATTTAATTTGCAGGATGCCGAAGAGGTTACGCTTGAAAATAAATTGATCAGCCATGAATATAAATCGTTTATGAAAAAGTGGAAACTGTTTTTATTGAACGAAGATTATTTTTTTGATTTAGCCGATTTTAGTAGAAAATAACCGAATCTTATGATGGCAAAAATAATATCAATCGCAAATCAAAAAGGCGGCGTGGGCAAAACTACCACCGCGATAAATTTGGCATATAGCTTAGCCACTTTAGGCCAAAAAGTATTAATTATTGACATCGATCCACAG
>Ga0209769_1000210_pt1 | contig 23288 bp, 20 predicted proteins | sample LauGreSuBDMM15DN_2_FD_187569 | JGI IMG/M metagenome (GOLD analysis project Ga0209769, IMG submission 187569) | Freshwater lake microbial communities from Lake Michigan, USA - Su13.BD.MM15.DN (SPAdes) (version 3) | ecosystem: Environmental > Aquatic > Freshwater > Lake | place: Lake Michigan, USA...
TGGCTAGACAATCAAATTGTCTTTGATAAAGACTGGGAACACAAAGTCAGCACGCGTATCTTGCATAACATGTCGCTTTTAATGGATAGCTCATTTAAAACCGTGCAAGATCTGAATCGCTACCGTAAAGAACTGATTCGTTCAGCCGCGGGGGCTGTAGGCTCAGTCGCTTGAGCGCGCGCTTCGAGGGCAAGCTCGTTTCAGTGCAACAAGCCCTCGAGCGGCTCGCCAGCGGGCAGTGGCGCAAGCCCTTGGTCTTTACCAATGGCGTGTTTGATATTCTGCACCGCGGCCATGTCACCTATCTGGATGAGGCCGCACAGCTTGGCGCGACATTGGTTGTGGGTGTGAACTCGGACGCCTCGGCAAAGCGTTTAGGCAAAGGGCCAGACCGCCCGCTGAATACCGCGGCCGATCGCGCTGCGTTGTTGGCTGCGCTCGAATGCGTGTCTGCAGTCGTCGTGTTTGATGAAGACACTCCTCTTGAAATCATCGGTCAACTTCGACCCGACATCATCGTTAAGGGCGGGGATTACAACATGCAAGTGCTGCCTGAAACCAAGCTCGTCGAGTCTTGGGGCGGCAAAGCTGTAGCAATACCGTTTGAGTTTGCGCGCTCGACGACTAACCTGGTTGAAAAAATTCGACAGCACTAATGCTTAGCAGTCGTAAAGTTTTTAACACTTGAACCACAAACGGTGGCTGCTCAAGCCGGTTTGAACCAAATTAGCGGAAATCCTTTCTGCCCAAGCGGCGGATGGCAACCTGAGAACGCTACTTTTTGGGCTCTAGCGCCAAGAGGTAATTTAGAAATTGAAGCGCGAGCCACAGGCCCCAGTGAGCGGCTTGATCAAGGTCTCGAACAACGATGTCGTTTCAAAGCTTGCGGCCGTGGTGCGCGTGATCCGAAATGCAGTCATTGTGGGTGCTTGGCCCACAATGACGACCATGCGGCCACCAATTTTCAATTGATATTTCAGCGCATTAGACACTTTGTCGACCCCGCCACTGACCAAAATCGCATCGTATTCGGCCGTGCCCCAACCGTTATTGCCGTCACCAATTTCAACGGAGACATTTTTGAACTGTGCTTTGTGCAAATTCTGTTGAGCAAAGCTGGCGAGGCGTGGATCGATTTCAATAGAAGTAACGGTGCGTGCGAGCTGCGCCAGCAAGGCCGCCTGATGACCTGAGCCCGTGCCGATCTCGAGCACGCAGTCGTCGTGTTTGAGTTGTAAGAGCTGGGTGAGGCGGGCCTCAAGTTTGGGGCTGAGCATGGCCTGACGCGTGTCGACGGTACCGAGTTGCAACGGGATCTCGATGTCAGCAAACGCCAGAGTACGAAAGGCGGGCGGCACGAAGAGTTCGCGTTGCACCTTGAACAGGGCCTCGATCACCTTGACGTCAAAGACGCCTACGGGCCGAATTTGTTGTTCGACCATATTGAAGCGGGCGAGCTCAAACTCAGACAAATTCGATGCAGTCATAATCCAGTGTGCGAGAGCACTTATTGCGGAAAACCCTTATTGTAAGGGTTTTCCTGACCACAGCGCATGAAAGTGATGCACGGGGCCGTGGCCGTGCCCGACTTTCAAGGCATCCGCTTGGGAAATTGCCTGCACAAGGTAATCTTTAGCGCGCTTTGTGATCTCAGGTACGTCTTGAAGCTGTGGCAACAGGGCCGTGATGGCGGCTGAGAGCGTACAACCAGTCCCGTGGGTGTTGCGTGTGGGGATGCGGTGGCCAGGTAACTCAATCATTTTGTCGCCATCATGCAGTACATCAATCGTATCGTTTCCGGGCAGGTGCCCGCCCTTCACCAATACCCACCGATGCCCACCGTGGGTCATCATGTTGCGCAAGCGTTCGGCCACCCGGCGCATCTCGCGTACGGTCTCGACTGAGCGCATTTCAAGTAGTACCCCGGCCTCGGGCAAATTAGGCGTGATCAGTGTTGCTAAGGGCAGTAACTGCTCGCGTAGGGCTCCGATGGCTTTTTGTTCTAGTAGTAAATCGCCACTTTTTGAAACCATGACGGGATCTAACACCAAGTGAACGGGTTTGAAGTGCCCAAGGCGGTCTGCCACTACCTCAATGATGCCGGTTTGCCCGAGCATCCCTAGCTTGACCGCATGAATGTCGACGTCGGCAAAAAGGGTGTCAATTTGTGCTCGCACAAATTGTGGGTCGATGGGCGAGATGTCGGTCACAGCCTGCGTGTTTTGCGCGGTGAGTGCAGCCACTACGGCGCAGCCGTAGGCGCCCAACGCACTCATTGCTTTGATGTCGGCCAAAATGCCGGCACCGCCTGAGGGATCCATGCCCGCAATCGTCAACGTGTTGGGGATGACGCGTACGGCGTCGTCGTTGCTCATGTCTTTGCGTTTGGAGCAATGGGGGCGATCAAGCCCGTTGTGGGCGAGCTTGGTGCTGCTTGATAGGTTTTGCGCGGCACACGTCCGGCCCGAAAAGCCTCGCGGCCCGCCTCAACGGCTTTTTTCATGGCGCTGGCCATCAGCACTGGGTGCTGCGCGCCAGCGATCGCCGTGTTCATGAGTACGCCATCGCAGCCAAGCTCCATGGCAATGGCAGCATCTGATGCGGTACCCACCCCAGCATCGACTAAAACGGGAACCTTAGCCTGATCGATAATCAGGCGCAGGTTCCATGGGTTGAGGATGCCCATCCCCGATCCAATCAATGAGGCTAAGGGCATGACCGCAACGCAGCCGATCTCTTCGAGCATGCGGCACTGAATCGGGTCGTCGGTGCAATACACCATCACATGAAAACCGTCTGCGACCAAGGTCTTGGCAGCTGCAAGTGTTTCGGGCATATTCGGAAACAAGGTATGCGGGTCGCCGAGTACTTCTAGTTTGACTAAGGTGTGCCCATCCAAGAGCTCACGCGCTAACCTGAGCGTGCGCACCGCTTCGTCGGCCGAATAACACCCCGCCGTATTGGGCAACAAGGTGAATTGGCTGGGGGGCAAATACTCAAGCAAGCTCGGCTCGCCCGCCGTTTGGCCGATGTTGGTGCGGCGAATCGCAACGGTAATAATTTGCGCACCGCTGGCATCAATTGCCTCGCGCGTTTGGGCAAAATCTTTGTATTTTCCGGTGCCCACGAGCAGGCGCGAATGGTAGGATTTACCGGCAATGACGAGGGGATCAGACGACTCTGTTTTCATATTTTTTCGTAAAATTAGCGCGCAGCGATGTGTGATGAATTTGTCGCAATCGCTACAGTTTAGCGTGACTCGCGCGCGGGTTGTGACCGTATCTAGTCTGTGCTATTTGCGACTTTGCTCGATGAGTTCACAAATAGGCTCGGCTGCCTCGATCAAGCGTGGGCCAGACCGAAATACGGCATCCGCATCGATCATAAACACTCGGCCGAGTCGGGCTGCTGGCAGGCCGGCCGTCTGCCAAAGATTGACCCCGGCGCTATCCACGACGGGTACGGATCCAGCGCCCGTGCGAGCGATCAGTACTAACTCAGGTGCCTGCGCGACAAGCTGTGCCACGCTGGGTTTGGTCGCCCCGCCGCTATCCTCGGCGACGATGTTGCTGCCTGCGCACAGCGCAATGACGTCTGACAAGAGATTTTCGCGCGTTAAGGCGTTGTCAGGCTCAGAACCTGCTTGCAGCAAAACACGCACGATGCGCTTGCCGGCAGACGCTCGGGCCAAGGTGTCTAATTTTTGGCGGAGGGCTTCAGCACGCGCGTGCGCGACGCCGGCGGTACCCAACAGTACCCCAAAGGTTTCGACACTATCGGCAATTTCGACGAGCGAGGTGGGCGTGCTGATAAACACGGGCACGTTCAAAGGCATCTGCGGGCCGAGTTCAGCGGCAAGCCAGCCAAAGATTAAATCTGGCTTGTAGGCCGCAATACGGGCGGGATCGGGCGCGCGTTGATCACCGAGCTTGGGCAGCCCGAGGGCCTGTGCCGGAAAATTACTTCCCTCGGTGGTGGCCACAAGTTTATCGCCGCCGCCCGCGGCAAACACTAATTCAGTGATGTGAGGCGAAAGCGAAATGACCCGGCGGGCCGGGCCCTTGAGCAAGACCGCCCGACCACTGTCGTCGATGACCTCGATTTCAGACGCATTGGCGACAAACGCCAACAGGCAACACGCCAAAAAACTAGCCCGACAAAAAAAAGCGCGCATCACACCGTTCGCCCAACAAACACTCGATGCCTGATGCTACATCCGCCACGCCAAGTTGACAAACACATTCGAGCCCAGCGTGTTGTAGCCTTGAATGAGGGTGTATTGCTTAGCAAAAACGTTGTTCCAGCGCACTTGAACCTCAGCCCCTGAGGGCAGGGGGTAGCTGCCCATCAGGTTAAGCAAACTATAGCCTCCTAGCGTGCCGCCTGACATCGTGTCTTTGCGTTCGCTGCTCACGTACCATTCAGCAGTCAAGCGGGCGCGCCAGACGGCTTGGTCTAGTGCGAGCTTGGCAACTTGTTGCGCACGCTGGGGCAACAAGGCGCCGGTCTCGGCGTTGCGCGGGTCAAGCCAGTTCAGGCTGCCCCGCACTTGAGTGTCGCTATTGATGCGATGTGAACCAAACAGACTGATACCTTGAATCAGCGCCTGTCCGACGTTGATCGGCGCGTAGGGCGAGTACACATCGCCAGGTACCACCGGTTGATTAAGGATTAAGTTCGTGATCTCGTTACGATACGCGACCAAACTTAATTGCGTTTTTTCAGTTGAGTATTTCAACCCCATCTCGATATTGCGTGATTTCTCGGGTTGCAATAACGGATTGCCAGCGTAGAAAGGCGTGACAGGCCAGTAGAGCTCATTGAAATTTGGTGCACGAAAGCCCGTGTTTGCACCCACTGTGGCTCGCCACTGTGGTGTCAGCGACAGCCCGTACACCAGGCTGCCTGTCACAAAGTTACCGTACTGCGAATTGTTGTCGTTACGCACACTCGCTTGCACCGACTGTGGGCCCCAAGTGCCTCGATAAATACCGAAAAGCGAGTTGGTATACCTTGAGGTTTGTTGATAGTTCACATAAGAAGCTTGTGGGTAGCCACCATTTGAAAGCGTGCCATCGACGTTTTGCTCAAGCCTTTCATAGCCAAGCGATACGATTTGAGTCGGTGAAAACTTAAGGTCGTTTTGCCACAAGTATTGACCTTGCTGCGTGGCAAAATGTTGCCTGCCATCCAAGGGGTTCGTGGGTACGAGGTCAGCCGCCGCGTTCACCGTCTGATAGCGCTCGTTCGTGAAGCCAGCACGCAGTGTGCTCGTCCAAAAGTCGGATACTCGATTTTTGCTTGTCAGCATGTTGGTACTGACCGTTTGAATGCCGCGGTCGTTGAAGTAAGGCTTGCCGGCATCGTAGCCGCCATTGACGCTAGATTGATAGCTTTGAAAGGTGACTGTTTGGCCCGGCTGCCAGGTATAGCCTAAGGTGCCTCCGACGTTGCTGCGGTAGTAAGAGTCTTTATCAGGGTTGTAATAATAATTGCTGGGCTTGGTGGCGTTGGTGCCCCCGCTTTGCCCATAGCCACCAAACAAGCTGTACACCCAGCCATCCGCAGCGCCCGAAAAACCTGCGTCGTACTGCGTGGTGGAATTGCTGCCGATGCCGGCGTTGGCATAGGCTGAAAACGGTCGGTCTTGATCGCCTCGTGTGATGATGTTGACCACACCGCCGATGGCATCGGCGCCGTACAGGCTGCTTGCGGTGCCCCGCACGATCTCAACACGTTCGACGCTGTTGAGTGGGATTGCGCTGAGCGGGGCGTTGCCCGAGGTGGCGCTGTTGACGCGCAGGCCATCGATCAGAATCAGCGATTGATTGCTGTTCGTGCCGCGAATATTGACGCTACTTTGTGATTGCGGACCGCCATAGTTCAGCGCTTCAATCCCGTGTTCGCGCACCAGTGCGTCAGCCAACGTGCCGTTGGGTAGCGTGTCAAGTTCATCGCGGCTGATCACGCTGTTATCGCCTAGCGTTTCGCCCAATGGTTCAGCGGTGCGCCCAGGGGTGACTACGATGGTGGCTAGCTGTGGGGTGGGCCCAAGCTTCAGCTCGCCAGAAGGCATCACGCTGGGTACTTGCGCGCCAACCGTGCCGGTGCCTGTTGAGGTGGGTGTTGCGGTGGGCGTCACGGTCGGGTTTTGCCCAAACGCGCTAAAAGAGACGACCAGGGCCGCAGCAGCGGCGCTGAGCCGATAGGTTAAGAGTTGCATGAGTAAAGCCTCGTAGTGGTCTGCGTCCCCGCAGGCCTTGAACGTTTAAAAAAGATCCAATACCCTTACGGGTCTTCGTCTTTGCTTAAACTGGCCGGTATCGGGCTGGCGCCAAGGTTTTATTGCTAAAACCTTGGCGTTGACCGTTGCGGGGGCAGCACAGGCGCAACCGTCTGAAGACGTGTTTCCCTGTTTCCCGTTTAACTTTCCCAATGCGCCGCGCAAACCTTAGAGCGTACGCGCTTTTGCATCGAAAGCACCAGTTCTGTTACGCATGATACATCACGGTGTTTTTGGTAAACTGACTACGTACTTGAACGATTGACTAAAGGTCAGGCCTAGGTCGTATCAGATCGCGAATGTACCCCTCCGCGTTGTTTTGGTTTTTAGTTTTCAGTTTTTAGTTTTTAGTGCGGCTGTTTGCTGGCGCTTTAAACCCGGTGCCGCCTCACTTTGCATCGTCACTCCTATCTGTAGCCCTGTGATGACTTACCCTAAACTGCCTTTCCCGATAGCAAGCTATACCCGTGGTGCTGAGTTTGCGCGCGCACTGGGTTCGCGCATCATGATTCTTGATGGCGCGATGGGTACCATGATCCAACAATACAAATTGTCTGAGGCTGACTTTCGCTCAGAAAGGTTTGCCGCGCATGGTAAAGACGTCAAAGGTAATAACGAGTTGCTTTCGTTGACGCGGCCCGACATCATCCTTGCAATCCACAAAGAGTATCTTGCCGCGGGTTGCGATGTGATCGAAACCAATACCTTTGGCGCGACCACCATTGCTCAAGGGGATTACGAGTTAGCCGAACTTGCTTACGAGCAAAATATCGAATCTGCTCGCTTGGCACGAATCGCCTGCGACGCTTACAGCACGCCCGAGCGCCCACGCTTTGTCGCAGGCGCCTTAGGGCCTCAGCCTAAAACTGCTTCGATCTCACCCGACGTGAATGACCCGGGCGCGCGTAACGTGACGTTTGATGAATTGCGTGTGGCCTATATCGAGCAACTCAACGGCTTGCTGGATGGTGGGGTCGATCTTATTTTGATCGAAACGATTTTCGATACGTTAAACGCCAAGGCGGCAATTTTTGCAGTTGAAGAAGTCTTTGAAGCGCGCGGTGAGCGCCTGCCTGTGATGATTTCGGGCACCGTCACTGACGCCTCTGGGCGGATTTTGTCGGGTCAAACCGTTGAGGGGTTCTGGAACTCAGTTCGTCACGCGCGCCCCATCACCATTGGCTTGAATTGCGCACTCGGTGCGGCGCTGATGCGCCCCTATATCGCCGAGCTTGCAAAGATTTGTGACACCTATGTCTGTGTGTATCCCAACGCGGGTCTACCTAACCCCATGAGCGATACTGGCTTTGACGAAACGCCAGCCGATACTTCAGCTTTGCTTGAAGAGTTTGCCCGGGCGGGGCTTGTCAATATGGCGGGTGGCTGCTGCGGCACGACACCTGAGCACATTCAAGCGATTGCAGACAAGATTCGATCTTTGCCCATTCGCGTCGTACCCGATATCCCGGTTAAAACGCGTCTGTCGGGACTTGAGTCTTTGAATATCGATGATGAGACTTTATTCGTCAACGTTGGCGAGCGTGCCAACGTCACTGGCAGTAAAGCCTTTGCCCGTTTGATTCGCGAAGAAAAATACGACGAAGCCGTGGCTGTCGCGCGCCAGCAAGTTGAAAACGGCGCGCAAATCATTGACATCAACATGGATGAAGCCATGCTTGACTCAGTGGCGTGTATGCATCGCTTTTTGAACATGATCGCCTCTGAGCCCGACATCGCGCGCGTGCCGGTAATGATCGATAGCTCAAAATGGTCTGTGATAGAAACCGGCCTAAAGTGCGTGCAAGGCAAATCGATTGTGAACTCAATCTCGTTAAAAGAGGGCGAAGAGCCGTTCTTAAAACAGGCGCGGTTATGTCGCCTGTACGGTGCGGCCGCTGTGGTGATGGCGTTTGACGAACAAGGTCAGGCCGATAGCCTTGAGCGTCGCAAATTGATTTGCACGCGTGCCTACAACTTGTTGATCGAAAAAGTTGGGTTTCCACCCGAAGATATTATTTTTGATCCCAACGTGTTCGCCATCGCTACCGGTATCGATGAGCACAACCATTACGCAGTCGATTTCATTGAAGCCACAAAATGGATTCGCGAGAATCTGCCCCACGCACGGATCTCGGGCGGGGTCTCGAACGTCAGCTTTTCTTTTCGGGGTAACGAGCCCATCCGTGAGGCCATCCACACGGTGTTTCTTTATCACGCCATCCGCGAAGGCATGACCATGGGGATTGTCAACGCGGGCCAATTGGGCGTGTATGCCAATATCGACCCAGCGTTACGCGAGTTGGTTGAAGACGTGGTGCTTGATCGTGGATAGAACTAAAGCGCTGGGTAAGAAAGACACCAACGATACGCGCACGCCCACCGAACGTTTGGTTGAATTCGCCGAAAACTTTAAAGGCAACGGCATCAAACGCGAAGAAGACCTCGCATGGCGACAGCAATCGGTGGATAAGCGTCTGGCCCATGCCATGGTGCACGGCATGACGCAGTTTATTGTTGAAGATACCGAAGAAATCCGCCAGCAGATTGCCGATCGCAACGGCCGCCCCATTGAGGTGATCGAGGGCCCGTTGATGGATGGCATGAACATCGTGGGCGATTTGTTTGGCGAAGGCAAAATGTTTTTGCCGCAAGTGGTGAAATCTGCCCGCGTGATGAAGCAAGCCGTCGGGCATTTGATACCGTTTATCGAAGCTGAAAAAAAGCTCATCGAGGCCGCGGGTGGAGATGTGCGTGCAAAAGGCAAGATTGTCATCGCAACCGTCAAGGGCGATGTGCACGATATTGGCAAAAACATCGTCACGGTGGTGCTTCAGTGTAATAACTTTGAAGTCGTCAATATGGGTGTGATGGTGCCGGCCGCTGAGATCTTGGCGCGCGCCAAAGCAGAAAAAGCTGACATTGTTGGCCTATCGGGTTTGATTACGCCAAGCCTCGAAGAGATGGCCTATGTTGCCAGCGAGATGCAGCGCGACGAATATTTTCGCAGCCGCAAAATCCCCTTGATGATTGGCGGCGCCACAACCAGTCGGGTGCATACGGCCGTCAAAATTGCGCCGCATTACGAGGGCCCGGTGATTTATGTGCCCGATGCCAGCCGTTCGGTCGGCGTTGCGCAAAATCTGGTCTCTGAAACAGCCAACACTTATCTTGAAGAGCTAGCGGTTGAATACGAAGACGTGCGTCGTCGCCATGCTGCACGTAAAGCCACGCCGCTGATGTCGCTGGTGGATGCGCGTGCGGCAAAGCTCGCGATTGACTGGGCGGGCTATACACCGCCGCGCCCAAAATTTATTGGTCGCCGCACTTTCAAAAATTTCGACCTCGCAGAGCTGGCAAGCTACATCGATTGGACACCATTTTTTCAAACGTGGAGTCTGTTTGGTCAATATCCGGCAATCTTAGATGATAAAATTGTGGGCGAACAAGCCCGGTCGGTGTTGGCCGATGGCCAGGCGATGCTTAAACGCATGGTCGATGGCCGCTGGTTAACAGCCAATGGCGTTGCGGCGTTTTACCCTGCCAATACTGTCAATGATGATGACATCGAAATCTACACAGACGAGACGCGCGAAAAAGTATTGTTTACCTGGCGCGGCTTGCGTCAACAGGGCATGAAGCGCGAGGGTGTTGAAAACAAATGTTTGGCTGACTTTATCGCGCCCAAAGAGTCTGGCGTGATGGATTACATCGGTCTGTTTGCGGTCACAGCAGGCTTAGGTATCGAGAAAAAAGAACAAGAATTTGAGCGTGCCAATGACGACTACTCGGCGATCATGTTTAAGTCTTTGGCCGATCGCTGCGCCGAGGCGTTTGCCGAGGCTCTTCATGCGCGTGTTCGCAAAGACATTTGGGGTTATGTGCCTGATGAATCGTTGACCAATGCGCAAATGATTAAAGAGGCGTATCAAGGGATACGGCCTGCGCCAGGCTACCCTGCTTGCCCAGAGCATGTGGTCAAGCGTGAAATGTTCGAGGTGCTTGATGGTGCAGATATTGGCATGATGTTGACAGAAAGTTACGCCATGCATCCGGCGGCCAGCGTCTCAGGATTTTATTTTAGTCATCCGCAATCGCAGTACTTTAGCGTGGGCATCATTGGCGATGATCAAGTCGCTGATTACGTCAAGCGCTCGGGTCGCACAGAAAAAGACGTGAAAAGAACGCTGTCGCCCAATTTGGGCTGATGCAGAACGTGGTGCCTATCCACTGCTTCACCAGGCAAGTGTTTCAAGTAAAAAAGCCGTAGCGACAGCGGCACCTAACACTGCAGTGACCCAGTTACGGCCCAGTGCGTTGGGCTGGCTTTCGACGTAACGATACAGAAGTGTGCCGGCGCCAACCGAGATCAAGACCGCGAGCAACATGCCCAGTGCGTTGATCAGCACACCGGTCGGAAACCACCGCGCCCAGATTGCATTGATCCCAATGCAAAAGCCGTAGTGAATTAAAAAGATTGAATACGACCGCTGACCGAGCCAGGTCAACAGACCTGGGCGTGGCCACTGCGCCAACCGGCCGCGTTGGCCCGCGAGGGCGACAATGATTGCAGTGGCCAGTGCCACGACGATTGGATTGCGAAATTGCAACCACAAGGCCACTGAGCCAAGTACCGCGATCGTTATTAAAAAGATGCCACCTAAGGCGTTGCGTGTTGACCAGTACGCCAACATTCCAAGTGCGTAGGCGCCAAAGAAGTAGGGGGCGTAGTCCTCATATTGAATGTTGCGATTAACTAGCCATAGCGAACCCGCTGCCATGCCGATGATCAGCGCCGGGAATACCCAGCGCCAGTTGGGTGCTGCGCGTGCACTCAAGGCCGTGAGTAACACGGTCAAAATAAATAGCTGGAAATCAATCGCGACATACCAGACGCCTGCGGATAAGGCTTCAACGCCAGTAAGGTCGTGCAACAGCAAGGCGTGCGCGAGTAACTGTGCGAGGCTTGGAGGCGCTGAAAGCGAGTCGTGTACAAACCAAGGTCTGACGATCGCGGTGATCAGTATTGCAGAGGCAATCGCAAATAAAAAAGGGGTGACTAATCGGCGGTAGCGCTTAAGGATCAGGCTCAACGCCGAAGTCGCCGAAGAGGTAGCGGGTTGCCCCTCGGGCGCCAGTTGAGCGGCGACTAAAAACCCAGCCAACACAAAAAACATTTGTACGGCTAAGCGCGCGTAGATTTCAAGCCCATCGATGACTGCAGGGAAAGCGCCGCGCACCACGTCTGACATCGGGCCATACACCGCGAGATGATGCAGGACAATGGCAATGCACCCAAGACCTTTCATGGCATCGAGCAGGGGCAGGCGAGATCGTGTCATCAGGTTTAAACGATCAAGCCCAGCTTGACGCAGGGCTTGATCGTTTGCTTTTGAGCATTCACACTTGAATGCACGAAGGCATTAAGTTTTGTGATAAATCTCAGAGCCTTTTTTCACAAACTCAATCGCCTTTTCTTGCATGCCAGCCTTAAGCGCCGCATCGTTTTCGACGCCGAGTTTTTTAGCGTAATCGCGTACGTCTTGCGTAATTTTCATGCTGCAAAAGTGTGGGCCGCACATCGAGCAAAAATGCGCTACTTTCATTGAGTCTTTAGGCAAGGTCTCGTCATGAAAGTCTTTGGCCGTGTCAGGATCCAAGCCAAGATTGAACTGATCGTCCCAACGAAACTCGAAACGCGCCTTCGATAAGGCGTTGTCACGAATCGCAGCGCCCGGATGCCCTTTGGCCAGATCCGCTGCATGCGCTGCAATCTTATAGGTGATGATGCCGTCTTTGACATCCTTTTTGTTAGGCAAGCCCAGATGCTCTTTGGGAGTGACGTAGCAAAGCATGGCGGTGCCATACCAGCCGATCAGCGCTGCGCCAATGCCCGACGTAATGTGGTCGTAGCCTGGTGCAATATCGGTAGTCAATGGGCCCAAGGTATAGAAGGGCGCTTCGTCACAATGCTTGAGCTGCATGTCCATATTTTCTTTGATCAATTGCATGGGCACGTGGCCTGGGCCCTCGATCATGACCTGTACGTCGTGCTTCCAGGCCACCTTGGTAAGTTCACCAAGCGTTTTCAACTCAGCAAACTGCGCTTCGTCGTTGGCGTCAAAGCCAGAGCCTGGGCGCAAGCCATCGCCAAGCGAAAAGCACACATCGTAGGCCTTCATAATTTCGCAGATTTCTTCAAAGCGCTCGTACAAGAAGCTTTCTTTGTGATGCGCCAGACACCACTTTGCCATGATCGAACCGCCGCGCGACACAATGCCTGTCATCCGATCTGCAGTCATCGGAATAAACGGCAGACGCACGCCTGCATGAATCGTGAAGTAATCCACGCCTTGCTCGGCCTGCTCAATCAGTGTGTCGCGAAAGATTTCCCAGGTGAGGTCTTCGGCTTTGCCGTTGACTTTTTCAAGCGCTTGATAAATTGGCACGGTACCAATCGGCACAGGTGAATTGCGCAAAATCCATTCGCGTGTTTCGTGGATATTTTTGCCGGTTGATAAATCCATCACGGTGTCGCCACCCCAACGAATGGACCAGGTCATTTTCTCTACTTCTTCGGCAATACTTGAACTCACAGCAGAGTTGCCGATATTGGCATTAATCTTGACCAAAAAGTTGCGCCCAATCGCCATGGGTTCAACTTCAGGGTGATTGATGTTGAGCGGGATGACGGCGCGACCACGTGCAACCTCAGAGCGCACAAATTCGGGCGTCATCGTGCTGGGGATGGACGCACCAAACGACTCGCCTGGATGCTGACGCAACATGCGGCGCGCCATTTTTTCACCTTCTGGGCCGGTCGCGCGCAGGCTTTCAATGTATTGTTCACGGCGCAGGTTTTCGCGAATCGATACGAATTCCATCTCAGGCGTAATGATGCCGCGACGTGCGTAGTGCATTTGCGACACGTTGGCGCCGGCTTTGGCACGGCGTGGGTGACGTTGCAAATCAAAACGCATGGCGGTGAGCTTCGGGTCAACCAAACGCTCTTGGCCGTAAGCGCTGCTTGGACCAGCCAGCACTTCTGTATCGCCGCGCTCTTCGATCCAAGCCCGACGCATGTCTGGTAAGCCACGACGGATATCGATTTTGACTGCGGGGTCAGAGTAGGGGCCGCTGCAGTCATAGACCGTTAACGGTGGATTTTTTTCACCGCCAAACGAGGTCGAAGTATCTTCTTGCTCGATCTCGCGAAAAGGTACGCGAATGTCTGGGCGCGAACCGACCTCATACACTTTGCGTGACTTTGGCAAAGGCGCAACCGCGGCCGCATCGACTTCAGCAGTGGCAGCTAAAAATTTTGGGGTGGCATTCATTGAAAGGCTCCGATTTTTTAATTGGAGCCGAATCGGGATGGATTCCGACTAAGTCGGAACGGGCTCCCAGCTTCGGCATTATCCGTACTGGTACGAAGGGACTCTCTCAACCTGGCCATTGGCCAAGTACCCCCGCATAATGATTGTGAGTATAGGACGTCTTTGAGGATTTGACACGTTGACCCTGCGTTGGACAGGGAGATGTGGCGACTGGGAGAAAGGCGAGCCTGATTGATCGGCAGACGTCAGGCGAGGATAATCAAATTGTCGCGGTGCATCAATTCGCTTTCTGGCATGACGCCCAAAATATCTGCGATTTGCGCTGAAGGCTGACCCATAATGCGTCGCGTGTCGGCAGACGAATAGTTGACGAGGCCGCGGGCGCACTCTTTGCCGGCCGAATCTACACATGCCACGACATCGCCTGGCTCGAACTCACCCTCAACGGCGCGCACACCAATCGGTAGCAGGCTTTTACCTTCAAGTACCAAGGCCTTGATCGCCCCGGCGTCTAGCACTAGCTTGCCGCGCAGGCGTAAATGATCAGCCATCCATTGTTTGCGTGCTGAAAGCACGGGCAGTTCGGCTCTGAGTTCAGAGCCAATGCACTCGCCTTGTGCCAAGCGCACCAACACATCGGGCTCGCGCCCTGAGGCAATGACGGTATGCGCGCCACTGCGCGCTGCCCGCTTGGCAGCCAGAATTTTGGTGAGCATGCCGCCCTTACCTAAGCCGCCGCCGGTGCTACCCGCCATGGCCTCAAGAGAGGTGTCGCCGGCCAGGCCATGTGACACGAATAAAGCGTCGGGATTTTTACGAGGGTCTGAGTCATACAAGCCACGCTGATCGGTCAAAATGATTAAGGCGTCGGCCTCGATCAGATTAGTGACCAGTGCGCCAAGGGTGTCGTTATCGCCCACGGCGATCTCTTCAGTGGCAACCGTATCGTTTTCATTGACGATGGGCACCACACCTAAACGCAGTAGCGCAAACAGTGTCGAGCGCGCATTGAGGTAGCGTTGTCGATTGGCCAAATCTTCGTGAGTGAGCAAAATCTGAGCAGTGCGAAGATTATGTTTTGCAAAAGCAACTTCGTAGGCTTGCGCCAAGCCCATTTGGCCCACGGCGGCGGCGGCTTGAAGTTCGTGCATCAAGGTAGGCCGCTTAGCCCAACCTAAACGCGCCATGCCTTCTGCGATTGCGCCGCTTGATACCAACACGACTTGTTTACCCTGTGCGCGCAGGGCTGCGATTTGACTCGCCCACTGTGCGACGGCCTCGCGATCGATGCCTTGACCGTCGTTGGTGACGAGCGACGAACCGACCTTGGCCACTAACCGTGAGGCTGAGGCAATGACAGATTGAGAACCAGAATAAGCGGCAGCGGGGGACGTCATCTTAAATTGAATAAACGTTTAAACATGTTGCAAAGTATAAGGGCTGTGACAAGTGGAGCTGCTCAGTCACAAGCCTCTTCACTCCTCATCCGTGTTGCCCGACAATCAACGAGCTCGTTAGGTGGCGAACACTGACCGTTGTTAGATGATTATTTAATTTTCGGGCGTCGCCGGCCGGGTATCGGCGGCGCTGCGGGTCTCGTCAAACCGCGGGTCTTCTGCCACAAACGTGCCATCGGCTAAATCTTCGGCGATATTGTCTTCTTGGCGGTAGGCGTCGATCGCGTTTTGCAGATCCCAGATCAGTTGTTGTGTACCGTCACCCGATAAGGCCGAGATGGCAAACACTGGGCCCTTCCATTTGTATTCTTTACAGAAGCGCTTTTTAACGGCCTCGGGGTCTGTGACCACATCAAGTTTATTCAAAACCAGCCAACGCGGTTTGTTGTACAGAGCCTCGTCGTACAGACGCAGCTCTTCGACGATGGCGCGTGCTTCGCCCACCGCGCGGGCAACCGCGTCTTCGTCTGGGTCGTGCGACGACACATCCACCAAATGCAGCAAAATGCGCGTGCGGGTCAGATGGCGTAAGAACAAATGCCCCAAGCCGGCACCTTCAGAGGCGCCTTCGATTAAGCCGGGGATATCTGCCACCACAAAGCTGCGCGCCTCAGAGGTACGCACGACCCCTAAGTTAGGGTGCAGTGTTGTAAACGGGTAGTCGGCAATTTTGGGGCGTGCATTTGAGATACGGCTAATCAAGGTTGATTTGCCTGCATTTGGCATACCGAGCAGGCCCACGTCGGCCAACACTTTGAGCTCTAAGCGCAAGCGGCGTTGCTCGCCGTCTTTGCCAGGGGTCCATTGCTTGGGCGCGCGGTTCACGCTTGATTTGAAATGCAAATTACCCAAACCGCCTTCACCGCCTGCGGCCAAGGTGACCTGTTGAGCGTGACGGCTCAGGTCAAAGAGCTCTTCGCCGGTTTCGGCGTCATAAATAATTGTGCCAACTGGTACGCGCAGCGTAATGTTGGCTGCTGCTGCACCATACTGATCCGAGCCGCGGCCATGCTCGCCACCTTTAGCGAGGTGCTTGCGTGCATAACGGTAATCAATCAGGGTGTTGATATTGCGGTCGGCAATAGCGAATACAGAACCGCCTCGACCACCATCACCACCGTCGGGCCCACCCTTTGGGATGAATTTTTCACGGCGAAAACTGTGCGCGCCATTTCCGCCTTTACCGGCAATGACTTCAATGGTGGCTTCGTCGACGAATTTCATAAGAGAATGGTACCGTGAAAAGAAAAAGCCCTGCCGCTTGCGACAGGGCTTTTAGAACTAAAAAGCAGCTTACTCGGCCGAAACGATCGAAACCGTTGACTTGTTGAGCTTGCCTTGAACTGAAAATTTGACGTGACCGTCAATCAGCGCATACAGAGTGTGGTCTTTACCCAAACCCACGTTTGTGCCGGGATGAAACGTTGTACCGCGCTGACGCACGATGATTGAACCGGCCGGAATCAGTTCGCCGCCGTAGGCTTTAACGCCCAGACGTTTCGATTCTGAGTCACGACCGTTGCGCGTCGAGCCGCCGCCTTTTTTCTGTGCCATGTTTGTTCCTAGATTTAGCTGAGATTTAAGAGGACAATGCAGCGATTAAGCTGAAATATCGCCGATTAAAATCTCAGTGTAGTTTTGACGGTGGCCTTGATGCTTTTGATAATGCTTGCGACGACGCATCTTGAAGATCGTGACCTTATCATGGCGTCCTTGCGCAAGAACCGTTGCCTTGACCAGAGCGCCAGCCACAAGCGGAGTACCAACCTTAAGTTGGTCGCCTTCGCCTACGGATAACACCTGATCCAGCGTGATTTCTTGCCCAATGTCTGCCGGTATCTGTTCTATTTTAAGTTTTTCGCCAGAAGCAATGCGATACTGCTTGCCTCCAGTTTTTATGACCGCGTACATGGGTTAACCTCGTGTTTTAGTGCAATTGGAATCGCGGCTAACGTAGCCGAGCCCGAGATAATAGCGCGTAACCACTTGAAAGTCAAAAGAAAGTCTGTGCAAAAACTGTCTGACCTGCTCGCCCCTGTTGCTGGGGATATGAACGCTGTAGATGCTGTGATTCGCTCGCGGCTCGACTCAGACGTAGTTTTGATCCGAACAATTGGTGATTACATCATTGGGGCGGGGGGCAAACGCATGCGCCCAGCCATGCTGCTGCTGGTCGCGCAGGCGCTTGGGTATCAGGGTAACCACCACCATTTAATGGCTGCGGTGGTCGAATTTATCCATACGGCCACCTTATTGCACGACGACGTCGTCGACGAATCCGACCTGCGCCGCGGGCGCAGCACCGCCAATGCGGTGTTTGGCAATGCCGCCAGCGTCTTGGTGGGCGATTACCTGTATTCGCGGGCTTTTGAGATGATGGTGGATGTTGACAGCATGGTCATCATGAAAATCATGTCTGGCGCCACCACCGTGATCGCCGAGGGCGAAGTGTTGCAACTGCTTAATGTGCACGATCCTGAGGTCTCTGAAGCCCGCTATCTACAGGTAGTCCGGTTTAAAACCGCCAAGCTGTTTGAGGCGGCTGCTGAAGCGGGGGCGGTGCTGGCTGGGGCCAGCGTGGCGCAACGAGAGGCTGCTGCGGCCTACGGACGGCACATCGGGACGGCATTCCAGCTCGTCGACGATGTACTAGATTACAGCGGCGATGTGAACGCGCTCGGTAAAAACGTTGGGGATGATTTGCGCGAAGGTAAGCCAACCTTGCCGTTGATTCGCGTATTAGAAGTGGGCACCGACTTACAGAAACAGCTCGTCAGGCACGCCATTGAGCATGGTGAGGCCGATTTCGATGCGGTCGCACAAGCCATTCACGATTCTGGGGCGCTTGAGCATGCCCAACGTTGCGCGGTGGCCGAGGCTGACATGGCCTGCAAGGCGCTTGACGCGTTTCCGGCTTCAGCCGCGCGTGAGGCTTTACTAAATTTTTGCGCCTTTGCGGTTGGACGCGATCGGTAGCTAGTCGCCAACCATCTAGCATCACGTCATGACACAGCTAGCGGTCGCGTGCTTGTCTGGCCTTAGTGCGTGTAACGCGCCACATAAAAAACCGCAGCAAACAGGCTAGGCAATAAAGTGACCAACAAGCCCGACATCCACTTGACGATTAGCCAGGTTTGGTTGGTGAGCTCTTTATGCAGTGTTGTCTCGACTTTTTGAATGGCCCCATTCATGCGCCCTTCAAGATGCGCAAGATCTTCGCGTGTGGCTAAGGTAGGGATGATTGCTTCTAAGCGAGTGAGTCTAGTTTCCATTTTGCAATTATAAGCAATGCCCATCACGTTCATCCAGACGTACACGGACAAAAACGTGTAACCAAAAATTAACAAAGATTGATCGCGGCAATCTCGCACCACACCGTGTGTGCGTCGGTGTCGCACACAGCTTATTTCCGTGACAAATAAGTGACAAATAAGTGACAAATAACTAAGACAAAATTACATGGCGTCACGGTTTGTGTGCTCGCAACAGCGCTCTGCGCAATCCACAATTCACGTCATGAAAGTGTCGTGCTTATTACATAAAAGCGTCACAACTTTACGCGATCATATGCGGCGTGGAATCAGACTCAGCGCTCCATTTCTTAAGCGTCGGGCATGCCTACAGCAAGCCCCAGTCAAAGTTGTCGCAACCGTACTTTTGCAATGCCCACAAAATATATTTTTAGACGACCACCTATCGTTTTTAATTGGAGCCTCTTCGAATCATGCGTACTTTTAAACTCAACCACCTAGCGGTTTGCCTTGCAGGATTATCACTTGCACCTGCGGTGTGGTCACAACCCGCTAACGCACCAAGTATGACAACCACTGACGTAGGACGCATTCAAGTTGAAGGTTTGCCTGGCGGCACAGCGACCGGCTTAATCGCGCAAGAAGAATCTCCTAGGATGCGCAGCTCGGTGAATCGTGAGGCAATCGAGCGACTCACGCCCGTTGCGAATCCTTATCAGATGATCGATCTGCTTCCTGGTGTCAACACCTTTAGTCAGGATGCAACGGGTTTGTTCGGTGGTGGCATACGCGTGCGTGGCGCCAATAGCGATCAATTGGGCTTTACTGTTAACGGTGCGCCCGTTAATGACTCGGGCAACTTTGCTGTTTACCCGATGGAGTATGTAGACGCCGAAAATATTTGTGAGGTGAACTTGACGCAAGGTGGTACCGATACCGACGCGCCTCATGTGGGCGCTTCTGGAGGCAACATCGGTATTAGTTATTGCGCTCCAAGTGACAAGACTGGGTTTCGCTTTGCGCAAACATTTGGTAGTTTAAGTACTCGACGCACTTTCGTGCGTGCCGATACGGGCTTGTTTGCAAACGACAAAGCCAAGTTTTTCGTATCGTACTCAAACACCTACGCCAACCAATTTCAGGGCCCGGGCAGTGCGCAGCGCGATCACATTGATATGGGGATTGAAATCCGCCCTGACAATCAATGGCGTCTGACAAGCAATTTTTCGTACAACAAAATGTTCAATAACAATTTTCGAACATTGACACAGCCGCAAATTGATAGTGGTGGCCGAGACCAAACTTTTAGCTCGAGCCCAGCATTGAACCCAACCGCAGTTTTCGGCACTGCGCAAAGCGTCGCTGCCACGACCGCGGATAATACGTATTATAAAAACTCGGTGAACCCGTTCGTGAATTTTATTTGGTCTGGTAAGGCCGAATACAAAATGAATAAAGACGTGACGTTTTCTGCAGAGCCCTATTATTGGTACGGCCATGGCACCGGTGGATCACAACAAAGAGTTCTGGCCGAATCCGCTTTTTCGGGCAACAGCCTGAACTACGGCATAGCCGATCTTAACGGCGATCGCGATACACTCGATCGGGCTTATGTGTACAGCAGTAGCGTAACCGAGACGACGCGTCCTGGTATCACCTTAAAAAGCAATATTCGCCTTGATAATCACGACCTGTTGATAGGTGCCTGGGTTGAGCAGGCGCGACACACACAAACTGGCCCCGGAGTCAGGTTCGACAGTGGCGGCGCCTCGGTTGACCCTTGGCTGTTCAATAGTAATCAGTTCGTTCAGTACGGCAACGGCCAAAACTACCAGTCACGCAATTGGTTAACCGTCAGCACCTCGACCTCGCTGTTTGCGCAGGACACGATCAAGATGCTTGAAGATAAGTTGTTGCTGCAGTTAGGTGTGCGCGGGACACAAATTCGACGTGACTTCACAAACTACGCGAACTCTGGCTCGACTAACATTTTGGGCGCTTCAACGGCAGATTACGACATCAACAAAACCTATGGCAAAGTGTTGCCAAACATCGGTTTGCGTTACCGCTTAGACGAACAGCAACAGGTCTTTGCTAACGTTGCACAGAATATGCGTGTGCCCAACAACAGTGCGTTAGCCAATCTGTTGGTCGGTGGCTCGGTCGTGAATGGCGTCTTAACCGGCGCGCGGCTGCGTGACCCTGAAGTGAAGATGGAAACCTCGACCAACTTCGATCTTGGCTACCGCTTTGCGTCAGACAGATGGACGTTCGCGGGCTCGGCGTATTACATCGACTTTCAAAATCGTATCGCTTCTGCGTACGATGTCACCGCCAACCAGACTATCGACTTTAACGTCGGCTCAGTGACCACCAGAGGCTTAGAATTTGAAGCCGGCTACAAAATCGACAATAACTGGTCGATGTATGGATCAGGAACGTACAACGTCAGTACGATGAAAAATGATTTGCCGCTCACGGCTAACGCTAGCTTGCCGACTGCTGGTGCCCAGTTGCCCGATACGCCGAACTGGATGGCCGGTGTTCGCGTCTCTTACCAATCAAACTCTTGGTATGGCAATCTTGACATGAAGTACACCGGTGCGGCTTACTCGACCCTGGTGAATGATGAAAAGATGGCGGGCTACACCTTGTTCAGCGGTGCGGTTGGTTACCGGTTCGAAGACTACGGTGTACTCAAAAACCCTTCGATTCAGTTCAACGTGTACAACATCTTTAATACAAAGTATCAGCGCATCAGTTCGCCAAGCGGCAGCGGCTTTACCCCCAATGCCGTAGCATTGCCCGGCCTCTCTGCGGTCGCGCCATCGTATTACATCGGTGCACCAACGTTTGTCTCCCTCACGCTACGCGCGGGTTTCTAACCTAGGCGAAAACCTCTCGCGCTCGGTAAGTGAGCGAGTGCGGGAGGTGTTTCAAGCGATGCTCTTGCCGGCAGTCTTGGCGGTACATTCAAACAGTTGTCCGGAGCTTTTTAATGCCTAGTTTTGTTCGCCTATTTAAGGCGTTTTATTTTGCCCTTGCGTTGCACGGATGTTTGCTGACGGCGCCCGCACTCGCACAGGCTGCGACCTCGCCTGTCGGGCACGCTTCAGTACCTGGTGAAAATCCTTACGGTCTGAAAGCGGTTTGGGCGCAGGGTGATGTTGTCGCAAAAGGCACGCTCGCTATCCTAGTATTTATGAGTATTTTTAGCTGGTATTTGATTGTTGCCAAGCTACTAGAGCAAAAGCGCTTGTTGGTGCAACAGCGCGACGCGATGCAGCGGCTCAGCAGCGAGAAAAATTTACAGCAGGCCGTCGAAGCCTTGCAAAGCAATAGCCCGTTCCGGTTTGTTGCGCAAGAGGCGCTGAACAGCGCGGCGAAACATCAGGACATGCGAGGCGCGATCGACTTCAATGACTGGTTGATGCTGAGCTTGCAGCGTGCCACGACCTCTGTGCAGCAAAGCATGCAAAAAGGTTTGTCATTTTTAGCGACAGTAGGCTCGACCGCGCCTTTCGTAGGCCTGTTCGGAACGGTCTGGGGGATCTATAACGCTCTTGTGAGTATCGGACTATCAGGTCAGGCGAGCATCGATAAAGTCGCTGGGCCTGTTGGCGAGTCATTAATTATGACGGCGATTGGTTTGGCGGTCGCTGTCCCTGCTGTGTTGGGCTACAACGTGCTGATTCGTCGCAACAAACTCATCATGCAAGGCGTCCAAAAGTTTAGTGGAAACGTTCATGCCAGCCTTTTAGTCGCCGCAGCACAACGCTAAGTTATTAACGATTTATACAGCGTGATCGACTCGATCCATTCTAAAAACAGGTTGTTGTCATGGCGATGCAAGTAGGTTCGGACGAGGCGTCTGAGGAAGTCATGGGAGAAATCAACACCACGCCCTTGGTGGATGTGATGTTGGTGCTCTTGATTATTTTCCTCATTGCGATTCCGGTCGTGACAACTTCGATCCCTGTGACGCTTCCAAAAGAGCGCCTAGAAGCCAGGCACGCCAAACCTGAAACCATCATCATTTCGGTGAGTCAGTCGGGTGGGTTATTTATTTATGACCGGCAGGTGGCTGGGGTAGATGCGTTGGCCGAGCAATTGCGTGACCTGGTCGCCAAGCATAAAGACAAAGGCGAACCGGACGTGCAGATTCGAGGCGATCTCGACGCAGATTACGAGGGCATTGGCCGTGTCATGCTGGCCTGTCAGCGCGCCGGCATTGCAAAAATTGCCTTTATTACCGAACCCCCACCGGCAGGCGGTTGAGGGTTTGATTGCGCGGATGAAAGACAGGAAGACATAAGTTTATGGCGATGCAACTTCCCACGGACAGCGACGCTGATGACGCAGAGCCAATGATCGATATGAATACGACACCGTTGATAGACGTGATGCTCGTTTTACTGGTGATGCTCATCATTACGATTCCTATTCAGTTGCATGCAGTGAATATGAACGTACCGGTCGCCGCCGCGGCGAGTACTCTTAAACCAGAAAAGATTGAACTGACCATTGCTGCCTCAGGCGACATTGAGTGGCAGGGCACGCCAGTGCAATTATCAGAGCTCGAAACCTTAATGCGCAGCGGCGCGCAGCTTGCCGACCAGCCGGTGCTGCAAATTCGCTCTGATCGGCATGCCAAATATTCTGTATTGGTTTCAGTATTAGCGGCGTCACGCCGTGCTGGATTGAACAAAATTGTGATTGTTGGAAACGAGCAATATGCCAACTAAGAAGGTGGCTTCTGACGTTTTCACCGTCAATGATTTTGAGGCGCTTCAAAATAAGGGATTTTGGCACCGCTATGGTGGTCTTGTCGCGGTTGTAGCGTTACATGGCGCGTTGTTGTGGTTCGTTTTCAACGGCCTGACGCATCAGAAGCCACCAGCTACAAAAGTGGTGGCGCAAACGCTCATTCAAGAAGTCGCCTTGCCACGCGCGCCCGCGCTTG
>Ga0209769_1000213_pt1 | contig 23227 bp, 18 predicted proteins | sample LauGreSuBDMM15DN_2_FD_187569 | JGI IMG/M metagenome (GOLD analysis project Ga0209769, IMG submission 187569) | Freshwater lake microbial communities from Lake Michigan, USA - Su13.BD.MM15.DN (SPAdes) (version 3) | ecosystem: Environmental > Aquatic > Freshwater > Lake | place: Lake Michigan, USA...
CGAGGAGGATAACGGAGAACGTTAGATTCAGGTTTATCACCACTCGTAAGAGAGGAAAAGAGCGCTCAAAATCCCATAAGGCTTGATCTCTCCATTACCCTATTGGAATGCAAATCAGGGGGAGTCTTACCAAAGGTGTATTAATTGCACTTTCTGTTGCCCTAATCCCTGTTGCTGCAGTGTCTGCCCAGAAGATAACTCCTGGAAGTACCTGCAACGTTTTGAACCAAAAAGTTGTTTATCAGAGTAAAACATATACCTGCATCAAATCAGGCAAAAAACTTGTCTGGAATAAGGGTGTGGTTATAAAAGTGGCGGCGAAACCAACTCCTACTCAATCTGCTGTGCCCATTCCTTTAAACCGTCGGGAAAAAGCTCTTGCGGAGGTAAAGCGGGTTTACGATTTGAACTCAAGCTATCAACCCACAGTCAAATATATTTTTGCAAGTGATGCACCGCAAAACTTTGCTGAATTGATCAAGGAAGTTATACCTTTTGCCTCAAGGTTTTGGTCCAGTGAATTCAAGCCAACAGCAGAGTTCCCAATCATTCTGGGATCACCAGCCTCGGTTGAATGGGTCAATGATGAGATGAAACGTTACGGTCATGAAATACCAGGATGGAATAGAGAATTCATTAGCAAGCTGGGTGAAAATGCTAGTCGTGGTGATGTAGTCAATAACTCTCGCGGAACGATTACCTACTATGTGATTGGTAAAGAAAAGGATAGGTCCATCAAGGCTGGCAATGAACTTACGATGCGTGGTTTTGTGGCTCATGAGTATGTCCACGCGGTCGCAGTTTCGGTCGTAGGAGATCGTCAAAAAGGAATTCCTGGCTGGGCTGTCGAAGGTTCTGCGAATTTTTATGGATTCGCAATTGCAGCCCTGATGGCAGAGCAACCAGTTGTCGCGATGAATAGAGTAAATGTTGGAAACCTACGCCGCTCTTTTACTGAACAGGGAGCACTAATTCCTCATTCATTAAACAAAGATGACCTTTACAAGGCGGTTGTGACCTCCGAAAAAGGCGGCGGGGGAGATGGCACAACTTGTGCCGAACCAAAAATACTTTGCTATACCGCCGGCGCTCTATTCACCGAAGTTCTAGTTGCCGATTATGGTCACGGCAAGTTTGTTGACTGGTGGAAATTGAGTAGAAAGAAAAATTGGGAAGTGGCCTTCGAAGAAGTTTATGGAATTCAGATAGATAAATGGTACGAAGAGGTAGCGATTCCATATGTCATTCAAGAGTCAAAAGCTGCAGTTCCCGAGGTGTCAGCACCCAAGTCAGCTTCGACCTTTACCCAGCACTCTGCCCGCCCACCTCGTCCATTTGTAGATCCAAGCAATCAGAATCAACAACCAACTCCAACTCCGACAAAACAACCGATCGCCTTGAACTATTACGAGAAATTTAAGGAGACGGGATCAAAGGGCTTGAAGATGTTTGATGAGTGGCGATCAAATCCAGCTTCAGGCAAGCCAGAGAGCAAGATTGAATATTGGTTTGGAAGTTCTGTGCCGCAAGAGATTGTTATCGGATCAAAGCGCAAGTTAGACAATGCAGTTTTGCAATGGGAAAGATTTCATAAAGTATCTCGCACCAAGATTTACCTAGATCTTGCTATGAAAGATCAAATCATTGAGAAGTGTCAAGTGATGGCTCCACGTTCAGCAGAGTTCACACTAGATTGGTGCCGAACTCAAGCAGAGCAAGGCATCAGAGATTTCATCTATCAGGCGGCAGCATATGAGAGTGAAGGAAGTTGGCGCCCAATTTTGGCACCAAAGCTTTCGCCCGCTGCTTCCGTATCGCATTCATATGTGCTTCTGCAACCATCAATTTTCTCGACAGATACTTTTTTCCCAAGAATAGAACATGAGTGGTTTCATCAAATTCAATTTGACCTTTCTGGAAACCACTACATCCGAGAGAACCCAGTCTGGTTTATGGAGGGATCTGCGGAGTATTTCGGACTCATAATGGCAGCAATGGATGAACCCGAGTATTTCGTTCGCCACCGTGCGCAAAGTTGGTTCCAAGGCTATGGCGAGAACAGGAATGTAAAGATGACAAAAGATACCTTCTCAGCCTGGATTTCAAAGAACACCGTTCCTCGCCTCCTTTATAACGGCTCGACTGACAACTTGCCAACCGATGGCACTCCTTATAAATATGGTGCAGTCCTCACTGAATGGTTGGTAGGAAAAATCGGCTTCAAGGGTATGGTGGATTTGTTAAGAGATATTGAAACTCTTGGATGGAAAAAATCTTTTGAAAAACATCTTGGAAAACCTCAGGAGTCATTCCTAGATGAAATGGCTGATTATCTTTACGCCGAATACCAAATCGCTGAGCAGAATAGTTCTTGGCTCAACATGCCTAGATGCAAAAACCTTGACGCTACTCGCTTCCTACCTGAGCCCAATAAAGGGGTTTGCTTTTCTGGATAACTACCTTTTTCGAATTCAATCGCAGCGGCCTCCGGATTTAGAATGCGCTGGCTTTACCAAGGAACGATCTGGTGATCTTCCCAAAGTACGCCGGTGGTTCGCTCAATTTCATTCTCGCTCTGATGGTTGAAGGATCTATTGAGTAACCAGAGCGCAGTCTCAGCACCTTCTTCTGCACTGCGAAGTGCATCCGGTCCACCCATATCTGTTCGCGAATGGTTAGGACAGATTGCATCGACGAGTAATCCGCGTGCACCCATTCCAGTTTCATGTGCAAGATTTCGTACCAGCGCATTAACTCCAGCTTTACTAATTCGATATGGCGCAAGTCCTCCTGCATTTCCCGGACCTGACATTCTTCCCAAGCATGCAGAGAAAATTACAACTCGACCTGCTCTAGCTTCTGCCATCGGAGGAACGAGTTCGTTGACGACCATAAATGTTGAATCGAGATTGATTGCAAGGACGCGACGCCACTCAGCATCAGTTGTTCGCAAAGTCTTTGACATCTTCTCGCTCATAACAGCATGTGCAATAACAAGTGCGATCGGTGTAGCAATGGAACTTCTTACCTCTGCAAGTTGTTGGCGAGCGCGATCTAGTGCAGCCGGTGTGGTTACTTCGAAATCTATGGCAGAGATTGATACTAAAGATTGCGGAAATTCTGCAACTAACTTTTCGCGGGCTTGAGCTAAGCCTTGCGGATCTTTTGCAATCAATGCGAGTTGATATCCCTGGGCTGCTAATCCGCGAGCCACTTCAAAACCGAGTCCTCTGCTTCCACCTGTGATGATGGCCGTAGTTCCGGCAGGAACGGGGCTCGAGGATGGAGTGCTCATGCGAGAACTCTCCCAATGGCAGCAAATTTCTGCACCCTGAAATTTAAGCAGGGAGAGATGGGCTGCTTCCGCGTGATCTGGATCTGTCTCACTAGGTGGCAGAGCTTGCCCTAGCCCACGGGAATCGAGGCCAAGGCCATGGGGGAATTGGGCAGCAACTGTGCGCTATCTCGCGCTCTCGAGGATTTATTGCCTCGGCTCGAGCCGATAGTCTTAGCGTAGGACGAACCGTTTTCATTTATATATAAGGAGCGCGCCAGTGTCGGCTACGCAACCAGGTCAAGACTTCGGAGCAAATGATTGGCTCGTTGAAGAGATGTATGAGCGCTACCAGAGCGATCCATCTTCTGTCACAGCCGAGTGGATTGAATTCTTTAAAACATATTCACCAACAACACCAGCTTCAGTACCTCCAGCGACTCAAGTAACAACCACAACACCTGCTGCTGGTGCATCAAAAGGGGGGACTCCCCCAGTTCCAAAATCTGCACAAGCGAAGAGTTCTGCACCAGTTGCATCGCAACCTGTTACAACTCAACCTGCAGCACCTGTAAGTGCACCTGCACAGCCAGTAGCCCCAGCAGTTATCGCAGAGCCAGTTGCTCAAGTTGCACAACCAGTACCAGCAGCTGTTACACCGCAAGCAAGTGCGGCATCTGTAAGTACACCTGCACAACCAGCAACTCAGCAAGTTGTAACCCCACCAGTTGCGGCATCCGCTTTGAACCCAACTCCAGCACAAGCTGTTGTACGACCAGCTCCAGTATTGGCAACTCCAGATGAAGCAACCGTTGAACCCCTTCGCGGAGTTGCAGGTCGAGTAGTTGCAAGCATGGAAGCATCATTAAGCGTTCCTACTGCGACATCGGTTCGCGCAATTCCTGCAAAACTTATGATTGATAACCGCACCGTTATTAACAACCACTTAAAGCGCGGCCGCGGTGGCAAAGTTTCATTTACTCACATCATCGCCTACGCAATGATTAAGGCGCTTCGCCAGATGCCTGATATGAATGCGTTCTTTACCGAATTAGAAGGTAAGCCAGCGATCGGCCGTCCAACACATATCAACCTTGGAATCGCAATCGATCTCGCAAAGCCAGATGGTTCTCGTCAACTACTTGTTCCATCAATTAAGGGTTGTGAGGCACTTGATTTCGGCCAGTTCTGGGCTTCCTATGAATCAACCGTTGGTAAAGCTCGCGGTGGCACTCTCACTGTTGAAGATTTCGCAGGAACTACGGTCTCACTCACAAACCCAGGAACGATTGGAACCGTTCACTCAGTTCCACGTCTCGTACAAGGCCAGGGCTTAATTATTGGCGTTGGTGCGATGGATTACCCAGCAGAGTTCCAAGGTGCAAGCGAAGAGACAATTGCACGCAATGCAATTAGCAAAGTTATTACCCTCACAAGTACCTACGATCACCGCATTATTCAAGGTGCAACATCAGGTGATTTCCTGCGTCGTCTCCATGAGCTTCTTCTTGGTGCAGATGATTTCTACGATGAAATTTTCACAGCGTTACGCATTCCATACCAACCAATTCGTTGGTCTGTTGACTTTGATTTCTCACGTGATGAAGAGATCAACAAGACAGCTCGTGTACAGCAGCTGATCCACGCATATCGTACTTACGGCCACTTGATGGCAGATGTTGATCCGCTCGAATATTTACAGCGTTCACATCCAGACCTTGATGTAGTAACTCACGGCTTAACTCTGTGGGATCTTGATCGCGAATTCGCAACAGGTGGCTTTGGTGGCAAGAAGTTTATGAAACTTCGTACCATCCTTGGAATCTTGCGTGATTCATATTGCCGCTCTATCGGAGTTGAATATATGTACATCACTGATCCAGCAGAACGTAAGTGGATTCAAGAGCATGTAGAGATCGGATTTACAAAGCCAGATCGCGATGAGCAGCTCCGTATCTTGCGCAAGCTCAATAGCGCTGAAGCATTTGAATCATTCTTGCAGACAAAGTTCGTTGGACAGAAGCGCTTCTCACTTGAAGGCGGCGAATCTGTAATTCCATTGACCGATGTCATTATCTCTGCCGCTGCAGAGAGTGGTTTGGACGAAGTCTGTATCGGAATGCCACACCGTGGACGCTTAAATATGTTGGTAAATATTGCCGGCAAGTCCTACGGCCAGATCTTCCAGGAATTCCAAGGTCACTACGCTGAGAATGAAGTTCACGGGTCAGGCGATGTGAAGTATCACTTGGGTACAGAAGGTGTATTCACTGCAGAATCTGGTGCAACGACAAAGATTTATCTCGCTGCAAACCCTTCACACTTAGAAGCTGTAAACCCAGTCCTTGAAGGCATCGTTCGCGCTAAACAAGATCGCCTTAACATCAAGGATGCATTCTCAGTTCTACCAATCCTTCTCCACGGAGATGCTTCATTTGCTGCCCAAGGGGTCAATGCTGAAGTTCTTCAACTCTCACAACTTCGGGGGTATCGCACGGGTGGAACAATTCACATTGTGATCAATAACCAGGTTGGATTTACGACCTCGCCACATGCATCACGCTCCTCCCGTTATTCAACAGATATGGCCAAGATTATTTCTGCGCCAGTATTCCACGTTAACGGTGATGATCCGGAAGCATGCGTGCGCGTAGCTCGAATCGCATTTGAATATCGCCAGGTATTCCATAAAGATGTTGTGATCGACATGGTCTGTTACCGTCGTCGTGGCCACAACGAAGGCGATGAGCCAAGCTTTACTCAGCCAATGATGTATAAACTTATTGATGCAAAGCGTTCAACACGTACTCTTTACACAGAGGCGCTCGTTGGTCGTGGAGATATCACTCCACAAGAAGCAGAAGAGATTGCAACCGATTACCAGCGGCAGCTAGAGGCAGTTTTTGCATCGGTCAATAACCACGAGCCAGAGCATGATGATAATTTCAAAGCTCCAGTCCCACCTGCTGCCGAGGCAGTGGCAACAGCAATTACTGAGGCTGAGGCGCGAGAAATTGCTGCAACCCAGATTGCCGTTCCTGAAGGATTTAGCGTTCATCCAAAACTTCTTCCACAATTGCAAAAGCGTGTGGAGATGCTCAACGATGGAACAATCGATTGGTCTATGGGTGAGCTCTTGGCCTTCGGTTCACTCCTCAAGGCCGGCCACCCAATTCGCCTTGCAGGACAAGACTCGCGGCGCGGAACATTTAGCAATCGCCATGCAGTTGTTATTGATAAAGAGAATGGGCAGGAGTGGACTCCGCTTCGCTCGCTGATTACAGATGAGAATCAATTCTTTGTTGTTGACTCACTTCTCTCTGAGTACGCAGCGATGGGCTTCGAATATGGGTATTCAGTTATTCGCCCAGAAGCGCTGGTCATGTGGGAAGGCCAATTCGGTGACTTCGGCAATGGCGCCCAGACGATCATCGATGAATTCATTTCCTCAGCGCTACAAAAATGGGGAGAGCGTTCATCAGTTGTACTTCTCCTTCCACATGGTTACGAAGGGCAAGGTCCAGATCACTCGTCAGCTCGTATCGAGCGTTATCTACAACTCTGTGCCGAATTGAATATGACAGTGGCTCAACCATCTAGCCCTGCATCGTATTTCCACTTGTTGCGCTGGCATATGGCTAATCCAACACGTAGACCAATGGTTGTCTTTACTCCGAAGTCAATGCTGCGCTTGAAAGCAGCTGCATCCTCACTCGGTGATTTCACATCCGGAACATTCCATCCTGTGATTCCAGATGAGAAGGTTGCAAATGCAACTCGTGTGATCTTCTGTTCTGGAAAAATTTATCACGACCTCGTTGCAGAGCGTGATCGCCTCGGAGAGCACACCACTGCAATTGCACGTGTAGAACTTCTCTATCCACTTCCAATTGATCAGATGCAAGAAGTTGCTGCTGCGCATCCGAATGCAAATCTTCTGTGGGTGCAAGATGAGCCTGCAAACCAAGGTCCATGGTCATACATTGCACTTCGTACTTCAGAGGCGCACGGCGGTCACGGATTTGGATCGCGCACGCTGCGTCGAATTTCACGTCGTGCAACGGCTTCACCTGCAACTGGTAACTACCATTTGCATGAAGAAGAAGCTAAAGCGTTGATGTATGAGGCATTTACTCGCTAATTGCCTGAGCTGCTAATCGCCTGACTACTCGTCGCGCTTTGCTTTCTTCACTCTGAAGAGATGCTTTGCTTTTACTGAGTGAGGTGGAAGCCATCCCCACGTAGCTGAATCGGTACCTTTCGGATTTTCACTCTTGCACCAGATTCCTTCGGCAGCAATCTGGACAATCCGTTTAATATAGAAGACGCCAGGTTGTTCGTCACGTTCAAGAATTACGATGTCATCGACTTTAAGGGCCGAAGCCTTTGCTCCCTTGCGCGAAAACCAGCGTACGTAAAGGACATCGCCTGGAATTAATACCGGGGCCATAGAAAGGCCATCTACCTTGACGGTGCTAAAAAGTCTCACGCGCGGTAGTCTGCCATACATGAAAAACATTTTTAAGCCCACAATTACCGTCTACGCACACTGCGATCTTCCATGCGGCGTCTATGACCCAGCTCAGGCACGCATCGAAGCACTCTCTGTAAAAGCTTGCATGGAAAAATATGCAGCCAACACAGATCCTGATTTCCGTTCACGCTCTGTAGCAATCAAGGAAGAGCGTTCACATGCAGTCAAAGAGCACCTCTGGGTTCTCTGGACTGATTACTTCAAGGCTCCACACTTTGAGGCATACCCACAGTTGCACTCACTCTTTAACGAGGCGACAAAGCTTGCAGGTGCTGCAGGTACAAAGGGAACTCAAGATGTTGCAGTCGCAGATACATTGATCGCAAAAATCGATGAGATCTCAGAGATTTTCTTCGCAACAAAGAAGTAAAAATTAATTAATGAGAGATTGAGCGGCGGTGCGTGCGAGGTAAGAAACTCGCTCCACCGCTTTTCTCTTTATTACACCCTGTGCGATGTGACGTTCACCGTCATAAAGATCGCAGAGGAAGTGAAGTTCTCGGCCATCTACTTCGATACAGCGAGCGGTGCAACGAACTTCTGCTCCGATTCCCACTGAATCAATCATCGTGAGCTCAAACTTTTCAACGACGGTAGTTTCACCAGGCTCTAAATGTTCAATAAGTGCAGCAACGCTGGCACTCTCCATGGAATGCATGATGTGAGAGCTAGCCAAAATTGGCAGATCTGATATTCCCATCGCCACACATGTATCACCGGGGCGCACAACCATCGTGGAAAGGCCTACTGCGCCAATGACTTCTTCGGCCGGTTTCATTAAATCTTTCCTCCGGGCAATCCATCATCAAAGTTAATGTGCTGCACATGTGTCTCTTCAATCTGCACTTCTCGATGCTCGACATTTCCAAATTCATCGATCTCTATTGAGATTTCCGTCATTGAAAACGTGGTGACCACTTCGGTTGCAGAGCCAGCTCCCACAAGTTGGTTATGAATACTTTCATAGAGACTCTCTGGAGCCTTTTCTACACATGCTCTGCGCAAGGCATCAACTAAGAAGGTGTGAGTCAAACGTTCATGATCAAGCTGGCGAGAACAGTTAGGACAGAGATCGATATGGTCTCGAACTTCATGTGGATGCTCTACTTGTTCAATCGCATCTTCAATAATAAAGACAATAGATGCAAGAACTTCAGGACATCCAATACGTTCTGCGCCAAAGAGACTCATGAGTTTTCTCCCTTGGCATCGGTGGTGTAACCAAGCTCGCGTGCATAATCAGCTAACTTCTCGCGAAGTAATTTGCGACCACGATGAAGGCGTGACATCACTGTTCCTGCAGGGATACCAACAATCTCGGCGATCTCTTTATAGGAAAAGCCTTCAACATCAGCCAAGTAGACAGCCATACAAAATTCTTCTGGAAGTTCTTGCAGCGCATTCTTGATATCGCTATCTGGAAGATTTTCTAGCGCTTCAACTTCAGCAGACTTTCCAAGATCACTTGTATGGCTCTGTGCCTGACTAATCTGCCAATCTTCTAGCTCATTGTTGGCAATCAGCGGTTGACGCTGTTTCTTGCGATATGAATTGATAAATGTTGTTGTGAGCACGCGATAGAGCCAGGCGCGAAGATTTGTTCCCTCTTCAAATTGGTGAAATGAAGTAAAGGCCTTCATATATGTATCTTGAACAAGATCGCGCGCATCTTCAGGATTGCGGGTGTAACGAAGTGCAGCGGCATAGAGCTGGTCCATAAACACAAGAGCATCGCGCTCAAACCGAATGGTGCGATCGGAAGCGCTCTCTAGGACAAGATCTTTTGATGTCATCGCTTCTAGGCTATCTCACCTTCCTTACAAATGCCTGACAACAACTGGTGAGGTTAAAAAAGAAGTTAGGCAGGCGCTAAGTGCGAAGTTACGCTGGCGCTAGAACAAAGTCACGCAGGTGCTAAAAAAGAGTAGTAGGCTCACCTAAAGTAATAGGAATAATTAGTTCAGCTCCATTGTTTGCAACCAGATTCACGCGGGATGAGATGGGATCAGCCTTTAGACCGTAATCCGGCTTATCCACGCGCAACAACTCGAGGGCTTCTAGCGGATCACGTTGAGTTGGATCTAACCAACTATCCCAACGATCTTCAGGCAACATCACCGGCATGCGACTGTGAATTGTTGCAAGATCTCCCACTGCTTCGCGAGTAATGATCGAAGCGCTATCAATAATCTCTCCATTGGGGTTGACCCAACGACTCCATATTCCAGCGACTGCAAATGCTCGGGTTGAAATTTTCGGATCAGGGCTTATGTAGAAAGGTTGTTTCGGTGGATATTCGCCGAGCGCAGTTGCCCATTCGTAATATCCGTTCACCGGAATAATGCACCGTGTTCGTCGGAAGGCATCGCGAAATGTTGGCTTCTCGTGAATGGATTCACTGCGCGCATTGATCGCATGTGACTGCGATGCACGCGCTGCTGCGATATCGCTCATCCATGGAGCGATCAGTCCCCATGATGCGGTAGCAAGTGAACGTTGCCCGCGAATAATGTAGATCTCATTTGTTGGTGCGATATTCCAATTCAGGGGTAGTGAATGGTCGATCTCATTTGATTGCAGATCAAAGGCAGAGAAAATCTCATCTCTACCTTGCGTTCTCGCATATCTTCCGCACACGGCGCTAAGTCTACGGCGGGTAGACTATGACAATGGAATCAACGACAACAGCGCTCTGGCCTGCGATCTTTCGCGGCCGCGTACCTGTTGATCTTCACGTTGAAATTCCGGGTTCAAAGTCGGTAACTAACCGCACACTTATCCTCGCCGCCCAAGCTAAGAGCCCATCAACTATTCGTAAACCCCTCATCTCTCGAGATAGCCAATTAATGGTGGCGGGCTTGCAAGCCCTCGGTGTAAAAATTGATGAGACACGTGATGGAAGTTGGATCGTTACTCCTGCACCGCTCAAAGGCCCAGCAACTATCGATGTTGGTAACGCCGGAACAGTGATGCGCTTTCTTCCACCACTTGCAGCTCTTGCACAAGGTGAGATTGCCTTTGATGGAGATCCTCGTTCCTATGAACGCCCGCTCGGCCCAGTTATAAGCGCACTTGAAGAGCTTGGAATCAGCATTAAACATGGTGGCCGATATAGCTTGCCAATGTCGATTACTGGCACAGGAGCAATTCCTGGCGGAGAGATCACCATCGATGCGAGCAAATCAAGTCAATTCTTATCAGCGCTCTTACTTATTGGTCCAAGTATGGTTAACGGAATTACCGTCACACATCAAGGCGGCGAACTTCCTTCAATGCCACACATTGATATGACTGTTGCGATGTTGCGTGACTTTGGTGCAACTGTCACCGTTGATCGCGCTGCACAACGGTGGAGCGTCGCTCCTGGTGATTTACATGGCGTTGATCTTGTGATCGAACCTGATCTCTCCAATGCCGCACCATTCTTATCTCTTGCAATGGTCTGTGGTGGTCGCATCACGATCGCAGATTGGCCACGCCAGACCACACAACCAGGTGATCAGTTGCGCGAGATTCTTACTCGCATGGGTGCCACGGTTGAATTTACAAACGATGGTTTACAACTCACAGGTGGCAAAACAATTCATGGAATCGATATCGATCTCCATGATGTCGGCGAGTTAACTCCATCTATTGCAGCTCTTGCCGCCCTTGCAGATTCACCATCGCATCTACGTGGAATTGCGCACCTTCGCCTGCATGAGACAGATCGTTTAGCCGCACTTACTCATGAGATTAATGGTTTAGGCGGAAGCGTCAGCGAAGAAGAGAGCGTTCTGCATATAGATCCGACGCAAGGCGCGCTCCATGGTGGAACTTTTCATACTTATGACGATCATCGCTTAGCAACGGCTGGCGCTGTTATTGGCTTAGTCGTGGGCGATGTACTTGTAGAAAACATTGCGACTACTCGCAAAACACTCCCTGATTTCCCTGGACTCTGGTCGAGCCTTCTTCTATGACTCCATATTCATACGATGAATCAGATGTGCGCATCCGCCCAGCACGGAGTACACGCCCACGGAGTAAAGATCGACCATCTCATGACGGAGCAATCTTTGCACTTGTAACAACTGTAGATCGTGGCCGAACAACCTGTATTACAGATGAAGCCGTCATTGTGACTGCGATGAAGGCGCGCGAACTTGGACCAAAGTCAGTTGTTGTCGGCGATCGCGTCAAACTCGTTGGGGATGTGAGCGGAACCGAAGGAACACTGGCACGCATAGTTGCAGTCGAGCCGCGTCGTAATTCTTTAAGTCGCACAGTCGATGATGCCGCACAAGTAGAACGCACTATCGTTGCAAATATCGATCAGCTAGTAATTGTTGCAGCGGTAACAAATCCTGAACCACGTAGAGGACTTATCGATCGCTTCTTAGTATGTGCCTTCCACGAAAATATCAAGCCCTATCTTCTGATGACTAAAACAGATTTAGCGCCTCTTCCAGATTTTGTTGAGGAGTATCGCAAGCTCGGTGTTGAGATTCTCACCTCCTCATCAAAGGCAGAATCACATGAAGAAGATTTAGCGCGAGTGCGAACAGTTCTTCTTGGTAAGACTTCTGTCCTCGTGGGACATTCAGGTGTAGGTAAATCAACACTGATTAATGCACTCGTCCCCCACGCTGGTCGCATTACCGGTGTTGTAAATGTGGTTACCGGTCGCGGTCGACACACATCATCGAGTGCAATCGCACTTCCACTGGCATCGTCTCTCGAAGGAGATGATGGTTGGATTATTGATACACCTGGTATTCGTGCATTTGGATTAGCCCACCTTGATTCCAATCGCATCATCGCCTCATTTGCCGATATTGCAGAAGTGACGCAAGGGTGTCTCTCTCATTGCACGCACTATGAACCATCATGTCGCCTCAATGATTGGGTTCAACCAGGTGGTGTGATCGATGAAGAGCGACTTACACGCGTGACGAGTCTGAGATCACTGCTGGAGCTCAAGGATAAGAACCCCTCGCTTAGCGAGTAGACACGAACAAAAGATAGACTCCCCTTATGGCCAGTTCAACACATTCAGCAGAGCTCGCATTTGCGCTGACCCTTGCAGATATTGCCGATGAGATCTCATTGGCTAGATATCGCGCACTTGATCTTGTGGTTACAACAAAACCAGATAACTCTCCTGTAACGGATGCAGATAAAGCTGTCGAGCGCGCAATCATTGATGCGATCGCAGCGAAGTATTCATCTGATGGTGTTGTCGGCGAAGAATTTGGAACCAGCGGTAGCAAAGATCGCTACTGGGTTATCGATCCAATCGATGGAACAAAGAATTTTCTCCGTGGAGTACCAACATGGGCAACGTTGATTGCACTTGTTGAAAATGAAGAGGTTGTTGCAAGTGTTGTCTCTTGCCCTGCTCTCTATCGCCGTTGGTATGCAACTGCTGGCGGTGGCGCATTTGTCGTTGAAGGTAATTCTCCGGCGCGCAAATTGGCAGTATCAAAAGTTTCTGTAATTAAAGATGCATCAATTGCTTACTCGGATTTTCAAGGGTGGGGAGCTCGTCGTCAGCCATTTGAAAAATTACTTGATAGCGCTTGGCGCACTCGTGGTTTAGGTGATTTTTGGTCACATATGCTCGTTGCCGAAGGCGCGGTAGATGTTGCGATTGAACCTTCTCTTGCGCTCTGGGATATGGCAGCCCTTGATCTCATTGTTCGCGAAGCAGGCGGTAGATTTACATCCCTTGATGGAGTCGATGGACCTTTTGGGCCCAATGCGATTTCCACGAACGGTGCCCTCCATGGCGCAATTCTTGAAGCAATAAATAAGGTGTAAAGCAGCAGTAAATAGGTAGTACCAATGTGCAGGGAGAGGTAAAAGTGGCCGAGGATATTTCGATCGACTTAATGCGACACCGCGAGCCTGAAATTAAGATCAATCTCGATAAGGCAACGCTCGTTGCAACAACGTACTCAGTTACTGGAATGACATGTTCCTCTTGTGTGGCATCTGTCGAAAGAGCGCTCAACACAGTTCCTGGAGTTCGCGCATCAGTGAACTTTGCTAGCGAGACTGTTCATGTGTTGGCACCGGAGGAGCTACCAACTCAAACAATTATTTCCAAGATCAAATCTGCCGGTTATAGTGCAACACTTCTTGCAGATAGCGAAGGACCTGCGCTGCAGAATAGAAAATCAGCGCTGGCACTCTTCTGGGCAATTCTCTTTGGCGTTCCTGCGATTGCAATTTCTATGGTGATGGATTGGCATATGTGGATTGATATGCGTGTCCACGAGGTTCTCGACGCTCTTAATATTCTTCATCCACTCTACTCACCCACTGCCTGGGTTGCTATCGGACTTACAACTCCGCTGATTTTCTTCGTTGCATGGCCTATCCACCGTGCTGCAATCCGCAACATCACACATCCAACGATGGATACCTTGATTTCGATGGGATCAATCGCAGCCTTTACCTGGTCTATCTACGCAAATGCAACCGGTGATGGCGATGTCTATACCGAAGTCGCTGCTGGCGTTCTCTTGTTTGTGATTCTTGGACGCTATCTAGAATCACGCGCCAAGCACCGTGCAAGTAGCGCACTGACATCTCTTCTCTCACTGAGTGCAAAAGAAGTGACTGTTCTTCGCAATGGGCTCGAAGTATTGATTCCAATCGAACATCTTGTGATTGGTGATGAGTTTGTTGTGAAGCCAGGAGCGCGAATTCCAACAGATGGCATTGTGATTTCAGGTAATTCTTCTGTAGATAACTCCATGCTGACAGGTGAATCAATTCCTGTAGATGTAGCGCCAGGATCATCGGTAATCGGTGCAGCCATGAATAACAACGGTCGCATTATTGTCCGCGCAACGCGCATTGGTAGCGATACTGAACTTGCTCGAATTACCGCAATGGTCGTTGAAGCACAGAGTTCAAAAGCGCCTATCCAACGTTTAGCTGATCGAATTTCGGCGGTCTTCGTTCCTGTTGTCACACTTGTTGCAATCGGAACATTCTTCCTCTGGTATTACTACCTTGATGCAGTGATCAACGGCGGCGATGGTCGTTCACTTTCTACCTCTATCTCGGTAGCGATTACCGTTCTAGTGATCGCTTGCCCTTGCGCACTCGGCTTAGCAACTCCGGTTGCACTCGTTGTTGCATCAGGTCGCGGTGCTTCCCGCGGAATTGTTCTGCGTAAGCCACATGTTCTAGAACTTGCCAAGGAAGTCAATGTTGCAGTTCTCGATAAGACCGGCACGCTCACAACAGGTGTTATGAAGGTCAACGACGTATTAATTCCAACGAGTGCACAGAAGGCACTTGGATCCCAGACTGCTGGCTCAATTAACGAACGAATGATTCTTTCAACCGCACTGACGTTAGAGAGTGCAAACGATCATCCAATCGCAAAAGCAATCTCCTCCTATGCAATTTCACGTGGAGCAACACTTGCTGCGCTTACAGATTTCACACAAACTCCTGGTTCTGGAGTTGGTGGCCGCATTACGGTCGGAGATTTCTCTCCTGTTGTACTGATTGGAACTCCAGAAGCAATTGCACATAGCTCTGTTCCATTTGATGAGCAGATTGTGGCCGGAATAGAACAGGCACGTTTCCGCGGTGAGAGCGTCTCTGTTCTCGCATGGGATGGCGTTGCACTCGCACTCTTTACGACATCTGATGAAGTTAAAGATGACGCTGCAGAAACCATTACTGCACTCATTGATCGTGGAATTACACCGTGGCTTGTCACAGGAGATAACAAGGAGAGCGCTAATCACATCGCATCTCTCGTTGGAATTCCTGCCAGCAACGTGATTGCTCATACCTTGCCGCAAGAAAAACTCAAGGTCGTTGAAGATTTCAAGGCACAGGGAAATACAGTTTTGATGATCGGTGACGGCATCAACGATGCAGCAGCACTTGCAGCCGCAGATCTCAGTATTGCAATGGGAACTGGAACTGATTCAGCGATCGGAAGCGCTGACATCACTTTGATGCGTCCAGGCTTGATGGGTGTTGTTGGTGCACTAAAGCTAGCAACCCGCACACTTAAGACAATCAAGGTGAACCTTGGTTGGGCCTTTGCCTATAACGTCATTGGTATTCCAATTGCAATTGCCGGAGCACTCACGCCCATGTATGCAGCAGCTGCAATGGCGGCGAGTTCCCTCGTAGTTGTTACCAATTCGCTCCGCATTCGCTAACTCGTTTCTACTGGTCCAGAGCATAGAAAGAGCATCCACCATTAGTAAGGGAAAGTTGAGCTGCCCCTAGACAAAGAAAATGGCGCCTTTCGGCGCCATCTCTTTCAACTGAAACTACCTGTTGACATTGGTAGCGGGGGCAGGATTTGAACCTACGACCTCTGGGTTATGAGCCCAGCGAGCTACCGAGCTGCTCCACCCCGCGTCGGTAGCACAATCCTAATCGCCCGCAGGTAAAGCACCAAATTGAGAAGTATTTACCTACTTCTTCTGTGCATTTGCAGCAGCATCGAGAGCTGATTTCAATCGCTTCTGTGCGCGATCGTATGCAGCGAAATCTCCCTTTGCTAGTGCAGCTAATCCATCCTTATATGCAGCGATGGCACTAGCAATTGCACTTGCAGCATCGGATGAAGATCCACCTGAATCAACATTGCCACCGCCTGCTTGTGTTCCGGAGTTTCCGCCGAAGACTTGATCGAGTGCACCCTTAAGAGTGTCATCAAAACCAATTTGATCTCCGAATGAGACAAGAACTTTCTGCAGTAGTGGATATGCAGCAGCATTTGAAGTAGCTCTTACATATACAGGTTGAACATAGAGCAGACCATTTCCAACTGGAAGTGTGAGCAAGTTTCCGAGTACTACATCAGAGCCACCTTGACGCAAGAGCGAGAGTGAGTTTGCAACTTCTGGCTTAGCTTCGAAGTTTGATGCAACCTGTGATGGTCCGGCCACGTTTGTACTACGTGGAAGTTGCAGCACAGTCATTTTGCCGTAGTCCGGTCCGTTGGTTGAGTTAACAACAGCAAAGGCTGAAAGGTTTTCACGACCACCTCGTGGAACAAATGGCGTAGTCAATGAGAATGCAGGAGTTTTAGATCCTGGCATCTGAAGTGTCAGATAGTAAGGAGGCTGCGCACTTGCGTTAGCACCGAAAGTTGATGGGTCACGAGGTACGCGCCAGAAATCCTGTCCGCCGTAGAAAGCATCTGCAGTCTTGACGTGATACGAACTCAAGACATCGCGCTGGACTCGGAAGAGGTCTTCTGGGTAGCGGATGTGCTCAAGAAGTTGAGCTGACATTTTGCTCTTTGGCGTGACTGTGCCAGGGAATGCCTTCATCCATGTCGCAAGGACTGGATCCTTCTCATCCCACTGATACAAAGTCACGGTGCCGTCATAGGCGTCAACCGTTGCTTTCACAGAGTTACGGATGTAATTCACATTTCTATTTGCCTGGGCAGTTACAGCACCTGAGTTCGCAGTGAGTGCATCTGTTGTTGCAGTAGAAAGAGTTGTTGTCTGTGAATATGGGTAGCTCGCACTTGTTGTGTAGCCATCGATAATCCACTGAATTTTTCCATCAACGATTGCTGGATATGGATCTCCATCAAGGGTCAACCATGGTGCAACCTTTGCAACGCGATCACGTGGATTGCGCTCGAAGAGAATCTTGGAATCTTTATTGATCAAGCTAGAAAGCAGAATGCGCTGTTCTTGATACTTAATCGCAAAGAGCAACTTGTTGATTGTGCTTCCGACTGGAACTCCACCCTTACCTGAGTAGGTCACATTCTTCTGACCGTTTGCAGATGCATCATCTGGATAATCGAATTCAACTGGGCTATCAGTCTTCACGCCACCGATGATTGAGTAATCAGGGACGTTCTCACCGAAGTAAATGCGTGGTTCGAACTCACCAAGACCCTTGGTTGATGGAAGATCACCGACTGCAAATGTTGGCTTTCCATCTACATCTCGGGAGTTACCGAAGGCTGCAACGAATCCAAAACCATGTGTGTATACAAGGTGGTCGTTAATCCAATTACGGCTTGGGTTGCCTTCAATATTGAGTTCGCGCACCGCAACGATTGTGTCGCGTGAGACGCCGTTAACTGTGTAACGATCGACGTCGAGGGATTCTGGGAATGCGTAATATGGCTTGATCTGCTGGAGCTGGCGGAAAGTTGAAGAAAGAACATTCGGATCCATTAATCGGATATTTGCAATGGTTGCTGCATCATCGGCGAGCTGACCCGCATTGGTTGTCAGCGTTGCATCGTAATCTTGCATGATGACGCCATCAATTCCGTAGGCAGCGCGAGTAGAGTCGATATTGCGCTGGATAAATGGCGCTTCCTTTGATGATTCAGATGGCTTAACTGTGAACTGTTGAATCGCAGCTGGGTAAAGTCCAGCAATAAGCACTGATGAGATAACAAGGAGTGCTGTACCTGCTGTTGGAAGTAGCCATGATCGGCGAACGATGTTGGCAAAGAAGAGAAGTGCGCAGACAAGTGCAATCGCTGCCAAGATCGCCTTAGCTGGAAGCAACGCGTTGACGTCGGTAAATGTCATACCGGTAATCAAACGGTTCTCTTTCAAGGCAAGTGCATAACGGTCATACCAGTATGCAACGGCCTTAAGTAGGACAAGGAAACCTAAGAGGACTGAAATCTGAACACGAGCTGCAGTTGTTGTGCGCTCTGTTGGAGCTTGCGGGCGAATTCCACCATAGAGATAGTGGACGCCAACTGCTGCAACAACTGAAATAAGAACGAGTGAAATTCCCCAGCTGATGAGCGCCTGATACATCGGCAACTTAAATGCGAAGAATGAGATATCTAAACCGAATTGTGGATCTGTAACACCAAATGGCGTTGCGTTTCTAAATTGAAGCCATGTAGACCAGAAGACAGCTCCTGAAGATCCACCAAAGTAAACGAGTGCTGCGATAATTCCAAGAAATACCCAGCGACGGATCGGTTCGATCTGTGCGCGATAACGTTCAAGATTATCAGCCTCGATTGTCATTGGAACATACATCGGTCTTGTGCGATAAGCGATCAAAATGTTTGTGCTAATAAAGAGTGAGGTGAGAAGACCAACGACTACAAAGAGTGTGATCTTGGTGGTGAGAACTGTGCTCCAGACTGATGTAAACCCGACAGATTTAAACCAGAGCCAATCGATGTAGAAGCCACTTGAGTTAAAGATGACAACGCCAAGAGCGACGAGGATACCGATGGTGATATTGAGCGGTTTGCGCAGTTGATTCATGCTCCTAAACTATCGCAACCCTTAGGACTCTTCGAATTTAGGGCCGCGACAGCCTCATCAATAGTGCCTACGGCGGCCACGGTGATGCCCTCAGGGATAGAAGAAAGTTCTGAACAGTTGGCTGCAGGGGCTAGGAAGAGGTCTGCGCCAGCTCGCTTAGCCGCCACAATTTTCTCTTCGATCCCTCCTATTGCTCCAATGGAGCCATCTTTCTCAATTGTTCCAGTACCGGCGATTGATCGTCCTTGAAGAAGATTTTCTTTTGTAAGCATTTCGATAATTGCCAAGGTAAAGATCATGCCACCGCTGGGTCCGCCAGTTCTCTTTACTGCAATTGAAATATCTTGCGATGTAAGTTTTTCAAATCCGCGATCTGGATATGTGCGCACGAGATAATCAAGTGCGATGGCGCGCGCGTAATCCTGTGAGCCCTTCATCTCTTCCTTCGATTGTTTCTCTTCTTCCTCAGATGTGATTCCAGGTGGATAGATCACACTCGTTGGCAGAACAACTTGATCTGTTCGCACCCATCGGTAGAGCATTTCGATTCCAGGAACGTAACCACCAGGTGCTGTGACACGAATTGTTAAGAGATAGAACTGGCCATCGATGGGATAGCTGGTGGCCTTACTCGTCTTTGACAGTGAAACAATCTCAGGAAATATTCCTTGCGGTGTTCCTGGTGCGATAGCAACAAATTGAAGTGGTGAGAGAAAACCGGCTACAAAGAAGAGCGTGACGAGTGTTCTGGAAAATCGGGGAAGGCGTGTAAAACGAGAAAAACGTAACACGAGACTTACTTGTCCCGTCCTTCAGAATTCTCCGGGCTCTCATCGACGTAGGTCACGGTCTCGGCCTCACGAAATGCACCTTGGAATTTCTGGAACTGTGTGACCGAACGAGAGGTCTCAGTCTCATACTTATCTTTAAATTGAGTCACCCAGAGGACATATCCGAGAGCGCCAATAAGACCAGTCGCGGGAACTACCCACCAGATGAGCGCCAGGAATGCATTGGACATCCCACTAGCCTACTGGCTTTCTCGCACCGGCACTCTTCGACAAGGTCAAATGGGTGCTGGGAAGAAAATCGCGAGTATCCGTGTTCTACTACTACGAAGATGTGCAGAGTTAAAATTGAAGTAGATATGAAGGGGATGGTGGTGATCAATGACTCCTTTTGGATTTACACCACCTAATGGATCAGATGGGCCAAATGGTCCCGATGATGGAAGTCGCGATGGATCAGGTGATCACAGTGGTCCTGAAGATTTCAACGAGATGCTCCGTGCGATTCAAGAACAGATGCGCGAGCAATTTGAAAAGCTAGGAATTCCCCTTGAAGGATTGGAGAACATGGAGAACATGCAATTTATGTCACCAGAAAATCTTACTGCGATGTTTTCCAATATGCCGGGCATGCCAGGATTTGGTCTTGGACCACAAGGTGCTGCAAACGATCCGCTGCCACTTGCAACAGTTCGCGAGACTGCAAAGAAATTTGTTACAGCTCATGGAGTTGCACCACTGAGCACGCGAGATCAAAGCGTTGTAGCAAGTGCTTATGAGATTGCAGAAATTTGGCTTAACGAGGCAACAACATTTCCTTCAGCTTTATCACCCACCCACGCATCTGCAGTCAATCGCGCAGATTGGGTCGATCTCACAATCGCTGGATGGCATCGCGATATCGCACCTCTTGCACAAGGTCTCCTTGAGGCGATGACAGATCTCTTGGCGCAGGCTGGTCGCGAGCAAGGTCAAGCCCAAGGTCAAGGCGAGGGCGAAGGCGAAGGAGGCCAGATTCCACTTGAAGCAATCGGTGGGCTGCTGCGCACATTTATTGGATCGATGGTCGCCACTCAACTGGGGCAATCAGTGGGTTCTCTCGCTGCAAACGTGACTGGCGCCCACGATGCGGGCCTACCGATCCTTGATCCTGCACGCCCTGTGTTGATTCCAGAGAACATCGCTGCCTGGGCTGCCGATCTTGAGATTCCGCAATCAGAAGTCTTTATCTATCACGCACTTCGCGAGAGCGCCGTTGCACGTTTATTTGCTCATAACCCATGGCTGGTCTCATATATTCAAAGCACCATCACCGAATACGGTCGCGGTATCCACATCGACCTAGAAGCCATTCAACGCCAGGCAGAAGAAGCGATGAATAACTTTGATCCAAGCCAGCCAATGAATAACCAGATCAATCTCAGCGTTGAATTAAATAATGGAATTTTTTCACCGGAGGAATCACCACAACAGAAAGCAGCTCTTGAAAAGTTAGAGACTGTCCTTGCTCTGATTGATGGCTGGTCTGATGATGTTGTCACTACAGCTGCTGGAGATCGCATTCCCAATATCGAACAACTTCGCGAAACTCAGCGTCGTCGTCGCGCATCATCTACTCCGGCACAGCAACTCTTTGCAACGCTTTTAGGTCTTGAAGTCTCACCACGTTTAACTCGTGAGGCGAGCGCATTCTGGAAATCAATTCGCGAAGAGCAATCGATGGATAAGCGCGACGGAATCTGGGCTGGAATTCTTCCAACAGCAGATGATTTGAAAAATCCATCGGCCTTTATATCTTCGACAGAAATTCCCGATGATCTCTCAGGGCTACTTTAAACTCTCACGTCATCCCTAGCCCACAAATTCACTCAGGGGAAAAGCGAAGTCCCCGGGCGCACATTAAATATCTGCCTTCCCCTTGCAGATATCAAACGGTTATCCGAGGACTTCGTAGTCAAAAAGTACGGCGAACGAGCGCGCAAATCAAATACAAATTGCATTGACATGAGATCCTTTTTTAACTATAGGGAACTATTCATCTCCTCTCAACCTCGACGCCGACTTGAGGTTTCTCACCGACGAGAGCTCTTTGCACGCCCGAGGGTCTAATCCGTATTGCGAGGTAAGTGCGAGTACTTTTATCCCGTGAAGAATGAGTTCTCCAGTGGTCTTGATTCCCCAGACCAGATGCTTCCTGGTATTGATGAGGGCGAGATCATCGTGATCCGCTCCAAGCGTCGCAAACGAAACCTCTCGGCCTATCGCCAAGGCGGACGGATCGTGATTTCGATCCCTGCCAGCATGAGCAAGGCCGATGAGCGCGCCATGGTCCCTGAGATGATCGCCAAGATCCGCAGCCAAGAAGCTGCCAAGACCCCATCCGAGAGCATCCTGACCGAACGGATCGATGCGCTCTTGAGCCAATGGGCTCCTGAGATCACCCAACGCCCAGCAAGTGTCGCGTGGCGCTCCATGCGCGAGCGCTGGGGCTCTTGTACGAGCGTGGATCGCACGATCCGGATCTCAGATCGCCTCCAGCTCGCCCCTGATTACGCCCTGGATTACGTCCTCTTCCACGAAGCTATCCATCTCGCCCATAGCGACCATGGCGAGGAGTTCACCGAGATTCTGGCCCGATTCCCAGACAGTGAGCTCGCTAGCGCCTATCTCGATGGCTATGAGGCGGCGGAAAGGGCGCTGGCCGCCCCCGTCGAGCTCAAAAAGTTAGGGTAGAAACTGGCGTAAAACTCCCCCGATTGAGCCCATATTGAGCGTGAGCGGGAGTATCGTCAATCCTGAACGAGTGCGCTCCTAGCGCATACGTCGATAGGAGGCAGAAAAATGGCAGAGACAAATGAGGCTTACAAGGGCAACGCTTACTGCGTAAAGTGCAAAGCAAAGGTTGACTTCGAGGGCATGGTTCACATCTCGGATTCAGGTCGCCGCATGGCAAAGGGCAAGTGCCCTGTTTGCGGAGTTGGAGTTAACCGCATTCTCGGTAAGGCCCAATAATCCGAAAAAGCACGGCAGTCCCGCACCATAACTACTAGCCATAGTCAGGCTTCGTTCAGCTGAAATTGGTGGTTAAAGATTTACAGGTTCACTCCGTATCGGCCAACGCTGATACGGGGTGAATTCTTTTATCTACGCAGCGTAACCACTAGCTCGCACATGGGTGATAGATGTGGAGTATGTGCAGGTGCTCCCTATACGCGGTGCAACCCTGCCGCCCATGACAACTCATACAACTCATACATCGCACACATCGCACACATCGCAGGAGATTACGAGCAAGAGCCACCTACGCCTGAAAGAGGGCATCAATATCTATCGCACTCCGATCGGATTGCGTTGCGGAACAGCTCGCTCATCCTTTGCAATTCCAGAG
>Ga0209769_1000220_pt1 | contig 23020 bp, 19 predicted proteins | sample LauGreSuBDMM15DN_2_FD_187569 | JGI IMG/M metagenome (GOLD analysis project Ga0209769, IMG submission 187569) | Freshwater lake microbial communities from Lake Michigan, USA - Su13.BD.MM15.DN (SPAdes) (version 3) | ecosystem: Environmental > Aquatic > Freshwater > Lake | place: Lake Michigan, USA...
TGGAATACTTGCAATCGCCCGGTTTTTCAATGACTTTCCAGAAGCAGGAATTCTGATCATGGGCACCTATGCCACAGCACAGCTTTTGCTCGTCATGGGCATTCGTTCCTACCTCGTAGGGTCTAAATAAATAGTCAACAGTCCACGGACGACAGTCGACAGCAAGCGGTGCTGCGATGGAGTTTCGCATCCAAATTTGAAGCAGAATTAATCGGTCTGCAGCATTGACGGTGGACGGTGGACCGTAAGCCGTTGTCACATTGTCGATCGTAATCAGTCCACGGACGACGGTCGACAGCCGAGTCGTTGTGTTATTTGGTTTAGAATCCATACTTCGTACCTGGTACTTGGTACATTGTACTGTGGTCCGTTGACAAATTATTTTTTCAGGGCTACCCGAATGGACAATTCCTCCAGCTGCGCATCTGCCAATGTGCTCGGTGAATCAATCATCACGTCTCTGCCCGAATTGTTTTTAGGGAAGGCAATGTAATCTCGTATGGAATCAGAACCTCCAAAAATGGCACATAGTCGATCAAACCCAAAGGCAATCCCTCCGTGTGGGGGAGCACCAAACTCAAAGGCTTCCAACAAAAAGCCAAATTGCTTTTGAGCCTCATCTTCGGTAAATCCAAGATGGGTAAACATCAGCTGCTGGGTAGCGCGATCGTGGATACGAATGGATCCGCCCCCCACTTCTACCCCATTGATTACTAAATCATAGGCATTGGCACGTACAGAACCAGGGTCAGACTCCAGCAACGGGATATCTTCTCTCTTTGGAGAGGTGAACGGATGGTGCATGGCATGGAAGCGCTGGGATTCTTCATCCCAGTCCAGTAGCGGAAAGTCAACCACCCAGAGCGGCACAAACACGGTCCGGTCTCTCAAACCTAGCTCTTCCCCCATTTTAAGTCGTAATTCAGAGAGCTGCTTGCGAGTTGATTTTTCATCTCCACTCAGCACCAGCAGTAAATCACCTGGAACTGCTCCAAGGGCATCTGCCCAGGCCTTCAATTGGGCTTGAGAATAGAATTTATCCACACTGGACTTGAGTACACCATCTTGTTGGTAGCGCACATAAATCAAGCCTTTAGCACCTATTTGTGGTCGCTTTACCCATTCAGTCAACTCGTCCAATTGCTTGCGGGTATACTCTCCAGCACCTTTGGCGCAGATCCCTAGCGCAATTTCCGCTTGATCAATGACCGCAAAGCCAACCCCTTTGGCAAGAGCAGTCAAGTCCACAAATTTCATATCAAACCGCAAATCGGGTTTGTCATTGCCATAGTATTTCATGGCATCTGCATAGGTCAAATGAGGAACATGGCCCAAATCCACTCCCTTAACAGATAAAAAAAGGTGTTTAATTAATCCTTCAAAGGTGTTGAGAATATCCTCCTGGTTGACAAAGGCCATTTCACAGTCAATCTGCGTAAACTCTGGCTGCCTATCCGCACGCAAATCCTCGTCACGGAAGCATTTGACAATCTGAAAATAACGGTCGAAGCCGCTGACCATCAAGAGCTGCTTGAAGGTTTGAGGAGATTGAGGTAAAGCGTAAAATTCGCCTGGGTTCACTCGGCTAGGCACCACAAAGTCCCGCGCTCCCTCTGGAGTTGATTTGATTAGGACAGGGGTCTCTACTTCGATAAACTGTTGCTTATCCATGTAGCTCCTAGTTTCCTGCATCATCCGATGACGGAGCTGAATCTTTTCTCGGATCACATTTCTACGAAGATCTAGGTAGCGGTACCGCATGCGAAGTTCATCCCCACCGTCTGTATCATCTTCAATAATAAAAGGAGGCACCTTGGCAGGATTCAACACGGTGAGTTCCTCCACCTTGATTTCAATATCTCCAGTTAGCATTTTATCATTCTTGGCAGTTCGTTCCACCACCATGCCTGTTGCTTGCACCACAAATTCTCTTCCGAGCTGGGCGGCTTTTTCGAGTAGGCTTTTGTCGGTAGAACCTTCTTCAAAAATTAGTTGGGTAAGCCCATAACGGTCTCTCAAGTCTACCCAAATCAAGCCTCCTTTATTTCTAACCCGCTGTACCCAGCCGGCCAAAGTGATTTGTTGATGGACATGATGAAGGCGAAGTTCGCCACAGGTATGCGTTCTTAACATGACTTATTCCTAATTTTTGGGAGTTCAAAGATAAATAAATGCAACAGAGAACGATAGCTATATCCTAAGATTCACCGGTTGAAGTCTATTTTTCTTTTCTTTTTTGACCTAAACCCCCAAAACCGCTGGTCTCAGCATCCATCGATCCAATCGATTCCAATTTTCCAAAAATGTCAATTAAGGTTAAAAAAGAGCCTTTAGTGTCTAATTTGTTTCTCTTTTCTAGGAAAAAAGACATCTTTTGGCTTGTTTGGTGATCCAAAAAATATGGTGGTTTGCTCCCATCGATTAGTGTCTAATGAAAAAAAAATGGATCGGTTCCATTGCTCTACTCCTTTCGATCCTGCTCATTGTGGTCTACCAGAAGGATCTGGGAATGGTTTCGCACTTATTTTCACCCCAGGATAAATCCAAACCAGATAGCCTATCCTCCACTGCGGAGAAATTTCTATATGGCATCAATGTCAGCGGCCTAAATATTGTGCAAGGTACAGTTGCAAAAAATCAAACCCTTGCAACGTTGCTGACGCCCTTCAATGTTCCCTACCAAATCATCAATGAACTCGCCAAAAAATCTGAGGAAGTCTTTGATGTGCGCAGGATTGCTGCCGACAAAAAGTTTACGGTGATCACCCCGCCCAACTCATCTAAAGCACAATTTTTTATTTATGAGCCCAATCCCGCTGAGTTTATAGTCTTCAACTTGGACTCCGCAACCCTCTATCGGGCAGAAAGGCCTGCCCTAACTCGTAAGCGGGAAGTGGGAGGCATTATTACCAGTTCCTTGTACAATGCCATGGTTGACAAGGGCATCTCCCCCGAATTAATCGATGAGTTTGCAGATCTTTACGGTTGGTCGGTGGATTTTCAGGCCCTCCAAAAGGGAGACGTATTTAAGGTTGTATTTGAAGAGAAAGTGATCGAAGAAAAGGTCGTTTCCATCTCTGAAATTCATTTTGCATATTTCAACCACAAAGGAGAGGAGATGCATGCGATTCCTTTTGTCCAAAATGGTCAGCTTACCTTCTTTAACCAGGCCGGTAAAAGTTTCAAAAAAGCCTTCCTTCGGGATCCCTTAAAATATACCCGAATCAGCTCACGTTATAATTTAAACCGCTTTCATCCAGTACAAAAAAGGTATAAAGCGCATTTGGGAACCGATTATGCCGCCCCAACGGGAACTGAAATCAGAACTGTAGGGGATGGTACCGTAGTTGAGGCAAGCTATTCCGCTGCCAATGGGAACTATGTAAAGATCAAACATAACGAGACCTATACCACCCAGTACCTACACCTCTCTAAAATTAGCAGAAATCTTAGAAGAGGAGATCGTGTGAAGCAAGGGCAAGTTATAGGCTATGTGGGAAGTACTGGTCTAGCTACCGGTCCTCACCTCTGCTTTCGTTTTTGGAAAAATGGAAAACAAGAAGATTGGCTAAAGGAAACTATCCCTCCAACTGAGCCCATTTCTCAAGCCAACCTTCAAGCATTTGAACAAAAAAAGGCAGAAGCGATGAAGCAAATTGCCGCTATTGATCCTACTGTCGACGATCGCTTGTTGGCCAGTGCCACCAAGGGTAAAAAGTAAGCCTTTGCCCATCTAGATTACTCACTGCTTGTCCAAATTGATTACCTCTAGCCTAGTTTTATGAGTCAAGAACCCTCCATTCGGATCAATAAATACCTCAGCGAAGTAGGATTTTGCTCTCGCAGAGCTGCGGATGGACTGTTGGAACAGAAACGAATCACCATCAATGGGAAGGTTCCCGAATTGGGCACTCAAGTTTTCCCACAGGATGAGGTGCGCGTAGATGGAGAATTGGTTGGGAAGCCCAAACAGCAGCATGTTTACATTGCCTTCAATAAGCCTGTAGGCATCGTTTCTACGACAGATACGCTAGGGGAAAAAGACAATATCATTGATTTTATAGGCCACTCCGAACGTATTTTCCCTATCGGCAGGTTAGATAAAGACAGCGAAGGGCTGATTCTGTTGACGAGTGAGGGGGATTTGGTCAATAAAATTCTCCGCTCAAAGAATAACCACGAAAAAGAATATGTGGTGACCGTGGACAAACCGCTTCATCCAGGTTTCGCAAAACGGATGAGTGTGGGCATCCCAATCTTGGATACAGTGACCGCTCCCTGCACGGTGGAGGTGATCAATAAATTTAAGTTTCGGATTATCCTCAAACAGGGGTTGAATCGGCAGATTCGACGGATGTGTAGCTACCTCGGGTACCAAGTCACGCAGCTCAAGCGGATCCGTATCATGCACATTCAACTCGATCTCGCCGTTGGAAAATGGAGAGATCTCAGTGAAAAGGAACTAGCCCAGCTCAATCTCCTGATCCAGGATAGTTCAAAAACGAGTTAATCCGAATGGATTATGTGCCTAGGCAATCGTTACCTTTTCTACAAAACTGGCTACCTTGCCTCTCTAATCTTTTCCTAATCTTCTTACCATAATGCAGCTCTCCGACTTTCGCCCTTCGCCCGCTGAACTTTTTGCTAGCCAGCTACCTACTTCCATTGCTTGGAGAACTTCTACGCTAGTGGAACGGAAAGAGCGCTTGCTCAAGGTTTTGAACTGGATCAACTCCCATCAAGAAGCCATCAGGGAAGCGCTTTGGATGGATTTCAGTAAACCAGCCACTGAGGTAGACCTCAATGAGATTTTTCCTGTGACCTCTGAAATCAAGCATTGTTTAAAAAATTTAAGTTCTTGGATGAGGCCTCAACCGCAACCTACGCCTCTCCCCATGCTTGGTACTTCAGCATTTATTATCGCTGAACCAAAAGGAAGGGCCTTGCTAATTTCCCCTTGGAATTTTCCCTTCAACCTTGCCATTGGACCTCTGGTATCGGCACTTGCGGCAGGATGTCCTGCGATTCTGAAACCGTCAGAATATGCCCCCCATACAGCTCAGCTCGTTCAAGACCTCGTGAGCGAACTCTTTGCTCCGCATGAGGTAGCGGTTTGCCTGGGAGAAAAAGAGGTGGCATCGGAGCTTTTGGCCTTGCCTTTTGACCATATTTTCTTCACGGGAAGCCCTGCAGTAGGTAAGATCGTGATGCAGGCGGCAGCGCAGCACCTCAGTTCGGTCACCCTGGAATTGGGAGGGAAATCTCCCGTCATTATCGATGCTTCTGCAGACCTGAAGGATACAGCAGAAAAATTGATTTGGGGCAAGTTTGTCAATTGTGGCCAAACCTGCATAGCCCCGGATTACATCCTTGTCCCAGAGGAAAAAAAGGAGGCCTTTATTAACGAGGCGCAAACCGCATTGAATCGGTACTACGATCCTGAAGGAAAAGGAGTAATGAAAAGCCCAGACTATGCGCGGCTTATTAATAGTAAACACTTTGATCGAATTCGACAGATGCTGGATGACGCAATTCAAAAAGGAGCCCAGATAGAAGCTGGAGGAGAGGTAGATGAGGAGACAAGGTACGTTGCACCTACTTTGGTTTCTGGGATTCGTGAAGACATGCTGGTCTATCAGGAGGAAATTTTCGGACCGATCCTTCCCATACTTACCTATGCCCAAATCAACGATGCTTTGGCCTTGATCCATTCCCAGCCCAAGCCCCTAGCCTTGTACTTTTTTGGAAAAGACGACTCTCGCGCCAAACGAGTCATGACAGAGACTAGCTCTGGCAACCTGGTGATCAACGATTGTGTCCTCCATTTTTTACACAGCGAACTCCCTTTTGGAGGGGTGAATAACAGTGGTATTGGAAAAGCCCACGGCAAGTTTGGGTTTTTAGCCTTCAGTAATGAAAAAGGCGTGTTGAAGCAAAGAATCGGATTTAATAACGTCAGTTTGCTGCGCCCTCCGTATGGAATTCGTGTCAAGAAGTTGATCGCCACGATGATGAAGTGGTTTTAATTGGTCCACTGCTAATAGGCCACGGCCTACAGGCGGTCGACGGTTGACAGCAGATACTACTAAACTTCAACGCTGGATTCCAGAATGGATCAATTCTAAAAAAAGACCCGGGTTGATCCTTAGGAAAAAGAAAACCCCGCAGAAGCAGGGTTACCTTAGGTCAGACATGTGGAAGTCCCGTAGACTGGGCCATTTTTTTGATGGCTTTCACTACTTTTTCGGAAGGTTGCAATTTTACTTGCTCCAAAAACTCCACGGTGCTCAGCAGTTGAATGTATTCTTGCATCAAAGCGTCATCGCTGTGCAAGGCTTGCATTAAGAGTTCTTGTTCTACCTCCGACATTTCCTGATAGATATATCTAATCAGGTCATTTGGGGTAAATAATTTTATCATAGGCACTGTTTATTTGTTTCATCTTTTTTCGAATATGGTTGAGCGCATAACGCATTCTACCCAAAGCAGTATTGATACTAACGCCTGTTTGTTCGGCAATCTCCTGAAAACTCATGTCCATGTAATGCCTAAGGATGACCACTTCCTTTTGTGCTTCCGGAAGTTCCTCGATCAAATCTCGCACCCAGGCAAGCGTCTCCTCTTTGATGCGTTGCTCCTCGGAGGAATCTTCCGCAAAGGATAGGGAATTGAGCAGATTGCTTCCATCTTCCAAGAGGATGGTAGGGTATCTTTTTGCCTTTCTAAAATGATCGATAGCCAAGTTGTGTGCGATGCGCATCACCCAAGGCTGAAATTTACCTTCTTCGTTGTACTTGTCTGAATTCAAGATATGGAGAACCTTGACAAATACATCTTGTAGCAGATCTTCAGCTACATCATGATCTTTAACGATCAAGAAAATCGTGGTAAATACTTTACTTTGATACCGATCTACTAAGAGATTGAAGGCGGCTTCATTACCATTACGATACAGGGAGATTAACACTCCGTCATCAGGACCTAATTGCTTACTCATTTTTAAGTTGGTTTATATACAACGTAAAAGTCTAGGCCATAGTATCGGGTAAGGTGAAAAGATTTTTTTGAAGCGGTTGAAACAACACTAAAAAGGATTCGAATCTACAGTGAAATTTTTAAATAATGCAACATTATCATTAAAATCAATACTTAATTTCTTTTTTAGATATTTTTATTGTTTTTTATTCTTTATTATTCCTGATTACTAATGTTTTATTTTTCTGTTTAGATTGAAAACACTCGCCCTAAGCGAGAGGTAAAGGTGTATAAAGGGACAAGTAAACTCTAAAAATCCCAGCGATGCAGACCTTAAAAAAGTAAAAGGCATTGCTTACCTTCGTAGTCTAACACAGAAAAAAAACGAATCATGGATTTAAGCGGAAAAATTATCTCCCAGCTCCCAGAAGTGAGTGGGAGTTCAAAAAGTGGAAATGCTTGGCGCAAGCAAGAATTTATTGTCGAAACGGGAGGCCAATATCCTAAAAAAGTATGTGTGTCCCTCTGGGGTGATAAGATTGATCAATTTGGATTAAAAGTAGGTGAACAAGTCAACCTCAGCATAGAAGTAGAAAGTCGGGAATACAACGGTCGCTGGTACACCGAAGTGAAGGCTTATAAAGCGGATCGTAGCCAAGGGGCTGCTGGTATGCCTGTTGGTCCTCCAGATGTAGACACTTTTTATGAAGCGGCGGACGAGGACAAGCTGCCATTTTAAGGGGGAGGTCAGAAGGGAGATTGCCTGTTTATCGAACTCAAAACGCAAAAAAAAAGCGAGACTTACTCAGTCTCGCTTTTTACTTTTAGTTCGATTTCTTCTCCAGATTCATCTTGGAATCTGTATTCCGTCACGGGTAGGGAAGAATCTTTGATCAGTTTTATCCATTTGTAATATTTAAAAAACCACTTTATACGTCGGCTAATCAGGCCAGTGGTAAAGTAGGCATGCAGATACGGATGCAAGCCGATGTGGATTTTATCCACGTTTTGGATGGTTGCCATATGCTCCAAATCTTTTTCCAACTTATCGGCGACCAGGATGGACGCTTGGATTTTGCCGGTACCGTTGCAAGCAGGGCAGGTTTCCTTGGTCACAATGTTGACTTCTGGACGCACGCGCTGTCGGGTGATTTGCATTAGCCCAAATTTACTTAGGGGCAACACGGTATGTCTGGATCTGTCAAACTTCATCTCCAACATCATGGCATCGAAAATTGCCTTTTTGTTTTCGGCTTTTTTCATGTCGATAAAATCGACTACGATGATTCCTCCCATATCTCGGAGGCGGAGCTGTCTCGCAATTTCATTAGCAGCTACCAGGTTGGTTTTAAGTGCTGTAGATTCCTGGTCACTTTCTTGATTGGACTTATTGCCACTGTTGACGTCAATGACGTGCAGGGCTTCGGTGTGCTCTATAATCACATAGCCTCCTTGAGGTAGGCTTACGGACTGTCCAAACAAGCTTTTGATTTGCTTTTCGATTCCAAAACTTTCAAATAGCTTAACTTTACCGTTGTAAAGTTTGACAATTTTTTCTTTTTCAGGCGCTATAGACCTGATGTAGGAACGGATCTGATCGTAAGTTGACTCTTCTTCTACGGTGATTGCATCGAATGATTCATTGAACAGATCTCTCACAAGTGAGGAGGCCATGCTCATCTCTCCAATAATTTTGTCCCGGCTTTTGGCTTTCAGCAATTTGCTCATTCCCTCTTCCCAATTGGCGAGAAGATTTCGAAGGTCTTTATCAAGTTCCGTTACGGACTGACCTTCAGCCACAGTTCGGATGATTACTCCGAAGTTGGCAGGTTTGATTGAATTGATAAGTCTGAGCAGCCTTTTGCGCTCTTCATTGCTCCGTATTTTCTTCGACACATTGACCGTGTCAGAGAAGGGTACTAGCACGAGGTAACGCCCAGGTAGAGAGAGCTCACAGGATAGTCTAGGGCCTTTGGTAGAAATGGGTTCTTTGACAACTTGCACCAAAACCTGATTCGTCTTGGCTAGAATCTTTTCGATTTTACCGACTTTTTCTATTTCAGCTTCGTTTTCAAACCCTTTCAGCAGGTGGTTGCTATAGTTGTTGTTGCGCACCATTTTGGTAAACTTCAACAAGCTATTGATATTTGGGCCTACGTCTTGGTAGTGTAAAAAGCCATCTTTCTCGTACCCCACGTCGATAAACGCGGCGTTGAGGCCATTGACAATTTTACGAACCGTACCCAAATAAATGTCACCCACCTTAAACTGGCCATCCGTTCCTTCGGAATGGAGTTCAACCAGCTGCTTGTCTTGCAATAAGGCTATTCGACTTCCATTTTGAGCAGAATCGATTAACAATTCCGTACTCAAATTTTCTTTTTACTAGTGTAAATGAACGTGTTTTACTTCCATTAGCACACAGAGAAGAAATTACTTCTTCTTGTGTCTGTTTTTTCTAAGTCTCTTCTTACGCTTGTGCGTAGCGATCTTATGTCTTTTTCTTTTCTTACCGCAAGGCATAGTTGTACAATTTAAAGTGTTTGTAATTTGTTATAGCTGGTCCAAGTAGCCTTGAATACTCTCCAAAATCATGGGATCTTGAGTCATTTTCTTAACTAGCTCAAACTGGGCTTTCGCTTTGTTTTTCTCCTTTGACTCAAAATAGCTTACCCCTAGGTAAAATTGCCCCTGCATGTTTTGAGGATGGGCTTGCACCAATTCTTCAAAACGACCAATTGCTCGATCGTATTGACCGGATTGCATGGATAAAACACCCATATTGAACAGGCCATCTTCATTTTTAGGGTCCGCTTCCAGAATTTCTCGCAACAGCGTGATTCCCTGCATCGGATTGGCTGATGACACGTAGGTCATCGCTATTTTGGACTTCAAATCGAGACGGGTGGGATCTTTATCCAACACCTTTTTTAATAAACTTCTGGTCTTTTCTGCCAGCACTTCTACTTTATTCTTGTCCAAGGCAAAGGAAAAAGCATCGTAATTTGCTTTGCCCGCCTCCTCAGCAAGAAATAAATTGTCGGGCCAAATGACACTCGCCTCAGTCCAATAGTAGGCGGCGCTGTCAAATATTCCCTCCTCCTTGTAAATCCCAGCAAGTACCTGAGCTGCAGCTACTTTCTCCTCCACCGAGGGTGCAGTACGAAATTGAGCAATCAGCTGATTTGCTTGAACTCTATTTTGGGAAGATAGGGTATTCTCGTGCGATTCGGAAATGACCGTAGAAGCTTCCGCTCCTCCTTCCATTTTTGCTCCCGTAGCTTCATTATCGACCACCACTTTGGGAAGAAGATAAAGTCCTGCTACTGATGCTATGCCGAGACCTATGAGAACAACCTGTAGTTTCTTCATGCCCTTAAACTCAGGCTTAGGCCTGAGTAGCCATTTGTTTGATCTTTTTGCTGTTTTTAATCTTCTCTACAAATACCTTAGAAGGCTTAAATGCAGGGATGTAATGCTCTTCAATAACAATCGCGGTATTCTTAGAAATGTTACGCGCGATTTTCTTCGCTCTTTTCTTGTTGATGAAACTTCCAAATCCCCTGACATAGATATTATCTCCATCTGCCATGGAATCTTTTACTACTTTGAAAAATGCCTCAACGGCTTGAGTTACATCATCTCTTTGGATTCCGGTCTTCTCGGAAATCTTAGTAATTACTTCTGCTTTAGTCACTGTGATTAAAATTTAGAAATTTTGAAATAAGCTTAATAACCTATTAACCAAGTATTTTTGGGATTGCAAATGTACAAGAACCAATGCAATTAAAAAAGATATTCAAAAAAAATACCTTGGTTTGTAGTCTCACAACTAATCACAAATGAAGAGCAAAGTAACTGAAAATCAATTCTTTTCAAATTCAATCCTTTCTTGGCACCGCGAAAATCCTCGGCATCTGCCCTGGAGAGAAACCCAAGATCCTTATAAAATTTGGCTCTCGGAAATCATTCTTCAGCAAACCCGTGTCGCTCAAGGGTTGCCCTATTACGAAGCATTTGTCCAGGCCTACCCCAGCGTCAAAGAGCTAGCGGAAGCCCAAGAAGAAGAAGTACTCCGGCTCTGGCAGGGCTTGGGGTACTACAGTCGAGCCCGAAACCTCCACGGCTGCGCACAATATATTTGGAGAGAACTAGGAGGTGTTTTCCCAAACAGCTACGCAACTCTCATCCAACTCAAGGGGGTTGGAAGCTACACTGCAGCGGCAATTTCTAGTTTCGCCTTTGGGGAGGTTCAAGCAGTTGTGGATGGCAATGTCTTCCGCGTCCTTGCCAGATACTTTGGAATTGCAACTGACATTGCCAGTGGCAAAGGAAAAAAAGAATTTGAAGCGCTTGCCAACCAGTTGATCACTAAAGATTCCCCGGGGGAATTTAATCAAGCCATGATGGATTTTGGTTCACGTTGCTGTATTCCCAAAAACCCATCCTGTGGAGAATGCCCACTAGCTCAATCCTGCTTTGCCTTTCAAAAGGGCCTCGTAAGCTCCTTGCCTTTAAAAATCAATAAAACTAAGGTCAAGGAACGTATCCTCAACTACTTGGTGATCCGCTGTGCAGGTCAGGTAGTTTGGAGAAAAAGAGGTGAAGGAGATATTTGGACGGGCCTTTACGATTTTCCCCTGCTCGAACAAGAAAACTTCCCATGGCACAAAAATCTGAGCCAAGAAGCTGTCCTATTCCCTAAAAAATACCGACATCTTTTGTCGCATCAACGGATACTTGGGAGCTTTTGGGAAATTGAACTTTCTCCCAACAAACGCTCTGAATTGGTTCATTGGTGTCAAAAAGAGGGATTTGACTTGGTGGATCAACAGCAAATCGATGCTTTACCCAAGCCCAAATTGATTGTTCGCTATTTGACTGATCGAGAGTTTTGATTACTTTCAATCTTCTAAACTTTTTAACTACTAAACACAAAACAGTATGGCAGGAGTAAACAAAGTCATTTTATTGGGTCATCTAGGCGCAGATCCAGAGGTAAAATATTTGGAGGGAGATAAAGTAGTGGCTAACCTAAGCCTTGCAACCTCGGAAGCCTATCAGGATCGAAATGGCAATCGTGTAGAACAGACCGAATGGCACGAATTGGAGCTTTGGGATCAACAGGCAAAAATTGCTGAGAAATACCTGAAAAAGGGTTCTCAAATTTATGTTGAAGGCAAAATCAAGTCAGACAAATGGACGGATGAGCAAGGTCAAAATCGAAAAAAGATGAAAATCCGCGTGTTGAGCTTTACGATGGTTGGCGGAAAACCTGAGGGAATGCCTACGGCTCCTACGCCTAGTGCTGGAATGGCTTCTATGCCAAGTTCCTCCCCAGCACCTACCCCACCCCTGGTATCGCTTGACGAAGGAGACGATGACTTGCCCTTTTAATTGAAATACAAATCCCCTGTTTCCTTTAATTCAGGGGATTTGTTTACCTTTGGAAACTTATTTTTCTAAACACATGGATGACCCCTACCCGAGTTACTTACTGATAGCCCAGGTTTCTTCATTTTCATTCTCTTATTTTTTGTTTAATGGGCTCGCGCTCCTAATCCTCTTAGTAGGGTCTGCACTAGTATCTGGCTCTGAAGTGGCCTTTTTTTCATTAGGTAAAGAGGAGCTAACCGATCTCAATCAAAAACATCCAGAAAAAGGGCGGGTGATCACAGGCTTATTGGCCACACCAAAAATCTTGCTTAGTACTGTTCTTATTCTAAATAACCTAATCAATATAGGCATCGTCACCTTGACAACCTTTGTTACTTGGACCCTTTTTGGAACCAACGCTACTGGTTTAGTAGTCATTTTAATTCAAACAGTAGGCGTAACCTTCGCCATCGTATTTTTTGGAGAGATTGTACCTAAAGTGTATGCCAACCAGGCGAGGACTAGTTTTGCACTCAAACTTGCTCATCCAATTTCTCTTTTCACCAAAGTGCTTAAGCCCTTTTCTATATTTTTGATTGCGTTTAGTAACATCATTGAAAAGCGGGTTCAACAAAAAGGATATTCACTTTCTGTTGATGAACTGAACCAAGCGTTGGAATTGACGACAGAAGACACGCCTGATGAAGAAAAAGAAATTCTTCGTGGAATTGTGAATTTTAGCAGCCTAAGTGTCCGACAGGTAATGAAAAGCCGTATGGAAATTTCTGCTGTAGATTCAGAAATTGATTTCCATGAACTAATGGATAAGGTGAATAAAAGCGGCTATTCCAGAATCCCTGTTTACGAAGAGACCATAGATCATATTTTAGGAATTTTATACATCAAAGACTTACTCCCCCACATCGATAAAGATGAAACCTTCGAGTGGAAATCTTTAATCCGAAAGAGTTTCTTCGTTCCTGAAAACAAAAAAGCAGACTCCCTGCTTAAAGATTTTCAAAAAATGCGTGTACACATGGCTATCGTCGTGGATGAATATGGCGGTACCTCAGGATTGATTACCCTAGAAGACTTAATTGAAGAGATAATTGGGGAAATCAACGATGAGTTTGACGATACGGAGACCCTATTTTTTCAGGAAATCGATGTGGATACCTTTATCTTTGAAGGGAAAGTTTCGCTTAATGATTTTTGCAAAAAAATCGATTTAGACACCCAAGTCTTTGATGAGGTAAAAGGTGAAAGCGAGTCTCTCGGCGGGTTGCTACTCGAGCTTAATTCAAAAATGCCAAAAAATGGCACTAAAATCCGGTTTAAAGATTTTGAATTCACCATTTTGGCAGTGGATGCTAGAAAAATCAAAAAAGTAAAAGTCCATATCAACATAGGGGAAAAAGACATCACCTCACCATTCACTGACTAATTTTTTTATTTGGCTTATCGCTATTTATACTGCTCATTTATTGGGTTTTTCACTGAGTTTAGAAAGAGATTTTACCGCTTTCTCTTTCTACGCCCCCTCATTTCTTTCGTTCCATTCAAAAATTAAAATAATTTTTGAAAAACAGCCTTATTTTTAAATTAAGGCTGTTTTTTAAAAAAAAAGTACACTATTTTTTTGCTTTTTTTTTAATGAAATAGATTTTTTTAAACCTTTTTCGCATGATTAATGCATTTAGATTATGCTTATTTTAAAAAAATCAGTATTTTTTGACTTTAAAACCAGTTAAACTTATAAAAATGGAGCAAGGGTTATATCGGAAGGAGTTTGAGCACGACTCCTGCGGTATTGGAGCGGTAGTAGATTTAACGAATAAACCTACACACGAGACCATCAGTGGTGCATTATACATGCTAAGCAATATGGAACATCGTGGAGGGCGAGGATCTGATCCCAAAACAGGAGATGGAGCAGGAATTTCCATCCAAATCCCCCACCAATTTCTTCAAGAAGTAACCGCACGCACAGAGATCCAGTTGCCCGCTCCAGGAGAATTTGGTTTAGGGATGACTTTTTTTCCAACCAACAAACAGCTCTACTCCAAAGCAAAAGCATTACTCAATCAACTCATCGAAGAATTGGGGTTTGAGTTGATCGGCTACAGGAAGGTCCCTATTGACGAAACCATACCCGGATCAAGTGCCCTCGAAGTGATGCCCATTATTGAGCAGGTATTTGTTCGCCATAAACAAGGATTACAAGGTCTTGACTTGGAACGAAAACTGTATGTGCTTCGGAATTATGCGAGCTTTAAAATTAATTCAGAGATCCCAGGGGTGAATCAGGCCTTCTATTTTGCCAGTTTCAGCTCCTTAACAGTTGTTTACAAAGGCCAGCTGCGAACTGACCAAGTGTTGCCTTTCTTCAAGGATCTCCAAAATCCCCGCATCGCCTCCGCTTTTGCAATTGTACACTCCAGATTTTCTACGAATACCTTCCCCAACTGGAGGCTTGCCCAACCCTTTCGATACCTTTCCCACAACGGAGAAATTAATACGATTCGTGGCAACTTAAATAAAATGAAGTCCAAGGAGGCCTTGATGAAATCCTCCCTTTTTAGCCCTGAAGAGTTGGCGATGCTCATGCCCATCACCAACAAATTAAATTCAGATTCTGCCAATTTGGATGCGATGGTGGAACTGCTCACCCTAAGTGGAAGAAGCCTTCCACATGCGATGATGATGCTGGTGCCGGAAGCTTGGCAAGACAACGAGGTGATGGACAAGGAGCGAGCCGCCTTCTATAAATTTCATGCTTCACTAGTGGAGCCTTGGGATGGTCCTGCCGCACTTTTATTTACAGACGGCAAATCAGTGGGTGCCACACTTGATCGAAATGGACTTCGTCCGCTTCGCTATTTTATTACAAAAGACCAGCGTTTAATCCTCTCCTCAGAGGCAGGAGCGCTGCCTATCCGTGAAGCGACCATCACCCAAAAAGGAAGGATTAGCCCAGGACGTATGATTTGGGCAGACTTGGAAAAGGGAAAAATCCTCCTAGATGATGAAGTCAAGGGCGAAATTTGCAAACGACAGCCCTACGAACAATGGGTCAATGAAAAGCGCACAAAACTTAGGCTTGTTCCCGAACCCGAAGAACTCAGCTATTCTTACCAAACTGAAGAAATCCATAAACCCCAAACTGTTTTCGGTTACACTTCTGAAGAGCTAAAAGTGATCCTATCCCCGCTCGGAAATGATGGACAAGAAGCAGTTGGCTCCATGGGTGCAGATACCCCATTGGCTGTACTTTCCAAACAAAGCCAGCATATTTCAAATTACTTCAAACAGCTTTTTGCCCAGGTCAGCAATCCGCCTATCGATCCTATTCGGGAGCGTCTGGTGATGTCCCTTTTCACTCGAATCGGGGAAGGCCACAATATTTTGGAAGAAAGCCCATTACACACCAAGCAAATCCATATTTCTCAACCTGTTCTGCTGAATGCCGACTTGGAGAAAATTACCCGACTTGAGCATCTGGGCTACCGCACGAAACGCTTGTTTGGACATTTTGTATCGGATCACCAACCGGGGAGGCTTTTGGCCGCTTTGGACATTCTATGTAAACAAGCCGAAGATGCGATTTTGATCGAAGGGAAAAACGTCCTCATCCTTTCAGACAGAGAAAGTACGGAGACTCTTGCCCCTATCCCTTCTCTTTTAGCCATTGGAGCAGTTCATCAGCATCTGGTCAAGAAAAAAATTCGTACTCGCGCGGGATTGGTCCTTGAATCTGCTGATATCCGAGAAGTGCACCATTTTGCCACCGCGATTGGCTACGGGGTGTCTGCCATCAACCCTTACTTAGCCCTAGAATCACTCTTAGATCTCTACCGAAAAGGAGAGCTTCCGCAAGCTAGTAGTGAAAAAATGGTCCTAAGCAACTACCAAAAAGGGGTGGGAAAAGGTCTATTGAAGGTCTTATCCAAAATGGGGATTTCTACTTTGCAGTCTTACCAAGGTGCTCAGATTTTTGAGGCCATAGGACTCGGTCCAGAGGTGATGGATCGCTGTTTCAAAGGTACTGCCTCCCGGATTAGTGGAATTTCCTTTGATGAACTAGCGGAAGAGGTATTGATTCGACACCATGCAGCCTACCTTCCCCATGAAGGGGTACTGGAATCAGGGGGACTTTACCAATGGAAAAGAAGGGGCGAAAAACACCTTTTTAATCCAGAAACGATCCACCTGCTCCAAAAATCTACACGGCTAGGTGATTATTCGCTTTATCAAAAATTTGCCTCAAAAATTAATGAGCAAAGTCTAGATGCGATGACCTTAAGGGGGTTGTTTGAATTTAAAAAACAAATCTCCGTCCCCTTGGATGAGGTTGAGCCAATAGAAAAAATTATGAAACGCTTCGCTACAGGAGCGATGTCCTTTGGTTCAATCTCCCACGAAGCGCATACCACCTTGGCAATTGCGATGAACCGGATAGGGGCCAAAAGTAATTCGGGTGAAGGTGGAGAGGATGAGGAGCGGTATGAAAAAAAGGCAAACGGAGACTGGGAACGATCTGCAATCAAGCAGGTGGCATCTGGCCGCTTTGGTGTTACTTCTCACTACTTGACCCATGCGGAAGAGCTTCAAATAAAAATGGCTCAAGGCGCAAAGCCTGGGGAAGGAGGGCAGCTGCCGGGACATAAAGTGGACGACTGGATCGGTCGAGTTAGACATTCTACTCCAGGGGTGGGCTTAATTTCCCCACCTCCACACCACGACATTTACTCGATTGAGGATTTGGCCCAATTGATCTTCGACCTAAAAAACGCGAATCGAGCAGCACGAATCAATGTAAAGCTAGTGTCCCAAGCAGGTGTAGGCACCGTCGCTGCCGGTGTAGCCAAAGCTATGGCTGATGTGATTCTAATCTCTGGCGCAGATGGTGGTACTGGAGCCTCCCCACTTAGCTCTATTCGACATGCTGGACTACCTTGGGAACTTGGCCTCTCCGAGGCGCACCAAACTTTAGTGAAAAATAACCTGCGAAGTCGAGTGGTACTTCAGACAGATGGGCAACTACGGACAGGGCGAGACCTTGCCATTGCCACCCTTTTGGGTGCTGAGGAATGGGGTATTGCTACTGGAGCACTTGTAGCCGAAGGATGCATCATGATGCGCAAGTGCCACCTCAATACCTGCCCAGTAGGGATTGCAACCCAAGACCCAGAGCTGAGAAAACTATTCACTGGAGACCCCGATCACGTGGTCAACTACTTCAAGTTTATTGTCCAAGATCTCCGTGAAATCATGGCCTCACTCGGCTTCCGCACCATCGATGAGATGGTAGGCCAAAGTCAGGTATTGCAGGCTAGCACCCACCTCAAGCATTGGAAATGGGATAAGTTGGACCTTTCCCCAATCTTCCACAAAGTAGAAGTCCCTAGCCATGTGGGAATTTACAAGCAAATCGACCAAGAGGTGTCCTTGGACGAAGTCCTAGACCGAAAGTTGATAGCCAAAGCAACTCCAGCCTTAGAGCAAGCCATCCCAGTCCAGGGACATTTTGATATCAAGAATACCGACCGCTCTGTGGGGGCTATGCTTTCGAATGAAATTTCCAAAATCTACGGAAGTGTAGGTCTTCCAGAAGACAGCATCCACCTAACTTTCAGTGGATCTGCTGGTCAGACCTTTGGAGGGTTTCTCGCCCGAGGTGTGAATTTTGAGCTGGAAGGAGAGGCCAATGATTACTTTGGAAAAGGACTTTCTGGAGGAAGATTGATTATTTACCCAAGTAGAAATGCACTTTTCCGAGCGGAAGAAAATATTCTGATCGGCAACGTAGCCTTCTATGGCGCCACTTCAGGAGAAGCATTTATCAATGGCAAAGGAGGAGAGCGCTTTTGCGTTCGGAATTCGGGAGTAAAAGCTGTAATTGAAGGGATAGGAGACCATGGCTGTGAATACATGACTGGGGGATTGCTCGTCAATCTTGGTGAAATCGGAAGGAATTTTGCTGCGGGTATGAGTGGGGGTGTAGCGTACATCCTTCAGGAATATCAAAATGAAATCAACCCCGAAATGGTGGATTTGGATCCCTTGGATGAACAGGATTTTGAAACGCTTTACAGTTATCTCAAGCGACATATAGCATTTACACGAAGTTCTCTAGCACAACAGTATTTGGAAAATTGGGAACTCACCAAAACCAAGTTTATCAAAGTCATCCCGAGAGACTACAAAGCCGTATTGGCAAAGAAAACAGGACAACAGGAAAGAACATTCGCTTAATATGGGTACGAAAGACGGATTTATTCAATACAATCGAGAAACGCCTAAAAGCCGTGATCCACAGACTCGGCTAGGGGATTACCAGGAAATTTATACCCCATTCTCCGAAAAACAACTTCATAACCAGGCAGCACGCTGCATGGACTGTGGTGTTCCTTTTTGTCACCATGGCTGTCCCCTTGGAAATGTAATCCCTGAATTCAACGAAGCGGTATACCAGAAAAACTGGCTTCAGGCCATTCGCATCCTGAAGAGCACAAATAACTTTCCGGAGTTTACAGGAAGAATATGTCCCGCCCCCTGTGAAGCTAGCTGCGTGCTAGGGATCAACAAGGATCCGGTGGCCATCGAGTTGATTGAAAAAAGCATTGTTGAAACTGCCTACGAACTCGGTTTGATCGCTCCTTCCCCCCCGAAAAATCGGACGGGAAAGCGAGTGGCAGTAATTGGCTCTGGTCCTGCGGGTCTCGCTGCTGCAGATCAGCTCAATCAGGCAGGTCATTCTGTAAGCCTATTTGAAAAAAATGCCAAGGTGGGAGGACTTCTTCGCTATGGGATACCAGATTTTAAGTTGGAAAAATGGGTAATAGACCGGCGAATTGCCTTGATGGAAGAAGAGGGTATTGATTTTATTACCCAAACGGAAATAGGAATTACGCTGCCAACGGAAGAAGTATTGAATAATTACGATGCGGTTGTTTTGTGTATTGGTGCCCAGCAACCCCGAGGGTTAACTATTCCTGGAAGTTCTCTTAAAGGAGTACATTTTGCGATGGAATTCCTGGCGCAGCAGAATCAAGTCATCGGAGGTGAGTTGAAAAAAAATCAACTCACTGCCACAGACAAAAATGTGCTGGTAATTGGAGGTGGTGATACCGGAAGTGACTGCATTGGTACCTCTCGGAGGCATGGAGCTACTGAAGTAACTCAGTTGGAATTACTCCCCAAGCCACCCATCAAGCGGACAACTGCCAATCCTTGGCCTGAATGGCCTATGACCATGCGAACTTCCAGTTCGCATGAGGAAGGTGCAGAGCGTCTATTCTCCGTACTTACCAAAGAATTTGTAGGAAACGAAAAGGGAGAGGTGACGGGACTGGTAGTCGTGGATATTGCTTGGAAAGATGCCGGAGGCCGCATGACCTATGAAGTCTTGGAAGGGACAGAACGAACGCTACCCTGTGACCTCGCCTTCCTAGCCATCGGATATGTTGGTCCAGGACAAACGGATCTATTGAGCAGCTTTGGGGTTGAGCTTCTAGAAAATCAGCTTCCCAAATCCAAGCAGTATGCAAGTTCAAACCCGAAAGTATTTCTTGCAGGGGACATGCGAAGGGGCCAATCTTTGGTGGTTTGGGCCATCTCTGAAGGTAGAGAAGCTGCAGTAAAGGTGGATGAATTTTTGATGGGTGCCTCCTTCCTACCTCAGAAGGACACCTCCTTTTATGAAGTCGAGGAGCAGCGCGAACACCTCTAAAAAAGGACTAAAATCAAGAAAGGGCCAAATTTGGCCCTTTCTTGCTACTGTCCCCTCTGAAATCTAGGTCTCCTTCTAGTGTACTGCTTCGGCTCATCAGCAGCTTGGCCATTTGCCCGCTGCCCTAGCTTTTCCTTCCGCTGCTCCCAAATCATTTTTTGCTCTTCGGTCAAGATTGCTGCAATCTTATTCTCCTGTCTCATCCTAAACTCTTTTTGGGCTTCGAATTCCACCTTTCGCTTTTGGAGAAGCTCCTCCTGCCTAGTGGCATTTTCAAGCACCAACCCGGCCACTTGATTTTTCTGATCTTCCGTGAGTTTGAGTTCTTCCGACATTCGATCGGTCATCTTTTCTGCGCGCTCTTTAGCACTTAGTTCACGAAAGTTTTTCTTCTGATGTTGAGCGGAAAGCCCAAGACTTATGCAAGTCAAGACTGCCGCTCCAAGGATCCATTTTTTCATCTTTTATTGGTTTGTTTCAGAAATTAGACCCAAACCAGCCGCATCGGTTTAATCTTAATGTCCTTCATTTTTTCCGAATTACTTTTTTTAGCAGTAGAAGGCCTTTTCTTGCCGTTAAAAAATGCGCTTCATCCGCCAAAAGAAATTACTATTTTTGTTTCCTATAAACAGCATATCATGGGAAGAGCATTTGAATTCAGAAAAGAGCGAAAATTCAAGCGTTGGGACAAGATGTCTAAGGTCTTTACCCGACTGGGAAAGGAAATCGTCATGGCCGTAAAGGTAGGAGGCCCAGATCCCTCGAGTAATGCCAAGCTTCGGACAGTAATCCAAAATGCCAAAGGTGCACAAATGCCTAAGGATCGTATCGAAGGAGCGATTAAACGGGCCTCCAACAAGGATGAAAAAGATTATGAAGAGGTGGTTTATGAGGGATATGGCCCCTTTGGAATCGCCTTTATTGTGGAATCTTCCACAGACAATACCAACCGAACCGTGGCTAATGTAAGGTCATACTTTGCTAAAGCAGGAGGATCTATGGGAACTTCAGGGTCCGTCAGCTTCATGTTTGAGCACAAAGCGGTATTCCGCTTCGCGAAAGCAGCCTATGATCTGGAGGAATTAGAACTAGAGCTGATCGATTTTGGGCTAACTGAAATTGCAGAGAATGAAGGGGAGATTTTTGCTTACACTGAATTTGAAGATTTTGGGTTGATGCAAAAAGCGTTGGAAGACCGACAAATTGAGGTGATCTCTGCAGATTTTCAACGCTTTCCTACGACCCTTACCGAATTGACAGAAGAGCAGGAAGAGCTCATCCACAAGCTGATCGATCGACTTGAGGAAGACGACGATGTCAACCAGGTATTCACCAACTTGGCCTGAGAGTTTGACCACTGATCAAGAATATCGAAATGCTTCTCCCCGAGTCATTGTTGGGAGTAAAAACCCTGTAAAAGTAGCCTGTACAAAGGATGCTTTTGTCCATGCTTTTGGAAGTCATTTTGAGGTAATGGGTGTAGATGCCTCCTCGAACATTGCTGCACAGCCCCGAACCGAGGAAGAAACCTTAGTTGGCGCTCGCAACCGGGCGAACCATGCCAAAATTATAGTTCCTGAGGTGGACTATTGGGTCGGGATTGAAGGTGGGGTAGATGAAGACCCGCAAGGGATGTATGCTTTTGCTTGGGTTTATGTGCTGCATCGCTCAGGCAAATCCAGCCAATCGAAGACAGGCACCTTTTACCTCCCTCCTCAAGTGGTTGCATTAATTCGAGGAGGTATGGAATTGGGACATGCCGATGACTTGGTGTTCCAAGCCCAAAACTCCAAACAACAGGGAGGATCCGTTGGGTTGCTTACGCATGGCCTCATCACACGGGAAGCCTATTACCAGCAAGCCATGGTGCTGGCGCTGATTCCTTTTCTAAATGAATCCTTGTATCCCGAGGGCTAGTATCTTTAGCTGCTTAAAATTGTTACTATTTTTTCAGGTTATCCAAAAATTGATTGAGGGAAACGTCCCAATTCGGGTGGGCGTCCCACTGAGGGCCGAGGTAAAGCTCCTCTCGAACTAAAAAACGGATGTAAAATTTCACCACCGTTTTAGCTCCTTCTTCTCCTGTTTTTGGCTCAAGTCCCATACTTTTCATCAAGTCTGCTTGTCTGCCTTCCACCTTAACGAGTAAAAATTGAATGCGGTCTGCAAGCAGCTCTTGGTTGGTCCTCGTTTCCACCAGCCAAGCCACCTCATGGGGATACTTGCTAGAAAAAATTTCCTCAAGCCCAACTTTTTGAGCACTTTGCTCAGCTAGTAGCATCTCAGGCGATTTCCCAAAAACCCCGTATCGATACGAATTTATTGGTCCATTGATGGCAGAAGTTCCTTCCAGGGGAATTCCTAGACGAAAGACATCAAGGTTAATTGGATTTCTCGCTATAAACTTTTGGGTGTTGGCAGCTGCAGACTGAGTACCAAGAGCTGGAAACTCTGCTAGGTCAGGAACCAACAAATTTCTGGAAGGAACCGCAGTGCCAAAGGCTACAAATTGCTGAGCGGCAGTTTTCCAATCCTTCCCAAGGATGCCAAAAAGTGGGGTATTTTCAATAATTTTTCCGTCCCCAGAAAATTTGCCTACCTGGATACTTACTTGCTCTTTTTGTCGAGTAATCAATATCACATTTTGAATTTGCCGCTGCAAAAACGCCTTTGCAAATTCTGCCTGTAGGGCTGTGGACAAGGCCACTTGCTCGAGTTCGAAATAGCCCACAGCATCTCCCCCAGCAAGCACCAAATAGGGATGGATACTGTCTGCCAGTGCCTGCCAAGTGATTGCTGGTTTAGCGCCTGGATCGTTCGATACCAGCACTATGGACTTGCCATCATAGAAAGTGGGCGGCATAGTCTCCTGTCCTTGAACGAAGGGCGTCAAAAAAAGAAAAAAAAGCAGTGCCGAGATATATTTCATATAATTTC
>Ga0209769_1000222_pt1 | contig 22980 bp, 36 predicted proteins | sample LauGreSuBDMM15DN_2_FD_187569 | JGI IMG/M metagenome (GOLD analysis project Ga0209769, IMG submission 187569) | Freshwater lake microbial communities from Lake Michigan, USA - Su13.BD.MM15.DN (SPAdes) (version 3) | ecosystem: Environmental > Aquatic > Freshwater > Lake | place: Lake Michigan, USA...
CCCCACAATATGTTATCTAAAAAAGACATGTCGCTAAAATCTACGGGAATTTCATCATTGGCGGATCCAAACTCAGCTTTAATTGCCGAGGTGCATTTTTGTTTAATGTTGTTTTCTACTTGCTTCAAAAAGGATTCGGTGATTCTTATGGTCATATATTTATTTTCTGTTTATAATGTTACGTTTGTTACTTTGGTCTTTTGTGTCTTGAGTGGGAGTGGGGATTTGACTTCTGCTAATGTGTCTTTGTCTACGTGTTGCGGGGTTCGGTGCATCCACGGCTGTGTTTGAATTGCAGCGCACCAATCTTGTAGGGATGGGATGAACCCCATATCTTCTTTGACATGTTGCTCCCCTATATACCTGACAGGAATTGTCTTTCCGTCGCTGTTAGTCATGGTTACCCCAAACTTATCTTCACAAGCAAAGATGCCTTCTGCGTGATGTCTTAAAACGCGATGCCGAAAATCGGCGTAGTAGCGTTTGCTTTCGTCAAACCAGGAGTGGATAGCCAGGTAATCTTCTGGCACTCCACCGAACTTTTTAGCTGATGATAGTGAGTGGTGGTAGGGGTGCATATTATTCTTTCCCTTCCAATAGCGAGACGGTCTGTGCATCGCAGTCAGTTTCAGTTCGCTCATAATAATATGAAGTCACCTCCATATTTAGAGTAGTTAAGTCTATTTTAAGCACCCCTCCCCCGCCCTCATTGTTGACCCAATCGCACGTTACATGGTTATCAATTAACTCATACACCATTACGTCGCTAGAATCCCAATCGCTAGTACTAAGGGCATCCCATTCTTCTTTTGTCGTGGGGTCAATATCTACCTCATCAATATCACCGCTATCTCCAGAGCCCGAAAAAGAGATCTCTACATTTGTCGCATTGGGGCAATGGGTTACTATTTTAGTAAGCCACTCTGCAAGTTTTGGGTTGGTTCCCATTAGCTTAAGTTCAATTAACTTTGCAATTGTTTGGTTGGTTTTGGTTGGTTTTTTGGTTTTGGCTTTCATGGTTGTATTTTTTGTATTGCTGCTTTTAGTGATTTAATTACCTGCATGGTTGGCTTGATGGTCCACAACTCATGCCTGTATGTCAGGCATGAGTGATCCACGTTTTCTAATTCTAGCTCTAACAACGCTTGCTTTGAGGACTTTAGTAGGGTCTCAAATGCTTTGCGGTTTACAGTTATTGTGTTGGCTTTCATGCTGCTTTCTGTTGCGGAAATATTATACCCATTGAGGATAGAATATCGCCTGCTGTCTTGTGGGCCGTCTTGCGAACCGTATCGTCTGCACGAATCTGATCGGGCTCGAGATCGGCAACTTTCTCAGCTTCCCCTACTAGGCGGAGCAGGGTCTCATCCCCCGTAACATTGAGCTTTGGAATCTGTTTGCACAGATCACGAAGGTTAGTGATAAGGGTGTTACGGAAGATTTTATCCCCGTCATCAAGTCGCTCGGTCACACGGGATAGGGCGTCCCCTAGCCTTTCATAGAGTGAGTCGTTAGCAACTTTTATGGATTCCGACAGACTGGCGTCAATATCGTTCCCGATTTGGGAAAGCACATCTTCTGGCAAGTCAACTCGGAAGTCGGCGCTATCTGGTAGTGGGAACCACGAGACACGCACTGCGAACTTAGAGCGAACCGCTTCGACTGGTGGGTAATCGCTCTCGTTAAACAGCCCATTGAGAGCTGTTTTAGCTTTTGCGCGGTGCGCGTCGTAGTTCACTAGGAACTCACCTACTGCTGTATCGAACTCGGATCGGCCAGCACGTTCATCCTTTGCAAAGTCCTCCCATGAAGCGGAAGGAAGGATACGAATCCCATCATCCCGCCAAGGCAAGGTGTGCTTGTAGAATACCGCTCTGAGCACTCCTTCTGCTTTCTTCACTCGGTCGATTGATCCATCTGGCAGGAGGTTTTTTACGAACGCACCAGCGTCTTTGCTGGCCCCATGTTTGATGAGGGTTTCAAGGGTAGCGATGCGGTCTGTCTTCTTAGGATTCCACACGCTGATGTTGAGTGTGGCTAGCATTGCGCATGAGCGCAGGTCTTTTGTTTGTGTTAGTGTTGTCATTTGGTTTGTTGTGTGTGGTTTAGCTTATTTATTACTTTTAGTGTGGTGATCAGTTTGTTGAAGTATTTCTCTTCTAGTCCGAGCGCTGCATTAAACTCCGCAGACACTCGTGGGCTAGATATTTTGTACATCTTGTTATATGTGTACACGTACCAACTATGTGATTCGTGACACACATCCTTTATTTTTCTACAACGGCTTAGTCGCATATCTGGACTGTGCCTGACTGCTGGCAGGCATGTTCGTTTAGTTGACAAACCTTCTACAAGCTCTTGTAGTTGCTGTTTCTTTCCCATAATTATATTAGGTTGCCGCATTCATCATACTTGTAATCGTTGCAGAGGCTTGACTCCCTAGCGCTCTCTTCCGATGTCTGGTATTCATACTCTTTCTCTAAATCCGAGTATATTTCTCGAGCCAGCCCCCTAGCGTATTCAAGTATGTTCTTCTCTATGGTATCTCTATCTAGGACGCTGTTAAAATCCGATAGCCTATCCTCTAGTATTTCGGAACCATTTCCATTGCCCCAGCCATCTCCGAGTCCGTAGTCGGAGACCTCTAACTCCATGGTGTTTTCGTTGTGGTGTCGCTCCGAAGTAGTGATGTTGCCCGCTACATGGAAGTCTGTCACTTGATGCCCGTCTAATCGAAGTTCAGTCCAGAACACCAACACTCTTGTTTTGTCGAATTCCGAAAGGAACTGCTTCGCCTTGTCTCCTACAATGTGGAAACTGCAACTAAAAGAAGCCCCGTCTCCCTGACTCCAGAAGCCTGACCACTGGATTTCTGGGTTGGAAAACCCTTTCTCGACTAGCTTGCCCTGCCACTCTTTTACAGTATCGGAATGCCAATCGTCCCATAGGCTGGAAAAATAGCCTTCCACAGCTTTTCCCCTAGCTTCGGGACTGAGTTCATCGAATGTAAACTCTGTTTTACATTCTAGTACATCTTGGTCTAACGTCATAAGTATCCTTCCTATTTAACGGGGAGCACTTCTCCCCATGGGACTTTCGTTTCGGAACTCCAGCAGGCCCACATCACAGGGTATTCTGGAGTGTTTTTCCAATGTGAGCCGTAGAGATCGGTGAGATACACCAATGCCTTTGGGACAATGCCCTGTGCTTCAACCCAATCAAAGACTGGGGCAAAGCTTGTGCCGCCGCCGCCTTGTGGAGAGAAGATGATAGTATCGTCTGGCTCGAAGGTAGCGTGGTTGTGAACCCGTGCATCACACGCAACTACGTGGACTTTCTTAGGCTGTAAGTCCCTGTGGATAGCGTTGAGTTCGGTGAAGAATGCATCTAGCATTGGGCCGTCGATTGAACCTGATGTATCAATCGCTACCACAATCTCGCCGCAGGCTTCCTCCTCTCCCATGTCGGGGATGTAGATGTCATCTTGCAGGAAGCGACGATCTGGCTTCATCCAGTCGTAGTCAGCCTTGACCGTCTCCGTAAGGAATCGGCGCAAGACATCCTGCCAAGGTATCTTGGGGTCGACATAGCTGCCTACTGCACGATCAATACACCCAGGCAGGTTACCCTGCATCTTGGCAGACTGAGCGGCTTGCACTGCCTTACCCTTCCATTCCGCTGCCATGTCATCGTTGGACTTGGCCTTGCCAGTCACAGGGTCGATGGGGTTAGCGCCTTTGAGGACTTCGCCCATGCCGCCTTTGCTTTTGCTTTTGCTTTTGCCGCCACCACTACCGCCACCACCTTTCGGTGGCTTAGGTAGCTTCTCATATATCTGTTCCCAAGACATATCGGCATACTGGGGATCAAGCAACCCCATCGCAGGCATCTTGATGCTGTCGCCTGTAATCTTGCCGTATTCGTCAAGAATCAGGTTGATTGCGTAATCCATTGCCATATTTGCAATTTGTGGATCACGCTCACCGAGTCGCCAAGGGTGACCCATGGCGCAGTGCATAGCCTCGTGAGCTAGCACGAAGCGAATCTCTGCATCGATGAGCAGGTCTTTGACGAACTCAGGGTTAATGAGTAGACGTTCCCCATCGGTAGCCATAGTCTCAACCTCATCCGTGTAAGAACGCTTGAGGCTGAGGGTTAGGTTGGCAAAGAACGTGTGCGTGAGCACCAGTTCAATGATTTGTTTCTCGCACCGCTTAACTAATTCGGAGCGCTGTTGTGTATTTAGTTTTGTCATAATGTTGTATAGTTTTGTCGGAAAAACAGGGTAGTTTTTCCGTCGAAATCAGAGTAGAACTTCCCTGTTGTCCGTGGCCCAGTTGATGAACTCAGCGGTTTTTGCGATCTCCTTGTTCATCTTGTAGACAAGACGAACTCCGAATACCTCGAACTCCTTGGGGAGTCGGGATATGTATTGAGCGACACGACCAAAGTTACCTTTGGTAGCACGATTAGCGAGGGCGGCACACACCGCATACCGAGCCGATGGGTCTTGGGGCACTGATGAACCCTTGGGGTCAAGCAGTATGCCATCAATGCTAGGCAGTGCTTCGTAGATGGCGAGGAACCCGTTAAGCTGAGCGGCAGCGCCAGCACCTAACAACCCTTCCAGCATGGCAAGTCGCAGGGATGCAGGGGGCTCCTGCTGAATGAGACGAGCCGCGCTTGCCCAGCTACGAGGAGAAGCGAAACCGCTTTCGCCATCCCACTTCTTCGCATCGAAGTTATGCAAGAGGTCAGGACAGAAGCGTAGGAACGCTACCATGCGGACATCAATACCGTTTTCGATAGCCCAGTTAGACCAATCGTCGAGGTCAGGGCGTAGGTAAACGAACATCAGCCTGTTGCATACTGCACTGCTTAACTTCTCAACGTGAACCCGATCAGCCTGTGAGTTACCAGCCAGCATGATGAGTGTGTCATCAGGCACAACGTAATCACCAACACGCTTGTCAAGGGTGAGTTGGAGTGAACCATTCTGCACTTGCTTGGCGGCACATGGGAACTCGTCAAGAATCCACACGTTCCTAGGTTTAGTAGGATACTCTGCTGGGGTAGCAAACTCCATCTTGTTGGTCTCACGATTGATCATAGGGAAACCCTTGATGTCGGTGGGGGCAGCGTAAGCTAAGCGGGTGTCGATGAAGTTGTACCCGATGCTGTCGGCGTATTGCTTGGCGAGTGCGGACTTCCCGATTCCTGGGGAGGAGAGGACGATAGGCACGAGGTTTGCCTTGTGGCAGAGTGCCAAGATGCTAGGGAGTTGGCTGGGCTTGATGGTGGTTTTGTTAGTTACGGTGTTTGTAGTGCTCATTTTTGCTTATTTCTGTTTTGTATATGTTACTGGTTTGTCGCTCTGATATGATACCCGTTAAGCCGCGACAGCTTGATCGGGTAGATTGTTTGCTAGGTAGCAGGGGTGCAGGGTTTCAAAGGGGGGGACTGCAATGGAGTCACACTTAGCTTTGAATGCCTCAACTACGAAAGTGTTGACGATTTTATCGGACAACTGCGATTGGGTTGGTAGCGGGAGGTCGAACTTCTCGGATAGTGTGGCAATCCGATTGAGGGCGTCGACTGCCTCGTTTAGTCGACGGAATTTGTGTTCCCTAGCCTTCTCGGATTTCATAAGAAAGTTAGCGGCCTCTACTTCCAATTGGTGAATCCAGTCAGCAGGAGTGGGGTTGTTGTCCAAAGAAGGAACTCTGATGATTTCAAACTTAGCTTTGTTTGCTATGGGCCCCCATTTGCTGCCCCTAAACCAAGAACCATCCTTTTGTTGCTCTCCTTTGTGGTCCACATACCCGCAAGGACCTAGTTCGTTATGTACTAGGTTAACGTGTCTGCCTGTGCTATGGGAGTAGAACTTGTTGGTAACTAATACCGTTGTCGGTGTCATCTTGTAGGCTATGCAGAAATGCTTGCCGTATGAATATATGCGCTCATGGGTTGCGACCATGCTCGTTGATCGGAACTCCGACCCGTGGGGTGAGAGTAGTCCGTTTGCCCATGCATGTGCTATTTTTGGTTGGGTGCTGTAGTAGGATTTGAAGCGTGGCATAATTAGTTTTCTGTTTGTTGTTGGTTTGTTTACTTACGGTTGACTTACTTTGTTTGTTGTTACTGCGATGTTACACCCATCGACCTAGCGGTGGGCGGTGTCTCTCAATCTCTGGGCGGCTTGCCACGAACAGCGGAGCTTCTTGCTCAGCTTGTTGGTGTTGCCCTCCCACCCTTTAGCCAATTCGATTTGTCGCTTGGTTAGGCGGTAGGCTAGCGGCTTACGTCCACGGCGACTACAACTGGCGAGGATGCCGCGAACACGGGCGAGTTGTTGTTGGGCTTTGCTGGGTTGCGGGGCTGCAGGGCTGAATAGGGCGTATAGTTTTTGGATTATGTTCACAGGTTTGGTTGGTTGTTTGGTTCGGGGTTATGTTCGGGGAAAGGTTCGGGGAAAGCGTCTTCTAAGCTATCGTGGACGGTGAGGGTTGTTCCGTCCTCGTATACTAATAGCAACGCTCCCCCTGCGTTCTCGAAGTGGGTTGGTCTGGTCATAAGCTTAGGCTGGCGTTGTGTGCTTTGTGGTCGAAGTTAGGGTTAAGCATATGCTCCAAGGCGAGAGGCTTCGTACACTTCTCGAAGCTTTTGCGGATAGGCTTGCCATTCATTAGCCAAGCTCCAAACGAGGCGTCAGAGAAGGAACGCATACGATCCCATAAGTCTTTCAGGGCTTCGTCGTGGCCTCTAGCTAACGTAGAGATGATATTGTGGTCAGTCTCCTTGTCGTAGGCGCTGTAGCGGAAGTAAGTGTCGGGTAGCACTGCCGCAGTATGGACAAGTTTGCTTATCCTACTGTCGTATATGCCTTCCATAATCTTAGCTTTTTCGAGTCTTGCTATGACTCCTTGCGGGCTATCGTTGTAGTCTCGTTGTCCTTTTACTATTCCGTATATCTTCTTGAGATACTTATCGGCAATCTTGTGCTTGGTGTAGTTATCCGCTTTTACGCTAGTGGATACGGCATACCAATCTCGGAACGCTCCGTTTTCGCAGTGGGTTTGCCACTTGGCATCGATAGATGGTGGGCTGTAATCGGGAGGTATTACCTCCAGATGCAGGTGTTTGTAGTTCCCATAGTTTGAATTGCTAAGGGCTACCGACACTCGATAGAATGATGGTTCGGGCATTTGATTTGGCTTTCTGTGTGGGTTAATTTGCAATCATGTGCAAAAGATGTCAATCAGATATTATACCTTTTGTTTAATTCTCTGGGTTGTTCTACTAACTGGATATCGAGTCCGAGGTTACGCAGGGCTGTCAGGTGTCTGGGTAACAGGGTTGTAGTTCCTGTGAGTAGTTTTAGGTCTGCGATATTGTCGAGGGGGTATAGTTTTTCCTCCCCGTAGACGTTTTTTATGTGGCAACGTATTTTCATATGGAGTGACCTTTCATATTTATGATAGTTAATATTTTCTTGATGTTCTCACTTGCTTACTGAGCATCTATTTGGATTGCGAAGGCGAAGACGATAATCCCAACCAACATCCATAGTGTAAGTATGATCATAATGGTTAGCCCCAGAACTCGATTACGTCTTTGTCTTCGAGCCTGTGTTTGAAGTTGAAGGTTGTGCAGGCTTTCAACACTTGGCGAAACATACGAGCTTCGCTGCGGTCGCAGAACTTAGCTTTGACCCAGAGAATCTTATCGTCGATTTCAACCTCGCTGTCCGACCCGATAGCGAGCAGTGCCATGTGCTCGAATGTTGGGACGTAGTTTGCGGGTTTGGTTTCGGATGAGTGTTCGGGTTCGCTACCTACCATGTCGTTGAAGACATCTAGGTGGCGGGTTGCTGTTGTTGCAGGGCAAGCGCTGTTGGCGTCTTCGATCCATTTATCGGGATCTTCTATGTGTGTGTCGGGCATAATGGTGTCTTTCTGTTTGTTACTGCGGTTATATGTGTGAACTGAAAGTTGTCGCCGATGGTCTCCAATTCCAAGGCGTCATACAACGCTTTGACATCTTGGATGGCATCGCATGGGTCGCGGTCTTTGAGGCTACGGGCGGCATTGTGAATCCAGTCCGAGAGTTCTGGATCGTTGAGGAGGTCGTTGAGTTTCATACTGCGAAATCGAATGATTGACGCTCAATTGTTATGCCGAGAGGCAACGCGCCGTTAGGTTTTTCGCCTCCTGTTCAGAGGTTACATAAACCCCGTTGCGCCCCTCGGCGTGAACGGAGATGCCGACTGAGCCGCGAGCTACCGCGAGTTTGTAATAGTGCAAGATGTCGCTTGGGCTTGCGTCTCGCGTTAGCACCTCACTCGCTCCTTGAGTGAGAAGGATTACTATGTCTTTCATGTTATCTATTACCTGAAGTCCCCTTGTATGGAGCAATGAGTTAGGGGAGCCTTGGCTCATTGCTTCTGCTGGTATCAACAGACTGCTGCCCCCCTGTTAGCTGCTAACAGAGAGGCAGAGTGTCTATTCATCGTTGAGACACGATTCCAGCGACCTATGGCTGTGCATGTCATCAATCTTTTTAATTGTGTTGGTTGCAGTTTCCACATTGTAGTTGGCGAGGCTGTAAGCAACCTCCCCTATGTCTGCTTCAGTGAACGCGTTCGGGAAAACTGAGACTGCTTTAACGAGGCGTTCAGCTTTGGGTCGCTCGAGATCGACCAAAATTTTGCGTAGGCGTCTTATCTCATCGTAGAGGATCGCCTTTCCCTCAAGGAGCTCCATTAGGACGCTCGCAATTGTGAGCGTGAGTTGGCAGGGGGACTCTGCTGTGCTAAGGTCCACTTGGGCGGCGGCGTGGTAGTTGCCACTCTCAAGCCGCGACACCAATGTTTTTAGAGTTGTCATACTTTCTATTTCTTTCATGTGTTGTGGTTATACTGCGAAATCGAATGATTGACGCTCAATTGTTATGCCGAGAGGCAACGCGTCTTCAATGCCTAGGATAGCAATGTCCAAGGCTAGTGAGGAATGCTGATCGTGGTTTTCAGCCCCATACTCGCTGAGCTTCGCCTTGAGGGCGTCTTCAACCCCAACTTCCAGCTGGTCGGCAAACTGTAGGATTCTGAGAGGGAGCCCTATTTTTGTTTTGAGGTTTCGTAGCATGTATGCCGTTGCGGCCATGCTTTTGATGAGGTCGTTGTCTTCGGCTAATTCGTCTATGTTCATACTATTCTGGTCTTTCTGTTTGTTGTGTAACCTGATGTCTGTATCGGTTACAGGTTTGTTGTAACCATTTTGTGGTGGTTACAGAAAAGGGTTGCAGGGTTGCAGGGTGTGTGTTATGGATGAAGGTCTTATGCCTAAAGCCCTCAAGCTCAACTACGACGTAATCCGAGGCGAATTTGCACTCGGAATGACAATTAAAGAACTTGCCAAGAAACATAATTGCGGGGAAAATGTTCTTAAGCAACGATCTAGGAGGGAGAAATGGATGGAGTTTCGACCTGAAACACACTTGGTAAAAAGTGACAACAAGGTGGCACCGCATTTGGTCGATGCGGCTAAGAATGCGGCTCAAACATGGCTCGAGAGAGGCGAAAACTACCGAAAACTTGTTTTTGAGAAGGCTTCTTTCGCAGTTGAGGCTGCAAACCTCTCTCCCCCAAAGAATTGGAAGGATACAGAGATCGCTGATAAGATAGCTCGCAGGGCTGCAGGGTTGGACAACCTCGAAACCCAGATCAATACAATTATAGGCGTAGGAAACCTTGAGGATGCTCCGATCCGAGCTGACTTTGAGGGCGAATTTGTCAATAATGTGTCAATAGAATCCTCTCTATAGAGGAGAAGGTTGTGGGTTTGATACCCGAAGCCTTGCGATTTGGGCTTTCAATAGCGCGATTTCCATCTTTTGCCTGACTTCTGTGGGAGAGGGTAGTTTTCCCTTCTTCTCGAAGGTTCCAATATTATCTCCCTGTTTCGGTTTCCATGTCCAATCCTGCTTCCGTGGAAGCGGGTTCAGCATGGACTGGTGGAAGTTGGATGTCATAGGTCGCAGAGTTGGAGGGGTATGTGCGGCAGTCTGAGGCAATAGTTGCGAAGATTAAAATCGTGACCAGCAAGGAATGCAACTTGTTCACTCCGAGGGAGTGATTTAATTAGCTCGACTTGCTCCGACTGGAACTCTGGTGAGGTGTCCCCAAACCAGCCATGCATGAATCCGAACTTGCAAAGGAGGCGAACCGCCTCTTCTATTGATATAATTAACATAATGTTCTTTCTTGTTATCTGGGGTCGTAGTTGTTGGAATAGCAGGCGGAACAATCATGCCCGCCTTTGTCATTACAATGAGGGCAAGGGGAATCAGTGTCCTCTTCGGAATCAGTGGAGATAATGTCTTCTTCTTCTTTAATAGCGGTCATAACTTTCTTTCTTGTTAAGTTGGCTGATGGTCTCATCAGTATCCGATTGACGGATAGACAAGGGGGGTAGAACCCCTTGTTTCGACCTTACTCGGCTGCCATCGCTTCCGTTGCATCCTTCATGAGGGTGAGGGCTGCCTCCAACTGGCGGCGAAGATCAGCAATCTCGGCATCCTTGGCAACTACGGAGCTGGAAATTACCGCTTGCTGGTCAGGCTTGACATATTTTGTGACCATCCCTGTTCCCTTGGAACTCACATCTGTGAAGTCGGGGACGAATCCGTTTGAGCGGGCTGCACTCACGAGAGCCTCGTGTCTCATCCACCTGACATCTGCCTCACCTGCGAGACAGGCGTTGGTGGCGTTGCTGAGGGCTTTTCCCTTGTGCCCTGCAGCACGGAGGGTGGCGCGGATTTCGCTTGCGGTGTTGCTCCCCTCGAACGTCATTCGTTGACCGAGCATTTTTCCAGATGCCGAGATGCGTTGAGTGACGTTGCCGATAGTAGCTAATTCTGTAGTGATCATACTATTATGTTCCTGCATTGGAACACTCTAATTACTTGGATCCGATCCTCCAAAGGAGGGCGGTTCGATAGAATGCTCCATTCAGGAAGGCATGGCACAGGTGTAGTGGAGCAAACTGCTATAGGCACCTATGTTACATGATGCAACGCATCATCGCATACCTTCACGAAGCTAAATTTCACTGCTCTTTCCCCATATCGGCGTGGGATTTAACGCTGGATTTCTCACCTTACCCGTCACAAAGCTCCTACGTTGTCAATGTAGCGGCAATGCTAGGCTCATGTATGCAACTCCCACATACAAGGGATGCTGGTCTCAAGATGCACCCACAGCTTTCGCTGTTCTCTTTCTTTAACGTAGCTGCCATGTCTCTTTTGCGACCTTCCGTTTGGGATACTGACCAGCTCGATGTGGCACAGCGGGCTGTGCTAAAGGCTGTCACTCTTATGTGGTGTTCTCCGACGGACTAGCCGAGGGCTCACTACGTTTAAAATTTCAAGGATCAATGCCATTCGAGCTGTTCAACCTCGACGGCAAACCATCCCCCTAACCTTCTCTCCTGAGCGGGGGCGCGCAGAACTGCGAGCGCGGGGGCGGGGAGAAGGCGTTGCGTAGCGTAGGGGCAGAGCGTAGCGTAGGCTACCAGCAATGGCTCCACGGCGAGCGCGGGGGCGCAGAACTGCGAGCGCGGGCACAGGGTGGTGCATAAGCGTAGCGTAGGCTACCAGCAAGGGATCCACGGCGAGCGCGGGCGCACAGAACTGCGAGCGCGGGCGCAGGGTGGTGACACCACGCGGGTAGGTGGGTGGGCGGGCTTGCGCTGCGTGGCTACTATATATTGATAGGCTGAAAAAAAATTTACCTGAAAAACAGCTTGGTTATAGTGGTGATGGGGTTTTTGAAGGATACCCAACCAACTTAAGTAGTTGATATTAAAGCACTATACCCCTGCTTGGTTATGGTGGTTATGGTTTTTAATACTTTAGTAGTAATATATATAATAGAGAGGGGGAGCTGAGTCCCACCCCCGTTTATGGCGCGCAGGGCGCTGGTTCAAAAAGCCATAACCACCATAACCATTTAGTGTAATATGTTGATCATAATTTAGATGTCCCTGCTTTTGCCCTAACCACAACACTAACCACCCTAACCATGGGTTGGTAGCGGATGTCAGACGGCGGGGACCATATGGGATCTGGATACTACACAAAAAAACTGTAGCGTTACGCTAATAGCGTTGCGCGTTTGCTATTCGCAAATAACGAATGCAAGCCTCATATAGAGGTACCCTAGTGCGCTACCCCACACGTCCCTGTGGTTCAAACTGTCAGAATCCGACAGTATCCTACTGTATCCTACTGTATCCTACTGTAAGCTTCGTGCCTCTCTACGAGACTTAATGCTTATTATCGCAAACTTTCAAGGACCTCCCAACAATTTCGTTGTACATTGCGATATGGCCCTCGATGTTTGTTGAGCATTCCTGTTTCGCCTTTAATTTTCTGTAGTGCGCCACCGCCTGAGGCCACATGTCGTGCCACCCTGAGGAGTTAACTAGCCTATCCGCGCAATCTTTCCACGCAGTTTCGCCTGGTCGCTCACATCTCTCACCGCCCTTACATGTGTCGCATGATTTTGGTTTTGTTGAATCCATATAAATTTAATCCATATCGTCTTTGCACGAGTATATTGCGTAGGCTGCAAAAACAACCGCAAATAAAATTACTGCTACCGCAGGCTCCCATAAAGTCATTTTCGTTTTCCTTTTGAGAGCCAGTTTTTAAAATGCCCAAAGTCTCGCGGTTCGGTCACGTTGTTTTTTTTCCCACAAACATCGCACTTCCCGTAGTGCCATGAAGCTACAAAATCCTTCTTAGTCCCGTGCTCAATCCCGCACTCCCAGCAGCTCCAAATTGGGTAGTCTTTATCTTTCATCACTTAAACATCGCGTATCTCAGCTTTTCTGTTGGCAGGTCCAGGGTCACACATAAGTCCTCAAATAGTTTACTGCGCACAAAATAGAGCGCCCCCTCTTTATCTCTATTTACGTTAGAGTTGACGTATGTTTTTGCGTACGTAGTATCGTTAGTAACATCGTCATAGGCTTGCTTTATTATTCCGCATATTATTTTACGCGTGAACATGATGTCTAGGTGTAGTCTTCGTTGTTCTGGGGTCATTTCTCACCCTCCCAAGGGAACGCGCATCCGCCTTTGTTTTTGCCACTGCTGGCGTAATACGATGAGCGGAAACTATGCGCTGCCTCCCTCGCCTCGTCGCGCTCGCGTTTTAAGCTTGCATTCGTCTCCTTTAAAACCCTTTTGTATGCCTTTGATTTTTGTGTCTCATCCCTTGCCTCGTCGCGCTCCGTCTTCAAGGTTTTCGCTAGATTGGAAATCTCCTCTAGTGCGATTTGAAGCGAGTCGCGCTCTGCTCGCAGCACATAAACCGCTTTCGGGGTCCAGTCTACGTCATGGCAACCGCATTCGTTTGAGCTGCGCGCTTCGCACTTGCAGCCCTTCCCCTCGTAGTATTTTTCTAGGTGTTTCATAGTGGTGTTTTTATTTTGTTCTGTTCAGGCGTCCTCATGGCGCTGTAACCCTCCAAAGTGTCTGCCCTGCACGTCCTTCCCTGCGACCCAGCCACGGAGCAGACTTGCTCCTGTGTATCTGGGACAACCAAACACCCGTTTGAGCTGTGCTAGCCCGAGTTGCAAAGAAATCTTTACCCAGTCGCAATAGACCTCCAGCAGTACCCTCCCATGCTACCTTGCCTCCATTGAACATGGGAGACTCTGGCATGTTACGTAGCTCATCTACGTCCGTCATAAGATGGGTGGCGGCGGATAGATTTTGACTATGCTTAAGGATTTCTGGGTGATGGTAGGACTTAACCCCGTATCTATTTCGCCCTGGCGCTGCCATGATCGACTTTGGGGGAGTCCAGTTTGATAGCCAACGGAGGAAGTATGGGAGTTCTCCTCTAATCTTAGCCTCTAGTATGTTGTTAGGTGGGAAGCTTGGGCTCCATTCTCCAAGTCTAAACAGCATCAGCTTATCAGTGATTGAGTTGTCCGTTGTCGGTACTATTGACAGGGACTCGTCATCCGTGTTGCAGGTGACTACCACCCTACCCTGCCACGGTAGTTTCGATGCGTCTTGGAACTTGGGGTGGTATAGAATTTCCGTTTGAGCGACCACCTTTTTAATGTTATTCGAGAAGGTCTTGCGGCTGGTGCCGTCTATTGTGGCGGAACCATCATCAACGCTCCACACACCTACCTCGACTAATTCTTTGTTGAAGTCCCCGCCACCGAGAAGATACCCACCAGCGTCTGAGTGACCCCCTGCGATCTGGCCGAGAATGAACGAGGATAACAGCGTCTTACCCTGCCCTGCGTCCCCAGCAATAAATACCATTTGACCAGAAAGAAGCCGACCCGCTCGGCCCGACTCCCAGAACCTCTTTAGCCAAGCTAAGAAGTATTCCGTTTGCTTGACTCCGTTTTCGTCTTTCGCCTTGTCCCAAATTCCTGGGCTAACTAGGAACTCCTTCAACCAAGGGAAATCCCCATCCACGTCTGCAGGCTCCATCATCTTGCGGTGATTTGTGTTCAGGTACTTCAGCCCGTTGTAGTCGATGATCTCCTCTGGCTTGTAGATGAACGGGGCTACGTTCTGGACTCGTTTAGTCTGCTGTATGGCTACTAGCGCCTTATCGATCTCCGAGGCTGTGTCCTTGTTGCCGTTCTTGCTTGAAAGCTTGTAGAGAACCCGCATACGGCGGGTCATTTCTTCTGTTAGTATCCTGCACCACAGAACCCCTTCCTTCGTCCAATAGCTCTTCCCGTCGAACCAGAAGTCTGCTGCAGCGGCACCTGTACGCTCCGCTTCAAAGTCCTGAACGAACTTCTTACCGAAGATCTCGACCCAAGGCACAAATGACTTGCCAGCTCTATCTGAGAAGCAGATAACCCCGTGTTCGCCTAGTACAGCGCCGATTCGGTCAATCCCATCGTCTATCCAGAATAGCGGAACTCGGACGCCTTCCTCAATGTTTCCAGTGATCCTATTTGGGAACTGTTTTTCAAGTTCAGCAGCTATTTTCTCGTAAGGAATTGTAGCTACGTCAGAGACTATCTTCTTTGCCTTTAGTGCTGACTCCGCTAGCCAGTAGTAACATACATCTACTACGATTGGGGAAGATGGGGTGATTTTCTCCCAGTTATTACCTATCTCGAAGACTTGGCTGCTCTTAAGCGAGGTTTGATCGAAATGCGGTAGCAGTTTAGTAAGTTTAAGCTCTTTAGCCGCGTATGCTGTAAACGATTCGTATATTGCTTTGTTGTCCAGCATCAAAGGCTCCTCAAACTCCCAAACAAGCCGTATTCCCCCGCTGAAGGTGCTAGAAATGGCGGTAGGCTCCAACCCTGCAGCGCAGTTATTTGCAATCAGTTTCTTGGCATCCGGTATACTTATAACAGCGTCATAGTCCGCTATGATGCCGTGTTGAAATTTAACTGGGTTAGTCTCCCCCACCCTCATAGATGGAGTGAGCCCTTCCGCGAAGGTGTAGAAGCACCACTCTGTGGTAGCGTCCGCGCACCATGCTCGGTAGTCTTCTTTAGTCGCACCCGACTTTAATCCTGGGCGACTGGGTATCTGGGCATCCCAAGGCTTCCCCTGTAGGGTCGTTGCATCACTGCTCCTTAGGTTTGGTATGGCTGTGTATTTTATGGCTTTCTGTGGCATGTTTCTGTGTTGTTCCGTGGATATTACACCCGACAGCCCCTAGGGCATTTGGTCGGTATTAACTTTCAAATTTTGCTATGATCTTCTGAGCATCGGTGTAGGCCTTTAAGTAAGTCTCCCACACCTTTTCTTCTGTGTCCCCAGCCTCTATAGCCTTAGCTATTGGGCTCTCTTTGTCGTCTTTAGCCCATTTAAAGAAGATATTCATGGACGAGTGAACAGCTCCCGATTCAATGATTGCGTATGTAGTTGCGTATTGTTGTATGGTCATTTTCCGTATTTATCTACTATTGCACCTTCAGCGCTGAGAGGCAACCCTGGCATCCAATCTGGGGTCTCAGACATAATGTCTACCACTCTTTTGAGGGTAGCTTCAGCGTCCTCATCTTTTGCAATACAGACAACTTCATCGTGTACTGTGAATAATATTTCAAACCCTTCATGCTCGATGTTTAGTAATTTTTCTCCGAAAACTTCCCTCGCAGTAGCTTGTGTTAGGTTCTCAACCATCAGACCGTACCAGTACTTCGAGCGCATCATCTTACCATTTCGGCAGGTTATGGCGCTTAAAGCTCCACCAGCATTGCTTACAGACCAATATTTGATCTCCCTACCGCTAGGCAACTCCATGGAAAAGTCCATTCCAGAAGCGTGAGCCTTCATGCTCTTGTCTAGGGCCCTCCATAAAGCCATGAGTTTTGTATTCTTGTTCCTGAACAGCGTAGTGAGTCTTTCTGCCTCCGCTTTCTCCACCCCTGCAACCAAGGAGAACTTCGCCGCAGACATCCCATAGCCAAGCCCTAGGTTGAGTTGTTTTACCATCAATCGTTTTGCAGGGTCGCTACGTAGCGGGGCTTCTAAATCGTGAAGTCCCCATGCCCTAGCCTGAGCGTCATACAGGTCATCAGAGCGTTTAATAAACTCTAATAGCTTGTGGTCCCCACAAAGGAACGCAAGGCATCTAGGCTCGATTTGAGACAAGTCGCATGTGATTATTTTGTACCCCTCAGGAGCTTTGATAAGGCTTCGCAAATCAACGCCGTAAAGCTCTTTCCTGTTAAGGTTTTGCAGATTAAGCCCAGCATCTCCGCTCCATCTGCCCGTTGACCCTGCTCCAAAATACTTTAGGGAAAAAGGCATCCAGCCATCAGATTTAGTTCTGTTGATAAAAGTGCATACTTTTTTCAACAACATGTTGCACCTCCTCCAATCTCGCATAGCGGCTACCCAAGGAAACTTAGCTCCGTTCTCGTCTTCCCACCTAGCACACTCTTCACTGTCTTGGGCTAGCGATTTGGGCGGCTCAATCCCAACCTTACGGCACTCCTCAGCCAATGCTTTTGGAGATAGAATCCTTGCGTCATCGTCTTTTGCCCATGGGATACTTTGCTCAGCCTCCCATATAAGCCCCTCCAAGTGCTTTTTGTACTGTTCTGCCTTAGCTACGTCTACTGGAACGCCCCTAATCCCAATCTCACGGGTCTGCCTACTAAGCTCGCGTTCGTGCTCTGGCCACCTGCCCCCATGCTTAAGCCATAGTTCTAAAGTCATCTCCGCATCTTTAAGGGCATACGCAGTCACCTCTTTACGGAACTCGTCACTCATCAACTCCCATCGCTTGCCCTTCATATTGGCGCGAGTCTGTTTACTCATCTCCACCCCAAGCAAAGCTTGTGAGGCCCCTGCGAGTGATCCTGGCTGACCTAAAAACCTAGACATGTCTAGCACGTCAAATACTTCCTTAAAGCCTAGTTCTTTTGGTATCACCCCCTTCTCCCCTTCTGCAGCTAGTACCGTCAAATCATAAGCCGCGTTAGCCATTATAATTGTCTTACCCCGCAGAACGTCCCAATCAAAATCTTTTGGATGGGCGGCGTAACTAAACCCATCGGTGCCCTTAATTGTGAGCATATAACAACTAGAAGCCCTAGTGTACTTCCAAGCCCCCATAGTTATTATGCTTAGCTCGGCGTCGTAATAGTTTTCTGTATCGAGTGCGTAAATTGTATCCATTTTTCTAAGTTAATAGTCCGAAGCGGCGTGATCAACAGAGGGGCCAAATGCCAACTTAGCAAAACTCCCTTGTCGCATGATCTCTATGCGCTCTACTCACCGCTTCGGAAAACTATTTGCGCTCCAGTAACTCTAATATCGCAGCATGAAGACGAGCCTGAAGCAGCTGTATCGTCCCATCGTTTTTAATTGTCTTAACCGCATTTATATCGTCCATTTCTGTTTCTGAACTGTGCGGGTCTACTCCAACTTCGTATTCGTGCCCTGGGCGCACTATTCGGATTATTTGGCCACCAACTCTATAAATCATCTCCGCTTCATTCTTAAAGCGAACATCAGTCACAATTATGTGCTCATTATTTCCGTGTTCAAATATCCGTCTTTTTAGATGCTCCACCCATACTTCGGGGTAGTTCTTTCGGAACAAATCGGTTCCTACATTTTGCATCAGTATCCTAGGGCTTATGTGTGGCCACCTAGTAAGGTCTTTTTCTTTTAAGTTGCGCGATTCAATTTCCGCATCCTCTAGCCCAAACACGTCTTTACAGAGAGCTTTCAAAGGCTCTGCAAATGACATAGGCTTAAACTCTGCCACTGGCAGGTTAGCACACGCCATATTTTTACCAGAGCCTTTCCTTCCTGTAAGACCTAATACCATACTATTTATCTCCGGCCCTCTAATGCTTCCAGCTCAGCTACGTGAAGATTAACGAAGCTCTTCCAAAAAGCAGTCTCTTGAGGTGTTGAGAGCATAGTTATTGAGTGATTTGAACTCATCGCATTTTCCCAAACCCCATCAGACGATTCATTTTTACTTGCGGCCAAAATATCACAAGCCCGAGCTGCAATTCCTTTTGCATTTTCCCAAACCCCATCAGACGATTCATTTTTACTTGCGGCCAAAATATCACAAGCCCGAGCTGCAATTCCTCTAAGAGCGGAAATATCCCGCGCTTCACTAATCACTGGTAGTTCTAATCCTGGTAAATTCATATTATTTAGGGATAGGGCGTTTGGTTGTAGCCACTGCGGGACTGACCTTTGCATTGGCGATCTTTTGTACAATCCAAACGCCCCACTGGGTATTACAGTCCCATTAACTCTCTAAAAAAGGCGACAGCTTCTGGTGTATGTTTTCCAGCAAACGTAGCTTTTGGCGCATGCCAGCTGTTCATTGCATTTTTACGCAACTCGCTAGTGACATTAAAGCTACCCTGTTCTAACCCATTACGCAGAGGGCCAGCAGCCGCCGCACTAAATATTGGCTTGGCGAGAGCGGTATAGCTCGATGAAGCTACCGTCCACATTGCCATTGTATACAACGCATCGTTGAACTTGTAGGGAAACAAATCTAGAGCTTCATCGCCTTCCACATGCTCTGGCAGTTGCACTGCAAATTGGATATGCGCGATTTCTTGGAAGTAGTTCTCATCCCCGTACTCTAGGGAGCCCCCAGCTTCACGAACTTCCTTTGCGCTGTTGTAAACTTCAGCTTGCTCGTTGGGGTCACCAGCACCCCATGTAATTTTCTTTTGGAATTGTTTGTGAATTTGAAGCGGCGTGAGGTTTACGGGTTGCTTTCCGTTGGAGAGAACAATTTGTTTCTCAAATACAATACTACCAGGAGCGAAAATGTCCCCAAGTCCGCCCACCTTCTGAACTAGGTTAATTCTCGGGAGTTTAATGTCTTTCATGGAGATTTCTCCACGAACACCGTTAATAGACACCACTTGGCCTTGGTTCTGGTCGATTGTTGCTATGGAAACCTCCTCTTTATCACGAAGGGGTTCTTTAGCTGCTTCTGGTTCTTCTTTGCGTGTTTGGGGCTTAGCCCCGAATGATATTGATGCCATGTTATATTATTGTATATGCGTTTACTTTTTTTCTTGTTTTAGGACGTGTATTACGCCCTCTTGCTTCAAGCACCCAGCGTCCGTAAGACGGTCCGCTAGTTCTTGTTTTGCTTGGCTTTTTTTCCCTCTTGGGATTGCTTCAGCAAAATTCTTTTCTAGGTCAGGCATGCTCACCTTGGAGCAGGATGCCAAAAAATCTATGATGGACACAGTGTCCTTTACAGCGTTGTAGGCTTGTAGTGCAGACGTTATTGACCTAGGAGTTTTACGCTCTTGCAAGCGGTATCCTGGCAACTCCCAACCCTCTTCAAGGGACTTGGATAGTGCCAACTTTTTGATTCCTTCGGCCCATGCCTCCATAATGGGGGCGATCTTGAGAAGTACCGCTAGGCTTTCTGGAGAACAGTTATCACCAGACACGTCTTCAGGCACTTCAAACCCCTCGTCCGCATACTTGTTTGCAATTAGCAGCGCCTTGCTAGCCAGTGCTGGGCACTTTGCTTGGTTGCCGCAGTAGTCACATACCCCTGGAGTTGGGTTAAATATCTTCTTGTCCTTAGCCCGTTTAATGATTGTCTGCAGTCTTAGTTTCATCTCAGGCAACTGGGCTCTTTTGAAAGTAGCAACACTTACCTCGTCCCTCACTGGGAGCAGGAAATAGAACTCCACTTGCTCGGCGTTTGGGAACTTTTGAAAAGCACCGATAGAATAGGCCCATGCTTGAGTATTAATTTCCGCATCCTCTACTGCCCCGTATCCAGTCTTGTAGTCTACTTCAACGACAAAGTTCTTGAACTCTAAGCACACGTCACAAGTCCCAAAAGTGGACTCCCCACCCCCTAAATGTATATCAAATTTGATCTCTTTATGCTCAACATACTCAGCTTGCTTACTATTTATGATATGTTGAACATAATCCAGACACTTATGCGCAATAGCTTGCTCCTCCTCATCCTGCAGGAGAGTAATATCCCCCGCTTCTAGAGCTTCGTGAATTCGAGTTCCTTTATCTGCAGCAGGACTGGAGCCCTCCCGTGGAAGGTACCCTGGGCAAATCTCAAACATTTTAAGTGCTGATGGGCTATGTTCTGCGTGAGCCCTTGATGAATGGTCAATAGTTTCCGACTTATCTTGCATATTTGGCGATGTTTCTGTGTTGTTAGCTGGATAATACACCCCAGCTGACACATTTGACAACTGATTTTCTGAACCGTTCAAAATATCTTGAGACTTTATTTTCTCTTTGACCGACTTTGCAACTTTCTCCTCTACAGTTCCTTCTGCAACAAGTATCCTTTGAACAGCTGGGCTTTTACCACCAGCCCTATGAATTCTTCCCAAAACTTGCACCAAAGATTTTGCATTAAAGTTGGGGCTTATTAGTGCAGTCCTTTGACGACCCCCTGTTGTATCGTGTAACGAAATCCCAACCCCACCAGCCTCTATGTTGCAAATTATAGTAGTAACCTCATTACTTTGAAACCTATCGATATTGTCTTGTCTATCGGCCTCAGTTTGCCCACCTCTGATTACGGACACTGTTTCTTGGGTCCTACACATGCGCTCCAGTAAAGCGTCTATTGTCGCATCAAAGTTTACAAAAATGGCCACACTTTGACCAAGATCCACGGTTATCTCGGAAGCCATTTGCACAATTAGAGGGACTTTATAAAGCTCCACAGCCTGCCTAGCTCGTAGCTGAGCAACTAGCGCAGCGGCAGCTGGGTTGGTAGAGTCATCCTGCATTTGCGTTTTTAGCTGCTCAAGTTCGTCCTCCATGTCGGCGTACAGAGCTTGAATGCTTCCGTTATCGGAGAAGTCTAGCGGCTCATCTATAATGAAGTTTTCCGCAAAGTGGCCCTCCATATCTGCAACCGACATCCTGCTCCCTTTTGCTGGAACTATGTCTGCGTGTATCTTTTGAAGTGATTTTGTGTTCCTCCTGTCAAACTCCATAGCCCCCCAAGGGTTAGGTTTGCACCCATGAGACCTGCACCATCCCCAGTACTTTTGAAGCTCAAATAACCCCAGTATGTAGCCCACCCCTCTTAATTCCGTTGGAGAGTCCGCTACAGTTGCAGACAGCATTAAGTTGAAATAGGGCTTTGCCGCGATCAGCATCTTTGTGTTTTTAGCGGTAGGCGACTTACACCTATGCACCTCATCCCAGATTATAATAGAATTTTCAGGCAGCTCCCAAACCCAACGCTTACCGTCCCACTTACCCATGCCGGACTTTCCAGCCCTTAATTTCTCATAGTTTATAAGGGAGTGACTTACTACCCCCTGGTCCTGCAGCTCCCTTGACCATGTTGGCATCACTGCCTTGGGGCATACCACTACTATTGGTGCTTTTAGAAGCTTGGCCACCAACACCGCGCATAAGGTCTTTCCAGTTCCTGTAGCTGATGTGTCTAATGCGCAACGATATTGTATAAGTGAATTAAGTAACTTATTTATATGGGCTGATTGGACAGGGTAAGGCGTCTTCATTTAAGTTTGTCAGGCCCAAAGTCATCTTGGGAGAACTTTGGCTTCCCGTGTTCATCTAAGAACGGGAAGTGACGTAGGCAACGATAAGCGCGATCTTTTAATTCCCGAACCGTTTTAGGCCTAGTGTCTGAACTCATCAAGTCTCGCAGGAAACTATGCGTTCTTTTTAAGGCCACGTATTGTTCGCTACGTAAACTCATAGCATAAACGCTGGGGTCTGTTCACCCACCCATGCGCCCTCCACGTTAAACGAAAAGTACTCTTCCGCGTCTTCGCTACTCATCCCCTGCTTAGCAAGTAGTGCAATACATTTAGGCCTACTATAAACTGCAAATGGGTTGTTGAATTGACGAGCTATTCCGATAAAAGCCCCTTCAAACCCATCCGCGAGGAGCACGTTTTCATCTCCTAGCAATTCAACAGCTTCTTTTATTTTTCTCGACATCTGGCAACCTCCCTTTCGCACACCACATTAGTAAGTCACTTAACTCATCGGTACGTTTCCTCCACTCATCTCGGCCTATCTGGGCATTAATGTAGAGGATGTTTATTGCCGTTTGCTCTTGGGCTCTCGTGCGCCCAGGTACTTCAGCGGTCATTTTTGCGGTTTCCATAGGCTTTACTTCGTTGACTTCTCCCCATGGCATTTCCATTTTTTACGCGAAAGGTTATTAGGAGAGTTAGGGTCGTCTTTCCAGTCACCCTTAATGTTTGCGCTCCTTGCACAATAGGCATCGCCTTTTTTCGTGCCAGGGCGAATGCGATCTTTCCCATCTGCAGCTTTCCCAGCTTGTCCGTACTCAACGGTTCTTGTGCGTCCAGTTGTTGCGTTGGTAATTGTTTTGCTAAACCTCGGTTTTATTTCTGCCATATTATTTCTTTCTAGTTGGTTGTTGTTTTGCTTTTGTACGCTTAGGCACCTCAGCGGTTTTTAGCCCCCCAA
>Ga0209769_1000224_pt1 | contig 22924 bp, 21 predicted proteins | sample LauGreSuBDMM15DN_2_FD_187569 | JGI IMG/M metagenome (GOLD analysis project Ga0209769, IMG submission 187569) | Freshwater lake microbial communities from Lake Michigan, USA - Su13.BD.MM15.DN (SPAdes) (version 3) | ecosystem: Environmental > Aquatic > Freshwater > Lake | place: Lake Michigan, USA...
CCACCTCTTCCCATCCCGAACAGAGAAGTTAAGCCCTGCAGCGCCGATGGTACTGGGGTTACACCCGGGAGAGTAGGTCGCCGCCACATTATTGAAGCCCTTCGAGTAATCGAAGGGCTTTTTTTGTACTAAGTACCTTGTACTTCGTACATTTTTTTGTTTTCTTCTAAAAATGCTATCTTAATACCCATGAAAAAGATAGGATTCTTCAGTGCGTTGATTTTGCCAGCTCTGCTGGTTTTTGGTTTTTATCTCGGTGGGCCATTTCTATGGATGATCCATGTCTTTGTATTTATACTCGTCCCTGTGATGGATTATCTTTTACAAAAAGATACCTCAAATGTGTCAGCAGCTGAAGTAAGTGGAGTCACAAAAGAACAGTTTTATAAGCTCATCACCTTTGTCTGGGTTTATGTACAGGTTGCTATTTTAATTTGGGGCTTGTATGTGGTAAGTACGCAACCAATGTCTTTGGTTTCCTGGATTGCGTTTGCTACAGGGATGGCTCTGGTAACTGGTGGAATCGGCATTACTGTGGCACATGAGCTGGGTCATCGAACCGAAAAAATAGAACAGGTCTATTCCAAAATTCTGCTGATGACGGTGTGCTACATGCACTTTTTTATCGAACACAATCGCGGACACCATGTTCGCGTAGCTACTCCAGAGGATCCTGCCACAAGCAGAAAAGGTGAAAATTTCTATGGATTTTGGTGGCGGTCTGTAACGCAAGGATACCTTAGCTCCTGGCATTTAGAGGTAGAAAGACTGAAAAAGAAGGGCCAAGGCTTTTGGTCACTTTCCAATCAAATGATCTGGTTTCAATTCCTTCCATTTGTATTTGTCGCCTTCTTTTTTGGCCTATTTTCCTACCTTGGAGGAAGACTCGTTTGGGAAGTGCCAGTCTTCTTTTTTATCCAAAGCATCCTCGGATTCTCCCTCTTGGAGTTAGTCAATTACTTGGAACATTATGGGATGCAACGAAAGCGATTGCCTTCAGGGCAGTATGAAAAAGTGACGCCCCTTCATTCTTGGAACGCTTCCCAGTTGGTTAGTAATTTTCTCCTTTTTCAATTACAGCGCCATTCCGATCACCATGCATCCGCCCACAAGCGGTACCATGTATTGGACCACAACGAGGCAAGCCCACAATTGCCAGCAGGATATTCAGCCATGATAATCTTGGCTTGTATTCCTCCGCTTTGGTTTGCAGTGATGGATCCTCGACTATCGGAGTGGCAAAAAGAGCGAAAACTTGATTTAGTCGAGTAAGAAGTTGTTGAAGAAACTACTCCTTAGGGCCATCCAAATCACAAAAAATAAAATCCCCCAGAAAAGGTAAATTCTATAAAAATCAGCAGTTTCCTTATATCGATTTTCAAGGATCTCTGTTTTTTCGAGGGTGTCAATTTGTTCAAAGATTTGATTCAAGGCCTTTCCATCCGAGGCTCTAAAAAATTGCCCACCCCCAATGGTGGAAATCTCTCGTAGGGTGGTTTCATCTAAGTAACTTTCTACCATCTGCGGCCTCCCGAAAAAATCAGTTCCATAGGGTACCATTCCATCTTTTCCCACGGCTATGCTATAAATTTTTATACCAAATGCTGTTGCCAGTTGCGCAGCAAAAATTGGGTCTACATTGCCTGCATTGCTTTCTCCATCGGACAAAAGAATCATCACCTTAGAGGGAGATTCGCTGTCCTTCATGCGGTTGGTGCCTGCAGCAATAGCCGATCCAATGGCGGTCCCTTTGGCTTCAATCATGGAGAAATTGATCTCTTCAATCAAGCTAGTTAGCAATTGGTAATCGTTGGTCAATGGGGAAAGCGAATAGGCCTCTCCTGAGAAGACAACCATCCCAATTCGATCTCCAAATCGCCCATTGATGAATTCCACTGCTGTTTTTTTGGCTGCCTCTAGGCGATTTGGACTAAAATCTTGTAAGTCCATGGATTCAGAAATGTCCATGACCAGTAAAATATCAATCCCCTCTGTATATTGTTCTACACGCTCATTATTTCGTTGCGGCCTGGCCAACGCAAGCACTACAAATATTAGAAATAGAAAGAAAAAGCCAGTTGGAATCAGTCGTAGATAGGTCCAGGGGTTGGCTTTAGTTACACTTTTCGGTAAGGATAGCTCGAGAACTGGTTTTTTAAGGAATTTGATAAACTTCCGAATTAACACCAATAAGGGGATTAGCCACAGTAAATTCAGTAGCAATGGGTTTTCCCATTCATAGGATTGAAACGTCTCTGGCAAAAACCAAGACCAAGAAAAAAACTCAACGAGTGACTCTCTCATGGGTGATTTGGTTTAATGTAGATTGGTAATTTGTTCGTGCAACTTCTAAAAGGTAAGTGGTAGCAGCACTTGTATCTCCCTCTCCGCCAGCATAAATAATCATATCAATGCTTCTAAGTGCTATAAATACCTCCTTGTCTTCTAAGGCAGCCGCAATTTCACTGGAAGTCCATTCTTGGATAGGTTGGTAACGCAAATGTTCCAGGTACCCTTTCCAAAGGCCAATCGCTTCATCAGCAAGAGTTTGATTTGGGTTCTGCTGCAGCTGTTCAGCTAGTTTTTTCCATTTTCGTTCAAACTGCATCCACCGAAGTTTTTCTCTATTTTTCCGGAAGAGGCGTTTGATTCGTTCTGCAAAAACAAAGAAAAGGATTCCTACACTTAGAAGAATGCTCCCAATAACAGCACTAAAAACAAACCAATCGAACGGTTTATCCAAGGGTTGGTACACATTATTTTCTTTGAATTGCAGTTGCTCTGGTATCGAATCTAAATTGAGCTTCAACTTTAATTCTGCCTCGTTAGTAAAGTAAGTGATGCTATCGTATCGCGCTAGCTCAAAAACGGGTAGTGATAAATAGGAGGAGGGCTCAAGTGAAAAATTGGACAGGAAGTACATTGCACTGTCTTGAGTGACACCTTCTGTGGTAATAGAAACAAACGTTTTCTTCTCTAGAAAGACAAACGGAGAGAAATCGAAGGTAGAGTCGGGGAAGATTAGCTGCGCTGATTGAGGGTAACTTGCTTTCAATACAAATCCTACTCGCTCACCTAGCTGGGCAGAATCCTTTGTAAAATACCCACTCACCTGCACTTTTTGTGCTAAAAGCTGTAGGGGTGTGATAAGAAGGAAAAGTAAAAGAATGCCTCTACCCACGCTTCATTCGTTTATTTCGGTACTTGAATAAGTCAATCAAAGGAATGACAATATCTTGTCTAGAATCTATAGCCAAGTAATTGATTTGATTTTTCTTACAAATCTCTTTCAATTGTTCACGTTCACTGGTGAAGGTATCTGCAATTTTCTTGGAAAAACTACCAAAAGCAGTGTTTACCCACGTGGTCCTTCCCCTTTCCTTATCAAATATGGGTACAATCCCCAAGGTTGGGAGAGCAGCCTCCCTCGGGTCGGTCAGTTGGATCGCCACCAGATCGTGACGCTCAGCAAGTGCTCTAAAGGACCGTTCGTAATCCTGATCGATGAAGTCAGAGATAATAATAATAATGCTTCTCTTTTTTATGAGATTCAATGCAAAGGTGAAAAGCCCATTCAAATTCGTTTTTAAACTCTTGTTTTCATGGTCAAAAATTCCACGAATAATTTTTACTCCCTGCTTATTTCCTTTGGAGGGTAAAATCAATTTTTCTTGTTGGTCAGAATAGGAAATCAGTCCCACTTGGCTCCCATCATAGACTGCCGCAAGTGTAAGCACTCCAGCGATCAATTTTCCTTGGTCTATTTTTTTTAAACCCTGCTGCCCAATATCCTGGCTTCCCGAAATGTCCAATAAAAAGTAAACGGACTGGTCTTTTTCCTCTTTAAAGGTCTTGACAAAGGTTCCATGCCCCTTGGCGGAGACTTTCCATTCGATGGTTCGTACATCGTCCCCATACTGATAGGGCCTTAAATCATCAAACTCTAAGCCGGATCCCTTGAAAAGCGATTGGTATTCTCCTTGAAGGTGGTTATTAGCCACTTTCCGGATCATAATCTCATATTTTCTAAGTTTGCTAAATAGCTGATCCATGTGAAGGATTTGAATTGGCTAAGTTAAAGTCTTGAACCGAAAATTAAAATTTGAGAGGACCTACCACAGTGGATTTTATCCGTTAAAAAAACCTAATTTTAACCTGTGATTTGTCGACTTGTCCCTTGCCTTTTCCTTGCTCTATGCCTCTCTTGTACGAGCAATTCTTCCCCTCAAGGGATTCTGGATGAGAATTTGATGATATCGATACTTGTAGAAATACAGCTTACTGAGGGGAAAGTCAGCTCCTTGCCGATTACCTACGACTCTTCACAGGTATTATATTCTTTGTTAGAAAAAGATATTTTTTCAAAATATAGGGTCACTGATTCTGTTTTTATAGAAAGTATGGAGTATTACCTTGAAGATGCCGAAAAGATGGACCGCATCTATGCGCGTGTCATTGACTCCCTGGTAGTACTCGAAACTAATCCCAAGCCAAAGGAGTAAATCTGATGCTGTACCCGGCCAACCTTGAACAAAAAATAAATTTTGTAAAAATTAAAGAGCTTCTCAAGTCGGAGTGTACTTCTTCCTTGGGGCAAAGCTATGTAGATAGTATTTCCTTTTCTGCAGATTTTACCTTGGTACAGCGTCTTTTGGACCAAACAGAGGAATTTCGTCAGCTTCTCAATGCTGGAGAGTCCTTTCCCTCATCCCACTTTACTAATCTGAACCCCTACTTAGAAAAAGCTAAGTTGGAGGGTGCTTTTTTGGATCAAGAAGAATTTCAAGAGGTCAAACTTGCCCTCCAAACTCTCAAATCTTGCATTACTTTTTTTCAAAAGTTCGGTGACCCTTACCCGACTCTTAAGGCTTTATTGGGTCTTTTGATTGACTTGGATCTCAAACTGCTCCAAGTGATCGATCTGGTGCTGGATGAGAAAGGTAAACTCAGAAGCAATGCTTCCAAGGAGTTGCAATTGATTCGTACCCAGATTCTATATGAAGAGAGCCGCCTAAGGAAGGTGATGGAACGAATTTTCAAAGATGCGCGAGCCAAAGGACTAATGCCCGAGGATGCAGCAATGACCATTCGCGGAGGTAGAATGGTGATTCCCATAGCTGCTGAAAATAAGCGCAAACTTCGTGGCTTTATCCACGATGAGTCCGCCACCGGGCAGACGGTATTTATGGAGCCAGAGGAGGCTCTTGATATTAACAATGAAATTCGCGATTTGGAGTACATGGAAAAACGCGAAATCATTCGGATCCTTACTCGACTAACCGACCAACTTCGACCCAACATCCCCGCACTTCGAAAAGCAACTAACTTCCTGGGAGTAGTAGATTTTGTTCGAGCAAAGGCTCGATTTGCCATTAAAACGGATAGTCATAAACCCATTCTGACCCAAGAAAGAGCGCTCTCCTGGTCGCAAGCGCGGCATCCTATCCTCGAAATTTCTTTAAAAGCCCAGGGAAAACAGGTAGTCCCGTTAGCGATTAATCTTGATGCCCAACAGCGACTTCTACTTATTTCTGGGCCCAATGCAGGAGGTAAATCCGTTGCGCTCAAAACAGTAGCCCTCTTGCAATACATGCTTCAATGTGGACTCTTACTACCGGTTCATCCTGATTCGAAGAGTTCTTTATTCGATCATTTTTTTATTGATATCGGTGATGAGCAAAGCTTGGAGAATGACCTAAGTACCTACTCCTCACACCTGATGAGTATGAAGCATTTCACCCAGTTCGCCACTAAGAAAACGATTCTTTTCATCGATGAATTTGGAACGGGTACCGAACCACAGTTTGGGGGTGCGATTGCAGAATCCATCCTTCTTACTTTAGCCAAGCTGGGTGCATATGGGGTAATTACCACCCACTACGGCAACCTAAAGCAGTTGGCAGATAAGCAGCAGGGCTTAGTGAATGGTGCCATGCGCTACGATGTTCAAAAATTGGAACCACTTTACCAATTAGAAATTGGGAAGCCAGGTTCTTCTTTCGCTTTGGAAATAGCTTCAAAAATCGGACTTTCCAAAGAGATTGTGGCCTATGCAAAGCAGCAAATTGGAGAAGAGCGGGTTCGCTACGATCGACTATTGACCCAATTGGAAAATGAAAAAAACCACTACGACCTCCTCTTAAAGGAGGTTAAAGAAAAGAATAGGGTACTTGAGCTGACCTTGAAGGAGTACGGACAGCTGAAAGAAACCTTGGAGCAAACCAAAAAACAATACATCCAAGAAGCCAAGCTGGAGGCAAAATCCATCTTGGATCAAGCCAATAAAAAGATTGAATCCGTGATTCGAGAGATCAAGGAGGGGAAAGCGGAGAAAGAAGTTACCAAATCACTGCGCAAGGAATTGGATGTCTTTAAAGAAGAAGTTAAACCTGAAAAAACTACAATAAAGGAGCCTAGCATTCAAGTGATAGGGGGTCAAATTCAGGCAGGAGATTGGGTCCGGCTGAAGGATAATTCGGCCATTGCAGAGGTGGTAGCTATAAAAAATAAAGATGTTGAACTACTAATTGGAGACTTAAAGTCGAATGTGAAACTTTCGCGACTGGAGAAAATCGCGAGAGCAGAAGTGAAGAAGGAATTAAAGTCTATTGATAAAAGGGGGAGCTACCAAACGACAACTAAGATGATGGATTTTTCCCCCAACTTGGATTTGAGGGGAAAAAGGGGTGAAGAAGTTCTCCCACTGATTCAAACCTTTATTGACGAGGGAAATATGCTAGGAGTGAAAAATTTACGTATTGTCCATGGAAAGGGGGACGGCATCTTGCGTGAGATAAGCCGTAATTTATTACGAGCCATGCCCCAAGTTGGAAAATTGGAAGATGAGCATGCTGATAGAGGAGGAGCTGGAGTGACCCTAGTCACCCTCCGGTAGTAATCAGCTTATTTTTTAACTAGGTTAAAGGTGTAGCTTCCCGCTAGTGCGGAAGTTCCATCTACGCGCGCTCCTGGCAATGGAATCCGAAAGTCTAATCGGAGTGTAGTACCTGTTTGCGTAAAGGAGATTTCGCGCGTGGCCGCAGGCTTAGTACCAGCTAATATAAATTTATCAAAGTTGGTTCCAGCAAAACTCCAAGTGCCGTTTTCATCAAATAATTCGGCTGAATTTCTAGTGGAATAGGTTTTGGAGGCACCCGCATTGAAGAATACCTCAAAGGTAGCATAGGTGTTGGTTACATTCTGTCCATCACGAGTAACTGATCCCCCTCCGGCCACAGTCCACTTTGCGGTTCCTGTGCCCGATAGCGCTTCTGTTGCTATTTGTTCCGGAGTTTTTTTTGTGTCGGGATTTTCGCCTTTTTCCTTGCAGGAGAAGAGTAAGGTGAAAATTAAGACAATAGGTAGAAGGGGAAGAAACCGGTAGTTCATTTTAAATCTTTTTTTTCAGCTTGTGTATACACAAGAATACACACCATTTGACTTACTTAAAGTCTTCCATAGCTATTTTTTTTTCACAAAAATCATATTCACGCGGGTCATTGGAGCAAATCATTAAAATTCGATCCTTTGTAAACTGCTGAATAAGTTCCAAATACCAAGTTACTCCCTGCTTGTCTAAGTTGGTGGTAGGCTCATCCAGAAGGAGGAAAGGAACTTCAGAAAAAATGGCTAAAGCAAGTTTTACTCGCTGCTTCATTCCAGAGGAAAACTGGGAAATGGCTTTTGATTTATGTTTCTCTAACCCTAAAATTTCTAAAATTTCTCCAGTAGATCGCTGTTGAAGTGGTTTTTTAAACTGAAAATGAAAGGAAAGTACTTCGCTTAGCGTAAATTCTTCTGGCAATTCTAAATAGGGGGTAGCAAGGGCAAGGCTACGAAACCACTGTTCTTCACTAATTTGAGTTGCTCCTGATTGGTATTGAATAGCCCCAGATGTTAGGGGAATGGCTCCAGAAAGGCATTTTAAAAGAGTGGATTTTCCGGAACCATTTCCTCCAGTAATGGCGATAGTATCCCCAGTGGAAAGTTCCAGATCAAGATTTTTAAAAATCCATTCGTGGTGAAAGCGCTTGGAAGCATTTTGAACCTGGATGGTAAACATGCTAGTTGATGTAGCCTTTCATTACCCCTCGTTCAGACGAACGGATAAAATTTAAAATTTCATCTCGCTCCTTGGTAGCAGGAAGGTTGATTTCTATTTCTTCAAGGGCACGGCTGTTGTTTAAACTATTCAAGAATAAGTAACGGTATACCTCTTGAATGTGTGCAATTGTTTCGCTAGAGAAGCCTCTTCTGCGCAAGCCCAAGGAATTGACACCCGCGTAGGTAAGGGGTTCTCTTGCAGCCTTGGTAAAGGGAGGTACATCTTTTCTGACTAAAGATCCACCTGAAATCATGGCATGCATCCCTACTCTCACAAACTGATGTACAGCACTTGATCCTCCAATGATTGCCCAGTCTTCGATGACTACATGGCCAGCGATTTGAACTGAGTTGGCCACAATGACATGGCTCCCAATCACACAATCGTGAGCTACGTGTACATAGGCCATCAATAGGCAATTAGTGCCTACGACGGTGGTTTGCTTGTCTACTGTACCGCGAGATATAGTCACACATTCACGAATGGTGGTGTTATCCCCAATAACTACCGTAGATTCTTCGCCTTGAAATTTGAGGTCCTGCGGAATTCCTGCAATGACGGCACCAGGAAAAATCTTGCAATTTTTACCAATCCTTGCTCCGGGATAGATGGTCACATTGGAGCCAATCCAAGTATTGTCCCCGATGATCACATCTTCATGGATCATGGTGAATGGGTCAATGTGTACTCCTGAACCTAATGTGGAGTCAGGATGAATAGAAGACATGGAGCTAATCATATATCTTTTCGGGTAATGCTTGCAGTCATGATGGCTTCACAAACTAGTGTATTGCCTACGTAGGCTTCTCCTTTCATTTTAGCAATGCCCCTACGGATAGGAGCTAGGAGTTCGCATTTAAAGACAATGGTATCTCCAGGCAAGACCATTTTTCTAAATTTACAATTTTCAATGCCTAGAAAATAGGTCCAGTAATTTTCAGGATCTTCTACCGAGCTCAAGACTAATATGCCGCCTGTTTGTGCCATAGCCTCTACTTGCATGACCCCAGGCATTACAGGATTACCAGGAAAATGGCCCATGAAGAATGGTTCGTTCATGGTTACATTTTTCACCCCTGCTACCACGGTCTCATCAAGGTAGATGATTTTGTCTACCAGCTGAAAAGGATAGCGATGGGGTAAAATATTGCTTATCTGATTGATATCCATTACTGGAGGAAGCTTTGGATCGTAAAAAGGGATGTGGGAAGATCCCATTTTTTCCATTGCTCGTTTCAATTTTTTAGCAAAGGCCACGTTGGCAGCATGACCTGGTCGAGCAGCAAGAATTTGGGCTTTTAAAGGACGACCCACCAATGCCAAATCACCCACCACATCCAAAAGTTTGTGGCGTGCAGGTTCGTTTTTATAGCGTAAGTCTACGTTATTGAGGATTCCCTCTTTCTTCACTTCAACAGATTCCTTATTAAACATTTTGGCTAAATGGGCCAATTCCTCTTTTTCAACAACCCGATCTACCACAACAATTGCATTGTTCAAATCCCCACCTTTGATCAGGTTGGATTTGTAAAGCATCTCGAGTTCATGCAAAAAACAAAACGTTCTACAGGAGGCAATTTCTGGTCTAAATTGACTGATGTCTGTAATAGAAGCATGCTGACTACCAAGTACTGGTGAATTGTAGTCAACCATCACGGTCACTCTATAGTTACTTGCAGGTAAAGCCACCATCTCAACTTCTCTGGAAGAGTCTTTGTATTGGATAGTTTCTTGAACTTCAAAAAACCTTCTCAAAGCATTTTGTTCCTGAAGTCCAGCATCCTCAAGTACCTCGATAAATTGGATCGAGGATCCATCCATAATCGGTGGTTCAGGGCCGTCAAGTTGTATCAAGACGTTATCTATCTCCATACTCACAAGAGCAGCTAACACATGTTCTACGGTATATACTCGAGCTCCATTTTGTTCCAAGGTTGTACCTCGTGACACATCTACCACCAAATCACAGTCTGCATCTACTGTGGGTCGACCCTTTAAATCAATGCGTTGGAATTTTATCCCATGATTAGGAGCTGCCGGCAAAAAGGTCATATTGGATACCACGCCTGTATGCAGTCCTACCCCGGATAATTCTACCTGCCTTTGAATGGTATGTTGTTTAACTGTCATGTTTTTACACTAAAAGGATATTTGGGATGCAAATTTACCCCTTTTTTTCCAGTTGTTGAATTCGTTTTTGCAGATCATCTAGATTTTTAAATATGCTGTAGGAGCGGAGAAAATGGTTTAAATCCATTGCCAAGAATCCAAATAGGGTTTGCCCTGATTTTCTGATCGACTTGATCACCCCAGTATTTCCTCCAATGGTGGTGTGATCTGCAATTTTGAGGTGTCCTACGATGCTGGCCTTACCTGCGATGATGCAATAAGCACCAATGGTAGTGGATCCTGCAATGCCTGCTTGTGCTGCGATAGCCGTATGTGCGCCGACCACTACATTGTGGGCGATATGCACATGGTTGTCAATTTTGACTCCTTGACAAAGAAGGGTAGAACCCATCGTTGCTCGGTCTATCGTACTGTTGGCTCCGACGCTCACCTGGTCTTCCAAGACGACGTTACCTATTTGAGGGATGGTTTTGTAGGAGCCGTCTGCCTGGGGTGCAAAGCCGAATCCATCCGCACCCAGTACGGCACCTGAGTGAATCACACATTGCTTACCTACTTGCGTGTCCGAACAAATTTTGGCACCTGCGTGAATCACTGTGCCGTCGCCAATCTTGACTCGGTCGCCAATGAAGGTATGTGCGTGGATTTTGACACCTTCGCCCAATACGCAATCCTTTCCTATGTAAGAGAAGGCTCCTCGGTAAGCTCCATCGCCCACAAGGCTATTTTCGCCCAAGTAACTAGGTTCTTCAACGCCCACTAACGTCCCCCTGCTGACCTGATTGTAGGCTTCTAGCAAAGTGGTAAAGCCAGTGTAAGCGTCTTTTACCCGGATTAAGGTGGCTGTATGTGGTTTTGAGGCAACAAAATTTTCCGAAACGATCACTGCCGTGGCGGCGGTTTCGTAGAGGTAGGCTTCGTATTTATCGTTTGCCAAAAAGGCAATGCCGCCGGGCTGACCTTCCTGGATTTTATCGAGGCGGTTAACTTTTTGTGTAGGGTCTCCGGCTACAGTTCCCCCCAAAATACCAGCGATTTGTTCCAGCGAAAATTCCATAGTTGCCAAAGTGGTTTAGTAGGGCAAAATTAAACTTTTTGCTACGCATACGTAATGTTTTTCCACCATCTTGCTCATAATCTTGATATTTGGTAAATCTGCGGCACTGGCCACATCGACCACTTCTCCTTTTTTGGTTAAAATGGAAATGCGGTCTTTTTCCAAATATCCATAGTTACTGATCGTACCCGTAGAGAAAAAGTATGCTAAATCTTCGTCCGGCACTTGTAGTTTTTTCTGCGCTTTAGTTCGCAAGTGTGCAAGCTCTTGGCTTGAAAAAGGTTCATTCACCAAATTGATTTTAAAAAGCTTACGTGTCAGAAACATTTGAGAGATGTTTTGAAGCACATAGTCAGCATCATTTTTCCAAAGCTTAATAGCCCCCCAAATATCAAAATCATCGAGCTGCAAAAATTTCTTCAACAAACTCGTATCCGCTTTGAAATCTGCTAGCGAGACCTCTTGGGTCATGAAGTAGGCCATCTCCTCGGTAACAAAGAAGGTCCTTCCATCTTGCGCTAATTTTTTTGCTCGTTGAATCAGGTTGATGAGCATTTTCTCCGCACTAACGGTCGTTTTATGCAAATAAACCTGCCAATACATCAGCCTTCGCGCACTCAAAAAGTTTTCGATCGAATAGATTCCTTTTTCTTCAATCACCAGCTGATCATCCTTCACGGCCATCATTTTGATAATTCGATCTGCACCAATTGTACCTTCTGATACCCCTGTAAAGAAACAGTCTCGCTGAAGGTAGTCTAGTCGATCGATGTCTAGCTGACTTGAAACGAGCTGATGAAAGAATTTTTTAGGGTACTGATTTTTGAATATCTGGAGTGCTAAAGTTAATTGCCCTCCAAACTCCTCATTGAGCAATTCTATGGTGAGTAATGAAAGTTCTTCGTGTGGAATCCCTCGCAATAAGCTATATTCCAAAGCGTGAGAGAAGGGTCCATGCCCAATATCATGCAAAAGAATGGCGATTAAAGCTGCCTCGTATTCGGCTTCACTGATGTCGGTACCTTTAATCCGTAAATTGTCCAAGGTAATGCTCATCAGGTGCATAGCACCCAGCGCATGGTGAAATCGGGTATGCAATGCACCAGGGTATACAAAATCAGTTAAACCTAATTGACGGATTCGGCGTAATCTCTGAAAGTAAGGATGGTCAATGATGGCAAAAATTAACTCGCTAGGGATGGTTATAAAACCATAAACAGGATCATTGATTATTTTCTGGCTTTTCAATCAGTACGGATTTGATTGACTCAAAAGTAATTATAATTTTAGAAGAAAAGGGAAGAAAGATGTCTCAAAAATTCAAGGTCTTGTGGGCAGACGATGAAATTGACCTACTCAAACCTCACCTCTTATTTCTAGAGGGAAAGGGCTGCGTGATTACAACCGTCAATTCAGGTATAGATGCGATCGAAGAAGTTGAAAATGCCAATTTTGATGTGGTGTTTTTGGATGAAATGATGCCTGGAATGACCGGTTTAGAGACGCTACAACAAATCAAGCAACTCAAGCCTCAGATTCCTGTGGTCATGATCACCAAGAGTGAAGAAGAGCAGTTGATGGATGAGGCTATTGGAGGAAAGATTGCTGACTATTTGATCAAACCTCTCAATCCCAGCCAAATTTGGCTTTCAGTAAAAAGAATTCTGCAAAATCGACAGTTGATAGAGTCCAAAACAGCCCAAAATTACCAGCAAGAGTTTAGACAAATTGGCCAAGCTTTGGATGAAGCAGCTTCTCCTCAGGAGTGGGCTGATCTTTATAAGAAACTAACCTTCTGGGAAATGGAAATTGATCGCACTGAAAACAAGAATATGTTGGAAGTGTTGGAATCACAAAAAACCGAAGCCAATACGTATTTTGGGCGATTTATAAAGGCGAATTACTTGGATTGGGTAGCTAATCCAGAGACTGTTGCGCCGTTACATTCCCCTCAGGTGCTCAGAGAATGGGTGTTTCCCCTTTTGAAAAAGAAAAGGCCCGTATTTTTTATTTTAATCGACAACCTCCGCCTGGACCAATGGGAGGAAATCGAACCCCTGCTAAGCCCTTACTTTCATGTGGAGGAAAAGTCTACCTATTTCAGTATTCTCCCTACCACCACTGCCTTTGCTAGAAATGCCTTGTTCTCGGGCATGATGCCTTCAGAGATGGCTAGTCGCTATCCACACCTATGGGAAGACGAAGATTCGGAAGAGGGAAAAAATAAAAGTGAGGAGCAATGGTTAAAAATCAACTTGGAAAAAAATAGAATCCCTGTTAAATATTCCTACCATAAGATTTTGCAAATGCAGGAAGGAAAAGCGGTGCTCGATCAATTCCATAGTTTACTTCAGAACGAATTCAATGTGCTGGTGTACAATTTTGTAGACATGATTTCTCATGCCCGTACAGACATGAAAATGATCCGAGAACTGGCTCCCGATGAGTCAGCTTACCGTTCCTTGACTCGAAGTTGGTTTGAACATTCCTCTCTCTTTGAGCTGATGAAAAAAATACAGCAAGCAGGAGGGGAGGTGATTTTGACCACGGATCATGGTACCAAAAGGGTAAATAAGCCGTACCGGATTATTGGAGATAAGCATGCCACGACAAACTTGAGATACAAGCAGGGAAAGAATTTGAATTTTGAGCCTGGGAAAGTTTTTGAAGTCCGGCGACCCGAGGATGCTAAGCTTCCAAGACTAAATGTATCTTCATCCTATGTCTTTGCAGTGGAGGATTATTTCTTTGCCTATCCCAATAATTACAACTACTATGTAAACCACTTCAAGGACACTTTTCAGCATGGGGGCATTTCTCTTGAGGAAATGATCGTACCTATTGTACATTTGCGTTCCAAAACCTGATTATTTTGCAATCCTTCTCCTACACCTTAGACCGAATCGATGAAATAGCCCAGCAGCTAATTCAAGCAGCTGGTGAGGAGAAAGTCTGGATTTTTAAAGGGGAAATGGGTGCAGGAAAGACTACTTTAATCAAATCTCTCGCCAAAGCCTTGCAGGTAGATGATCAGGTCAGTAGTCCTACTTTTGGCATTGTAAATGAATACCAAACTTCTCCCAAAGGACTAATCTTTCATTTCGATTTTTATCGCTTGGATGATCCTATGGAAGCATTGGATATCGGAATAGAAGAGTATTTTTATAGTGGAAACTATTGTTGGCTCGAATGGGCGGAAAACATTGCCTCCTTTTTACCGGAGCGTTTTTTTCTAATTGAACTCACAATAGAATCCGAAACTGGAAGATTGTTAACCCTTCACCACCATCAAAATGGCCACTGATTTGTCTGGAGTAGCTGCCGTGGGATTGATCCCCAAAGAGTCTCCCTCCCAACTAAAAAAAGGAGGTAAACCCATCACACTAGGATTGCCTAAGGAAACTTCCCCCGAAGAGAAGCGAGTAGTTTTAAGCCCTGAAGCAGTTCGGATTTTGAATCAAAATGGGATTGAAGTCATGGTGGAGGCCCAAGCAGGGGAACGTGCCAAGTTTTCAGATCGACAGTTTTCGGATGCTGGCGCAAAAATAGTCTATTCGCGTAAAGAGGTTTTTGCTGCTGATGTGGTCGTTAAAGTGAATGCACCCACAGAAGAAGAAATTGCAGATATGAGCGTTGGGGCCTGTTTGATTTCTGCTTTGCAACTTGAAAAACAGGAAGCGAGCTATATTCAAGCGCTCAATGCAAAAAAAATTACTGCCCTAGCTTTTGAGTACCTAGAAGACAAGGTGGGGGGGATGCCTGTGGTCCGTGCGATGTCAGAAATTGCAGGAAGTACAGTGATGCAGATTGCTTCGGAATATCTTTCTAGTGTTAATGAAGGGAAAGGATTGATTTTGGGTGGTATTACTGGGGTTCCACCCACTCAGGTGGTCATCATTGGAGCAGGTACTGTAGCTGAATATGCCGCTAGAACCGCCCTAGGATTGGGTGCAAACATCAAGGTTTTTGACAATCACCTCTACAAATTAAGGCGGATCAAACAGCTGCTTGGACAGCAAATTGCAACTTCTACCATCGATAATGCTAGCCTTTCTCAGGCTTTGGCCGAGGCGGATGTGGTGATAGGTGCCTTGCGTGCTGAGAAGGGTAGGAATAAAATTGTAGTTTCAGACGAAATGGTCGCTAAAATGATTCCTGGGAGTATCCTCATTGATGTCAGCATAGACCAAGGTGGCTGCATTGAAACCGCTCGTGTAACCACTCACGAAAATCCAGTTTACAAGATGCACGAAGTAATTCATTATTGCGTGCCCAATATTGCTTCCAGAGTAGCCCGGACGGCTTCGTATTCGTTAAGTAATATTTTCACCCCAATACTTCTCCATATGAACGATTTGGGAGGTGCCGAGGAAATGATATTTACCTACAAATGGTTTCTTAAAGGAGTTTATACCTACCGAGGAAGCCTGACCAATGCGTTTATGGCAAAGAAATTTGGGCTCAGTCATAAGGAACTACAACTCCTGTTAGCCGCCCGGTATTGATGATCCATTTGCGCATTTGCGCACCTTGGATTAAAAAAAAATGACTTATTTTTGAGGACATCTTCCGAAAACTTCAAATAGCTCAATGCAAAAAGTTTTTCTTGTTGCTTCTTTCTTTTTTTTGGTAGCCTTTGCGGTGGCACAGCAGCCCCCATCAGCATATCTTAAAGCAAAATCTGACCTAGAAGCTAAAGAATATGGGCTAGCTAAATTGGGATTTATCCCATATTTGGCAGAAGAAAAATTTGGAGCCCTCTCCAATTATGCAGCATTTCATAGCGCAGAAGCAGCGTTACAATTGGGTCAGGCATCCGAAGCGATTGAATTGCTTTTAGCCTTGAAAGGTAAATCATGGGAGCAATCTGAGGCGCAAATCTATTTGCTTGGACTGGCCTATTTTCAGAATAATCAGCTTCTGGAAGGACTTCAAACGATGAAAACGCTTACACATGAGCCTTTCATAGGTAAGATCTACCGCGCTTCATTTGAAAAATTAAAAACGAGCTCCTCGAGTTTTCTGATTACCCACCTGAATGAGTTCAAAGAGAATCAAGGCTATACTGCAGCCTTGGCTTATGTCTTGCAGCAGAAGGTTAGTATGTCTGCTTCCGAGCGGAGTACCCTCAACCAGATTCTTCAATCGGATGCACAAAGAATTTTGAAAGATCGAGTATTGGATGTGGTCGTTATTCTACCTTTTACAACAAATTCAGAGCAGGCCCTTTCCTCTTTGGAAACTAACAATTTTCTATTGGAGCTTTATCAAGGCATAGCCTTGGAGGTGGCTTCGCTAAAAGCCGAAGGAGGAGCAATTCAGCTACATACCTTCGATTCCAAACGGGATCTCAATTACCTCAATGCCCTTGTCAAAGATCCCACTGTTCTTGCCGCAGACGTAATTATAGGTCCTATTTATCCAGAGGAAACAGCCCTAATCAGCGCTTTTGCTGAGGTGCAAAAAATACCATTTATCCATCCCCTCTCCAATCTAGGAGAGCGATTTGAAGAAAATCAATTTAGCTATTTGTTTAGGCCATCACTCAGTTCTTTGGCAAATGGGGTAGTAAAAACATTGAAATCCCAAGTATGGGGAACAAAAATAGCAATTGGGTATAGTGGCAGTTCGCGAGACGAACAATTGGGAATACTTCTGCAAAGTCAATTAGAAAAGGAAGGATTTAATCTTGTTAAAGTTCAAAAAGTTGACTCCAAAAATGTAACTACCTTTCTTCAAGGATTAGGCGTACGAAGAGGAAATCGCCCCTCTGTGGATCAAGTAATTTTACTTTCAGACGACCCAGCAATTGCACAGCCGGTCTTTTCTTTAATGGAAAGTATTTCTACCGAGGTTCCTTTGCTGGTAATGGACTCTTGGTTGGGGTTTAATTTTTCCAATTTCGAGATGTTGGAGTACGCTAATTTTTATTTCATCTCCAATAACACTCCCAAGTACCATTCAAAGGAAATGAATGATTTTCGAAATTTATTTTATGAGAAACACCTTCAATTTCCTTCAACCAACTCCTTTCTTGGTGCAGAACTGGTGCATTGGATCGATTCCAATGCTGAATTCGCACAAGACTTTGATCTCCGTCCAAGCCTAGATGTTAAAGGCGAGCAGCCAGGACGACTAACTTGGGGATTTAATTTTCAAAAAGTGAACAACAACAGCTATTCTCCTGTTTTTAAGCTTGAATCTGGAGAATTGATCCCATTAAACTAACTCATGCAAATTTCTGAAAGCAAAAGGCTTTTTGCCCATGCTAAAAATTTTATTCCAGGTGGAGTGAACTCTCCCGTACGTGCTTTCCGTGCTGTAGGCGGTGAACCGATCTTCATAAAAAGAGCAGAAGGTGCTTTTATCTTCGATGAAGATGGTAATTCCTACATTGAATTAATCAATAGTTGGGGACCGATGTTGTTGGGGCATAATTCCCCACTAATCCGTGAGGCGGTGATTCGTGCAATGGAGGATGGAACTTCCTTTGGAGCACCTACAGCCCGAGAGGTAGAAATGGCTGAACTTCTCGTTCGAATGGTACCTTCTGTAGAAAAAGTCCGTATGGTCAATTCAGGAACCGAAGCCACCATGTCTGCCATTCGGGTAGCAAGAGGCTATACCGGCCGCGATAAAATCATCAAAATGGAGGGGCACTACCATGGACATGGGGATTCTTTTCTAATCGCTGCGGGCTCGGGAGCCATTACCATGGGGCATCCTGATTCACCCGGGGTAACTGTAGGAACAGCTAAAGACACACTTTTAGCGCTATTCAATGACTTAAATTCCGTGGAATCCTTAGTAGAAGCCAATAGGGGTGAAATTGCCGCCTTGATTTTGGAGCCTGTAGCAGGAAATATGGGACTCACTTTGCCGAAAGAAGGATACTTAATGGGCCTTCGAGAAATTTGTACCCGCGAAGGGATAGTCTTGATTTTTGACGAGGTGATGACGGGTTTCCGACTTGCCAAAGGCGGAGCTCAGGAGCGATTTGGTGTGATTCCAGATCTCACCACACTGGGCAAAATCATTGGTGGCGGGATGCCAGTAGGTGCCTATGGTGGCAAAAAAGAAATTATGGATTTTGTGTCTCCAGCAGGCCCTGTGTACCAAGCAGGCACCCTTTCTGGAAACCCTATAGCGATGGCTGCAGGTCTGGCTATGCTACATCATCTCGATACTCATCCAGAAGTCTACGATCGTCTAGAAGCAATTGGAATGGCGCTTAGTGAAGGAATAAAGAGCATTAATTCGAAGCTTGGACTAGACTACACCCTCAATAATTTGGGCAGCATGTACTCCTTATTTTTTACTTCTGAACCAGTGGTGGATTTTGAATCAGCCAAAAAATCAGACACCCAGCTTTTTGGAAAGTATTTCCAAAGTATGCTCAAGCGTGGGGTATATCTAGCCCCGTCTCAATTTGAAAGCCTCTTTTTATCGACTGCTTTAACAGAGGATTTAATCGGTAAAGTTCTTCAGGCGCATGAGGAAAGCATGAAAGAAATTCACTAAAAAAAAGAAAATGACACTTAAAGTTTACGGTATCAAAAATTGCGACACGATGAAGAAAACCTTTTCCTTTCTAGAGGAAAAAGGCATTTCTTACGAATTTATAGATTACAAAAAACAGTCTCCCGACACGAATTTACTTCAGGCCTTCTTATCAAAAATCACCTTGGACTCCTTGATTAACAAACAGGGCACCACCTACAAAAAGTTGGATGAGGGGAATAAAGAGGCCTTAAAAAACGAATCAACAGCCCTTTCTATAGTAACTTCCCAACCCAGTATGATCAAAAGACCGGTGATCGTCTACCCCGATGGGAGCATTACTTTAGGATTTGTCCCGGAGCAGATTGCCCTCAAATTAAAGTAGAATCCCATTTATCATTTTTAGATACCCAGCTCAGGTACCAGATAAGATTTAGAGTTGTGGAGGAAAAAAAGCAGGCAGATGCTTCAAAATATCTTGGGTCATGTGATCCAAATCATAGGAAGGTTTCCATCCCCAATCTTCTCGGGCATGACTATCATCGATGCTATCCGGCCAAGAATCAGCAATGGACTGGCGAAAATCAGGCTGGTAATTTATCTCAAAGCCAGGGACCTCTTTTTTGATATTTTCAAATATTTCTTTCGGAGAAAAGCTTATGCCTGCAAGGTTGTAGCTTGATCGAATTTTAATAGATTCTCTCGGAGCATTCATCAAATCTAGGGTAGCCTTGACGGCATCCGGCATATACATCATCGGGAGGTAAGTACTCTCGCTTAAAAAGCAAGTGAAGGGCTGATTTGAAATAGCTTTGTGGTAGATGTCTACTGCATAGTCAGTAGTTCCTCCTCCAGGTAATGATTTATAACCGATTAGGCCTGGATAACGAAGGCTTCGGACATCAACCCCGTATTTTTCAAAGTAGTAAGCACACCAACCTTCCCCTGCGAGTTTGCTTATTCCATAAACTGTGTTCGGATTTTTTTCACAAAACTGCGGAGTGTTGATTTTGGGTGTTCCAGGACCAAAGACTGCAATCGATGAAGGCCAATAAATTTTATCTAAGGCGTACTCTTTTGCGAGTTCCAATACATGGAGCAAACTATCCATGTTGAGCTGCCAAGCAAAAAGCGGATTTTTTTCACCTGTAGCAGATAGTACTGCGGCGAGGTGAAAGATTTGGGTAACCTGCTCCTTTTTGACCAAGGCGCCCAATGTATTCTTGTCCATCACATCCAATACTTCAAATCTGCAGTATGGAAATTGTGTGCTTGCTGCCGCTCTTAAGTCAGTTGCGATCACTTGATCTCCACCAAATTGATCGGCAAGCGCACGGGTTAATTCTGAGCCAAGCTGTCCAGCAGCTCCAATAACAAGGATTTTGTCCATATTTAGGTCATTCAAAAAACCCGTATTTGCCGTCAGGGTTTTTGTTTTATATTTGGGTTCACTTGCGCAAAAATAGTAAAAAACACCTGCTTCTAGCCGATTTTTGATCAGTGATAATTTAAATTTTAGCCAAGATTAACTCCTTAATCCGTCAACCATGTACGAGCAGTTTAAACCCAAATTAGAACAAGAATTACAGTCCATCGAGGAAGCAGGTCTTTTTAAAAGAGAGCGAATTATCACTTCCCCGCAGTCAGCAGAAATCACCATTACTGGAGGGAAGCAGGTATTGAATTTTTGTGCGAATAATTACCTAGGATTATCCTCCCATCCCCGTGTAGTCCAAGCAGCTAAAGAAGCGATAGATTCCCATGGCTTTGGATTGTCTTCGGTACGCTTTATCTGCGGTACTCAGGACATTCATAAAGAATTAGAAAAAAAGCTTGCAGAATTTTTGGGAACAGAAGATACGATTCTTTATGCAGCAGCTTTTGATGCGAATGGAGGGGTATTTGAACCACTTTTTGGAGCAGAAGATGCTATTATTTCGGACGCCTTGAATCACGCTTCCATTATCGATGGGGTTCGTTTATGCAAAGCCATGCGCTACCGCTACGAACACAACAACATGGAGGACCTTGAGAAGCAACTCCAGGATGCTGTGGCAGCAGGGGCACAACAGAAGATCATTGTTACCGATGGTGTTTTTTCCATGGATGGAACCATCGCGAAGCTCGATAAAATCGTAGCCCTAGCAGAAAAATACCAGGCTTTGGTGATGACCGATGAATGTCATTCCACTGGATTTATGGGAAAAACAGGTAGGGGAGTGCACGAGCATAGAGGAGTGATGGGCAAGATCGATATCATCACCGGTACGCTTGGCAAGGCCCTAGGTGGTGCATCTGGTGGATTTACATCAGGTAGAAGGGAGATCATTGAACTGCTCCGTCAACGATCTAGACCTTATTTGTTTTCAAACACCTTAGCTCCTTCAATTACTGGAGCGTCAATAGCAGTACTTGAATTGCTATCTGAGACTACCGAGCTTAGGGATAGGCTTGAAAAAAATACGCGCTACTTCCGTGAAAAGATGGAGGCAGCTGGATTTGATATTAAACCAGGGGAACATGCCATTGTGCCAATCATGCTTTATGATGCAGTTCTTTCTCAAAAAATGGCAGAAAAGTTATTAGAGAGAGGAATCTATGTGATCGGATTTTACTATCCGGTAGTTCCCAAAGGGCAGGCTCGAATTCGCGTTCAAATCTCCGCAGGCCATCAGCAGGAGCATTTGGATCAGGCAATTAATTCATTTATAGCCGTAGGAAAAGAATTGGGAGTGATCTAGTAACTTCTAAAACGGGATGAAGTTTTTCATTCCATTTTTTTATCCGCCTACTTTGGTAGGCAAACCTTTTTTCTTAGCAAAATCGTGTTCGGAAAGATTTTCAAATCGATCGTACAGGTCCTCGTAGTTGAGGTAGTCGTTGATTATTTCTCGAACTTCTTGAAAAGAAAGGTTGTGTAATACTTTTCCATTTTTGGCCATGGAGATTTGTCCTGACTCCTCTGAAATAACCAAGATTAGGGCATCTGTCGCTTCTGACATCCCTATTCCCGCTCGGTGTCGGAGTCCAAACTGTGCAGGCACCTCACGTTCGGTGACCGGTAGAATGCAGCGCGCTGCTTTGATTTTTCCCTTATGGATAATTACTGCTCCATCATGCAGCGGGCTGTGCTTATTGAAAATAGCAATCAAGAGTCTTTTCGATAATTCAGCATCCAAGATATCGCCACTTTCCGCATAAAATTTCAATTCTACCGTACTTGAAATTACGATCAAGGCTCCTGTATTTGATCCTGCCAGGACTTTGGCAGCATCGATAATGGGGCTGATATTGAACCCGGAATTTTCTTTTTTTCTCCAGAAAAAGAGCATGTCTTTCCATCCATTATCGTTTGAAAAAATGGAGGAGCGGCCTAGGATGAGTAAGAATTTTCTAAATTCTGGAGCAAAAATAATGATGGCGGCGATCACACCCACTCCCATAAATTGCCCGAGGATGATGGTAAGCAGCTCCATCCGTATGGCTTGTACCAATAAGTAGATCAAGTACAAGGAAAGGAATCCTAGGAAAATCTTAATTGCAACAGAACCTTTCAAAAGCTTGTAGACCTGATACAATAGGGCTGCCACCAACGCAATATCAATCATATTGACGATGGAGATATCTAAAAAGCCTATTTTGAAAAGTAAGTTCAAGGGTACAATTGTTCGAATAGTTGGATAGTTTCTTTCGCTTCTTTTACATCATGTACACGTAAGATAGCAGCACCTTGCAATAAAGCATACATATTCAGGGCGGTAGTCCCATTTAATGCTTCATTTGCACTGATATCCAGTGTTTTATAAATCATTGATTTTCTAGAAATTCCTGCTAAAACAGGAAGCCCTAGACGTTTTAAACTGCTTAGATGGCGCAAGAGTTCGAAATTCTGTGCACTTGTCTTTGCGAAACCAAAACCTGGATCGATAATTACATCTTTAATGCCAAATTTTGCGAATTGCTCAACTTTATTCCCAAAATAGGATAAAACTTCCGAAATAAGATCCGAATAGTCTGTTTCATTTTGCATAGTTTGAGGTGTTCCTCTCATGTGCATCGCAATGTATGGTACACCGAGCTTCCCAATTAATGGGAGCATCTGTGGATCCAAATTACCTGATGAAATGTCATTC
>Ga0209769_1000226_pt1 | contig 22841 bp, 26 predicted proteins | sample LauGreSuBDMM15DN_2_FD_187569 | JGI IMG/M metagenome (GOLD analysis project Ga0209769, IMG submission 187569) | Freshwater lake microbial communities from Lake Michigan, USA - Su13.BD.MM15.DN (SPAdes) (version 3) | ecosystem: Environmental > Aquatic > Freshwater > Lake | place: Lake Michigan, USA...
AGGGTTTGAAAAAAAGGTAATGATCTTGCGGCCACAATTTTGTGGAAGCTTTTATTCGCCGGTAATTCGGTAAGACAGGAGACTGTATGTCAGAGATGTCCCGCAACGCTCGTCGTGCAATGCGCGCTAAAATTCATCGTATAACCGCAGCTAACAATGGCAAGGTTGACGCTTCTGACTACGGTCCTGAAGAAGTTTTGAATTCTGAAGTTAAGACGGGCATGCGCCCAATTTCACGTCGCGCTTACAAGAAGGGCGGCAAGGTTGTTGCTGTTGAGGGCGCTGACGCCAAGCAGAATGCAGGTAAAAAGCCACGCGCAGGTAAGAAGCATCTTACCGTTGACGCACTGGTTAACCGCAATCTGAAAGATGCAAACGAAGCCCGTGAAGGCAAGAAGCACATTGGCGCTTTGAAAACAGGCGGTCGCGCTATGAAGCAAGACGGCGGTGGCGCATACAACGAGAGCGGTAAGCGCGCAACAATGGCTGAAATTGCTGCTGAAGATCGCCGTATGGGTGGCAAAGACGTTAACAGGCAAAAAAGGACAATGGCTAACAGCACAGGCCCTTCGCCAGTAGCTGTGTCAAAAGTTCTTGATGCCATGCGCAACGGTCGCAAGGATGGCGGAAGTTCTGTTAAAGACATCCGTAAGGATATTGATTCTGGTCAATATGGGTCGATGCGGAATCGAGGTGGAGATCAATCGCAGGCAATGCAGCGGCCAATGCAGCAACAGGCAATGCAAAGAGGCTATGATCAGGCAATGCAGCAGCAGAAGCCAATGCCGCGAAATCCGGCAATCGAGCAATTAGGCTATGATCAGCAGCAGCCAATGCCTCACAAGCGCGGCGGCAAAGCTTGGGAGGGTTCCGCTAAGGACGAATCGCAGGACAAGAAGCTTGCCAAGAAGTACGGCATGTCAATGGCAGCGTGGGAAAAGTCCAAGATGGACAAGAAGCACGACACTCAGCATTCGTCAAAGGGCCTAAATAAGGGCGGTCGCACCGGCAAGAGCCTTGGCGGTGTTCTGAAGGATGTCGGTAAATATGCCGCACTTGGCGTTGCCGGTAATGAAATTATAAAGAACCCATCTTTGCTTATGGGCGGTCTTGGCGCATTGGCATACAAAGCTTTTGGCAAAAAGAAGGATGCAGGCGCACCAGCGGCAGGTCCAGCAGTCGCAGGCAAGAAGCGCGGCGGCAAACTTACATCGCTAGATGGTGAAATGCAGACACAGGAAAAGGTCGGCGGTCGCATTGCTAAGCAATACGGCGGTAGTCTTGGTGCCCTTGAAATGAATAGCGGTGGTCGTACCAAGAAAAAGAACGGTAAGACCGACATCAATATCACCATTGTGACTGGCAAGGGCCAGCCGCAAATGGATCCTAATATGCAGCAGCCACCAATGCCTCAGGGCGTTCCAGTGCAGATGCCGCCTCCGCCACAGCCTCAGGCTGGTCCGCCTATGCAAATGCCTATGCCTCCAATGCCCGCGCCTCCTATGGGCGGTCCGGGCGCTGGTCCTGCGCCAATGCCGCGCAAGGCTGGTGGCCGCACCTATCGTTCTTACAGTGATATGGATGCAGGCGCTGGTAGCGGTCTGGGTCGTTTGGAAAAGACGGAGATCCAAAAACGTAAGAAGTGATTGAGTTTGGGCGGCGTTGGTTGGAAGAACGTCGCCCAATATTTTATTTTATGGAATTATATTGATGAACTTTAACAACCTGTTTGAATTTGAGTTGATGAAACTCATTGAGGCGCGCATCGCCTCCCTTTCAGAAAACATCACAAACGCACATGCAGTCGTTGATTATTCCGACTACAAATACCAAGTTGGTAGGATCGCGGGTCTTCGCGAGTTTGAAGACCTGCGTGATGAGGTTAATAAAATTATTTCTGAACGATAATATGGAGAAAAATTAAATGCCACATATGAATATGACCCATGAAGAAGACCCAAAGGAACTGATCCTTCAGGCACTGGGCGATATTGAAAAGTTCAAAGTGTTCCACAACGAAGTGGTTGTCGCTGTGTATTTGCGTCCAGAAAAGACCAAAAGCGGCATTTACCTGCCGGATCAGCACCGTGACGAAGACCGTCATCAAAGCAAGGTCGGCCTTGTCGTTAAGATGGGATCTGAAGCTTTTGACGATCCCAACGGCAATTGGTTCCGGGGCATGGACGTAAAGCTGCATGATTGGGTTGTTTATCGCCCTTCAGACGGCTGGACAATCACCGTCAACAACGTGCTTTGCCGTGCGTTGAAAGATACAAACATCCGGGGCAGTGTCCCACATCCTGATATGATCTGGTAAGGAGGCTAAAATGTCTATCGAAGATAACGTAGAAGACCAATTAGAAATTGATCTGGGCGACGATCCACAGCCAGCAGAAGACATTATTGTCGAAAAATCAGAGGATAAGGCCGCTGAACCCGACCCGGTAGATAACACCCTTGATACCCTGAAGGCGCAGTTGGACGAAGAGCGCAAAGCACGTCAGGAAGCACAGCGCCGCGCAAGCGAAGCTGAATATTCGGCGTATGAGGCAAAGGGTGAGGTGCAGGACACAAGCTTGCATCTGGTGTCTAATGCCATTGATACAGTTCTTCAGAACAACAATATCCTCAAGGCAAATTACCGTGACGCAATGGCTATGCAGGATTATGACGCTGCGGCTGACATTCAATCGGAAATGTCTTCTAACGCAGCCAAGCTTCTTCAGCTTGAGCAAGGTAAGCAGGCGCTGGAAAATCAACCACGTCAAGCAGCCCCAACGCCTTATGTTTCTGACCCTGTTGAGGCTTTAGCATCGCAGCTTTCGCCGCGCTCTGCTGATTGGGTGCGTCGGAATCCGCAATTTGCGACTGACCCGCGCTTGTATCAAAAGATGCTGGCAGCACACAATCTGGCTATGGCAGATGACATTCCTGCGGATTCAGATGATTATTTTGACGCGATTGAAGACACGCTGCGTCTTCGCCGTCAGGATAATAACCGTGATTATGACGCCATGGCTGACGCTGCAAAGCCAACGCAGCGCCGTTCAGCACCACCCGCAGCCCCTGTTTCGCGCAGTGGTGGAGGCGGTGGAAGCAAGCCAAATCGTGTGACACTTACCGCAGCAGAGCGCGATATAGCCGACATGATGGGCATGACGCCTGAGGAATATGGCCGCAACAAGCTTACTCTTCAAAAAGAAGGCAAGATGAATTAAATTCAAGGAGTATTATTATGGAAACTATTGCACCAAAAAAGCGCGGACGCCCACCAAAGGTCAAAGAGGCCCTTGATCAGGCAGCCCAAAGTGCCGCAGAAGCGGTAAACATAGATGCTTTGGAAGAGGCATATGAGCCCCTTGCTGTTGCTCCAGAGGCAACGCATGCGGATATTACGCCAACAATTCGCGAGGATATTAGAGCCCCTATGCGTGAAGAAGATCCCCGTACCCGCGCTGCGCGCCGTGCAGCAGAACTTCGTGATCACCTTGGCGATCTGGATGAAGGCACTGATGACTTTTTCATCAACAAGTCCGATATTCCACCGGGCTGGGAATATGAATGGAAGCGTAAGCTTTTGATGGGCGCTGAAGATCCTGCATATCAGGTGGCACTGGCCCGCGCTGGTTGGGAAGCGGTTCCGACATCGCGTCACCCATCCTACATGCCAAATAGCGGCAATCACCCAACGATTGAGCGCAAGGGTATGGTCCTTATGGAGCGTCCGTCAGAAATATCTGAAGAGTCCCGTGCAATTGAATTGCGCAAGGCGCGTAATCAGGTCCGGCAGAAGGAAGCCCAGCTAAATTCCGCAGAAGGCGGCCAGTTTGAGCGCGCAAATAAAGACCAGTCACTGGTCAATATCCGGAAATCTTACGATTCAATTCCAATTCCGCAGTAAGGAAATTGGGTAAATGGGGCGGCTATATGCCGCCCTTTTTATTGCAATGTTGACAAACTAACAAAATTAAACGATTAATGGGTTACTTCCCCCGGTGCGGAGGTTCAAAAAACCCAGTCTTAGTCGCCCCGGTGCGCGATGATGGCTTCCTAAAAAGGAGATCCGTCATGGCAAATACTTTTGCGCCTTTCGGTTTTAGCCAGTTAAGTGGAACTGGTTCTGCTCCGACTTACGAGCAGGTTGTGGGCTTTTGCGCTTACAATACCGCTGCTATGTATTTCGGTGACCCTGTTTTCCAGAACGCGAACGGTACGATTTATCCTACCACTCCCGGCGCTGGAATCCTTGCTGGCGTTTTCGTCGGCTGCAAGTATCTTTCAGTTTCGCAGAAGCGTACCGTTTGGTCGAACTTCTGGGGCGCTGCTGACGTAGCTTCGGCAAACACTGTTGAAGTTTACTACGTCAATGATCCGAATGCGAAGTTCTTGGCTCAGGTTGGTGGTTCGTCCTCAACTGGCCTCGCTGTCACCGACATCGGTGCCAACGTGCAGTTCGCTTACGGAACTCCTAACACGATGAGCGGCCTTTCGGGCGCGTACATCGACATCACTGTCACACCGACAACGACGTCCACACTGCCTTTCAAGGTAGTTGGCCTCGACATCGCCCCTCCGGGTTCGAATGGTACGGAAGCTGGCGCATACAATTATGCAATTGTTGCGTTCAACAACGTGTCCACTAAAACCCTAACCGGCATTTAAGGGAGTAAGGTACCATGGCTGTTAATTTATCAGCAATTAAAGACCTTCTGCTCCCCGGCTTGCGGGGCGTAGAAGGCAAGTACGAGATGATCCCATCTCAGTACGACAAGATCTTCACAAAGCATGATTCGAAGCTTGCGCTAGAACGTACCGCTGAAATGCGTTACCTCGGCCTTGCTCAGTTGAAGACTGAGGGCGGTCAAACGTCTTTCGATAACGGCGCTGGTGAGCGTTATGTCTACAACCAAGAGCATAACGAAATTGCTCTCGGCTATGCAATTACGCGCAAAGCCATCGACGATAACCTGTACAAGACACAGTTCCAACCTTCGAACCTCGGCCTGATTGAGTCATTCCAACAGACCAAGGAAATCTACGGTTCGAACATCTTGAACACGGCAACAACCTACAACGCCAATATTGGTGGTGATGGCGTAGCGCTTTGCTCGACTTCTCACCCAATTGATGGTGGTACGGTTGCCAACACGCCGACCACTCAGGTCGATCTGAACGAGTCCACGTTGCTTAACGCAATGATTTCAATCCGGACGAACTTCAAGGATCAAGCTGGTCTGAAGGTCTTTGCTCGTGGCCGTAAGCTTATCGTTCCGCCGCAGCTTGAGCCTGTCGCTATCCGCCTTACCAAGACGGAACTCCGTCCGGGTACAGCAGACAACGATGTCAACGCTATCCTCAGCACAAGTGGTGGTCTTCCAGAAGGCTACATGGTCAACGACTTCTTGACGTCGGCCTACGCTTGGTTCCTCCTGACCAACATCGACGGTTTGTCGTACATGGAGCGCGTCAAGTTCGAAACCGACATGCAAGTCGATTTCGTAACCGACAACCTTCTGGTCAAGGGCTATGAGCGTTACAGCTTCGGCTACTACAACTGGCGTTCGATCTTCGGTTCGTTCCCAACGTCTTAATTAATCGGCACCCCCTCTCTTAACGGGGAGGGGGAAACCTTTAAAGGAGGTCCCAATGGGTACTACTACTTTTACCGGGCCGATTAAGGCAGGCAACGTCCTTAACAGCGACGGCACCAATGTTCTTGCTGGTGCTGGCGGTGATAGCGGTATAGCCAATGTTGGTTATGCAGTTATGGCCCAGTCTGAGGCAATCACGCAAGCCACCAATGGTGCGACTGCTGGTGTCTACACGACTTCGATTGTAATCCCTGCTGACAGTCAAATCCTTAGCATTACGCTGACGGTTTCGGCTGTTTGGTCAGGTGCTGCAACAACGCTTGGCATTGGCACTACGGCTTCGGCCACGGCGCTGACTGCTGCTGCTGCTGTTGCAGGTGGCACAAAGGGTATCGTCAGCGCCAGTCCCGGCACTGTTGATGCAGCTATTGCCAACTGGACGGACGTTGGTTCGACTGACATTCAGGTCTTGGTTACATCCACAAATACGGGTACTGGTGTCGGCGTTCTGACCGTCACTTATATCCAGTCCAACAACCTCACGGTATAAGGAGACTCGATATGAAGGGTCGTAAATCACGCGCATCTGGTGGCGTCAATGAAATGGCGCAGGATCAAGCACAAAAGAACATGCGCTACACCTATGAAAGCAATGTCAACGAAGCGGCTGAAAAGCGTAAGCGCGGTGGCAAGACTGTCGGTAAAGTCAAAGGCATGGATGCTATGCACCACGCTGGACGCAAAGCCCGTAAGTCAGGTGGATCTTGCGATAACGGCAGTCCGTTTTCGTCCGCCCGCGCAGGAACCCCTGCAAAGGGTCGCAATGTCAGCGGTTCGTTGAACTAATCGCTAAGACTTTGTAAAAATAAGGCGGGGGCTTAGCGGCCCCCGTTTTACTATGGAGGGCAGCATGTCTGATACTTGGCAGCGTAAAGAGGGCCAGTCTAAATCTGGTGGATTGAACGACAAGGGGCGCGCTTCCCTTCGTGCAGAAGGTCATAACATCAAGCGCCCGGTCACCGCTGAGGAAGCAGATCGCAGCCCTGCGGCAGCAGATAGGCGCGATAACTTCCGTTCACGCATGTGCGGAATGAAAGAAAAACTTACGTCAGCAAAGACAGCGCATGATCCGAATAGCCGGATAAATTTAGCGCTTAAAAGATGGGACGTGAAGTGCTAGTCTAGCGCTTAAATAAGTGCTAATGTTACGGTAATTTTAGGCTTCTAGCCTCCTACGAAAGGTACGTTTTATGGCTTCCGGTATTGTTAACCAATCTATCAGTCGCGTTGGCGTCACTGAACCGTTTGAACTTCAAGTTGCCCGTGACCAGATCACAGGGCATTCCACAGTTTTGGTTTCAGGCACATTCCCGACACTTGGGACCTCGCAGGCTACGGTTTGGAACCAAGGTGGCATTTATGTTTATCCTGCAACTGCGCAAGTTATGGTTGTTGCCAGCAGTAGCGCAAATGATGCAGCAGCCGGTACCGGTGCCCGCACAGTGGTTATCCAAGGCTTGGATGCTAGTTACAATCAGATCCAAGAGACAGTTACGTTAAATGGGCAAACTGGTGTCAACACCACCAATTCATTCTTGCGTGTCACACACATGTATGTGGCAACTGCCGGAAGCGGTAAGGCAGCGGCTGGCACTATTTATGTGGGCACTGGCACTGTAACCGCAGGCGTTCCCGCTGTAGTTTATCTGAACTACTTGGCTCAGTCAGGTGCCACGTCGGCTATTTGGACTGTACCGGCAGGCTATACTGCCTACATCAATGCAATTCAGGCTTCGTCTGGTAACGCAACCGCCGGTCAGTGGACTAATTTTGGTTTGTTTATCGCCTCTTCGCAGGGTGGGCCGCTTGATAGCGCTTTGCAGTGGATTACATCAAATGGCGGTAATGCTCAAATCAGCCTTCCATATCCAATTGCAATTTCGGAAAAAATTGATTTTGAAATCCGGGCTATCAGCACCACCGCTTCGACATCTGTTGATGCCAACATGCAGATTGTTTACATCAAGAACGACGGCGCTCTCTAAGGGGTAAACGGCATGACCGTAAGCGGCACTTTCAATTATAATCCGTCGCTTGGCGAACTGACACTGTATGCCTTTAACCTGTGCGGGATTCGCAATACTGCGCTGCTTCAAGAGCATATGGAATCGGCGCGCATGGCGTCAAACCTTCTGCTTGGCCGCTGGTCTTCAGAGGGTGTTAACCTTTGGATGGTTGATCTCCAGACAATCGCGCTGGTTGCAGGTCAGTCAGATTACAACCTGCCTGCAAATAACATCGTCATGCTGGACACATATATTCAGACAGACGATGGATCTGGAGCGCCAATTGACCGCCTGATCCTGCCCATTAGCCGCACCGAATATGCGTCTTACCCCAATAAAGAGCAGCGGGGCTTCCCAACGACATACTGGCAAGACCGTCAGATCTCTGGCACCGTAAGCCTTTGGCCGGTTCCAGATGGTACGCAGACATCTTTAAAGTTCTATCAGCTTTGCCAGATTGACGATGCTGACTTTAATAACGGTCAGACGGTCAACGCTCCTTACTATTTCCTTGAGGCTTTTGCCTATGGGTTGGCGCAGCGTTTGGCTATGATTTGGGCACCAGATCGCGTCCAAATGTTGAAGCCTTTGGCAGATGAATCTTACCAGATTGCCGCAATGCAGAACGTGGAAACAGCCCAGCAGTACATTTCCCCAATGATCTCTGGCTATTTTAGGTAGAATAAATGGCATACGCCTCACAGTCAGGTCGGGCCAGAACAAGTTCATCAGGGCCCCAAGCGCATGCAATCTGTGACCGCTGCGGGTTTCGTTACAACCATGTAGATCTTCAGTGGCAGTATGACTGGCGCGGCGCTGCGTTGCAGAACATCCGCATCCTTGTCTGCAATAGCTGCTTGGACGTGCCTCAGGACCAATTGCGGGCTATTGTGGTCCCCGCCGACCCTACGCCTATCATGCAGGCGCGTGTGCAGGATTTTGCAGCGGCTGAAACTGATTATCAGACAGCCACAGCAGTCCCGATCACTGATCCAACTACGGGCATTCCAATTCCAGTTAACGTGACGCTTGTGTCCCAAGATGGTCAGAATTTGCTAACGCAGCAAGTTGGTCCACCTACTGGCCTGACCCAAGGCGCTATTATGCCGTTGGTTGGGAAAGAAGATTTCTCTGTTAAGCTTAACCCGCTGTCAGTTTCCGCTGTTGGCACAGATCAGATTGCAGTCACGTTTGCAGCCGCTCACGGCCTTGTGACAAACGCTCAGATCTCTGTTGATGGGCTTTCTAATCCTCAGGCATGTGGATTTTATAGCATCACAGTTACGACAGCTACGGCATTTACCTATCAGACAAATAAGGTTATACCTGCCGCATCGCTGCTTACCGCTACGACAAACATGGTCACGGCTCTGGTTGGTCTGCCATATGGCTTCACCCAGATACCGCAGACGGGGATTTAACAATGGCTAATACAACAATTCCTCAACTTCCACTTGCCACCTCATTGAGCGGCACAGAGCAGTTGGAAATTGTTCAAGCTGGCGTTTCCCGGCGCACAACGGCCTCTGCCATTGCTGGCATTGCTACTGGCCCTACTGGTCCAACCGGCGCTCAGGGTGGGACTGGTCCTACTGGCACCGTAGGCCCAACAGGCCCAACCGGCGTTCAAGGCACCGCAGGGAACCAAGGACCTATCGGCCCAACGGGTGATACCGGCCCAACTGGTGGCGCTGGTCCTACGGGGCCAACAGGCATTCAAGGCGCTCAGGGCATTACAGGGGCCACAGGCCCAACGGGCGCACAAGGTATTACCGGCCCAACAGGCTCATCAGGCCCAATGGGTCCGACAGGTAACACAGGCCCTACAGGCCCTACAGGCCCTACTGGAACAACAGGCGCTGGCGGTCCTACAGGTCCGACAGGTGATGCATCAACTGTTGCTGGGCCAACGGGTCCAACTGGTGCAAGCGGAACGGGGGCTGGTACAGTCACAAGCGTTGATGTCAGTGGTGGAACAACTGGCCTAACGACAAGCGGTGGGCCAATTACTGCTGGTGGTACAATTACGATTGGTGGTACGCTTGCTATAGCCAGCGGCGGTACGGGTGCAACGACAGCGCCTAACGCACGGGTCAGCCTTGGCGCTACAACAATCGGCGGCAATGTCTTCACTTTAACTGATCCATCGGCAATAACTTTCCCACGCTTTAATGCGGATAACACCGTTTCTGCTTTAGATGCGCCTACTTTTCGTACTGCCATTGGTGCAGGTACCAGTTCGACTACGGGGACGGTCACGTCAGTATCAGGCACCGGCTCTGTCAGCGGCCTGAGCCTGAGCGGCACGGTGACTACATCAGGGTCATTGACACTTGGTGGGACCCTTGTCGTTACTGCCGCTAACTTTGCAGCGCAGACGGCTAACACGTTTCTTGCTGCACCAGACGGCGTTGCGGGCACTCCTACGTTCCGCACTATTGTCGCGGCTGACGTTCCAACGCTTAACCAGAATACGACCGGTACAGCCTCAAACGTCACTGGAATCGTCGCCGTAGTTAACGGCGGCACTGGCGCAACAACAGCCCCTAATGCGCGCACAAACCTTAGTGCAGCGGCGTCAGGTGCCAACACCGACATAACGTCTATTGGGCTTACCACTGGCACGATCAGCACGGCTCCGTCTGGCGGCACAGATATTGTCAACAAGACATACGCAGACAGCATCGCATCTGGCATTAACTTCCACCAGTCTGTGCGTTTGGCGACGGTTGCGGCTTTGCCTGCCAACACATACAACAACGGCACCAGCGGCGTTGGCGCGACGCTTACGGCTAACGCCAACGGCGCATTGAGCGTTGACGGCGTGGCTGTGGTTGCGACTAATCGCATCCTTGTCAAGAACGAGGTGACGCAAGCAAATAATGGCGTCTACACCGTAACGCAAGTTGGTGATGGCTCAACACCATATATCCTTACCCGCGCAACTGACTTTGACAGCGCTGGCTCTGGTGTTGACCAGATTGACGCAGGTGACTTCTTCCTTGTTACTGCTGGCTCAACATTAGCCAACACGTCTTGGGTGCAGCAGACGCCACTGCCAATCACTGTCGGCACGACGGCGATTGTCTTCTTGCAGTTTGGCGCTCCGATCACTTATTCGGCGGGCACTGGCCTGACGCTTGCTGGTACGGTCTTCAGCATCACGAATACAGGCGTAAGCGCAGCGACCTACGGTAGCGCGTCATCTGTGCCTGTCATTGCGGTCAACGCGCAGGGTCAGGCTACAAGCGTTACCGATACATCTATTGCCATTGCAGCAACGCAGATCACGTCTGGCGTACTCGCCCCAGCCAACGGCGGCACGGGCCTATCTTCACCGGGCACTGCCGGAAATGTTTTGACAAGCACCGGTACCGCGTGGGTGTCGCAGCTTGCACCAGCCGGTGGCATTACATACACTACGGTCAAGACATCTAATTATACCGCCTCAAATAATGACGGTGTGCAGACCGACACTAGCGGCGGTGCCTTCACAGTTACGCTCCCAGCCACTCCGGCTACCGGCGCGCAGGTATTTGTCATTGATACCTCAAGTTCGTGGGCTACAACTAACCTGACAGTAGGGCGTAATGGCTCAACCATTGAGGGCTCCGCTAGTGATCTGACTTGCGACATTTCCAACGTCAGCGTCCAGCTTATCTATAGCGGCACAACTTGGAATGTGTTCGCGCAGGTCGGCGGCGCAGGTGGTGTTGTCTCAGTGGCAGGCGGCGGCACAGGTGTGTCTACACTGACTGGATACGTTAAGGGTAATGGCACTTCGCCATTTACCGGTGTAGCTACCATCCCAACAAGCGACCTGACGGGGACGCTTGCCGTAGCCAATGGCGGTACAGGCGCTACAACGCTCACGGGTATTGTTAAAGGTACTGGTACCTCGGCTCTCACTGCTGGAACCGTTAGCCTTACATCTGAGGTCACCGGTACGCTGCCTGTTGCCAACGGCGGCACGGGTGCAATCACAGCAGGCGCGGCCTTAACATCCCTTGGCGCTGCCGCGTCAGGTGCAAATACGGACATAACTGCACTCGACCAAGACGTAACAGTCACCGCGACTGGCACTATTGCTACCGACACCATAGGCTATCGCGGTCTGCCGCAAAACAGCCAGACGGCATCCTACACACTAGCGCTGTCCGATCAAGGCAAGATGATTAACACTACAACAGGCGGCGTGGTAATCCCCGCAAACGCTTCTGTGGCGTTCCCTATTGGCGCAGCAATATCTATTTACAATAACAGTGCCTCAAGCCAGACGATCAGCATCACGACTGACACGATTTACCTTGCTGGCACAGCCACCACTGGTTCACGCACATTAGCCCAGCGCGGTCTTGCAACCTGCGTAAAGGTTGCCGCTACGACTTGGGTCGTTTCTGGTGCAGGGGTAACCTAATGACGGGTATTCTTAACGTATTGGTTGGATCAAGTGGTGGTGCCGCTGCTCCGGGGCAGCAGGCATACACGACTGCTGGTACGTTTAGTTGGGTTGCGCCCGCTGGCGTTACAAATGTGTCTGTTGTTGCTGTTGGGGGTGGAAGCAGCGCTAAAGGCGCATCGGCCTATTCCGGGGCTGGGGGTGGGCTTGGATATAAAAACAACATCACTGTTGTACCCGGCACCTCTTATGCCGTTGTTGTTGGGGCTGGGGGGCCTGCTAATACTTGCACAAATGGAGGTGATAGTTATTTTAACACGATAGCCACCGTTAAGGGCGGCGGCGCATATTTGTGCGTCCCTAATTCTATTGGTGGGGGCTACACCGGCGATGGCGGGGGAAGCGGGGGCAATAACGGCGGCAATAGGGTAGCTGGCGGCGGCGCTGGTGGTTACTCAGGCAATGGCGGAAACGGTGCTTGTAATTACGGGAACGGTGCCAGCGGAAACGGCGGCGGCGGTGGCGGCGGAGGACAAGGGGTAGGGTTATGCTACGTCCAAGGCGCTTCAGGCGGTGGTGTTGGCATTCTCGGCCAAGGAAGTAGCGGCGCTGGTGGGACTGGCTCTACTTGCGCCACCCCTACCGGCGGCGGCGGCGGATCGGGCGGCGCAAGCGGGGCGTATGCCGGTAACGGCGGTGCATATGGTGGCGGCGCTAGTATCCGATACAACTCTGTGGGCACTGCAATCGGGTCTGCTGGCGGCGTTGGCGCTGTCCGTATCATCTGGCCCGGTTGTACGCGATCCTTCCCATCAACAAACACAGGGAACTTATAAATGGCAACTCTTTCAAGCATCCTTCCTCCGGTAAACGTATCGACGGCTTCAGGCACACTGCCTGTGGGCAACGGCGGTACAGGCGCGACTACGCTCACCGGATACGTCAAGGGCACTGGCACAACTGCCATGACGGCTTCAGCCGCAATCCCAACGAGCGATTTGTCTGGAACCCTAACCGTTGCCAATGGCGGAACAGGCGCGAATACGCTTGCGGCAAACAATGTGCTATTGGGTAACGGCACCAGCGCGTTTCAAGTTGTTGCGCCAAGCACCAATGGTAATGTATTGGTCAGCAATGGCACAACATGGGTTTCGCAGGCACCAGCAGCTTCTGGCATTTCGCAAGCCAAGGTTACTGCAATTTCAATGATCCTCGGTTTCTAGGAGTAAATAATGGCTAACCCGAATATAGCCGCGCTGACTACGCTCACCGGCAACACAACGTACCTCACGCCGTCTGGCACCACCGCTGTTGTGCTATTGCCTAATGCTGCCTCATCCGGTCAGGTGTTCCGCATTAACCAGATCGTCGCGGCGAACGTGAATGGCACAAACGCGGTGGATACAACGGTGTCGGTGTACACGAACGGCGCTGTGGCTCAGGGTTCGGCTCCTTCGGGCGGTACGGCTTTCCCGCTTGCCTCCACCATCTCGGTTCCGGCTGACGCCTCGCTAATCGTGGTTGATAAGACAACTGCTATCTACCTGATGGAAGGCACGTCTATTACAGTCACTTCCGGTACAGCCAGCGGTATAACTTACAGCATATCCTACGAAATCATCGCGTAAGGAACCTAGCCTGTGGCAAAACGGTATCAAGGCGGCATCTTAGGGGCGGGCTTTAACCCTCTGCAAGCCCCAAACGCGCCTACTGTCGGAGCGCTAGCTATAGCTTCCGGTACGTCTGTGACCGTGGCCGTCACTCCATCTTCCAATTCCGGCGGCGCACCTGTAAGTAACTATGTGGTGATTAGTTGTCCGGGGGCAATTAACGGTTCCAGCGCTTCTTCCCCAGTAACTGTTTCGGGCCTCACCACAGGCACAGCCTACACGTTTCGCGCTACCGCGCTGAACAGCTACGGGCCGTCGCCTATTAGTGCCGCGTCTAGCAGCATAACTCCTATTGTGCAGGGGCAGCAGGCGTACACGACTGCCGGTACTTTCAGTTGGGTTGCACCCGCTGGGGTTACTTCTGTTTCCGTTGTTACTGTCGGCGGTGGCGCAAGTAATAGTAGCGGTGGCGGAACCGCATACGGGGGCGGCGGGGCACTCGCTTATAAGAACAACATCGCGGTTACCCCCGGAAACTCTTACACAGTTGTTGTAGGTGCTGGGGCGTCTAGATGCACTGGCGGGGCAAACGGGGGTAATTCTTATTTTAATTCCACCGGTACTGTTTGGGCGCAAGGGGGCCTAATAACTGGCGCTGCTACTTATGTCGGTGATGGCGGAGGTAACGGCGGAGGTATCGGGCAAGGTGGCGGCGGCGCTGGAGGTTATTCCGGTAATGGCGGCACGGGTGGATTTACCAACTGTAACAGCGGCTCTAGTGGTTCTGGTGGTGGTGGTGGTGGTGGTGGTGCAAGAAATGGAAGTTCTTGTTACCAAGGCGGCGCTGGCGGTGGTGTCGGTATTCTTGGGGCTGGAAGCTCTGGTGCTGGATCATCTCGTGGGATTGGGGGCGGTGCAGGTTCTGGAGGCTCAGCGGGCCAAAATGGCTTTATTCAATGCTGTACCGGCTTTGGTGGCAACGGTGGGGCTTATGGCGGCGGTGGGGGTGCTGGTAGGTGTGGCACTTATACAAATCAGGGGGGCGCGGGTGCAGGCGGTGCCGTCCGCATCATCTACCCCGGCACGACGCGCTCATTCCCATCGACTAATACAGGGAACCTATAATGCCAGCGTATAGCGGAATTTGGACGCTCTCCCAACAGTTTCAAGGTCGCGGTCAGGGACTGTGGCCTGCGCTTCCAACCGCGCCGACGATTGGTACGGCTACGGCTGGCAGGGCCTTGTGCGCCTCGGTTACGTTCACTGCGCCATCTTGTGTTGGTGTTCCATCTCCACTGACCTATACGGTGACATCAACGCCGGGTAGCGTGACTGCGACCGGATCGGCGTCGCCGGTAGTAATTACTGGTCTTACTTGCAGTACAGCGTACACCTTCAAGGTTAAAGCCATCACCGCCAGCGGCGGAATAGGGCCGTGCAGTGCGGCCTCAAACAGCGCCACCGCCTTCCTTGCCACATGCGAAACCTTCACGGCAGCGGGCACATATAGCTGGGTAGTACCGGCGGGTGTGACTAGCGCTGCTATGTTGGCGGTAGGTGGTGGTCAAGCTGGGGGAAATCCTTGCTATGGGTATAATGCTGGCCGTGGCGGCTCACTCGCCTATTTAAATGGGCGGGCTGTTACCCCCGGCACTACCTATACTGTTGTCGTTGCGGCTGGCGTTAACGGTACAACAACTACAAATCCGGGCACAGGAAACAATTCTTCCGTTGCAATAGGTGGTACGGATGTGCTTCGCGCCGTAGGTGGTAACAGCGGCGCAGGAAATGTAGGTACTGCATCTTATCTGGGCGGCTCTGGCGGCATCTACGGCGGCGGCGGCGCTGCTGGATACTCTGGCGCAGGTGGCATTGGAGGTGGCGCATACGCCTCAGGCTCTGCGGGCGCTGGCGGTGGCGCTGGCGGCGGCAGCAGCTATGGTTTTTGCAATGGCTGCTCCTATGGCTACAATGGCGGCGCTAGTGGCGGTGGCGTTGGGATATTTGGCCAAGGTTCGAATGGCGCTGGCGGCGTATATAGTGGTTCAGGTGGAAACACTGCCGGTAAAGGTGGGTCTGGTGGCACTGCGGGTGGCGATGCGGGCCCCTCAACTGCTGGCCGTAGTGGCGGCAATTATGGTGGTGGCGGAGGCGGCGGAGGCCGTATATTCTTCGTATGCACTTGTTCGACATCCTACGGTGCCGGCGGTGCTGGCCAAAGTGGCGCAGTCCGCATTGTCTGGGCTGGCCCCCTACGCGGAACGCCATCATTCCCTTCAACTAATGTCGGAGCATAAAACATGGAACACACTGATCTAGAACTCTATATCCAAATCCGCGACGGGGAGCCGCATGAGCATCCCATCTTTGCGGATAACTTCAAGCTGGCCTTCCCAGATATTAACATCAATGAACTTCCGGCTGACCAATTTGCCAAGTTCATTCGCGTCGATGCCCCTGTGCCTGACACCTATGAGGTGTACGAAGGCGTCACATATCAGTGGGTGGATGGCATCGTGAAGGACGTACATTCGGTGCGCGCAATGACGGATGAAGAGCGCACGGCAAAAACGACCGAACTTACTGACGCAGCCAACCAAGCCAAGCTGGCCCGGATTGCAATTTGCGACGATATGATTGGCAAGGGTGAAGCTGTAGATCTTTGGCAGGCTGCTAAGGATGCGCATGAGGCGTGGGTACTGGAAAGTGTCGATCCAATCACACCTACATTTCCCCTCTTCCCTAAGCAGGGTTAAAGTGGCAATTAGATAACCGTTATATTATTATATAAGGATTAATTATGGCGCGTAAAAAGAAAGTGCCGGAGCCCGTAGTGGCTCCGCTTGATGAATTACATTATTTTGTAACCCCCATATACATTACCAAACAACCGCAGTTTCTTGAAACTGTAAAGGCAATTGCTGCCGACAGCATCAAACAGGTCCACGGCAAAGCCAAGCCTAATAAAATCCATCCCGTCCTTATGTCAGGCAACATGCTTGAGGATGAGCGGATCACGCCATTTGCAGAGTTTATCGGGCAGACGGCGTGGAATATCCTATCCAGCCAAGGATACGCGATGGATCAGTTCAGCACTGTTTTTACAGAACTGTGGTGCCAAGAGCATTACCAGACATCATCAATGGACTATCACGCGCATCCGGGCGGTAGCTTCCTTGTTGGCTTCTATTTCCTTGACACGCCGGAAGGATGCCCACCCGCTGTCATCCACGACCCTCGTCCGGGGCGTGTTATGCTCGACCTGCCGCAAGCAGACGTAAACCAACTGTCGCTGGCCAGCACTATGGTCAATTTCACCCCAGAGCCGGGTATGATGATGTTTGCACCGGCATGGTTGGCGCACAGCTTTGGTCGCAACCAGTCCAACCTCCCCTTCCGCTTTGTTCACTTCAACCTCACCGTGCAGCCAAATGTGCCAGTTGCTTGCCCAATGCCAGAAGCGGAGATCATTTGATGAATAGCAAGCCACATCGCAATAACTGCGACTTCCAATTAAAGCATTTCATGGCGGGAAGCTGCCACACAGCAGACGGCGCTTGGGCGCTGTTGCATGACCAGAAGATCGACATTGGCGTCAAGATTGAGCATTCAAAGGCGCAGGCCCTACGCCGTCAGGCCAAAGTTCTCGCGGCAGAGGCCGTGCTGGTAGATGAATCGTCAACAGCGATTGATCGGCTCAAGGCAGAGGCCGACCTGCTGGAGTGCAACTCCGTCAATGAAGGCTGGGCACTTAACCACCAAGCTGCGCTGAATGAATATGATTACATCTGCAAGCTGATGGATGAACTGGAGCCAAACCGTAAATACCGTGACCTGCCGTTCTTGGAGGCCAATGAAGCCATGCAGCGCGAAGAGTGGCTTGGCGAACTAAAGACGCGGGCTGAGAACTTCCTGCTCACCGCTGGCACAATCCCGCACGACCACCTCAACACAATGCGCTGCCACCCAGACTTTGAGAGCCATATTGTGCCGCATCTGGAGGCCATCACCATGAAGATTGTCAACAGCCAAGGGGATCGTTCCAAGGTGCTGACCAATATGAAGCCACTATTCCTAGAGGATAAGTCGTGAGCGAATTCCACATCCGCTACAACCAGACGCGGGGTAAGCCGGGGCGCGGCACAGTCGATCACGTCTGGCGCGTGTTTGAAGACGGCAAAGAGTATTTGACGAAGAACGTCGAGATTAACGTGCCCTGCAAAGGGGAAAAAACTGGTGGGGATTGGAGCATGGTCTGTAAGGGCACTCTGCACTTGGATCGAGAGACATCTACTGCTATAATAAACCCGTAAGGAACCGCACATGAGCAACCGTTGGCCCGGTGGATTGATCCGTCAAACACCCGTAATCCCTAATGGCCCCGGCCAGAATAAGGCGGCTTCCGGGGTGTGGTCGCTGGCTGACGCTTCCTACTGGACCAAGCAGGGTCTGTGGCCGACTGCTGGGGTTATTGCAGACGGGACGTTTGCTATTTTTGCGTTAGGAAGCACGAGCGCTGGCCGGTCAGCAACTCGCGAAAAATACACCTACTCAGGAGGTGTAAACAGCGTAGGAGGTTCTGCAACCGTAACCTCTTGTAGCGGTTCTGCTGCCGGAACTTGTACGACAGGGATTTTTGCTTTAGGCAATACCTCTGGCGGTATAGCAACAACCCGCAATAAATACACCTACTCAACCTGCGCTGTTGGTGCAGCAACCGCCGCGAGTGCGGCGTCGTACCAAGGTTCTGCGGTTGGCAATAGCACCGTAGGTATTTTCTCGTTGGGGCTTAACAGCGCCAGTAGTCGAACTGCTACTAGGGATAAATACACTTATTCTGGCGACACTGTAGGCGCAGCCACTGCGGCTACTATAGCGTCTTACGCGCAATCAGCAGCAGGTAATAGTACTGTTGGCATAATTGCTATTGGCGATGCGTCCACTGGAAATTCCGTACTTCGGAATAAATATACATATTCGGGTGATACGGTGACTGCTGGCGGCGTAGCTACTTCGGCAAGCTACGGTGGTTCAGCCGCTGGTACCGCAACTGTTGGAATATTTGCGTTAAGTCTTGCAAGTGGTACTCCAGTGAGTACCCGCAATAAATACACATACTCAGGCGATGTTGTCAGCGCGGGTGGGGCGGCAACCCAAAGTTCTTCTTACGGGTCTGCGGCTGGCAATAGCGTAGTTGGTATTTTTGCGCTGGGCTATAATTCAGGGTTTGGCCAATTAGCAACTCGTAATACATATACCTATGCGGGGTGTGTTGTAACTGGTGCCACTGCCGCTACGGTGACGAACGTCCAAGGTTCCGCTGCATCTAACGGCGTAACAGGCATTAACACCTAAAACCCAGTGATCGAAGAACTTATCAGCCGCCCTTAACAAGGTAATTATTATTTTATAGGCTACATATACAATGAAAATATGCGTTTATGCCATTTCCAAAAATGAGGAAATGTTTGTCAAGCGGTTTTGCGATTCAGCTAAGGATGCGGATCTAATCCTGATCGCGGACACTGGATCGACAGACAATACCGTTAAGCTTGCTAAGAAGCATGGCGCAAAGGTGCCACCCATCTGCATTACGCCTTGGCGCTTTGACGATGCGCGCAACGCGGCCTTGGCCCTGATCCCAAAAGACATTGACGTTTGCGTCAGCCTTGATCTGGACGAAGAACTTCAGCCCGGTTGGCGTGAGGAAATTGAGCGCGTGTGGGAGGAAGGCACCACCCGCCTGCGCTATAAATTTGACTGGGGCGCTGGCATTGCGTTCTTTTACGAAAAGATCCACGCACGTCATGGCTACCGCTGGATCCACCCATGCCATGAATACCCAGTGCCATATTTGATTGATGAGAAATACGCCCAGACCGATATGCTGCTGGTGATCCATAAGCCAGACAACACCAAGAGCCGTGGCCAGTATCTGCCGCTGCTAGAGATGTCGGTAAAAGAAGACCCGCACGATCCGCGCAACGCATTTTATTATGCCCGCGAACTGTCGTTCCATGAGCATTGGCAAAAGTCCATTGATGAATGCAATCGGTATCTGGCGCTGCCCGGTGCCAACTGGGCGAATGAACGCTGCTATGCTTACAGGGTAATGGCGCGCTGCTATTCAGAACTGGGCGACTGGGATAATGCCATGAAGTCTGCGCGCATGGGTATGGTGGAAGCGCCAAACACCCGTGAGCCTTGGGTCGAGATTGCTAAGCTGGCTTATGAAAGGCACATGTGGGCCGAATGCTATGGCGCTGCACTGTCTGCGCTGGCCATTAAGGATCGCGAACTGGTCTACACGGTCGATCCTGAGGTGTGGGGCTCAAAGCCGCATGACTATGCCAGCATTGCAGCTTGGAACCTTGGTATGAAAGAGGTTGCCATTGAGCAGTGCGAACTGGCCTTACAGTATGACCCAGATGAGGCGAGATTGCTTGAAAACCTAAGGCTTATGACCGAAAAGATTGATTGATTATCAGCACTAGAACATTGTCTTAATATTTGGTAGAACGCAGCGAACACTTTTATTGCAGCGGGACGCCATGCCAGCAACACCTCAGACAACACCACTTACCTATAATGGCTATGTGACGCAGGTCGCCACCATGGCCGTTGTCAATGTGCAGACCACCTCTGGTGTTGTCGAAGGGGTAGATGCGGCATTCAACGCCCTTATCCCCCAGATGCTCAATTATGCAGAATTGAGGATCCAGCGCGATCTGGACCTGCTTCCTTCACAAACATCGCGCCCGTACACCATGACCATTGGCAGCAACCAATTGCAGCTTGGCGCATATGATTTTGTTACTATCCAAACAATTACCCTGACCGTTTCTAACGAAACATACACGTTGCTCCCGGCGACAAAAGAATATTTGCAAAATGTATATGGCTCTGCTGCCACTGCAAACAGGGCGCGACCAAAGCTTTTTGCCATGTATGGCGGTGACCTTTCTACTGGCGGAGAGACTTACAACAATATCCTTGTCGGTCCTTATCCTGATGCCGCATATAGCGTCGATGTGATCGGTACAGTGCGCCTGCCGACGCTGTACGAAAACGCGACAACGCCTTTGGCTGCTACCGGCACAACCTTTATCAGCACTTATTTCCCAGATCTGCTGATCCAAGCATCGCTGATTTACATATCCCAGTTCCAGCGCAACTTTGGAGCAGCGTCTAACGACCCATCCATGGGGCCGACATATGAATTGCAGTATCAGAACCTGCTGAAGGGCGCTGCTGTCGAAGAGGGGCGCAAAAAGTTTAGCGCATCCGCTTGGTCATCCATGCAGCCTCCCGTAGCAGCCACTCCAACAAGGTAGCGCTTCATGCCTCACGCCAGTTTGAAGCTACGCCCCGGCGTCGATCAGAATGAAACGCCAGCCCTGAATGAGGCTGGTATTTCAGTTAGTGAACTTGTTCGCTTTATTCCAGATCAGCAGCAGGGTGCTTTGGTTCAAAAGCTTGGCGGGTGGACCAAGTATTTTCCTAACACCACGCCAGCTATTACCCGCGCCTTGTGGGCTTGGCAGGACACACTGGCGACTAAGCACCTTGCTTATGGCACAGAAGAGATTGGCGTTACAGGATCTGCGCAGCTTGGCGTCATTACAGATGGCGCTCTTAGTGACATAACGCCGCGCCAAACCTCAACTAACGTCGCGGCAGCAGCATCAGCCACAAGCGGAAGCAGCTTTGTCATTATTACGGATGCCACCGTACCCGGCATAACCCAGTTCAACTCAGTCTATATTGCAACGCAAATATCAGTTGGCGGCGTTGTCCTTTTTGGGTTGTATCAATGCGACCCTGATGGGTATCTTGGCGGTACAACTTATTCTGTTCAATCCATAGACAGCCTTGGATCGCCTCTTCCCGCCACTTCGACATCAACGACCACAACGCTGCCGCTCTTCTCTGTTGTATCAGGCAGTTCATCTGTCACTGTCACGCTGGCTAATCACGGCTATTCGGTAGGGGGCACATTCCCTGTCCTTATGTCCACGACGGTTGGTGGCACAACATTCTACGGCGACTTTACTGTTGAAACCGTCACCAGCAGCAGCCAGTTTACAATCAACGCCCTGACGCTTCCGACATCAACCACAACCGGCTATTTAAATGGGAACCAAGCCCACTTTGTTTATAGCTTTGGTGTTGGGGCCATTTCGTCAGGCACTGGGTATGGTGTCGGAACATATGGTGGCGGCGGGTACGGTACAGGAACCGCAGTCGCCCCCAGCAGTGGAACCGCAATTAATGCAAACGATTGGACGCTAGATAACTGGGGAGAAATCCTTCTTGCCTGCCCCAATTACCCGGAATCTCCGCCATTCCAAGCTATTTACGAATGGGACCCAACAGACTCCAGCCCCAGTGCAACCGTAATCCCGCAGGCACCGCCCGTAAATAGCGGGTTCTTCGTGGCTATGCCTCAGCGCCAGATCATTGCTTACGGCTCGACTTTTACCGGCATCCAAGACCCATTGCTTGTCCGGTGGTGCGATGTCAGCAATTACTCAGACTGGATTGGCACGGTCATCAATCAGGCTGGTTCCTATCGTATTCCTAAGGGTTCTAGGATTGTTGGGGCAATTCAGGCTGCTCAGCAGGCGTTTCTATGGACTGACATTGGCGTATGGTCGATGCAGTATATCGGTCAGCCGTATGTCTATTCTTTCAACGAAGTCGGCTCCGGCTGTGGCCTGATCGCCAAAAAGGCCGCTGCATCTATCAATGGGTCCGTTTACTGGATGGGACCATCGCAGTTCTTTTCAATGACCGACCAAGGTGTGCAGCCTGTTTCATGCCCAATTTGGGATGTTATCTTCCAAGATCTGGACCAAGAAAATCTGGATAAGATCCGCGTTGCGGTAAATTCGCGCTTTGGTGAAATTACTTGGTACTATCCGACCATGAGCAACGGCGGCGAGGTCAACGCATACGCCAAGTATAACGTGTTCTTAAAGGTTTGGGATTTTGGTACGCTTGGTAGATCGGCTTGGGTCGATCAGTCGGTCCTTGGCCCTCCTATTGGTGCAGATCCAAGCAGCCGGTACATTTATCAGCATGAGACATCTGAAAATGCTGACGGCCAACCTATGCTTTCCAGCTTTCAAACGGGCTATTTTGCTATGCAGGAAGCGGACGTAAAAGCCTTTGT
>Ga0209769_1000227_pt1 | contig 22757 bp, 20 predicted proteins | sample LauGreSuBDMM15DN_2_FD_187569 | JGI IMG/M metagenome (GOLD analysis project Ga0209769, IMG submission 187569) | Freshwater lake microbial communities from Lake Michigan, USA - Su13.BD.MM15.DN (SPAdes) (version 3) | ecosystem: Environmental > Aquatic > Freshwater > Lake | place: Lake Michigan, USA...
CTCATGAGTGTGATTTACGCCTGAGAATTCTCGCAGAATCTGCGATAGTAGGACAAATGAGCACAGTTGCATCGCTGGTGGTTGGGCGAGATGGGTCTACATCAAAAGATAAGAGCTCTAACGGAGTCTCCTCAGATGCAGATCGCAAAGCCTTTCTTGCACGTCGTCGCAAAGTTGATTGCATTTTAATTGGCGGCAACACTGCTCGCCGTGAACCCTATAAACAAAGCCCGGTTCCTTTAGTAATCGTTTCACGATCAACTATTAATCCAGTTGTAGGAAATGATTTATCACATCTGTGGAATATGCCTGCAGCAGAGGCGTTAGCAAAGGCTAAATCACGATTTGGGGAAAGAGTTCTCGTTGAAGCAGGAACATCAATTATCTTTGAACTCATTGATCAAGGTTTAATAGATAAGCTAGAACTTAGTGTTACACCCGTGATCGGTGGAGACGACCCCATTGATTGGCAAGGGCTGCTCAACAGATTTGCCCACCATACTCACACTCATGTTGATGGAACTGATTTCTACGTTGCCCATAACTAGAAGGCAGAAATAAGGGCAACACCTGCAACTGCTAAAGCAATCCCTACGTACTGCACTTTTTGTAAACGCTCATGCAAGAATTTAAACGCCATGAGCGCAGTTGCAATAGGAAAGAGTGAACCTAAGACCATTGCAATTGAAACTAAGCCCTTGGTGCACGCCACTCCCAGCAAGACGTTAGCTAAGAAATCAGCGACTCCAATAAAAATCAGTGACGGATATTCCTTTTTGGAAAAACCGCCCATGGTATGAAATTTGAGTGCTAGAGCAACAGTGACAAAGAAGGTGGCCCCGCGCATTGAAACCATGGTCATAAGCGCACTTGATTGCGAACCAATCGATATTAATGTTAATGCTATTCCAAAACCAATCGCTGCACCTAATGCAAGAAGCAAAGGTTTAACCGGAAGGCCTTGTGAAAGCTCTGGCCCACTGGCACAAAAAACTCCCACTAGCGCTAGGACAACTCCAATGGAAACAATTGTTGAGAGCTTGTCGCCATTTACCAAGGCATATGTCAGCGGAACAACTGCGCCCATGGAACTAATGGGTGAGACAACACCCATGCGTCCAGTTGATAATCCTGCATAAAGACAGAACAAACCGAAGTAACCAGACAAACCTGCAAAAATTCCAGGGATTAAATATCCTTCAGATCCCAGTGCCTGTGCATCCCCAGCTCCAGAAACAAGCATCAAAAAAATTCCGAAAATTAAACCGAGAACTTGTGAGAAACCAAGCACAGCCAACGGTGCATGCTTTTTACTCAGACGCCCGCCTTCAAAATCTGAAGTTCCCCATAAAATGCTTGAGAGAATTGCAAGGAGTGAGGCCATATGCGCAAGGATACCGCCCCGCCTCCCATGAAAAGGAGTTCTCACTGTTTATTCTTAATCAGTGGATGCCAACGGATTTGAAGAATTAGTCAACTCCTTACGTGCTTTTACGCCACGTGCTGAAATCGTTTTAGAAGAGGTTCCAGCCCCACAGAAATTAGCAACATATGCCTTCGCCTTCTCTGCCGATGTGAGTAATGGATTACTAGGCGATGATGAAGATGAGATAGCTTCTGGCCGCTTTGTCTTATTGCACGAACCCGGCGGACAAGACACATGGGAAGGTGAATTTCGCTGCGTTACTTTCGTTCGCGCAGATGTGGATCCTGTCATGCAACAAGATCCTCTTCTGCCAGAAGTTGGCTGGAGTTGGTTCCTTGAAGCCCTCGAACGTGAAGAGTGCGCCCTTGCCGCGCCCAGCGGAACTGTTACCCGAGTGTCCAGTGCATCTTTCGGAAAACTCTCCCCTCGAAATGATGAATCAGAGATTGAAATCCGCGCATCATGGACACCAGCAATTACAGATTCCATTGAAATAATAAAACACATCGCCGGATGGTGTCGCTTGATTACTGATGTGGCCGGGCTTGAACCAATTCCTGATGGCGTCTCAACTATTTCATCTGCCAGACATCGTTAAGCGCTCTTATGTCTGAAGAGATAACTGCAATACCTCTACTGACCCCCATCGGTGGCACGCCTGCTGTAATCGATAGTGAAGCGGCATTTCAAATCGCATTGGCGCAGCTCACTAAGGGTTCTGGTCCTTTTGCTATTGATGCCGAACGAGCTTCAGGTTTTCGATACAGCGCACGCGCATACTTAATTCAAATTAAACGCACTAATGGTGGACTACACCTTATTGATCCCATCGCCTTTGGGCCGGGCCATCCACTGATGCTAGAACTTAACGAGTTACTAAATACCGATGAAGTTATCTTGCATGCTAGCACCCAGGATTTGCCCTGCCTTCGCGAGTTAGGAATCAACCCGCAGCGCCTATTTGATACTGAGTTAGGGGGGCGTATTGCAGGCTTGGCCCGCGTTGGGCTCGGTCCACTTTTAGAATCTCTGATGGGTGTTTCACTTGCTAAGGAACACAGTGCCGCAGACTGGTCTGTGCGCCCATTGCCCCAAGAGTGGCTGACCTATGCCGCTCTGGATGTTGAACTCCTTGTGGAGCTGCGCGATAAAGTTGGCGCTCTTTTAGTTGATGCTAAAAAAGATTCCTGGGCCCAGGAAGAGTTTGCTTCAATTCTCTTGGCCCCTCCTCCACCACCTCGAGTAGACCCTTGGCGCAGAACATCTGGGATGCACAAAATTAAGCGACGAGATCAATTAGCAATTATTCGCGAACTCTGGGTTACTCGCGATGAGATTGCAAAGTCGCAAGATATTGCAGGAGGCAAACTACTCAACGACTCAGCAATAGTTGAGATTGCACTTAATCCTGTTGCAACCAAAAAAGAGTTTGAAAAGGTCTTGCGCCCACTGGGACTTCGAGCACGTTGGTTAGAAAATCTACAGGCCTGGCTAGATGCCGTGGCACGCGCAGTTGCACTAGAAGAATCAGAGTGGCCAGCACTTCGCACTAACGCCGACACATTGCCGCCCATTAAGTTGTGGCGAGATAAGTTTCCTGAAAAATACGCACCACTTTCACATGCCCGTGCGCGCATAGAGATCATTGCCCAAGAAAATAACATTCCGATTGAAAATCTCATTACCCCTGAAATTGTTCGCCGCATATGTTGGGCTCCTCCAGCCTCTTCCACTTCTCAAGCATCCCCGCAGATCGTTCGGGATCATTTGCTCTTACTTGGAGCCAGAAACTGGCAGGTGGATCTGGTGGCAGAGGCAGTTACGGCCTCCCTACTGGAGAAAGAGGCTGTTCCCACGCCTGAACCTGTGCCGGAAACCACACCTGAGGAAGGTTGAATTACGCAACATAAGAGTTGCGTAAATACCCTCGACCCTCTAGATTTTCCTCCATGTTGAGTACTTTTATCATCGCCTTGCGCGAGGGCCTGGAAGCCTCCCTGATTGTCGGAATTCTGGTCGCCTATATTCTCAAAAGCGATCGCAGGCACTTACTCCTTCCATTGTGGAGCGGTGTTGGCGCTGCTGTGGTGGGAAGTATCGGACTTGGCTTCATTCTCTCTAGAACTTCTGAGGAGCTCACTGAGCGCGCTGAAGAGATCTTTGTCGGAACAACGTCCTTTCTAGCTGTGGCACTTGTTACCTGGATGGTTTTTTGGATGAAGCGAACTGCCCGTACTTTGAAGGCAGATCTTCATGGAAAAGTTGATACAGCTTTGCGCACAGGGCCACTAGCCCTTGCTGGAGCAGCGTTTTTCGCTGTGATTCGCGAAGGTTTAGAAACCGCGCTCTTTGTTTATTCAAACTTTAATACAGTTGCAAATACAGGTAGCTCTGCATTGGGATTAATTCTTGGCTTTGCAGTTGCAATTTCTCTTGGCTATTTAATTTTCAAATCTGCCATCAGACTCGACTTGGGCAAGTTCTTCCGTTTCACTGGAGTTGCTCTAGTAGTTGTTGCAGCGGGAGTTCTCTCATATGGAGTCCATGAATTCCAAGAGCTGGGTTGGCTTCCTGGTGGAGAGTCATATGCCTGGGATGTTTCAAGCCTTATTCCTAAGGACTCATTGCTTGGAGCAACACTGGGTGGCCTTGTGGGCTTTGATAGCTCGACTTCATGGCTACAACTGGGCATCTGGGCGATCTACCTCACCACTGTCCTTAGCGCCTATCTTTCAAAGCCTCGCACACCTGCGCTAACACCAGCCTAAGCGGCTGTTACAAATCCTTACTGGCGGGTAACATAACCGCTATATCCACCCCTAGTAAAGGATCACCATGTCTCGCACAGTTGTCTTAGTTGATGCCGTTCGCACTCCCTTTGGAAAAGCGGGAGGGATGTATGCCGGTACACGTGCTGATGATTTGATGGTGCGCGCAATTCGCGGGCTCTTAGATAGAAATCCAAAAGTTGAACATAGTGCAATCGATGATGTTGCTATCGCTGCTGCAACACAAACAGGTGATCAGGGAATGAACATTGGTCGCAGTGCCACACTTCTAGCAGGCCTACCAAATACCGTGCCGGGCTATTCAATTGATCGCTGGTGCGCCGGTGCACTTACTGCCGTAACAACGATTGCAGGAGCAATAGCTTTTGGTTCAAACGATATTGCAATAGCAGGTGGCGTTGAACATATGGGAAATCATCCAATGGGTGAACTCATGGATCCTAACCCTCGCTATTTAGCTGAAAAGATTGTGGAGCAAGATGCACTTGCAATGGGTTCCACAGCCGAGCGACTTCATGATCGTTTCCCAACAATAACCAAAGAGCGTGCAGATAAATATGCACTTAACTCACAAATCAAAACTACTAAGGCATATGAAGCTGGATTAATTCAGCGAGATCTTATTCCGATGGCTGCGCGTAACGCCGAACTGGGATGGACAATTGCAACAGTTGATGAGGCACCTCGTCCAACCACAACCATGGATGGTCTAGCTGGATTAAAAACTCCCTTTCGTCCAGCAGGTCGAGTGACCGCAGGAAATTCATCTGGCCTTAACGATGGTGCAACTGCAGCCCTTCTTGCTAGTGAAGACAAAGCAAAAGAACTTGGGTTAGGAATCAAAGCCCGATTAGTTACTTATGCATTTGCAGGTGTGGAACCTGAAGTTATGGGCTTTGGGCCAGTTCCTTCAACAATTAAAGCGCTCAAGCAGGCAGGACTTGGCATTGAAGATATTGGGCTCTTTGAAATCAATGAGGCTTTTGCGGTGCAGGTATTAGCTTTTCTTGAACACTTTGGAATTGCAGATGATGATGCACGTGTTAATCCATTTGGCGGAGCAATTGCAGTGGGACATCCACTAGCTTCATCAGGTGTCCGCCTCATTCTCAACTTGGCACGATCTTTCGAAGATCATCCTGAGGTGCGCTATGGCTTAACAACTATGTGCATCGGTCTTGGCATGGGCGGATCAGTTATTTGGGAAAACCCACACTTTAACGGTCAGGTGAAATAAGTGAGCGTAGATATCAAACTTCCAGATGGTGCACCTGAAGAAGTTGTCACACAAGCCCTCGTCAGAGAAGTTAATTTAAGCGCTTTTGGCGCTAAAGGTGTCTTGGCACTTATCACTTTGGATAACGCCCTTGATCACAATCGCCCTAATACTTTTGGGCCACAGTCACTGCTTGCACTTGATGCGGCAATAACTGCAGCTATTGCTAGTAAGCCAGCGGCAATTGCAATAACAGGAAAGCCATTCATCTTTGCAGCAGGTGCAGATCTATCTGCCCTTTCCTTTATTACCAATCGTGAGCAATCACTTGGCATAGGAAAATTGGGCCATGATGTTTTTCGCCGTTTAGGTGAATCAAGCATTCCAACTTTTGCTTTCATCAATGGTCTAGCACTCGGCGGCGGCCTTGAAGTTGGTTTGCACTGCCACTACCGCACACTTGCCTCCACAGCCTTTACCGGACTCCCAGAAGTATTTCTTGGATTAGTTCCAGGTTGGGGCGGTGCAACTATTTTGCCTAAGCTCATTGGCCCAGAGCGCGCCGTGCAAGTGATTATGTTGAATGCACTTAATAACAACACCATGATGAAAGCCAAAGATGCTCTCAAGCTCGGTGTGGTGGATGCGGTGTATGAGCCCTCTGATTTCTTAGAACGCTCAATTGCATTTGCAGCTAGCGTTCTCAATGGCGCAACTAAAATTGAGCGCAAGGACTACAGCCAAGATCCTGCATGGGAAAGCGCTCTTGCAACTGGCAAGGCCGCAGCTCTAAAGAAATATGGCGGCGCTGAAATAGCGTCACCTATGAAAGCACTTGAACTTATAAGTGCAGCTAAGAGCAACACTTTAGGTGAGGGCTTTGATGCTGAAGATCTAGCGTTGGCAGATTTAACTATGAGTGATCCCCTTCGTGCATCCCTCTACGCATTTAACGTTATTCAAAAAAAGCGCAAAAAAGTAGAAGGTGCCCCTAAGCCAGCTCTGGCTCGCAAGGTGGGCAAAGTAGGTGTTGTTGGCGCCGGACTTATGGCATCACAGTTAGCACTTCTGCTTCTTCGTAATCTCAAATGCCCAATCGTTATGACAGATATCGATCAAGAGCGTGCTGATAAGGGTGTTGCTTGGGTTAAGAATGAATTAGCAAAGTTAGTTGAGAAGAAGCGTATGAGCCCAGAATCTGCAGCTCGCTTAGCTCTACTGATTTCAGGATCATCGGACCAAAATACTTTTGCTGGATGTGATTTCATCATTGAAGCGATTTTTGAGGAGTTATCACTCAAGCAAGAGCTCTTTAAGAAATTGGAGACAATCGTTTCACCAGAGTGTGTACTAGCCACAAATACTTCATCTCTATCAGTTGAACGCATGAGTGAGGGACTTAAAAATCCAGAGCGAGTCGTCGGTTTCCACTTCTTTAATCCTGTTGCAATCATGCCGCTATTAGAGGTGGCACGAACAAGTAAGACTGATGATGCAACGACTGCAACAGCAATCTCCGTGGGTAAGGAACTCAAGAAGACCATGATCATCTGTAAAGATGCACCTGGCTTTGTTGTTAACCGCTTGCTCACTCGCTTCATGGGAGAAATCACCGATGCCGTTGATGAGGGAACTTCACCAGAGGTTGCCGATAATGCAATGCGGGCAATTGGTTTCCCAATGTCACCGTTCCAACTTCTCGATCTAGTTGGTCCTGGAGTGGCCCTACACGTGTCAGAGACTTTGCATGCAAATCTCGGTGATCGCTACCGTATTTCACCAACTATGGCAGCAATGGTTAAACAAGGTGTTCGAAACTTCTATGTTAAAAATGAAGATGGAAGTTTTGGCGCAAACCCTGCAGCTCTGGCACTCATTCACAAAGGTGATTCACCTTCAACTGCCGAGCAAGTTCGAAGCCGCGCTCTAACAGCGTTGGCAGTTGAGGCCCGAATGATGCTCGATGAAGGTGTTGTGTCTACTCCGGCCGAAATCGATCTCTGCATGTTGATGGGCGCAGGATGGCCAATGCACTTGGGTGGAATCTTGCCTTACTTAGACCGAGAAGGAATTAGCGAGGCTGCTTGCGGTCAGCGTTTTCATCCGAAGGCAGTTGCATCTCTTCCTTAAGAACGCTGCTCCATTCAACAACACTGCGTGCAATGCTTTGTGCTGTAATTCCAATATCGCTCAAAATTTGGCCACGCTTTGAGTGTTCAATAAACTCAAGTGGAACACCTATGGAATGAAGTGGAATGAGAACTCCTGCATCTCTAAACATTTCAGAGATAGAACTTCCAATTCCAGCGTGTCTAATTCCATCTTCTAGAACTACAACACTCTTATAGCGCTCTGCCATACGCACCAATGACTCTGGCAATGGCTTCACCCAGCGTGGATCAATGACTGTGACACCAACGCCTTCGCGATAAGCAGAAGATGCTGCTTCCACTGCAATTGCAGCCATTGCTCCAACGCTAATCATCAAAACATCGGCGCTTTCACCGCGATAGAGAACATCTATGCCATCACGGCGCTCAAATGCAGGAATATCTTCTTGGACTGTTCCCTTTGGGAAGCGGACCATAGATGGCGCATCGCTAATTTCAACGGCTTCGCGCAATAGTTCCTTAAGACGTGCACCATCTCTTGGAGCTGCAACATGCATTGTTGGAACAATTCCAGTTAACGCCAAGTCCCAAATACCGTGGTGAGATGGTCCATCATCACCAGTTACACCCGAGCGATCTAAAACAAAAGTAACCCCTGCCTTATGCAGAGCAACATCTAAGAGCATCTGATCGAAGGCGCGATTAAGGAAAGTTGAATACACCGCAACAACCGGATGTAGTCCAGTGAAAGCTAAACCTGCCGCACTCGTTACCGCATGTTGTTCAGCAATGCCCACATCAATGGTGCGCTCAGGGTATGCAGCCTGGAATTGATCAAGGCCAGTTGGCCCAAGCATTGCAGCAGTTATTGCCACTATGTCTTCACGTGTCTTGCCAATTTCAACTAACTCTTGAGCAAATACCTTTGTCCAGGAAGTTCCACTCTTTGCTAGGGGCTCCCCCGATTCAGGATCAATGACGCCGACTGCATGGAACTTTTCAGCTTCATCTGCAACAGCTGGCTTATGACCCTTACCTTTTTCAGTAATGGCATGAACCAGAATTGGCGCGCCATACTCTTTTGCTTGTCGCAAAGCTCGCTCCATTGCAGCAATATCATGACCATCGATTGGGCCTAGATACTTAAGTCCCAAATCTTCAAACATGCCTTGCGGTGCAACAATGTCCTTAATTCCCTTTTTCATTCCGTGCAACGTCTCATAGATCGGCATTCCAACAACCGGAGTCTTATGCAGAACCTCTTTACCCCAATCAAGGAACTTCTCATATCCACTTGTGACACGCAGAGTCGAAAGATAGGTAGCCACACCACCAATGGTCGGCGAATAAGAACGCTCGTTATCATTAATGACAATAACTAGATTTCTCTTTTGCTCAGGCGCAATATTATTTAATGCCTCCCACGACATACCGCCTGTCAGGGCGCCATCTCCAACTACAACAACCACATGGCGATCATTGGCACCTTGCAGTGAGAATCCTCTGGAAATTCCATCGCCCCATGAAAGTGCAGTTGAGGCATGTGAATTTTCAATGACATCATGTTCGCTTTCTCTGCGATTGGGATATCCAGATATTCCACCTCTCTGGCGCAAAGTATCAAAAGCGCCACCACGACCAGTTAACATCTTGTGAACATAGGATTGATGGCCTGTGTCAAAAACAATGACATCTTTAGGTGATTCAAAAGCTCTGTGAATTGCAATTGTTAGTTCAACAACACCCAAGTTTGGACCTAAGTGGCCACCAGTCTTTGAGACTTTCTCAATGAGAAGCGCACGAATCTCTGCACTGAGCTCAATGAGATTCTCGTGAGAGAGTGCAGCCAAATCGGCTGGGGAGTTAATCTTGCTCAACATGGGGTGAAGTTTAGATGCTTATGCGTTCAAGAGCGAGCGGAGAACGTATTGCATGATTCCACCGTGGCGGTAGTAATCGGCTTCTCCCGGAGTATCTATGCGCACGGTGGCAACAAAGCTCTTACCCCCAGCAGTGACTGTGAGCTCTTTAGGAACTCCGCCAGTGTTGAGTGCTGTAATCCCGATAATTGAAAATACTTCTTCGCCGGTGAGGCCAAGAGACTGAGCGCTTTCACCGTTTTTAAATTGAAGAGGTAGCACACCCATTCCAATCAAGTTGGAGCGGTGAATGCGCTCAAAACTTTCAGCAATTACTGCGCGCACACCGAGCAATGCAGTGCCCTTTGCAGCCCAGTCACGTGATGAACCTGAGCCATACTCTTTGCCTGCCAGAATCACCAATGGTGTTCCTGCGCTTTGATAAGCAACTGATGCTTCATAAATGGTTGATTGAGAGCCATCGGTTGCAAAGTTTCGAGTAAATCCGCCCTCAACACCATCGAGCAACAAATTCTTCAAGCGAATGTTGGCAAATGTTCCACGTATCATCACTTCGTGATTTCCACGGCGAGAGCCATAGCTATTAAAATCTTTGCGATCAATTCCATGCTCTGCCAAGTACTTACCTGCAGGTGAATCTGCCTTGATATTTCCCGCAGGTGAGATGTGGTCAGTAGTTACTGAATCACCAAGCACAGCTAGAACTCGAGCACCAGAGATATCTACTACTGGAGTTGGCGTTTTAGGCATTCCATCAAAGTAGGGAGGTTTTCTCACATAGGTTGACTTAGCATCCCATTCAAAAACCTTTCCTACTGGAGTCGCCAGTGACTTCCAGCGATGATCTCCATCAAAGACCGAGGCATAATCCTTTGTGAACATGGCTGATGAAATTGAAGAGTCAATGACTGATTGAATTTCAGCAGGTGTTGGCCAAATATCAGCCAAGAAAACATCTTTGCCGCTTTGATCTTTTCCAAGGGAATCTTTTTCAAAGTCATGATCCATAGTTCCCGCAATGGCATAAGCAACAACTAGTGGAGGTGAGGCTAAGTAGTTCATCTTCACATCAGGACTAATTCGGCCCTCAAAATTTCGGTTACCTGAAAGGACCGCTGTCACAGCCAAATCTGAATCATTGACAGCTTTGCTAATTTCAATGGGAAGTGGGCCAGAGTTACCAATACAAGTGACACACCCATAACCAACTAAGTGGAAGCCCAATGCCTGCATATATTGCGTTAGATCAGCTCGGTCATAGTAATCAGTAACTACTTTGGAGCCTGGGGCAAGGGTTGTCTTCACCCAAGGCTTTGATTTCAATCCTTTTTCAACTGCCTTCTTAGCTAGAAGAGCCGCGCCAATCATGACTGAAGGATTTGAAGTGTTTGTGCAGGAAGTAATTGATGCAATAACCACATCACCGTTCTTAACACGAGTAGAACCCGCTTTTACTTCTTCTCTAGATGTCTTATCGGTGAAGTAAGTTGGCAAGATTTTTTCAAAAGCTAGCTTTGAATCACTTAATGAAATGCGATCTTGCGGACGCTTAGGACCAGCAATAGATGGCACAACAGTTGAAAGATCTAGTGCAACGTGCTCAGAAAAACGTGGCTCTACAGAGGGGTCATGCCACAACCCTTGCTTCTTTGCATACTGTTCTACCAATGCAACTTGGTCATCACTTCGACCTGTTAGACGCAAGTAACGCAATGCCTCTTCATCGATTGGGAAAATTGCACACGTTGAACCATATTCAGGGCTCATGTTTCCAATTGTTGTGCGATTAGCCATTGGAACAGAGACGACACCCGGACCGTAAAACTCAACGAACTTTCCAACCACGCCGTGCTTTCGCAAAATTTCAGTGATGGTCAGCGCCATATCTGTTGCAGTAGTTCCAAGAGGTAGCTGACCCGTTAACTTAAATCCAACAACGCGAGGAATGAGCATTGAAACCGGCTGACCAAGAAGCGCCGCTTCTGCCTCAATTCCGCCAACGCCCCAACCGAGAACACCTAAACCATTGACCATCGTTGTGTGTGAGTCAGTGCCAACGACGGTGTCTGGATAGGCACGTAGTACTCCACCGACGGTTCGTGTCATAACCACACGGGCTAAATATTCAATATTTACCTGGTGAACAATTCCTGTTCCAGGTGGCACAACTTTGAACTCATCAAAGGCGGTTTGTCCCCATCGCAAGAAGCGGTAGCGCTCTTGATTGCGCTCATATTCAATATCAGTATTTTTCTCAAAAGAATCTTTCGTGCCAAAGACATCTGCAATAACTGAGTGATCAATTACCAGTTCAGCTGGGGCAAGGGGGTTCACTTTTGAAGGATCGCCACCAAGATCGACAATAGCCTCACGCATTGTTGCAAGATCGACAATGCAAGGAACTCCAGTGAAGTCCTGCATAACAACACGTGCAGGAGTAAATTGAATTTCAGTATCAGGCTCTGATGCCGGATTCCAATTAGCTAAGGCTTTAATGTGATCAGCCGTGATATTGGCACCATCTTCTGTGCGAAGCAGATTCTCTAAAAGGATCTTGAGAGAGAATGGAAGGCTAGAAGCACCTTCGATGGTGGAGATGTCAAAAATCTCGTAACTCTTGCCCGCAACTTCTAGGTTCTTCTTTGCGTTGAAAGAGTTCTTACTCATCTTCTCCCCTAATAAACCTTCACTTACTTGAGTATCAAGATACCTTAGCGGGCTCAAACAGTGCAACACATTCGATGTGATGTGTCATTGGAAAGAGATCAAAAGCCCGCAATTTCACGAGTGAATATCCTCGTTCTAAAAAGTAACCAGTATCACGCGCTAATGCCGCTGGATCACATGCCACATAGACAATTGTCCGAGGCTTAAGCCTAGAAATTTCGCTGACCACTATTTTTCCAGCACCATCTCTAGGTGGGTCCAGGACCACAACATCTGCAGAATTGATTCTGGGAAGGTGCGTAGCAACATCGCCAGTAATTACTTTTATATTTGAATTCTCAGCAAAATTTCGAGATGCGTCAGAAGTTGCACTTTTGCTGCCCTCAATCAACTCAATTCTTCCTTCAGGACCAACATCCTCGATTAGGGCTGCAGCAAAAAGCCCCACTCCACCGTAAAGATCCAAAATATGGTCAGCATTTTTCACGCAGGCAAATTCTTTCACGACTTCACTTAAAATATTAGGCGCGCTGACATGTCCTTGCCAAAAAGAATTATTGCTCACTTCTAATGTCTTCTCTAATACTTTTTCATGCAGAACCGCAGGACCTTCACTTAATCGTGACTTGGTTTCCCCGCGAGTTGGCATGAGGGAGATAGAGCGTTCGCCAGTATTTGATGCAGCAATTTCGACTCGCATATCCCCTTTCCATGTGCGAGTGCTTAATTCGCTAAAGCCAATCTCTTTTGTGGCGATTAAACAATTTTTCACAGGAATTACTGTGTGACTTCTAGAGCCGATGAAACCAAGGTGACCATTTCTATCGGTTGTGGAGTTAATTCGAGATCGCCAACCAAGCTCTGATCCGACGCTCTCAACTTCAACTGTGATATCCATCTTTGCAATACGGGCAAATTGTTCAGTTATAACATCGGCTTTTAAACTACGTTGGCGAGCGATACTCACATGCTGAAAGTCGCAACCTCCACACCCCTGCCGGTGAGAGTATTCACATGGTGCAACAACACGGTCTTTAGATGCTTCTATAACATCAATAACATCGGCTCGGTTAAAGGAGCTACCCACCGAAGTGATTTCAATTTGGCATTTTTCGCCAGGAATAGCATGGCGAACGAATATTACGCAGCCTTCGTGGCGGGCAATAAAATGACCTCCGTGGGCAACCTTCTCGATTGTTACCTCGATAACTTCGCCGACCACAAGGGTTCTTTTCATTGTTGGTGCCACGGAACTAACCTTATGGGTGTAAGTTAATACATATGCACGTAGTCATCATGGGATGCGGTCGAGTCGGCTCTTCACTGGCCACTGATCTTGAAGCCGCTGGACATACCGTTGCCGTTATTGACCAGGCACGTGAGGCTTTTCGCCGCTTAGGACCAAACTTTAAAGGTAAGACTGTGACTGGCGTTGGCTTTGACCGAGATGTATTGCGTGAAGCTGGAATTCAAGATGCCGATGCATTTGCCGCAGTGAGCAACGGTGATAACTCAAATATTTTAGCTGCACGCGTAGCCCGCGAAACATATGGCGTTCAAAACGTTGTAGCTCGTATTTATGATCCAGGCCGTGCTGAAATTTATCAGCGCTTAGGTATTCCAACCGTTGCAACAGTTCTTTGGGCAACTGATCAAATTCTGCGCAGATTACTTCCAGAAGGTTCACGTTCTGAATGGCGTGATGCCAGTGGAACTGTGCAACTCTGTGAAATGCATCCACACAGTGATTGGTATGGCCGCCAGATTCTGCTCATTGATGAGCTCACCCCTGCGCGCGTGGCATTTATTACACGCCTTGGTGTTGGCCTCATTCCAGATCAACACACGGTGTTGCAAGAAGGCGATCTCATCCATGTAATGGTGGACGATAAAGATATTGCCAAGGTTGAAATGATTCTTGCTAATTCACCAGATGGAGAGCGTCAATGAGAGTTGCAATCGCTGGTGCAGGAAATGTGGGTCGAGCCATCGCGCGCGAACTTCTAGATAACGGCCACCAAGTTTTACTCATTGATAAGGATCCAAAAGCGCTCAAACTTGAAAGTGTTCCAGATGCCGAATGGTTGATGGCTGATGCTTGTGAGATTACTTCTTTGGATGCCGCCCACCTCAATACCTGCCAAGTTCTAGTAGCAGCTACTGGTGATGACAAAGCGAATTTAGTGACATCTCTACTGGGTAAAACTGAGTACGGAGTGCCACGTGTTGTCGCTCGTATTAATCACCCAAAAAATGAGTGGCTTTTTGACTCTTCATGGGGCGTAGATGTCGCTGTATCAACTCCACGCATCATTGCTGCCCTCGTTGAAGAGGCCGTGAGTGTTGGTGATGTTGTCCGCTTATTCTCATTTAAAAAGGGTCAGGCAAATCTTGTTGAATTAACTTTACCTGATGGCTCTTCATGTATTGGAAAGACTGTAGAAGAGATTGAACTTCCAGAAGATGCCGCCCTTGCCGCCATCGTTCGTGATGGCCGTGTGATTACTGCTAAAGCTCACGATGTATTTGCAGCTGGAGATGAGCTTCTATTTGTAGCTTCATCTGATGCTGAAGCCCGCATTAAATCCTGTTTTATTACTAGTTAGATTTAATTACAGGCGGAGCGGTTTTAATCACTAACCAACTGCAATAAGCAGCTGCGAAAAACAGCGGATAGCCCATGGCTAAGTTAACTGTGCCAAGCAAGTTCACATTTCCACTGCGATAAATCGGATATTGAACTGCAATACGTGAGAAGAACATGGCAACCCAAATCCAACTTGCCTTGATATATACCTTCTTGCGCTGTGGATTCTTTCGCCATTCAAAGTTTTCACCAAGCAATGGTCCTAAGACGATTCCCATTAATGGCCATCCCACTAAATTTGCAACTAAATATGCGCTGCCATAAGCCAGATTTGTTAGTAATTTTGGAATATAGAAATCAGATGCATTGCCTGAGCGATTGGCAAAGTAGGCACAGATCAAAACACCCAAAATTCCTGAGATGGAGTGCTGAATGGTGTCTTTTTTCGCCAAACGAAAAATTGCCAACACTATTGAAAGGCCCAACGCTGCCACGATTGCTTCGCGCAAATCATTTCTAACATTGAAAGTAACGAGGAAAACAACGGCAGGCAGACCGGAATCAATCAGGCCCTTCTTGCCACCGAGAGCCTTGATTACTGTTTCTTTGTCTTGATTATGTTCGCTCATGCCACACCCGTTGATCCAAAGCCACCACTACCCCGACCAGAGCCAGGTAATTCTTCTACTTCAATAAAATCTGCTTTTTCCACTTGTTGAATCACCAATTGAGCGATGCGATCACCCTTTTTAAAAGAAATTGATTCCCTGGAATCATGGTTAATCAAAATACAAGCGATTTCTCCACGGTAGCCAGCATCAATTGTGCCTGGAGTGTTCACTAACGTAACTCCATGCTTTATTGCCAAACCTGAGCGAGGGTGTACTAGAGCCACGTAACCATCAGGAAGAGCAAGTGATATTCCCGTTGGAATTAGTGCGCGCTCCCCCGGAGCTAAAGTGAAATCCTTAGTTGTCACTAAATCAGCTCCAGCATCTCCACCTTTTGCATAGTGTGGGAGCGGAACCGAAGGATCCAAGCGCTTGATTAAAACTTTAAGTTGGCTCATCTAGGGATTAATCTCGAAATCAGGATCAACAAAGGCAAGGATTTCAGGGCTCTTAGAGATATGGTCCAAGTACTCCTTTGGTGCATTGTTAAGGAAGTGATCCATGGGAACAATGACAAATAAAGCTGCTGCGCGCACCGCCAGAGGACCATCTGGTGTGTTTAAGCGACCTTCAGCAGATGAATAGACTTTGCGATTAACTTGCCCAGTAATTTTTGCAGTGATGTGAATGGTTGAACCCATTGGCACAGGCTTCAAGAAATCGGTTTCAAGGCGGGCAGTAACTGCAGGTGCACGTAGTAACCACATTAACTTTCCCAGAGCTTCATCAAAGGCTAAAGAAAGCAATCCACCATGTGCCAAGCCAGGTGCACCTTGGTGATTTTCTGTGACGGTGAACTTCGCGGTGATGTTTGCACCTTCACCAGCATAAGCAACCAGATGTAATCCGGTCGGATGTAGTTCGCCACAACCAAAGCAGTGACCAAAATGTGAAGGAATCTTTGAGCCAACTGGTGGTGCTTTTGGATGTCGCTCTGGAATCATCGCACCCTCAGGTGGTGTAGTCGAAGCGATACGGCTCATGAAGCAAAGACTATCCGATAGCGTATGGCCTATGCGATACCGCGAAGTGATCCGTATGCCACTGTGGCTGCTCGCTCTGATTTACTTCTTTTTTCTCTCATTTGTTCTCTCACTGTGGGCAGCTCTAGGAAATTCTGTTGCGCTGATCAGTTTTCTTGTTCTCAGTGCCCTGTTGGTTTTCATTGCCATCCGCACCCGATTGATAATCCAGGTCACCCAGTCAGAACTACTGGTTGGCCGTGCACACATTGAGTTGAAATACATAGGTGAGGTAACGCAATTAGATAGCACCGCTATGAGAAACATCAGATCTCGTGATGCCAATCCAATGGCATACCTAGGCATTAGGTTTTGGTCATCCACTGGTGTGAAAGTAGAGCTGACTGATAAACGAGATGAAACGCCTTATTGGTTAATTACGAGTAATAAGGCGAATCAACTGGCTCAAGCTTTAAAAGTTAATTAATTACACTCTTTACAAACAGCTTTAGCACCTTCGCCTTTTGCAAGTTGCGTGATGTGATGAACAAGAAAACAACGTGAACATGTGAATTCATCAACTTGCTTTGGTACCACTCGAACCGCTAACTCTTCACCTGATAAATCTGCACCAGGTAGTTCTAGACTTTCAGCAGCTTCTGCTTCATCAACATCGATCTGGCCGGATTGAGCATCGACACGTTTAGCTTTTAATTCTTCTAACGACTCTTCATGTAGTTCTTCATCGGTCTTTCTGGGTGTGTCGTAATCTGTTGCCATTGCTCTCACCTCGATTCCATACCTGACTAGTTCCTGCGGGCGCATCATGGCGCACATCGGCCTTTACTGTTGCTATAACGCTCGGCGTGTCGGGGTTATTCCCCCCTCACCTGCAGCTTTTCTATCGCAGCAGCCAGCGTTCCATCGACCCGGCCATGAATTGCAGTGCCAGCTTCAACATACTCTTCAGAAAAGATTTCTCCCCGCTCGTGAATCTCGTGCACCAAGTCACCACGGTCGTAAGGGATGATTGCAGTGATCTCAACTGATGGCCGTGGCAATGAACGTTCAATTGCGTAAACCAGACCCTCAACACCAAAGCCAGTTCTTACCGAAAATGCATAACTGTTGGGTTCTTTCCTTAAAATCTCCATAACCACTTCAGGTTTTGCAATATCAACTTTGTTAATCGCAATAATTTCAGGGATATCTCCCCCACCAATTTCAGCAATAACTTCACGCACCGCACGAATCTGTTCAAATGGATCTGCGTGTGATCCATCAACTACATGGACGATTACATCAGAGCCAGATACTTCTTCGAGCGTTGATTTAAAGGCATCAATGAGTTGGTGTGGTAGGTGGCGAACAAATCCCACTGTGTCACTCAGGGTGTAAACGCGACCATCACTCGTTTGAGATTTGCGCACAGTTGGATCCAAGGTAGCAAAGAGAGCATTCTCCACAAGCACCCCAGCATCTGTTAAGCGATTGAGTAGGGATGATTTACCAGCATTGGTATATCCAGCGATTGCAACGGAGGGAATATTAAAGCGGCGGCGCTCTTGACGTTTGGTATCACGAGATACCTTCATCTCTGCAATCTCTTTGCGCAGCTTCGCCATCTTGTCACGAATTTTGCGCCGATCAGTTTCAATCTTTGTTTCACCCGGACCGCGTCCACCAATTCCAGCACCACCGGCAGCACGACCACCTGCCTGACGAGAAAGTGAATCTCCCCAACCACGAAGGCGTGGCAATAAATATGCAATTTGTGCAAGTTCAACCTGGGCTTTGCCTTCTTTACTCTTTGCGTGCTGAGCGAAGATATCTAAAATCAAAGCCGTTCGATCAACAACCTTGACTTTGATTTTCTCTTCTAACTGGCGCAACTGTGACGGTGAGAGTTCTCCGTCACAAATTACTGTGTCAGCACCGGTGGCAACAACAATCTGCTTGAGCTCAGCAACTTTTCCTGAACCAATATATGTAGCTGGATCAGGTTTATCTCGACGCTGAATAATTCCTTCCATCACTTCAGAGCCTGCTGTTTCAGCTAAAGCTTTGAGTTCAGCTAAAGAGATCTCAGCCATCTCCGAGCTGCCCTCGGTCCAAACGCCTACTAAAACTACTTTTTCAAGTTGTAACTCACGGTTTTCAACCTCAGTAATATCTTGAAGTTGTGTAGAAAAACCTTTCACACGTCGCAATGAATGACGTTCTGAAAGCTCTTGCGTTGGATCTACTAACTCATCCTCATCGCTGGCATCGTATTCAGCTGCAACGCGCGCGCTTTCGGCAAGTAGAGCCTCAAATTCATCGTCAAACTCTTTATCAGGCAAGTAGAAACTCCGAGATATCCACATCTTTGACTAGAACTGCTGGTCCGATCAATGTGGCGTTGGAATGTCCATCGATAGAAACTTCTAGGCGTCCGCCTGGAGGATTAATGATCCAGTGCGACGGTAGGCGATCTTTAGTGTGAAGGGCGGCAGCAAATGCAACGGCGCATGTTCCTGTTCCACATGAGCGGGTCTCACCACTTCCTCGCTCGAATACACGCATCGAAACTTCGTGATCACCTGTTATTTGAACAAACTCCACGTTCACACCTTCTGGGAATGTGTCTTTAGGGCGCACAATCGGAGCAACATCTAGCGCTCCCACTTGCTCAATATCATCGACAAATACAACGGCATGAGGGTTTCCAACATTGATGTTATAGCCATTCCAGATATGTCCGTTATTTGCTGCAGTAATTGCTACTTCTTCATCGGTAACTTTGCCCATGTTTACAGAAATGTCACCATCCGTTGGCACACGCAGATGTTTCATGCCATCACGTGTATTAATTCCAAAAATACCTTCTGGCATGTGTCCGCGCTCAACTAGATATCTGGCCATCACTCTTATGCCGTTGCCACACATCTCAGCTAATGAACCATCTGAATTGCGATAATCCATAAACCACTTCTCATCGCGCTTGATGATTCTTATTAATCCATCCGCGCCGATTCCAGTCTCACGATCGCAAATTGCCGCAGTTTGGGCAGTTGTAATTGAATGCTCATCTTGAGGGTCAAAAACCAGGACAAAGTCATTCTCAGTGCCGTGACCATAGGTTGCAATCATTGTCATGAGTTTATCTTCTCTAGATGATTCATAACTGTTTCTAGCCGTGGTTGGGCTTGTGATATCCACTTGATTCGATCATCGCGCGAAAACCAAGTCTCTTGGCGGCGGGCATATTGGCGCGTGGCACGCTTTGTGTCTTCTTTGGCCTCTTCCTCACTTAACAGCCCATTTTTCATAGCTATGAGTTGCGAATAACCCAGAGCTAATTGAGCTGTGCGCCCAGAAGTAATTCCATCTTTGAGTAGTTGCTCTACTTCTTCAACAAAACCTAACTCCCACATTCGATCAACGCGCGCACTTATTCGCTCACTTAAGTGATCACGGTCCATCACTAAACCAAATTGAACAGCGTTGGGATATCGAGTACTAGCCTCGCGTGGCAGATTGGCCGTAAAGGGTTTACCCGTAATTGCAATTACTTCAAGGGCGCGAATAACTCGACGAGAGTTAGCCCGATCAATTGCAATTGCTGCCGCTGGATCTAGTTTCTCCAAACGCTCAAAGAGAGCATCTAAACCAATAGTTGCTAATTCAAGCTCCAATGAAGCACGAACGACTGGATCAGTATCTGGAAAGTTCAAATCATCCAAAATCGCCTTGATATAGAGACCTGTTCCACCAACAACAATCACATCTTTTCCGCGGTTATGAATTTCAGTTACAGCGCTGCGAGTTTGTTCTTGATACCAGGCAACGGTTGAATCCTGCGTCACATCCAAAACATCGAGCATGTGGTGAGGGATCCCTGCCCGCTCACTCACGGGAAGTTTTGCTGTGCCAATGTCCATGCCTTTATAGATCTGCATGGAGTCAGCGTTAATGATTTCAGCCCCTAGGTGCTGGGCTAGCGAAATCGCTAAATCACTCTTTCCAGTTGCCGTTGCCCCACAGATAACAATTAACTTCATACTTTTAGCGTCGGCATTCCTAGTGATGTCGCTGAACTCTTCTTCTCTGCGATGCGAGCAGCGTGAGCATCTCCCCCGCGTGTAGCCCTTACTGAGCCAGGTGTTCCAATTAAATAGTGCGCTGAGGCTTCGGTAATTGAAACTTCTACCTCATCACCTGGTCGTGCATCAATGCTGTTTGCAAAATGTACAAGTCTGAAATCTTCACTTCGTCCAGTCATACGTGCTTGTGCTTCATCTCTGCGGCCTTCATAGTCACCAACTAATACTTTGAATTGCTTACCCACTGCTTCCTGATTAACAGATAGTGAAATTGCCTGTTGATGGTTATGTAAACGCGTATAGCGCTCACTAACTACTTCAGATGAAACCTGATCTGGCATTGACGCTGCCGGTGTTCCTGGACGCTTTGAGTATTGATAGGTGTAGGCAGCTGCAAAGCGCGCTTGGGTACACAGATCCATGGTCGCTTGGAAATCACTCTCAGTCTCACCTGGGAATCCGACAATGATGTCAGTTGTAATAGATGCATGTGGCATTGCACTACGAACTCGATCAATAATGCCAAGGTAGCGGTCGGTGCGATAAGAACGTCGCATTGCTTGCAAAATATTATTCGAGCCAGATTGCAATGGCATGTGAAGATGTGGCATGACATTGGCTGTTGTAGCCATTGCCTCAATAACATCATCGGTGAAATCACGTGGGTGTGGGGACATAAAGCGCACCCGCTCTAATCCATCTATTTTGCCGCAATCTTTGAGTAAGTTGGCAAAAGCGCTTCGATCACCGAAATCAACGCCATAAGCATTCACGTTTTGTCCCAACAAAGTAATCTCAATGACGCCTTGATCTACTAAAGCGCGTACTTCATTCAAAATATCTTTCGCGCTGCGGTCTTTTTCAATGCCACGCAATGTTGGCACGATGCAAAAAGTACAAGTGTTATTGCACCCTACTGAGACCGATACCCAGGATGAAAATGCTGATAAACGCCTGGCTGGAAGCGTTGATGGAAAATGCTCAAGAGATTCAAGGATTTCTATCTGTGACTCTTCTTCAATGCGCGCACGCTCAAGTAAGACTGGAAGTGAGCCAACATTGTGAGTCCCAAAGACCACATCGACATAAGGGGCCTTCTTTAAAATTGTCGCCTGATCCTTTTGTGCAAGACATCCCCCGACAGCAATCTGCATATGTGGGTTAGCTTTTTTAATTGGCGCTAAGAAAGATAAGTTTCCATACAGTTTATTATCTGCATTTTCTCTCACTGCACATGTGTTGAAAACCACAATATCTGCCTGCACACCCGGCTCAACTGGAGTGAATCCAGCTTCATCTAGTAAACCGGCAATGCGCTCAGAATCATGCACGTTCATCTGGCAGCCGTAAGTTTCAACGACATAAGTGCGATTCATGCACCTATCGTAATGGGGAAAGCTAGAGGGTGATTACGTCAATCTCAAAGGTTGAACGGTTAACGATGGCAGCGTGATGATTTTCTAGGACGTTCCAGCCTGGTTGGTTCCACCCACTTGAAGCAAAGAGAACCCCATCGGCATTCTTCTTGTATTTGATGACGTAATAGTCATCTGGGGCCCACTCAGGTTTCTTTTCAGAGTTATGTTCACTACCAACTACAAAGCTCTCATTATTCATGAGCATGAAATTGAGTGAAGTGGTTTTTCCATGTTCTTTAATAATCGAAAGAGTAGTTTTAATTCCATCGGCTAAACCAAGCTTTTCAATCTGAGTCATCATGAGATAGAAATAGCGCTCACTATCTGAATCATCAACTATTAACTTCTTAAACTTCTCATCAATAAAGTCAGTAAAAGAATCTGGCGGGAAAATTGATCCATTATGGATAAAGGAATAGTTTCCATAGACGAATGGGTGAGTATTGTTCTCACTTATTGATATACCTTTAGTTGCCCAGCGCAGATGTAGCAAGGCTCCATCGGCTGCGTTGTCGGTGATGACCTTTTGAAACGTTGCACTCTGGGCCGCTGCTTCAACTTTTTTCTCTAGCACCACATGTGCTTGCTGTCTATCATTTGTAGAGATTCCCCACCCGTCACAGTGAACAGAGGACAGGGCGATAAATTCTCCAAAATCTTTGCCCACTTGTGCGGGAAATGAGGATTCACTCTGCGACACGTAGCCCATGAGACGGCACATTTTTGAGAAAATCCCTTCCAATAGGGTCACACTGTGGAGTAGAAATACTACCGCGACTCCCCTTGTCGCAATAGGAAAACCGCTGCATGGATCGCCTGGTTCATGTGCTTCAGTTCAAGGAGGAAGAACTTGATTAATACCAACGATGCAGATGCTAAAAAGTTAGCAGAGCTCGGATACAAACAAGAGTTTGATCGCAAATGGACAGGTTTCCACAACTTTGC
>Ga0209769_1000234_pt1 | contig 22336 bp, 26 predicted proteins | sample LauGreSuBDMM15DN_2_FD_187569 | JGI IMG/M metagenome (GOLD analysis project Ga0209769, IMG submission 187569) | Freshwater lake microbial communities from Lake Michigan, USA - Su13.BD.MM15.DN (SPAdes) (version 3) | ecosystem: Environmental > Aquatic > Freshwater > Lake | place: Lake Michigan, USA...
CCCTTATGCCGTTTATAGGGTACGTTAAATCGGCGTTATAGGACAGGACGTTATATGGGACGCAAAGCAGGAAAACAGACCTATACCAAGGAAGATGCCCAGGCTAAAGTACTGGCTCTTCTAGAACAAGGCGCTACCGTCACCGCTGCTATGGCAGCCGTTGACAGGCAAGATACCGCCTTTCGTCAGTGGTCTATGGTAGATGCGGACTTTAAAGACAAAGCGGACAAAGCACGCCTTGCAGGCAAAGGTATCAAGGCTGACTTAGCCGAGATAAAGGACATGCCTTTCCATGAGTTCTCAGAGACTTTCCTAGGCTCTAAACTATTTAATCACCAGTTAAACTGGATTGACCTTATTGAGGGTAATGTACCTCGTTGGCTACCTTCGGGTATAACCTACGAGGCAGGAGACCCTAACCGTGTCTTGATTAACGTGCCACCTGAGCACGCCAAGTCAACCACAATCACGACTAACTATGTGACACACCAGATTGTGACCAAACCCAACACTAGAGTAATCATTGTCTCTAAGACTCAAGGTATGGCTCGCAAGTTCCTAGGCGCTATTAAGACGCGTCTTTCCCACCCTGGCTACATGAAACTACAAACGGCCTTTGGCCCTAACGGTGGATATAAGGCAGATGCTACACAGTGGTCTGCTGATATGATTTACCTGGGAACAGGAAGAGACTCTGGCGAGAAAGACCCAACCGTTCAAGCATTAGGCTTTGGGTCACAGATTTACGGAGCACGTGCCGACCTGATTATCCTCGATGACGTAGTGATGGGTTCCAACGCCCATGAGTGGGAAAAGCAGATTGAATGGCTGCAAAAGGAAGTTATCACCCGTCTAGGTAGACATGGTAAACTTATTATTGTAGGTACCCGAGTATCCTCTGTAGACCTCTACAAGATGATTCGCGATGGTTCACAGTGGACAGGTGGCAAAAGCCCCTTTACATACTGTGCTATGCCAGCCGTACTACAGTTTGACGATAAACCTGCTAACTGGAAAACACTTTGGCCTGAAACTGACCAACAAGAAAACGATTTGGATGAACAACTTGACAACGGACTTTATCCGAAATGGGATGGACCCTCGCTCTTTAAGCGTCGCTCTGAGGTCGCTCCGTCTGTATGGGCTATGGTCTACCAGCAAGAAGATGTCCAAGAAGACTCAATCTTCTCGCCTACCTGTATCGCAGGTTCCGTCAACGGAATGCGTAAACGAGGACCTCTAAAGCCTAACACCCCTGGACACCCCCAGCATATTGAGGGTTATACCATCATTGGTCTTGACCCTGCTATGGCAGGTGCTACAGCAGCGGTTGCTGTTACATATAACCGAGCAGATGGACGTATCTACGTCCTGGACTGTATCAACATGACTGACCCAAGTCCTGCAAAGATTCAATCTTTGATTGAGGAATGGGTTGAGAAGTACCGTCCACAGGAACTGCGCATTGAAATTAACGCACACCAGAAGGCGTATGCCTTAGATGATGATTTACGAAGTTACCTAGCATCTTATGGATGTCAACTGAATTCACACTTTACTGGCAAGAATAAATGGGACACGTCTTTTGGTGTAGCGTCTATGTCTATGTTGTTTGGTAATACCCGCGATGGTAGATTCCAGGACAACAACATCATAGAACTACCAAGCAATGAGGGTTCTGAGGGTCTTAAGACTCTAGTACAGGAACTAATTACTTGGAAGCCAGACACCAAAAACCCCACAGACTGCGTAATGGCTCTTTGGTTCGCTATTATCCGTATACGCGAGATGATGCAACAAAGTAGTAATGCATCTAAGTGGATGCAGAACAGATGGACAACTCAATCACAAGCATCAAAAAGACAAGCAGTCAATTTAGACGAGGCCTTTGCAGAGCAATGGTCACACACATACGGATAGGGAAATTAAAATGGCAACAAATGGATACCAAAGAAGTCATACTTCTGTGCGTGTATTAAAGAAGATAGATGATATAAGAGGTAGATATTTTGAACTTAAATTTAAATTAGAAAGAAAAGACCTTCCACCAGCCGCAAGAGCATTAGCAAACAGACAAATGGCTGATACTAAGCGTACATTAGCACGTGCTGCCGCTATTGGAAACCGCGAAAGCAAGAAGTACAATGCAGCACAGGGTCGATACGAAGGTGGAGGCTTTACGCCAAATTCACCATCGCCAGATGATTTGTCAAAGAATCGAAACTCACGACCAAAATCTCCATCACCGTCAAACCTTCCTCGTTCAGCAGGTGGTGTGAAAACAACAACTAAGACTGTAAATAAACTATATCGCCCAATGGGTAAGTAATTTTTAATTAACTAGAAAAGGAAATTAAAATGGCAAAAACAAGAAATTCTGCTGGTATCAATACTGGCGGTAAAGGCTCAAGTAACGTAAATCCACTTTACAAGGCAGCAACTTCTTTTACTAATTATGTAGGAAACGTAGCACGTGAAGTGCGCGATGTTCCTACGGCTATTGGTACTGTCTATAAGAACAGACAAAGCGGTATTAACGCAAAACGCGCTGAATTTAATTTTGGTAAGATGCAAGATGAAGGCGATACAAAGAACCTTAGAAATCAAATTGGGGAAGTATTCACAGCCTTAAAAACTGGAAAAAAGGGAACAACTTCACAGAAGTCAACAGTTATTGAGAAGTACACCCCAAAGAAATATATGGCTACTTATACTGACATGCCAAAGAAGCGTAAGTAATTATGGCTACGGCAAAAAAGACTGCAGCAAAAAAAACAGTTGCTAGAAAAGTTAAGGTAGAAGGACCAAGTAGTTATAGAAAAAATAGCAAGGTGTATCAACTTCCAATGACACCTAAGCAGAATGTAGCATTTAACAAACTACCATCAGATACTCTTTTTACTTTACCTAAAGGCGCAGTAAAGTTATCTGCTACAGAAAGAAAGCAAATGCAAGCACGTAGAACTGCAGACCGCAAGCGTACATTAGCACGCGGCGAAGCAATCATTCGTCGCACTGTTGGCAAACCTTAATCAATCGTTAGGAAAATAATATGCCAGTACCAATAGCAGCAGCATTAATTGCTGGAACTATAAGCGTAGTAGGTGGACGCTTAGTTAAAAAGCAACTTGATGTTCACAATAAACAAGAAAAACTAAAAAAGGCACGTACTACTGCTGGCATAAAAGGCAGTGGCGGAGCAAAAGTAAACAACGTTTACAAATAATTTTTAAAACTACGTTAGGAAAATAATGGCATTATCGATGGAACAAGTAGCAGCACGCGTTGAAGCGTTGCGCTACCGTAATCACGAACGTGATGCTCGTAACCTAAGCGTTCTTGCTGTTCGTAAAGGACAGATTGCATCTGTATACCCTGAATTTTTTCCAGAAGGTGTAGATGCTAACGTAGTTGCAAACTTTATTGACGTAGTAGCCCGTGACCTTTCTGAGGTCATGGCTCCACTGCCAGCAATCAACTGTTCTGCTGCTAACTCTGTTAGCGATAAAGCACGCAACTTTGCTGACAAGCGTACACGCATTGCTGCTAACTACTTCTCTCACTCTGACCTATCTGTACAGATGTACTCAGGTGCTGACTGGTATCTAACATATGGTTTCGTTCCGTTCATGATTGAATTGGACGAAGAAAGCAAGTTGCCGCGTATTCGCGTAGAAAATCCAATTGGGGCTTACCCAGAATTTGACCGCTACGGACGCTGTGTGGCATTTGCAAAGCGTTACATGATGACTCTTGGAGAACTTGTCTCACAGTTCCCAGAGTTTGAAACTCAAATCCTAGGACGTGAAGGCTATCAACAAGACCTACACTCACAGGTTGAAATGGTTCGTTACTTTGATAAGGACCAATCATTAATTTATTTGCCTAAGAAGGGCAATCTAGTTTTATCTCGCGCATTGAATCCAATGGGCAAGATGATGGTTGTCGTGGCGCGTAAGCCATCTATTGATGGTGAAATGCGTGGACAATTCGACGACGTACTCGGTATTCAACTTCTCCGCAACCGTTTCGCCTTACTGGCAATGGAAGCAGCAGAGAAAAGTGTTCAAGCACCAATTGTACTACCTCAAGACGTTCAAGAACTCCAGTTGGGTGGAGATGCGGTTATCCGTACCTCCAACCCTGCTGGCGTTCGACGTGTCGAATTAAACATTCCACAAGGCGCGTTTACAGAAGCACAACTTCTTAACCAAGAACTTCGTGCAGGTACTCGTTATCCAGAGGGACGTTCTGGTAATATCGATGCAAGCATTGTTACTGGTCAAGGTGTACAGGCACTTATGGGTGCATTTGATACACAGGTTAAGTCAGCACAGGCAATCTTTGCATCTACTCTACGCGATGTTGTTTCTCTTTGCTTTGAAGTAGATGAAAGAATCTTCGGAGAAGAAAAGACAATCCGTGGTGTAGACTCTGGCTCACCTTATGAAATTACATACAAGCCATCTAAGGACATTAAGGGTGATTACTCTGCAGATGTTCGTTATGGTATGCTTGCTGGTCTTAACCCAGCACAGGGACTTATCTTTATGCTACAGGCTCTTGGTGGAGGATTAATCTCCAAGGATATGGCTATGCGTGAATTACCATTCACAGTCAACGTTACACAAGAACTTGAAAAGATTGAAATCGAAAACATGCGTTCATCACTTCTTAGTGGTATTACTGCAATGGCTCAGGCTATTCCAGCAATGGCTACATCAGGCGGAGACCCAGCATCTATCGTAACTAAGATTGCGGGAGTAATTACTGCACGTCAAAAGGGTCAATCCCTTGAAGAGGCTATCGCAGACGTATTTGCTCCAGAGCAACCAGTTCCTCCTGCTGGGGCGGCAACTTCTCCTGTTGAGCAGCCGTCCCCTGCTCCAGGCGCGGCTCCAGTAGGAGGCTCTCCAATGGATGCAGGTATGGCACCACAAGCACCACCACCAGACTTACAGACTATTTTATCTACCCTAAGTGGTAGCGGCAAGGCTTCGGGACGAGTAACAACTAGGGGATAAAATGACAACGCTAGTAGCGATACAAGGTGACGGTTGGTCGGTATTAGGATGTGATTCACGCCTTAGTGATGAGCATGGACGTTTTCAAATAGCAAAGACACCAAAGATTGTAGAAAACAATGGTGTGTTAATTGCTGGTTGTGGTTCTTCGCGTGCTAGTAACGTATTGCATTATGGTTACAAACAACCTAAGCCTACAGTGCAAGAAGATTTAAATACCTACATGACGCAGAAGTTTATACCAGCGATGCGCAAGAGTTTTGTAGATGCTGGTATCGACATGAAAGAGGACGGCGATGTCGCACAAATTGATGGGGGATTTCTCATCTCAGTCAAGGGGCAAGTTTTCTCGGTCTCTGAAGATTATTCTTGGGATACCGATGTTCGCAATGTATATGTTATGGGTAGTGGTGGAGATGTTGCCCTCGGTGCATTGGCAGCGTTGGGTGTGGAAAAAGTAAAAACTATTAACCAAGCAGAAACAATGGTTCGTAAAGCAATTGCTATTGCAATTCAATACGATAACATGTGCTCAGAACCAATTCATATTTTTAAACAATTTAAGTAGGAGGAATAATGGCAAGTGGAGGAATGCGCCCAGGTGCGCCACAGAATAACCCAGCCAATGTTTCAGGTACAGGTGGAGCAGGACAAAGCGGTAACTACACTGGTTTTGGCTATGGCAAAAATCAAGAAGTAAACCAGCAACGCATACAGGGCAATCAAGCAGTAGCCTCTACTCAAGCGCCAGCACCATCTGGAGACCCTTACGATGGTATTAATATGCCACAACTAGGGACACTCTTTGACCCAACAACTCGACCAAATGAACCAATCACCGCAGGTGTAGATTTTGGTGCTGGTCCAGGAAGTGAAGCACTTCCAAAGAATTTAACAAACGATAGTCGTATGGACGAGAATGCAAAGATTGCTCAAGAATATTTGCCAGATTTAGCATTTGCTGCACAGTCTCCAAATGCGCCAGATTCATTTAAGCGTTTTGTAAATTATCTAATTGAAAACGCTAGAAGTTTTAATAATAATGGCTGACGCTATGTGGATGCCTGGTAGTTTTTTTGATAACGTTGATAAGTTTGCAAATTCACTTGGATATCAAAATGCAGGTGTTGTTATGGAACTTTCGATGATGTCTTGGAATTCTCCAGAAGAAAGAGACGCTTTTATTACTAGCATTACCAATGCTGAGGTACAAGGCGGAACAGAAAAAAATTATATTAAACGAAAGTACTAGGGGGTAGGAATGTCTTGGTGGGATTCATTTACCAGCGCTATCTCCACAGCGGGTGCTGTTGGCAAAAACCTTACAGGTGGCGGTCCACAACTTAATGAAGACGAAAAAAAGAGAGCAGACCAGTTTACTGCAAATGTAAAAGAAGCCCTTGCTTCTGCAGATAAAGCGCTAAACGCTGACCCTACATATAAGTATAAAAAAGAAGCGCTTAAGTCTACAGCAGATATTCTTCTTAAGTATGTTGCTGTTCCATTTGTTGAAAAAGTATACTCGCCAATTATGCGCAGTATTGGTACTGCTGCTATAATGGCTGACACTACTGGTGAACTTTACAAACCAGGCGCTCAGTTTAAAGAAGGTTTTCAATTTTCTGACATTAAAGCAGCATGGAACCGTACTGAAAAGGTAAGCGCGGGACAAGCAATAACTAAATCAATTTTAATGGTTCCAATTATTGGTTCATATGCTGACTGGGGTCTTTCTAAGGCTGGGGTTAACGTTCATGAAATTGATTTGTGGAGCGATGCAAGTATTAAAGAAAACTTTACCGACAATACAGTTGGTCGCTGGTTTACAGGTATTGGTGACTTTGCTGTTGGTCTAAAAGGACTTAATATTGTTGGCAAGGTTGCTAAAACTGCAGTAAAGACTGTTGCAAAGCCTGCTGGGTTGTATACTAAGGGCAAAACGGTTGACGCTCTGGCAGCGGACATGGAAACTGGAATCTTGCATGCTAGTACTAATGGAGTTCAAGGAGCACAGACTGTTTCAGGAAGTCAAGTGCTATTACTTGCTCAGACTAAAAACTGGTCTATTATAGAAAAGATAGTAACTAAGTATAGTACAAATGAAAAGTTAATTCCTATTATTCGCGAAGCATCAGATGCAAACGCGGTTAAAGATTTACTACTTGCAGACAAAGGAAATATTGCTGCAATGCAGCGTTTGGCTACTGGAACATCAAGCCATCATCTATTTGATATTGCTGACGTAAAGTCACAATTACGAAATAAGATGATTGAACAAGGAAGAACGTATCTTCCATCAAAGGCTTCTGCTAAGCGTCTAAGTAAAGTATTTGACGATGCCATTAAGAGTGACCCACAATTTGTAAAGATTAAAAATGCATTCTTTGATGATGCAGGGGATATAACTTTTGGCGGAAAAGCATACATGCCCATTGAGCCTATATTTGGCGCTTCTGCATTAGTTAAAGCACAACGGGGCCTTCTTAGTACAAGGTCGGCAATCCGCAGTCGTGACTATTCAAAGGTATCGGGATTTATTGAAGCCAAAATTGGCGAAACCGCTGGTGGCTTAGTAATTAAAGGTCTAAAAATAGTTGGTCCAGCAACAGATGCTTTGCCTGCTGGATTTGTATCCTTGTCAGGTATGCGTCCATTACAAGCGCGTATGGAATTTACTGGATTCGTCAATAACATGAAAATGCTTAAAAATGGCGATGATACAATTATGACAGGTTTTGCCAATGGTGCAAGACTTGAAGAAAAAGTTTCAGTTGTTCGTGCTCGCTTAGAAGATGAATTTATGGAAAGCCTTGGCAAGGGACAAATTGCACAAGTAGAAGCGCTTAAATCAATTGATTCTCAAATTGGAACCATGCTTGCATACAAGGCTGGAAAGTTTAACCAATTAGAAATTGATAATTACGTAGCAAGATTCCAAATGAATGTTAGTAAGGGAATGGAATCTTTAAAGAATAATGGTTTTGGTATTGGCTATGACGGAAACGCAATTCTTGTTAAGCCTCAGACAATTCGTGACCTTGCAGAATCTTATCGCTTTACACCTTGGGATAAAATTGAGCGTCAACTTAGTATTGAAGCAGCAAAAGGACTTAAAAAGGGTGGCTTAATTGTTAACCGTGGCGGAAGAGATATATTTGCTGAACTAAACAAAGTCTGGACATTTGACGTTCTTGCTCGTCCATCATATGCATTTAAGCAGTCAATATTTGAGCCACTAATTAGTGCTAGTTTAGCGTTAGGTTCTAATTTTGTAGTAAAAGAAATTATTGTAGCAGGTGGTGCAAGAACAAGCAAAAACTGGTATAATTTTGCTGCAGGTGCTATCCAAAAAAGTGTTATTAATAGAGCAGAGTACAAGGCTGTAGTTGATAATGTATCAGACAGGTCTTTAATGTTGCATGAGGCTATTGCTGCAAAGAATGCCGCAGAAATGTCTGTTAGCGACCTACTTAAAAATGCATCTCCAGCAACAAGGTCTCAACACTTATCTGCTGCCAGGAAAGAACTGAAGGCTATTGAAGAAATTGTTGATAAATTAGAATTAGACTTGCGTGATGCAATGGTACCTTACGGTGCCACAAAAGCCATACCAAGCATGGCAACGCTAGAGCGCAGAATTGCATACCTAGAAGCCAATCCAGGTATTACTAAAAAAACTGCACAAATTAAAGCAGCAAAAGCAGCAATTGATAATTACAAGACAATAATCGGCAAGATGTCAACTAATAAAAAAGTAATAATGGATGCTGACGATGCAGTTCAAAAAGCATACGATGTTATTGATAGCACTGTCAAAGAACTTGGCGAAGCCATAGTCAAAAAAGCAGATGTATTTGGCAAGAGTGAAAAGTTTAAAAAGCGTTATTACTCACGAGAAAAACATACTGTTGTTGCTAATGGCACACAACACCATATTGACTCTTTTATTCAAGAGCAAAGCGGTGGAAGCGCAAGCAACTTTACTAGTGCAGTACTAGCAGAAACAAAGAACGCCAGAACTCAAATGATTAATTTCTTGGGAGAACTGGCTGGAGCAACTGCATATTCTTCAATTAAACGCAAGATTCCTATGTCTAAAATTAACGTTGGAGACGAAAACTATTTTGCAGAGTTAGCAGATATTGCTAATCGCCACTACCGAGGCGACAAACTTATGGATAGAATCTTTGCTGAGCAATCACCAGCAAAAATCATAAGTTGGGCTAAAACAGAAGAAGGTCGCGCTTACTTAAAGCCATTTGACGTATTTGATACAGACGATATTGCACCTTACATTACCGAAAAGATTAATCTTGTTCAGCGCATGTACCCATCTTACGAGGCACGTGCTGCTATCGTCAAGGGTGAAGTAACTGCAACGCAACTAGAAAAAACTCTTGCTCCTTACGTTGATGAGTTGTACGATATTGTTCCATCTAATCATAATTATGAAGCATTAACATTTGGTATGGGTACTGTTGGAAAAATAGCAGTGGTACCAGACAAAATAATGAGCAAATATATGGGCTTGCTTGCAAGCGTTGAAAACCCTATTCGCGCTCAAATATTTGAAAAATTTGCTGTTGAGAATGTTGCAAGAAAAGCATCATACTTAATGGAGCAGGGTGTTGATATGACAACAACTCAATGGAATGCCATACGTCAATCTGCGGGTCGTGAGGCTTTGGAAGAGATGGAAAAAACTCTTTACACTGTTAATAACCCTAATCGTTTAATTAACTCATTGCGTGCAGTTACGGCATTCCCAGGTGCAAATGCTAATGCATTCTTGCGATATGGTCGCCTTGCTGCCAAAAATCCAGTTCGTACAGCAAACTTTGTATCTAACTATGGTCGTGCGTACATGACATTTGGTGTTGATGAAAATGGTAATCCTACCGAGGACATTGACAAAATGACTCACTTGGTCGTGCCTGGGTCTAAGGAAGCAAATAAGTATATACCTGGTTTCAGTAACATGTTTGGTCAAGAAACAAAACTTAACGCTCAATCATTAGGTTTTCTTCTTAACCGCCCATCACCATCATTTGTTACAGGTCTTTCAGTAGGACAGGCAATGCAAAAGTTCCACAAGTCAGAAGCAGAAGTTGAAGAACTTATGACATGGAATGGGACTAACTGGTATAGGGTTATCTTCCCATATGGACCGCCAACATCAGTAAAAGATGCTTACACTCCTCCTTGGCTTAAAAATGCCATAAATGCTAACGTTTCATACTCAGGGTGGCAAAGAGACCTTACTAATGCAATATTTGGTAAAAGTGGACAAAATGATTACTTGAGTTCTTGGAAGTCTGTTTACAACTATCAAGCAATGTTAGTTGAAATGGGAATTCAAGATGAGATGCCATCTGATGCAGAAATAGAAAAGCAAGTACAGGGTCTATTCAAGGCTAAGTTTTGGTCAACATGGGCATCACCATTTGCAGGTATTCCTTACAAAATTGACACCAATCCAATGGCTCTTACTTCTAATCTATACTGGAAGTTAATAGAAAAGTATAAAGTTCAAGGAATGTCTAACGAAGATGCTCGCGCTGCTGCTGGTGACGAAATGATTACTACACTTGGACCACAGTTTATGGTTGATAGAGTATCATTTACTGGTTCAAACAAGAACTTAAACATTCCTGCAACAAGCGAAGCATACGCACGCGTATTTGAAGATAATGATAATTTAGTTGGAGTACTTGCCAATATTGACCCAAATGATATTGGGTTAGTTGGCTTGCTAACTTCTGACTTAGATTATGACCCATTAACGCAATCAAACAATATTCTTAAACTTCTTTCTAATCCAAATGCAGTACTTCCTGGAACAAGCAAGAATCTTAATGAACTCAAAATGACTCCTCAAGAAATTGAAAGAGAACGCATTAAGCAGCGTACATGGAATAGATATATGGCTACTAAGGCGGCTCTAGAAAACAAGATTACTGATGGTAAGACACTGCGTGCTCACCCAGAACTTAAGGCTGTTTTAGACAATCTTGCTGCTACTGTCTTTAGGGAAGAAAGTGAAGAGTGGTATAACCAACTTCAACTTGCCGAGAGCGGAGATACTTCCTATAAGTACGCTAAGGGTCTTTCAGTAATCATTAATGATACAGACTGGATGGCTAAGCATGGTAACAGTCAATATTGGATGGATGTTAAAGAGTTTTTAAATTCTCGCGCAATATTTGTAAACATCTATCAAGTTTTGCCTGATTACGACCCACGTAAGAAGCAACTAATGGAAAACTATAATGCTTGGATTAAGCAAAATGTTGGACAATGGGATGGCAACTTGAAGACAATTATCGAACGATACTTTGACAATGATACATTAAAGGCGGTTAACTAATATGGCTCTTACGGAAAAAGAAGCATTATTTGATACTGACCCTAAGGATGGCGTTTTATCTCCATCTGAAAGACAAATGTATGATTCAGTAAGTGGATTCATTGATATAAATGCTATTAATACTGGTCCTAAGTCTGGTACAGGTGTATCAACAGTCAAGACTAAGTTGACCACAGAAACAGCACGTGCTCTTATGGAGACCGCTGCTGAGGCAAATGGCTACATGGGCAAGTTCTCGACTGCCGACATTGCGCAGTTTATGAAAGAATTTGATGCTGAACAAGCACGTCAAGTCCAAAAGGTAGTAACAACTACTGCTTCAAAGACAACACCTGGCGCAACACCAGAAGCGGTTACGGCAACCTCAGAAAGTATTGCTAAGACAGAATACCCATCATTCTTTAAGGCAGAAACATTTGCATCTGACTGGGTATGGAACAAGATTAGTTTTGCAGACGATAAGACACTTGCCGCAAAGAACCTTGCTATACTATCCCAGGTTCGAGGTATAATTGACAAGTTCCAACTTATGGGTGTATCTGATGCCGAGGCAAAGGCTGCTGCAAAGCAGATTGCAATGGGCAAGAGAACAATTGCTGACTATACGGTAGAACTCCAAAAGAAGGCTTCTGTTGAGTACCCACAGTTTGCAGATAGATTCGCTAAGGACCCAACCCTAACAACTTATGATATTGCTTCCCCTATTATCAATATGGTTGCAAAGACACTAGAGGTTGACCCTTCTACAATTAAGATGGACAATTCAATTGTTCTGGCATATACACGTTATGCTGGCGCAGATGGTAAAGGTGTACCGCCATCATACTATGACTTACTACTTAGGACTAAGCAATTGCCAGAGTACCAGAAGACCCAACAAGCAAATAACGAAGCACGTGATAGCGCATCATCGCTTGCTAAGTCGTTAGGATTTGGACTATAATGGCGCAAACAGCGGCACAGAAAGCAGCAGCAGCAAAGAAAAAACAAGCAGCAGCAGATAATGCAGCAATTGCAAAAGCAGCAGCGGCAAAAGGAACAGCAGCAAAAGCGGCAAAGGCTAAAGAAGATGCTTATATTGCATCACTTGAAAACCCAATTACAAGTCAAAACGACCCACGTATTGCAGAGAATGCAGGATTAAATCCTGAAATGCTTGGGGGGATGACATCTACTGGTGTTGCTCCAGTAACGCCAACGCCAGTAACGGCAACACCTACTAAATTCCCAAAGGCTGGAACAATCTTACGTTACAAGCCAGGAAGCAAAAGCGGAACTCGTATTCCAGTATATGCTGATGGTGCTGGTGGAGAGTTTGATGGAGAAGAATCAAACGACCCAACAAATCCAGGAAGCACTGGGTTCACAGATACTGGTACTATAACTCTTGCTAAGAATACATTTGCAAATACTCTTGCTTTATTAATAGGCGAAACTGAGGCAGGTCAACCTTGGGTTGACGAATTGCGTGAACTTGCACAGGGGTTTATTAATACTGGTTCAAGTGTTGAAGAAGCAATAAACCTTGCCTTGCGCGATGCTAAGGCTAAAGGAAAAGCAGGTAAGTTTGTAACTCGTTTTAGTGCAATCTTTAAGTTACAAGATAGACTTAATGCTGGAGAAACAGTACAGGTCCCATCTATTGCGGACTATATTAAGTCAGAACAAGCACTTGGAGATGTATTCCGCTCTGTTGGTCTAGGGGACTTAGCAACTCAAGATATGGCTGCAAAGATTCTTGGAGATGCGAACAAGTCTGTATCAGAAGCAACAGACATAATTAATAATGTTTTTATGGCAATTGATAATGCTCCAGGAGCACTTGGTGCCGATTTAAAAACATACCTTAACAAGGGTCTTGACAGAACTTCTATTGCCAAAGCATTACTAACTGGTAAAGAAGGCGCTCTTGAACTTACAAAGAAGGTTAAGAGCATTGAGCAGTTATCTGCTGCCAAATCACAAGGTGTAGGAATTAGCCTAGAAGAAGGTGCAGACCTTGCAGCAATGGGTGCCGATTACGGAACCTCACTTGGTAAGTTTGCCGAAGTTAAACGACTAGAACGTGGACAGTCACTTGGTCGTATGAGCAATATTGACTTTACACAACAAGAGGCAATCTCGTCACAGTTTGCTGGCAACGCTGCTGCAGATGAAAAAATTCGCAGAATCAAAGAACAAGAAGTTAATCGATTCAGTGGAGCATCTGGAAGACTAGCATCACAAAATAGAAGCCGAGACTTCTAAATAGAATCCTGAACGGACCCATCGGCCCCGTCAGAGTAATAGACCGATAGCAAGAGCCAGCCTAGTTCCCCGACTAGTCACTGAGGCTTGCGACTACAACGAATAGAAGGGTGGTTGCTATGAGCAACAACTACTGGGATGACGAAGACGACGATAACGACACAGATACAGATACACCAATGGACGGAAGCGACCTCTTAAAGAAGTTGCGTAAAGCCAAGCGTGCAGATGAGAAGCGTATCAAAGACCTCACAGAGCAACTCGAGACTTTGTCCAAAGGACAGCGTGAGAGAATCGTCAAAGAAACCCTAGAAAAGAAAGGTGTCAATCCTAAAGCAATTCGCTTAGTCCTCAAGGACTTGGATGACGTTAACGAGGAGTCAGTGAATAACTGGCTCGATGATAACGCAGACTTGTTCGGACTGCAAACGCAACAGGATGCGCCCGAAGTAAACAGCCAAAATCGTGCAGCATTACGCCAGCAAGATTTGGTTACTCAGGGTGCAATAACACCTGACAGAGCCGAAGATATGTCGATGAGACTTGACAACGCAGAATCTGCGGAAGAAATCATCAACATGATTTACGGTTCACAAAACTAATCATAGTTTCTAACTACTAAAAAAGGAAATAACCTAAATGGCTAACGCATACGTATCCAGTGCCTCCGATTCACTCGGCGGTACAATGGGTAGTGCTGGTTTAGTACAGAAGGCTTATGACCGACTTCTTGAATTCGCTCTACGTTCAGAGCCACTAATTCGTTCAGTCGCAGATAAGCGTCCTGCTAAGCAAAGCATTCCAGGTTCAACAGTTGTTCTACAACGCTACGTTGACCTAACAGCAACAACAACTGCACTCACAGAAGCAGTTGACCCAGATGCAGTAGCAATGACTACACCAACATCTGTTACTATCACTCTTAACGAGTACGGTAACTCTGTTCTTGTAACACGCGCTTTGGAACTATTCAGCCTCGCTGACGTAGACCCAGCAATCGCTAACATCATTGCATTCAACCTTGCAGATTCAATTGACGCAGTAGCAATGGCAACATTGCGTGCTGGTACAAACGTAATCTACTCAGGTTCAACAGCAACATCAACAGCAACAGTTACTGCTGCTGCAACACTATCTTCTGCTAACATCCGCAAGGCTGTTGCGAAGTTGCGTGCAGGAAAGTCAGTAGCCCGTAAGGGTTCACTATACTGGGCTGGTCTCCACCCAGAAGTTTCACACGACCTTCGTGCTGAGACAGGTTCTGCTGGATGGCTACTTCCTAACCAGTACGGTTCTTCACAGGACCGCATCTGGGCAGGCGAGATTGGTACATACGAAGGTGCATACTTCGTAGAGTCACCACGTCTATACAACGCAACAGACGGTGCATCATCTGCACGTGTCTACCGTACTATCATCGCTGGACAGCAAGCGCTTGCAGAAGCAGTTGCTGAAGAGCCACATGTAGTTATCGGACCAGTTGTCGACAAGTTGATGCGTCACCGCCCAATGGGTTGGTACGGCGTACTTGGCTTTGCTCGCTACCGCGAAGAAGCACTATACCGAATCGAATCAGGTTCATCAATCGCATAGTTGGTTGACGGTTGAGCAGGGGGAGCAATCTCCCTGCTTAGCAGTAAATCCATTAGAAGGAGAATCATGGCAAACTGGACATTCACGACACCGTACGTATTAGAAGGTCCATCTGGCGGACACAGGTTGTTTTACTTTGCAAAGTTACGCAAAGGCATTACAATTATTAAACTTGATGGAGAATACTTCCAAACTCGTTATCCAGTAGATGAGGACCTAACTGAATACGAAGAAGTATATCGTGGTGGTTATGAACATACCGTAGATGATGCAACAAAGGCAGCACTTATTGTTGCTGACATTGACGTTACAGAAGCAAACTTTACAGCACAGTAGGAGATGAAATGGGACTACATCAAATACAGACACATGCCCAATATGTAGAGGGCTGTTTCGGATGCAAGGCATCCACACTCGAACTTGGTACAGGAGATGCAACTAGAGACATTTCAGACAAGAAATGGAACTCAGAGTTACAAGCATATCGAGATGCCAAGGCTCAAGGAATTCAACCAGGAGGCACATCACGTGCTCATGTTGAAGCAGCCTACGCTGCATCAGTAACATTAGGTACAGCCTACAATTCAGAGACAATGCCTAAAGCACATCAGATTAACAAAAAAACCGCCGAAGTTATGAAAGAGATTGGACAAGTATAATGCCAAAAGTGGGAATGAAAGAATTTGCTTACACAGCAAAAGGTATGGCAATGGCTAAGGCCGAGGCTAAGAAAACTGGTAAGCCAATGAAGAAGGCAGTCAAGCGCGTAGCAAAGAAGTCATCAATGGTCCGTAAGAAGGGCATGTAATCATGGCATCATATCTAGAAAATTTAATCAAAGAAGCCAAGCAGTACGCTAACGCTAGAAATAAAACTGGCGAGAATTCTGCCAAGGGAAGTTCATACCCACCAAACGTTATGGCTGATGGCGGTAAAGGGCGCGAGTATTACAGAGCCCAAGCAAGCGCTGCTCGTAAGCAAGAAGATTCAGCCTTTGGTCAGATGTTTGGAGCATTGCTTCAGGGTCGCCGTTATGATGACAAGACAGGTAAGTTAATAAAGGCAAAAAAGAAGTAATGGCATATACTAAACCAGAGTTACGGGAAAGCATCAAGAACCGCATTATGGCTGGTTCTAAGGGTGGTAATCCTGGTCAATGGTCTGCACGCAAAGCACAGTTACTAGCACAGGCTTATGAAAAGGCTGGTGGTAATTACTCTGGTGCTAAGACAACCAAGCAGAAGTCTTTATCCAAATGGACTAAAGAAAAATGGGGAACCAAATCTGGCAAGCCTAGTACGCAAGGTACTAAGGCTACTGGAGAAAGATACCTCCCCGAAAAGGCACGTAAGTCTTTAAGTGCATCAGAGTATGCAGCAACATCAAAGGCAAAGCGTGAAGGAACAAAGCAAGGCAAGCAGTTCGTAAGGCAACCTAAAAAGATAGCAAAAAAGACAGCAAGGTATCGATAATGAAAGACTCAAGACTAACACGGGCTGGTGTAGCAGGCTTTAACAAGCCTAAGAAAACACCAAGCCACCCTACTAAGTCACACGTTGTTGTGGCTAAGGTAGGTAGCCAGGTAAAGACCATACGTTTTGGACAACAAGGCGTTTCTGGCTCACCTAAAAAAATAGGAGAGTCTGCATCATATGCAGCACGTAGGAAGTCTTTCAAAGCAAGACACGCAGGTAATATATCCAAAGGAAAAATGAGTGCCGCATATTGGGCAGACAAGGTGAAATGGTAATAAAAATGGCAAAAACAGTAGATAAGAGTTTCTACAATAAAAAAATAAAAGTATCGCAGACAACTATTAACCAGATTAAAAAAATGGGAATGAAAGAAGCGATTGCAATGGTAAAAATGTTTGCAGAGCAGGGTACTGGCATGGGCGCAGATGGAAAAGATGTCCGTACAGCGGGCCGTAGCCAACTAAACGGCGAGTACGCAGAAGGAGTTAAGCGTCTATACGGAAACAAGCGTTATACTGCAGCAACTGCTAAGGGTGCCAATGCTATTCAGAATGCAGCAAATGCTAAGAAGAAGGCTGCTGCTGCTAAAGCAAAGGCTTCAGGACGTCCTGCAGGTTACTAAGAAACAACTATCAAAGGTGGGGACAATGGCACAAGAGACAGTATCAATCGCATGGTGTGACAATGGTATGGTTGATGGCAAGTTTATGCAAGGCGTTACAGACGTTATGCTTAAATCTGGCATCAACTTTACCACCACACTAAGAAGTCAAGGCAATCAGATTGCAAGACAGCGTGAGAAGATAATTCGTTACTGGTATGAAAACAACACCTCAGAGTGGCTCCTATGGGTTGACTCAGATGTTGTTATTAGTCCAGAGAAGTTTAGGCTCTTATGGGATAACAAGGATGTCAAAGAACGTCCTATTGTAACTGGAGTTTATTTTACAACAGATACACCAGAAGAACCTTTAATGATTCCAATGCCAACTATCTTTAACTTCGCAGAAGCGCAAGATGGTGTGGTCGGTATCAAGAGAGTTCACCCAATGCCAGAGAACCAACTTATCAAAGTTGAGGCAGCGGGTATGGGATTTGTTCTTATGCACCGAGATGTAATCGACAAGATTATTGAAGCAGTTGGCAATGAGATTGCTATCTTCAATGAGATTGGAACTGGCAAGTCATTCATGGGTGAAGATATCTACTTCTTTGCACTAGTTGGCAAAGCAGATGTCCCAGTCTATTGTCACACAGGTGCCGTAGTTCCTCACATGAAACGATTCTCATTTGATGAGCATTACTACAAAGCATTTTTTGGCGGAGTTAAAGAAGAAAAGAAATCTAATTTAATCTTGCCAAAGCAAGGGTTAATTACACCTAAGAAGGGTTAAACAATGGCACTAGGTAAAGCAGGCAGTAGCCTAACAGCAGAGTTGAACAGACTTGCTGGGACGACTGGTCTTGATGAACAAGGTGCAGCAAATGCTTGGGCTGCTACAAATGGCCTAGCAACTGTTGGCGCACTTAACATCAAGGTATCAGCAGCACGCACACGTGACAAGTTCAAGGACATCGATGGTGTCTGTAATGAACTTGCTGGAACTACTGGACTAGCAGCACCTGCTGCCCTAAGGAGCATCAACGCATGACAACTACTTTAGAGAACATGATTGATGAAGTTCTTATTAACCTTGCAGGTTATACCTTTCAACAGGACCGCGCAACTCACCTTACAAGTGCAGTAACTACAACAACCTCAACAAGTGCTTCCCCACTTATCCTATCTCTTGGCTCTACTGAATCTGTAGGTAAGGGTATCATTGAGATTGAAGAAGAGTTACTATGGGTTGACTCATATGACCGCATTGCTAATACTGCAACTGTCTCTCCTTATGGACGTGGCTACCTAGGTTCTACTGCTGCTACACACGCTGCAGACAAGAAAGTTACCATTAGCCCAACCTTCCCACGCTACTCAGTTAAGCGTGCAATCAATGATACTGTTAGTTCACTTGGTGCTAGCATCTTTGCTGTCAAGTCAACATCGTTTACATTTAATGCAGCAACGTCAACATATGCATTTACTAACTTAAACATTAAGAACATTATTACAATCTCATGGGAATCAATCGGACCATCTAAAGAGTGGGTACCAATTCGTCGCTACGACTTTGATTCAACCGCAGATTCTACAGCCTTTGGTGCTAACGCACAGACTGTTACACTTGGTGAGTATCCTATCCCTGGACGTACTGTACGCGTAGTATACGCAACAGACCCAGTAGCGTTTACGACTAATGCTCAAGACTACTCAACACAAACTGGCTTGCCAGAGTCAACAAAGGATGTAGCAATCCTTGGCGCAGCCTATCGTCTATTAACATTCCTTGACCCAGCACGCTCATCTCAGGTTAGCCCACAGGCAGACGAGACAGACTCTAAGCGTCCGTTTGGTTCATCTCAAAGTGCAACCAAGCAATTGTATGCTCTATACCAGCAACGTCTCCAAGAAGAAACAAAAGCACAACAGCAGAACTACCCACCTCGAGTTCACTTCTCCCGCCGATAGGAACCAGTAATGACAACTAGAAAATATTCATCACGCTCTCAGCAGACAACGCTGACTGGCGCACTTACATCGTCTGGAACCTCAGCAACTGTTGTATCAGGCTCTGGCTTGCTTGGCGGTATCACCGTCTCTGCTGGAGAACTGTTCACAGTTGTTATCGACCCAGATACGGCTCTTGAAGAAATTGTAGATGTCAGTGCCGTCAGCACTAACACACTAACAATAGTTCGTGGAGTTGACGGTTCAACTGGTCAGGCTCACTCTGCTGGTGCAGTAGTTCGCCATATGGCGATTGGTCGCGACTACCGCGAAGCCAATACCCACATTGAGGCAACAACAGGACACGGTGCAACTGGTGCTGTAGTTGGTACAACTAACACACAGACTTTAACTAATAAGACTTTAACTAGCCCAGTACTAACTACTCCAGCCTTAGGTACTCCTGCATCTGGTGTGCTTACCAATGCTACTGGACTGCCATTAACAACAGGTGTAACTGGAACTCTTCCAGTAGCAAACGGTGGAACTGGTGTAACAACATCTACTGGTTCAGGTGCTAACGTACTTGGAACTAGCCCAACAATTGCTAGCCCAACAATTACTGGTACTGGTGCTATTGCAGGAACTTTTACAGGTAACTTAACAGGTAACGTAACTGGTTCATCTGGTTCAACTACTGGTAATGCAGCAACGGCAACAGCCCTTGCTACTGCTCGCACATTCCAACTAACTGGAGATGTAGAAGCAAGTGGAGTTACCTTTGATGGCACTGGAAATGTAAGCCTAACAACAGTTATTGGTACTGGGGCTATTGTAAACGCAGACGTTAACTCATCTGCTCAGGTTGCTTATAGCAAGTTAAACTTAACTAACTCAGTTGTTAATGCTGATATTAATGCTTCTGCTGCAATTGATAAGACAAAGATTTCAGGAACAGCAATTACTGCTGGAGATACTGGAACAGTTACATCAACTATGATTGCTGATGGAACTATTCTTAACGCAGACATTAATGCTTCAGCAGCAATTGACTGGACAAAACTTGGTATCTCATCAACTGTTTCATCAACTGAAATTGGTTATGTAGATGGTGTTACTTCTGCAATTCAAACTCAGTTAGATGCTAAGTTAGCAACTGCTACTGCAGCAAGCACATACGCTCCACTAGCAAGCCCAGCATTGACTGGTGTGCCTACTGCTCCAACAGCAGCGGCAAACACTAATACAACCCAAGTTGCTACTACTGCCTATGTACAGACAGAAATTACAGACCTTATTGCTGCAGCACCTGGTGCTCTAGATACTCTTAACGAGTTAGCATCTGCTCTTGGTAATGATGCAGCGTTCTCAACTACTGTTACTAACAGTCTAGCAACTAAGTTGCCTTTGGCTGGTGGCACTATGTCAGGTGCAATTGCAATGGGAACTAACAAGATTACAGGTCTTGGAACTCCTACAGTATCAACAGATGCAGCAACCAAGGCTTATGCCGATACAATGCTGCCTCTTGCTGGCGGCACACTATCTGGTGCTTTGGCTATGGGTACTAACAAGATTACAGGTCTAGGCGACCCGACTAATTTACAAGATGCTGTAACAATTAATTATCTTAATAGTACAGTTCTTGCACCATCTAACCTTACTGGTCCGATTACATCAGTTGGTGCAGCAACATCAATCGCATCACAGACTGGTACTGGTACTAAGTTTGTAATGGATAACACTCCAACGCTCATTACCCCAGTACTTGGCGTAGCAACTGCTACATCAATCAATGGAACAACTATTCCAGCATCTAAGACTCTTGTTGCTACTGATTCAACTACTTATGTAGTTCCTTCTCAGGCTGGCAACGCAAGTAAGTTTTTAACAACTGATGGAACAACTTCATCTTGGTCAACAGTTCCTGCTGGTGGAGCAGACGAACAACTTATAGTAATGCAAGCACTCTAACAACGAAAGGTAGTAAACAATGGCTACAGTAACAAGTAAGACTCTCTTTAGGGGAGCAGCAACAACATCAGTAGGAACAACTCTTTACACAGTTCCTTCCTCTACAACAGCAGTAGTAACAAATATTATTATTACTAATACCGCAGGTGCTGCTGGCACATTTACTCTTGGGCTTAATGGTACTAACCTTGCAACAACAGTATATGTAGCAGCCAATGATTCTACCGTATTAGATATTAAACAACCATTAACAGCAACTCAAACTATTACAGGTGGAGCAAGCGCAACAACAATTAACTTCCACATCTCTGGAGTGGAGATTGTCTAATGTCACCAGTTTCTAAATTTTCTAGTTATGGAAAATTCAAGACCATGGCTATGGGTAACATTGCACCAGCAAACCCTACAATTGGCACAGCAACAAATGTTGGCACTAGCCGTGCCTATAATGATGGAGCGGCAACAGTAACATTTACTGCCCCTGCTTCTAATGGCAGCAACTTTGCTATTACTTCTTATACGGCTACATCTAGCCCTGGCGGGTTTACCGCTACAGGTGCTTCTTCTCCGTTAACTGTTACTGGTTTACAATCATCTACTCAATATACATTTACTGTAACTGCTAATAATGCTGCTGGTTCAAGCCCTGCTTCTGCTGCATCTAATAGCATTACTGCAACTACGGTTCCTCAAGCACCTACAATTGGAACTGCTACACGCGGCAACGGTCTTGCAACAGTTACTTACACATCAGGTGCAACTGGTGGAGCAGCAATTTCAACATTTACAGCAACATCAACACCAACTTCAATTACAGGAACAGGCGCAAGCCCAATTACAGTTTCAGGTTTAACTAATGGAACTGCTTATACATTCAAAGTTAAAGCAACAAATGCTAATGGAACTTCTGCAGAATCTGCTGCTTCAAACTCAGTAACTCCTGCTAATCAAACAACAACAGTTGAGTATCTTGTTATTGCAGGAGCAGGTGGTGGTGGAGGCGGTAATTCCAACGCAAATGGAAATGGTGGCGGCGGTGGCGCAGGTGGTTATTTAACTGCGTCAGGTTTTGCAGTAACCGCAGGAGTTTCAACAACAGTCACAG
>Ga0209769_1000236_pt1 | contig 22220 bp, 20 predicted proteins | sample LauGreSuBDMM15DN_2_FD_187569 | JGI IMG/M metagenome (GOLD analysis project Ga0209769, IMG submission 187569) | Freshwater lake microbial communities from Lake Michigan, USA - Su13.BD.MM15.DN (SPAdes) (version 3) | ecosystem: Environmental > Aquatic > Freshwater > Lake | place: Lake Michigan, USA...
ATTTTCTATGTCTCTACAAACCCGTACTGCTGCGCCCGGAAAAGCTCGTCGCGCTGCCAAAGGTAAACCCCGCCACACAACTGCCGAGAAGGCTGCCCGTAAGGCTGTCGTTGCAAAGCCAGCTGCTCGCGGAACTGCAAAGCGAAGCGCTCCTGTGAAGGAAGCAGCATCTACTGCAGCACGCACAACAGCTAAGACCACACGTTATTCAGATCGCGAGACTGGTACTAAGAAAGAAGTACGTCTTGCAGATCGTTCCAAGCTACGCGCACAGCGTTTTCAAGAGCGCACAGCATCAAAGTCTAAGAACGTCGAGGGTGCCATTAAGGGCAACCCAAAGCAGTCTCGTGAAGAGCGCACCTTTGAAAAGCCAAAGAGAGCCTTTAAGCCAGCTGGTGCAAAGCCTGTTGTGGGCCGCACAGCACCTGAGAGAACTGCAAAGCCACAATCACGTGCTGCGAAGTTCATTGCAGATCGCACAGAGCGTTCGGAGCGTCCATTTCGTCCAGAGCGTTTAGAGCGTCCAGCAAAATCTGATGTTCGTCCAACAACTCGTCGCGAAGCGGTGAAGGCAAAGGTTGCTCACTCAGATGACGGCCGTCCAAACTTTGTTCCACAAAAGCGCGAAAAATATAATCCTGCAGCACCACAGTCAGCTGCGCAGCGTCGTGGAGATTCTCCTCGCACACCTGCAAAGCCACCACGCGATCGCCGCAATGATTCACGTGGTGAATCTCCAGCATATGCACGCGATGATTTCCGCGCATCAAAGACTCATAACAAGGCAGCTGTCGATTTCGGCGCTGATGATAATTACATTTCAGTCAACCTCGCAGATGCAAACCTTGTTGAAGCAACACCACTCACAGAGGTAACAACATCATTCCGTGACCTCGGTATTGCACCGGCGCTCGCAAATGCACTCAATGCTCAAGGCATTACGCATCCATTCCCAATCCAGATTGCAACACTTCCCGATGCTCTTGCAGGTCATGACATCTTGGGACGTGGACAGACTGGTTCAGGAAAGACTCTTGCATTCAGCCTTGCACTCCTTACAAATATTTCAGATAAGACAGCGCGCCCTCACAAGCCACTGGCACTTATCTTGACCCCTACACGTGAACTCGCGCAGCAGATTGACGAAGTTCTTCGTCCACTAGCACGCGCTGTTGGCCATGAATCAGTCGTTATCGCAGGCGGAATGCCATATGCAAAGCAGATCACTGCAATGCGTAAGGCAACAGCAATCTTGGTTGCAACTCCTGGCCGCTTAATTGACCTTCTGAATAAGAATGAAGTTCAGCTTGATCAACTACAGATCACTGTTCTTGATGAAGCAGATCAGATGGCAGATATGGGATTTCTTCCAGTAGTGAAGGAAATTCTTGATCAGGCTCGTCTTGATGGACAGCGTCTTCTCTTCTCAGCAACTCTCGATCGCGGTGTTGATTCACTCGTTCGTCAGTACCTGAAGAACCCAAAGACTCACTCATTGCAGAATGACCGTGCTTCTGTTTCAACTATGGAGCACCACGTTCTTCAGATGCACCCTGGCGATAAAGATGACATCACATCGCAGATTGCAGCTCGTAATGGAAAGACAATTCTCTTCGTGAAGACTCAGCGCGGTGCAGATCGTCTTGCTGACAAGCTTGCTAACGCAGGTGTTCCAGTTGGCGCACTGCACGGTGGAAAGTCACAGGCAGTTCGTACTCGCACACTTGCACTCTTTAAGGAGCAAGATAATTCAGCTCTCGTTGCAACCGATGTTGCAGCACGCGGAATCCACGTTGATGGAATCTCACTTGTTGTTCACGTTGATCTTCCACAAGATCACAAGGATTACTTGCACCGTTCAGGTCGCACAGCTCGCGCTGGCGAATCAGGAACTGTTGTTACCTTGTCATCATCAAAGAATCAACGTGCAGTATCTGGTCTTCTCGGTCGTGCAGGTGTGACACCGAAGTTCCACGATGTGCGCCCTCTTGATGAGAAGCTCATGGTTATCACTGGTGCTCAAGAGCCATCAGGTGTTCCATATATTCCGCCAGTAATGGAGCGAAAGAGCCCAGGTGGTTCACGTTCAGGTGGAGGAGCTCGTCGCGGTGGAACAGGTGCAGGTAAGTCTGGCGGATACCGTGGTGGCAATAGCCGCCGTGGCCGCTAACTAACGCTGCTTCTTACGAACATTCATTCCGATCTGGCGTACAAATCTTCTTGGAAGAGTTGAGATAACTCCCACAAGCAGTTTGTATTGCCAGCCAGGAATGCTCACAGGCTTATTTGCCAGCGCATCTTTCCACGATTGAGCAACTAACTTATCTGCGTTTAGCCACATAAAGTTTGGTAGCCCGCCCATCTTCATTCGCCCTCGCTCGTGAAATTCTGTGCGAGTAAATCCAGGGCAGAGCGCTGAGACTTTTACTCCGCTGCTTGCAAGTTCGGTATTCATGGATTCAGAGAGCACGGTCATATATGACTTGGCAGCGCTATATGTGCCACCTGCGATAAAGCTTGCAACGGATGAGTTATTGATAATGATTCCAGATTTGCGCTCTTTCATTCCAGGGATGACGGTGTGCATAAGGCGCATAGGTGTTCGCACTAATACATCAAACATCTGTTGTTCCGCATCCATCTGACTTGTGCTAAATGCCTTATTGATTCCAAATCCAGCATTGTTGATGAGCACTTCAATCTCATAGGTGCTGATGTAATCCTCAACTGATCGACAACCTTCATTAGTTGAAAGATCTGCAGGCAATACAAATGTCTGCACGCCATACTTTTTACGAAGCCCCGCTGCGCGCTCATGAAGACGTGCTTCATCGCGTGCAACAAGTGCGACGTTATAACCCTTAGAGGCAAGTAAGCGAGTGAAACTTTCACCAATTCCAGAAGTTGCACCTGTAACAAGAGCCCATTGCGCCATTTAAGCCACGATTCCCTTTGGTTCTTCTTCGCGGATATGCCATGAAGATCCGTACTCGGAGATTAAATCAAGGAAGGGCTGTGCTGGGAACCATTCAGGGCCAGATATTCCTGTTGGCTTCCATTCACCACTTGCAATGAGCTCCATTGCAATCAATGGGTTGATAGCTGTCTGCCATACAACTGCTTGATTGCCATAATTCTTCATCGACCATTCGTTATCGACAACGTTATAGATATAGACAGCCTTTGGCTTGCCGTCCTTACCTAAACCTTTAACGAGAGTTCCTGCACAGGTTTTTCCGTGCATCTTGTCACCGATTGTTGCTGGATCTGGAAGTAGGGCAGCAAGAAGTTCGCGAGGTGATACCTCAACGCCTTGCACGGAAACCTTCTCCTTCTTATCAAGTCCCAGTGTGTGAATAGTCTTCAAGGTCTCAATAAATTGAGCGCCAAGTCCATATTTAAAGCGAACTTCCTTCGCCTTGACCTTCATTGGAATCAAGACAGCTTCTTCATGTTCAACGTTGACGCATTCAACTGGTCCAATGCCATCTGGGAAGTCATATGTTTCTAGTTCGCTAAATGGCTCAGTTGTATACCAACCACGACCTTCTTCGAAGATCAAAGGTGGATTCAGACACTCTTCAATCGTTGTCCAGATAGAAAACGATGGTGCGAAGTCATAACCATCAACGGTGAGGTTCGAGCCATCCATGACAGCTAAGTAATCAATGCGAGAGAAGAGTTCATCTTCGGCATAACGGGCAAAGACATCGCTCATTCCAGGTTCAATACCCATTCCAACAACGGCGTAGTTGCCATTCTTGTTCCAAGTGTCTGCACGAGCAAATTGCTCATCACCTAACTTAACTCCAGGCTTATTCATAGGATCTGTTGGATGCGGCGTGGATAGTGACATCGCCATATCCATGTAATTAACTTTCTCTTCTTCACATGCCAAAAAGATTGGCATAACAAAACGCGGATCTACCGCGTTCACGACAATATCGGGAGTAGCTTTACGAATGAGAGCGCGAATATCGTTCACATCAGAGGCATCCACCTCCTGCGCAGAAAATCGTGGGTCATTGACCTTTGTTACGGCTGCTTGAGCTCTAGACAGGCTGCGATCTGCAACGACCATTGACGTAATAAATGGTCTACGTGATGCGATATTTGCGATTGCACTGCCAACTCCGCCTGCGCCGATAACGAGCGCTTTCATGGGTGGCCTTTCATTCTTAGTTATACGCGCTTGAAATAAGTGCGTTAAGGCAAGGCTATCTATACCGATAACCTTTGCCAAGTAACTTCGCTATTGAAGTGCCCACGTCCCCGTAGCTCAGTGGATAGAGCAACCGCCTCCTAAGCGGTAGGTCGCAGGTTCAACTCCCGCCGGGGACACTCACCTAGGATTGCATTATGAAATTTCGAATTGCAATTGTTGTGTGCGTCATCACAGCCTTTGCAATTCTTGCAACACAGCCCATATCGAGTCCATTAAAGGGCAATAAAAGTAGAGATGTAGTTATTAATGTCGTTGGCGATATTCATGGCGAGAGCGCCATTGATCGCACTGCAATTCCAGCCTTGAAGCGATATTTTGCAGATGGCAATCTCAATATGTTTAATCTGGAAACCGCAGTCACGAATGAAATGAAGAAAGAAGTGAAGGAAAATAACTTCAAGACAGATCTTGAATTTCTTCAATCACTTAAATCTGTGGGATTAAATGTTGCAACCGTTGGCAATAATCACAGTTTTGACTATGGCTCACAAGGCTTCCTCGACACTCTGCAGAACCTGACAAAAGCTGGAATCTCCTATGTTGGTGGTGGGGTCAATAGCGATCTCGCATATCAAGGTCAGATTTATAAGGTGAATGGCTTAAAGATCGGCGTCTTAGGTCTTGCAAAGGTCAATGGTGGACCTGGCTCAATTGCAAAAGTAGATAGAGCTGGAACAACAAATGGTTATGACGCACGTTCCACAGAGCGAGCAATCACAGCCATGAAGAAGGTCAGTGATGTGTTGATAATTCTGACCCACTGGGGCGAAGAAGGCTTCTTCTGCCCAAGAGATTATGAACTCTCCAGTGCGAAGAGATGGAGCGCACTAGGTGCTGACATCATTCTGGGAAGCCATACCCATACTCTGCAGCCGATTACTTATGAAGATAACAAGCTTGTGGCCTACTCATTAGGCAATTTCATCTTTTACTCATCAAATATCGAAAATAGAAGTACTGGGATATTGAAAATTCGAATTACTCCCAACAAGGAGATTACCTACACACTTCAGCCAATGCTAATCAATAACCAGACCAAGGTTCCAGAGATAAGTGCCGCTTTTTACACACCCACTATTAATTGCGAAGATCAGGCAAAGACAACGGTGCGATGACCGACGATAAAGATTCGATCTTCTGCATAGAGCTTTACTGCGCGCGCTAGAACACGTCGTTCGATATCGCGACCAAGAGCAATCATTTCCTCTGGTGTTGCTGAGTGATTTACGTGTGCAACATCTTGTTCGATGATTGGACCTTCATCCAAGTCAGCTGTAACAAAGTGGGCAGTTGCGCCAATGATCTTTACGCCACGCTCATGTGCTTGGTGATAAGGCTTTGCACCCTTAAACCCTGGCAAGAATGAGTGATGGATGTTAATTATCTTTCCAGGCATCGCAGCTGTAAATGTGGAAGAAAGAATCTGCATGAAGCGAGCAAGGACAACGAAATCAATCTTGAGTTCTGAAATCTTTGCAAGCATTACTTTCTCTTGCTCAGCCTTATTCTCTTTAGTCACTGGAAGGTAGAGGAATGGAATTCCATGGGATTCAACAAGTGATTTAAGTTCTTCGCGATTTGAAATAACAAGTGGGATTTCAATGGGAAGTTCGCCAAGTTCAAGCAAATACATCAAGTCACGAAGACAGTGGCTCTCTTTTGTAACTAAAACAAGTGCGCGAGGCTTCTGAGCCGTTGGACGAATATGCAGAGCAGGTGAGAATTTACCTAGGCCTTCATTGAGGCTCTTCTGTGCAGCTTCAAGTCCTTGAGTTGTTTCAAAGCGAGTGCGCATTACAAAGGCGTTAGTGGTGGTGTCGGTGAACTGTTGGTTCTCAATGATGTTGCCGCCGCAATTGAGCACGGCAGTAGTCATCGCGTGAACGATGCCTGGCTGATCGGCGCATTGCAGGGAAGCGATGAGATCCATGCGATGAGTTTAAAGGAAACTAGTGGGTAATCGTAAATCGCTGTAAACGCTTAGGAGCCCACCAGTTGCGCTCACCGAAGAGTCGCATCAGAGCAGGCACGAGAAGGGCACGAACGATGGTTGCATCCAGTATTACCGCGAGTGCAACACCAAAGCCCATCGATTTAATCGATGTGACACCACTTGTGATGAAAGCTGCGAATACAACAGCGAGCAAGACTGCAGCCGCAGTAATGATTCGTGCTGAACGCTGAAGGCCAGTTGCAACTGCTTCAACATTGCTCTTACCTGCCAAGTGTTCTTCACGAATACGTGAGAGCAAGAAGAGTTCATAGTCCATCGATAATCCGAAGACAACGACGGCAATCAAAATAACAATGGAGGTATCAAGTGTTCCCGTGAGGGTGAATGAACCCACCAGCCATTGCAGATGTCCATCGATAAATACCCACGTGAGCACACCCATCGTCGCTGCAAGAGAGAGCACGTTGAGCAAGACTGCCTTGATTGGCAAGATGATGGAACCGGTGAAGATAAAAATCAGAACAAAAACGCTGAGTGCAATCCAACCGAGAGCCCATGGAAGTGTGGATGAGATTGCATCTTGAGAATCTGTGTAGTCAGCGGCAACTCCACCAACAAGGGCACCTTGTGGCGCTGGAATATCTCGAATTGTGTGGATCAAGTTCTGAGCTTCGGGAGTTCTGGGCAACATTGCTTGGTATGCAACGAGTCGAACGTCCTTGCCGATTACCTCTGGCGCTGCAACGCCAATTACTCCGGAGACTGCTGCAATCTTCTTGGCATATGTTGCAACTTCACCAGTTATCTCTGCACCATCAAAGATAACTATTTCGATGGGAGTTCCAGTCTGCCCAGGAAATCTCTTATCTTGAAGTGCAGTTGCAATAGCTGCTTTATTGGTAGCGGGCAGCATTCGAGAATCACCTTGCGCGAATTTAATGTTCTGCACTGGGGCAGCAAGAACACCTAGAACTATGAGAGAGACAATTACGACAGCTGCAGGGCGTTTCATCACCATGCGTGCTGTATCAGCCCAACGCCCATCTTCTTTAGGTGTGATTGCAGATTTTCTCACTACACCTTTATCAATTTTCTCACCCATAAGAGCAAGGATTGGTGGAAGTCCAAAAATTGCACCTATGACTGCAATTGCTACTACTGATACTCCTGCATATCCAAATGATTTTAAGAATGGAAGTGGGAAGAAGATGAGCGAAACCATTGTGACGAGGACAGTGAGCCCAGAGTAAAAGACCGTCTTTCCTGCTGTGCCCATTGTGGTCACTACTGCATCTTCAACACTCTTTCCATGGTGGATCTCTTCGCGGAAACGATTGACCATAAGTAAGGCGTAATCGATACCGAGTCCAAGACCCATACCTGTAGTGAGGTTGAGTGCATAGACACTGACATCAGTGAAGAGTGACAAGAGGTAGAGAATAAAGAATGCTCCCAAGATTGCGGCAACACCGACTATGAGTGGCATTGCAGAGGCAGCTAATGCACCAAAGACAAATGCAAGGAGTATGAAAGTCAGTGGAATTGAGATTACTTCAGCTAACTTGAGATCTTTTGAAATCTTCTCTGTGATTGCGTTACCAACAACGCCAACTCCGCCTGCATAGAGAGTCAAGCCATCAATCTTGCCGTCATATTTTTCCTGAAAAATCGCTCCGAGCCTCTGGCTTTGTGGTGTGAATGCTTCGCCTTCACCGTAGATGAGTACGAATGCAGCCTTTTCATCAGAGGATTTCAGTGTTGCCTCACCACCAGAGCTCCAGAATGAAAGAGTCTTGGTGACACCATCTTCTTGCGACATCTTCTTTTCAAGAGCAAGAGATTTCTGTGTAACAACAGAATCTGTGACATCGGTGTTTCCCGCATCAATGACGACGACAACAGCAGGATCTTGAACCTTTAATTCATCGCGCAAGTACTCGTATACCTTGTATGAATCACTCTTTGGGTTTGAGTAACCACCTGAATCAAGTCTGCTGAAGATCAGTGAACCAATCGCCCCTGCCAGCAGAATGCCAATGACAAAGAGTGCTACCGCCATCTTGCGATAGCGGACTAATACATGACCTAGGCGCTCGAACATAGGGTTAAGTATGTAGGATGGTGTAACCGCTATCGAATTGAAAGAACAGGTGTTCCCTCATGAGCGATGTGTTTCCTACAACACCTGATGATGAACGCGACCCTCGTGAAGACCAGAAGGAAGATAAAAAGCGAGAAGAAGAGATTAAGGGCGATAAGCCCCCACACCACGGCTAACTTTTATCAGTTGTAGCTGCAGGTTTTGTAACAGAATCGGTTTTATAGAAACCAGATCCTTTAAAAACAACTCCGACTGCCGAATACACCTTGCGAACTTCACCCTTACATTCAGGGCATTCAGTAAGTGGTGATTCTGAAAATGACTGGAAAGCCTCAAAGGCATGGTCACACGCAACGCATGCATATTGATATGTAGGCAATGTGTGACCTTTCTCTTCTCGGGTATCTATGCCTAAGTCTAAAGAAGTGAGACGATAGGTGCGAATCCGCAGGGGTTCTGAGCACAATCGCCGATGTTTAAGAGGAGCATGAAGACTATGAAGAAGGTCAGCGCTATTGCAGTGGTTATAGGAGCAATTCTCTTCACGCCAATAGCTGCCTTTGCTAACTCTCTCGTTGCGACATCTCCAATGTCCGGTGCGACACTTCAGAGCGCACCGAGTGCAATTACCGTCACCACTGAAATTGCTCTCATGGATGCGGGTAATGAAATCTCTGTAACTGATCCAACGGGAGTTCGTGTCGATGATGGCGCGCTCACCATTGATGGAGTCAATGCTGTCATTGGTTTAAAGCAATTAGTGAAGACTGGAATATATACAGTCAATTATTCGTTGCTTGCCGAAAATGACATCCCACTCATTGGGAAATTTACCTTTAACTTCGCTGAGCCAACGGTGATTGCAACAACTGCTCCTGCACCTACAAATGCACCAACTCCTTCAGGAAATAACCTTGGAACAACAATCTTTGTTCTTGGCCTTCTTGCAGCGGCAATTGTTGTGACTGTTGCACTCTCTCTTTATGCGCGAAAGCTCTATCGCGACCGATGAACCTTCTGTCAGGAAATCTGACTGCTGTTGATCCTTTGGTAAGTGCCCTTGGCACACTGAACAAATCAATCTCACTCTTTGCAGCCTTTAGTCTTGTTGGTGTATTACTCTCACTCTCATTCTTCTTAATAGAGCGCGAAGGTAAGTTAGAAGAGAATGCGCTTCGACTTCGCAATATTGGCAAAGTCCTTGCTGGAGTCTGGTTTCTTACCAGCGCCTTTCAAATCATTATCACCTTAGCCAATATTTTAGGTACTTCTTTTGGCTCAGCCCTCGATCCAACAACGCTAAGTTCATTTGTGCGCCAGATTGATTTGGGCAGATTCCTCGCATTTCAAACTTTCCTCGCAGGCGTTGTCTTGATCAGCCTTACCTTTCTTCGTCGAGTATTGCCTGCAACTGTTCTTCTTGGAATCTCATTACTCGCACTTGTTTCACCAGTCTTTCAAAGTCACTCAGCATCAAGTGGATCGCACTCTTTAGCTATCGGGTCACTTGTAATCCACGTTGTTGCCCTCTCACTGTGGGTCGGTGGAGTTTTTGCTCTTGTTCTGCTCAATGATTCAGATCGCAAAGTAGCGCTACCTCGCTTTAGCCAGTTAGCTCTCTGGGCTGCAATTGCAGTGGTGGCAAGTGGACTCATTAATGCGTGGACACGACTTAACTTTGCATCCGCGTGGTCTTCTTTCTATGCGCGCATCATCATTGTGAAAGCACTCCTGACTGTTGTACTTCTTGTGATTGGTTACCGCAATAGAAAATCACTTGCTCAAGGAGATAAGACGGGATGGAATCTTCTCTCTCGAGTAATCATCGTGGAAGCGTTGATCATGGGAGCTGTCGTTGCACTTGGTAGTTGGTTATCGGGTTCTCAACCACCGGCTGGAAAAGAGTTGCCGTTTAATGCAGCACTTTCCATTGTTGGTTATCCAACTCCTGCTGCTCCGAATTTCACTCGATTACTGACTCTTTACGATCCAGATGCGCTCATTATCGGAATTCTCATCACACTTGTTGCTCTCTATATCAAGGGTGTAGTGATCTTGAAAAAGCGCGGTGACTCATGGCCTGTGGGTCGCACGGTTGCATTTGCATTGGGAGTTTCAGCAATGGATTTTGCAACAAGTGGTGGTCTTGGTGTTTATGCAAAGTTCTCATTTGAATATCACATGATTGCTCACATGGTCATTGGAATGGTTGCACCTATTGGATTAGTACTTGGAGCACCAATAACGTTGGCACTTCGTACACTCCCACAAGGGCGAACACCTGAGGAGCGTGGAGTTCGCGGAATGCTGATTGCGCTCCTACATTCGCGCTACTCAATCGTGCTGACCAATCCGATAACAGCTCTTGCACTCTTTGATGGATCACTCTTTGTTCTCTACTTCACCGATCTCTTTGGTAATTTGATGCAATCGCATGTGGGCCACCTCTTTATGAATGTGCATTTTCTCTTGGCTGGCTACCTTTTCTTCTATGTCATTATTGGAATCGACCCAAATCCGCGCAAGGTTCCGCACTTATTTCGCATAGTCATTCTCTTTGCTGCAATGAGCATTCATGCCTTCTTTGCTATTTCACTTCTTGCGACTACAACGCTGATTGATAAGGGTTACTACGGCTCTCTCAATACTCCATGGCTAGGTGATTTATTAGCTGACCAACATGCAGCTGGATCGATTGCCTGGGGGATGGGCGAAGTTCCCATCATCTTGGCTCTGATTGCAACCTTTATTCAATGGATGCGTGATGATTCACGCGAGGCAAAGCGCATTGATCGCAATGAAGCCCGTATGGCTGCACTGGGTGAACCTGATGAGCTTGCTCAATACAATAAGTACCTGAGCCAACTGCAGAGCCGCGATAAGAAAGAAGGTCAGTCATGAGTTTAGAGAACATATTCACGCTGCCATCTGAATACAACGATCTTCGCGATTCAGTTCGTGCTCTCTCTGAAAAAGAGATTGCACCTCATGCGCATGCAGTAGATGAAGACCATCGCTATCCACAAGAAGCACACGATGCTCTTACCAAGGCCGGACTCTTTGCAGCACATGTGCCCACTGAATTTGGTGGCGATGGAGCTGATGCACTAGCTGCATGCATCATTATTGAAGAGGTGGCACGAGTGTGTGCATCATCCTCACTTATTCCTGCAGTGAATAAATTAGGTTCACTTCCACTTATTCTTGGGGGAAATAAAGAACAGAAAGAACGTTGGCTTCGCCCATTGGCACAAGGTAAAGGTTTTTCTTACTGTCTCTCAGAATCTGAAGCAGGCTCTGACGCCTCCGCCCTAAAGACAAAAGCTGAACGCAAAGGCGATGGATGGGTCATCAATGGAAGTAAGAAGTGGATCTCAAATGCAGGCGAATCATATTTCTATACCGTCATTGCTCAAACTGATCCTTCACTTGGATCCAAGGGCATCACAGCATTTATAGTTGAGAAATCAGATCCAGGTGTTTCATTTGGAGCGCCAGAGAAGAAGATGGGCTTTCGTGGATCTCCCACTCGCGAGGTCTATTTCGACAATGTGAGTATTGGCGATGACCGTCGTATCAGTGAAGTAGGTAAAGGTTTTTCACTTGCTATGGACACACTCGATCACACACGCATCACTATTGCGGCCCAGGCTCTTGGAATTGCTCAAGGTGCTCTAGATACTGCCAAGAAATATTCACACGAGCGTAAGCAATTTGGCAAAGAGATCTTTGATTTCCAAGGTGTTCAATTTATGTTGGCAGATATGGCTATCGCTGTTGAGACTGCGCGCCAGATTACCTATGCAGCAGCTGCAAAGAGTGAGAGATTAGATAAGGATCTGAAGTTCTTCTCTGCTGTGAGTAAGACATATGCCACGGATGTGGCAATGAAGGTCACAACAGATGCTGTGCAGATTCTTGGTGGATATGGATATGTCTCTGACTATCCAGTTGAGCGCATGATGCGCGATGCCAAACTAACTCAGATCTATGAGGGCACAAATCAGATTCAGCGCATTGTGATTGCGCGCAATCTTCCTTAATTACTACCTTCTAAAGCGCAGAACCAGATCTGGAGTTGCTGCCGCATTGAGCGGTTGATCCCATTCTTGGCGAGGTAAATCTTCACTCGATATCTCATCAGGATGAATCAAACCAATAGACCATGCGCGAAGTTTTGGCAGAGCGCGGTCGTAGTAACCACCACCTTGACCTAATCGATAACCACTTCGGTCAATACGTAGTGCTGGAACAATGACGACATCGATTGTGGCAAGGTCGTTGAAGACATCACCAGCTGGTTCAAGAATTTTCTTCTTGGCAACAAGGCTAGATTTTGATCCATCCCACTTCACCCAATCGAGTTGGTCGCCATTGATTCTGGGTAGTAGAAGAATCTTTCCCGCTTTGATAAGAGCAGTATTTAATGAAGATGTATCAGGTTCATCGCCATAAGACATATAACTTGCGATTATCTTCGCCTGTGAAATTTCAGGGGATGTAGCCAGAAATTGAAAGCTGTGTTCCATGTAACGCTCGTTACGTTCGTGACGATATCGAGTGCGAAGTGCTGACTTTTCTTCGCTCTGACCCATGGAAATCCCCTAGTAGTAAGTGATGTACAAGTAAGGTTAGTGATTATGTCAGAACGTATGCGTGTAGATGAAGTACTTACCTCTCTTCTAGATCTATGCCGTCCTCTTGAGCCCTTTGATATGCCGCTACTTGATGCACACGATGGAACTCTCGCTGAAGATATCTATGCGGGAGAACGTCTTGTCATGAAGGCCGGCAGTCGCATTCGTTCAACCCAGATTGGTTTGGCTGCATCGATTGGCCTTGATCATCTTCCTACGCGTCCACATCCACGCGTAGTTGTAATTTCCGCAGGTCCTGACTTAGTTGAACCTGGCATTCCTCTTAAAACCGATGAAGAGTATGAAACGAATTCATGGTTACTCACAACTGCAGTGCGTGAAGTGGGAGCAGTTGCCTATCGCGTGCACTCAATTCCTGATGATGAGTCACAGCTGCAGAGTGTGATTGAAGATCAGCTCGTACGCGCCGACCTCATCATCATTAGCGGTGAACGCCATGATGATTCATTTGATCTCATCACTCGCACCTTAGAGAAGATGGGTGAGATTAAGACTGTTGAAATCTCCATTGAATCAAGTGGCCGCCATAATTTTGGAACTATCGGACCCGATAAGACTCCGGTTGTCACACTTCCAGGTGATCCGATTGCTGCATACATCTCCTTTGAACTTCTGATCCGCCCGATGATTCGCACAATGCTTGGCACAGTAAATATCCATCGCCCATCAGTGAAGGCAAAGCTTGAGAAAGCTCTGACTTCTTCAGGCGGTAACCGTTCTTATGTGAGAGCAATTTTGAGTGAAGATGGAAAGTCTGTGGCGCCACTGAGTTCTCAAGATGAACAGGCAACGCTTTCGGATGCTAATTGTTTTATTGCAGTTCCTGAAGGTGAAACTAGTTTGTCTGCAGGTGCGCAGGTCACTGTCGTAGTTCTTGAGCGACGTTATCTCTAAGCAGGTGAGTTGATCTCATGTGGCCGGTAACGCTTTATGGTGATGAAATCACTCTTCGCCCGGCCCGTTTCCGAGATCGCACTGCATGGAATGATGTTCGTGCAGAAAATAAGGAGTGGCTCACTCCATGGGAGGCAACACTTCCTGTGCTTCCGCAGGATTCACCCGCATATGAGAATCAGGGCCGACCATCCTTCTATGAAATGGTCCATCTCCTTCGTCGCGAGGCCCGTGCTGGGCGTTCCTACTCATTTCTAATCTGGAATGAATCCAATCTCATCGGCCAGATAACAATGGGTGGCGTTATGCATGGCGCACTTCGTGGGGCGCATATCGGTTATTGGATTGATCGAAACTATGCCAATCGCGGCTTTACTACGCAGGCGGTAAAACTAGTCACTGCTTTTGGATTCTCTCAAATAGGGCTGCATCGCATAGAGATAAATGTGCGCCCTGAGAATGCTGCCTCCTGCAGAGTTGCCGAGAAAGCTGGGTATGTTCTAGAAGGTGAGCGCAAGGCCTTCTTACATATCGATGGTGCATGGAGAGACCATCTGTCCTATGTAAAGAGCAATGAATTAATCCAGTAAACCCCCCTTGAAATCCACAGAGTTACGCTCAGTCGCCTCTAACCTTTACCCATCATGGCCTCAGGAATTATCTATCTAGCAATTATTGGCATGTGGGTTGCCTATTTTCTGCCACGCTGGGTACATAACAAGAATGAATTCTCCGGTAAGAGCGTCGAACGTTATAAGAGCGCACTCCGAGTAGTTGCAAGTACTACACCGGGTGCACAAATTGGCTCTGGAGCAATTTATACAGATGTAGATCGCGCAGGACGCGTAGCACAACAACTCATGCGCCGCAGAATTATCTTCTCACTTATTACTACAACACTTATCCTCACAACGGCAGGTGCCATCATGCAGACATTCACATACATCGCAATCGCTATTCCTGTTACTGGATTAGTTCTCTATATTGCCCATGTTCGTCGTCAAGAAAATAGCGATCGCATCACGCGCCGTCGTATGGATCAATTGCATCGCACAACCGAAGGTGTTTCACATACCAATCTTGCAGATGTGCTTACACATAATTCTCACAGTGAAGTTAAAGTCAATCAAGATCACTGGATTCCTTTGTCAGAACGCGAACTCACAGGTGTCACACTTCTTCCTAAGGGAACAGCGCAATCACGTGCTGAGTGGCAACCTAATGAGATTCCAGTTCCAACATATGTAAACGCGCCAAAGGCTGTTCAGTCAAAGCGTGTCCTTGATTTAACCGAACCAGGTAGATGGACTGAAGAGCAAGAGCGCTTAGAACGCGAAGCGCTCGCTGCAGCTGCTCCATCACGCGATGAAGTATTTGATCAACAGCTTGCAGATGAAGCAGTACAGAAGCTTCGCGAAATGCGCGCTGCTAACGAATAGCTAAATCCAGCTCGCAAACCACATGCGTGCATGCCACGCGTCATAGGTGATGAGATCGCCCATATAGAGCGGTAAGAAGTATAAGAAGTTAAAGAAGAGCACGATATATACCCCTGCTACAACAACTTCTCCCAAGCGCCCATAATTAGTCAGTATTGATCGAGTGCAATAAATGAGTGCAAGAATCAGAAAAGGCTCAAAGACAATTGCATAGAAAGAGAACACCGTGCGCTCTTGGAAGAAGAACCACGGCAGATAACCTGCAGTAATTCCCGTGACAATGACTGTGAGAGCGGGATCTAATCTGTGCTTAGCAATACTGCGAGCCCATAAGCCAAAGACAACCACGATTGCAATTGTTCCAAGCCACCACAACAGCGGTGTTCCTAAAGCAAGGATTTCTTGTGAACAGCTGTCGGCCCCACACCCTTTCGGTGATTCGTAATAGAACGAGGTTGGTCGTCCCATGACAAGCCAACTCCATGGATTTGCTTGGTAGACGTGTTTCTCCGTTAACCCTGTATGAAAGTCCAACATCTGTTGGTGGTAATAGATAAATGAGGTGATGACATTTGATGAGTAATCACGATTCCAACCACGGTCACTAAGGAACCAGCCAGTCCATGATGTTATGTAAACGAGAAGTGGGACTGCACCAAATTGACCAATGCGGGCCAGAGTCGGCTTTATCAAATTTTTTCCTGAGTAATGCGTAAATGCTCGGTAGAAACCAATTGCTGCAAATGCGATGATGAAATAGAGAGCACTCCACTTTGTGGCTAGAGCTAATCCCAGAACAATGCCTGTCCACCAGTAGCGTTTTGTCAGGAAGAGATAGGAAGAAAGAAGAACGAAGAAGGTTAAGAAATTATCGAGAAGTGCAGTACGTGAATGCACTAGTGCTAAACCATCAATTGCCATCAGTCCGCTTGCAAGTCCAGTCAGAACTGCATTTCTAAAGAGGCGATGTGCAATAAGTGCAATAAGCAGAATCATCAAAGAACCAATAAGGGCTGTTGTAAATCGCCATCCAAAGCCAGTATCGCCAAATACTTGTATACCAAGACCTATCAACCATTTACCCAGTGGAGGGTGCACAATGAATTCAGGTTTTGATCCCGCTACTTCAACGCCATATTTCAGTAAGTCACGGGCGCCATCGACGTAATAGACCTCATCGAAGATAAATCCCTTCACTCTTCCAAGATCTGAAAGACGGAGAATAAAGGAGAGCAGTGCGATGAGTACCGGAGCGATACCAACAACCATATGTAAAGAATATGGGAGGATTCGCATATGGCCCTAGTTCTTGCAGCGACTCCTCTTGGAAATCCGCTCGATGCGAGCCAACGACTCAAAAATGCAATCGAATCAGCGCAAGTTATTGCCGCTGAAGATTCACGCAGATTTCATCGATTGGCATCAGATCTAGGTGTGACATTTACAGCGCGCATCATCTCCTTCTTTGAAGGCAATGAGACAGATCGCACGCAAGAGATATTGCAGCTCCTTCGCGAAGGTAAAGAAGTCCTCGTCGTGACAGATGCAGGCATGCCAACCATCAGCGATCCTGGATTTCGCTTGATGCGCGATGCGATTGCAGAAAACCTTCCCACCGTTGTTATCCCTGGCCCGAGTGCGCCAACAATGGCAATTGCGCTATCGGGTCTTCCGACAGATCGCTTTACCTTTGAAGGTTTCGCACCTCGCGCACAAGGCGCTCGCAATACTTTCTATGAGAACCTTCGATTTGAAGAGCGCACCATGGTTATCTTTGAAGCACCACATCGCCTTCATGAATCACTTGTCGATGCTGCTGCGATTCTTGGGGATTCTCGCAAAGGTGCCATCTGTCGCGAGATGACAAAGACCTATGAAGAAACTATTCGTGGCACACTCACTGAATTGATTATGTGGGCAGCAAGCAAAGAGGTCCTTGGTGAAATCACACTCGTGATTGCAGGTGTTGAGGCAGGTTCTGCGAACAAGACGGCAGATGATGCCGTTGCTCGTGTTCGTGAATATGAGGCTGCTGGAATGGACCGAAAAGGTGCGATTGCTACAGTCGCCGATGAGTTCGAGCTTCCTAAGAAGATCGTTTATGCAGCCGTAGTCGATGCGAATAAGATGAGCAGATGAAGTCTTTCTACCTGACTACGCCGATTTACTATGTAAATGATGCGCCGCATATTGGCCATGCATATACAACGGTTGCCGGCGATGTCCTTACTCGTTGGCATCGCCAACGTGGTGAATCTGTCTGGTTCCTTACAGGAACAGATGAGCACGGTCAGAAAGTTATGCGCACTGCAGAGCAGAACAACGTCGCCCCTCAAGCATGGGTCGATAAGTTAGTTGCTGATGCGTGGAAACCTAATTGGCAAGCGCTCAATATCGCAAATGATGACTTTATCCGCACCACTGAACCTCGTCACACAGAGCGTGTGCAGAAGTTCTTGCAGTCGCTGAAAGACTCTGGCCATATCTATGCCGGTAAATATGAAGGCCCTTACTGTGTTGGCTGCGAAGAATTTAAATTACCTGGCGATCTCATTGATGCAGATGGTGAAAAGCTCTGCCCGATTCACAGCAAGCCAATTGAGCTAGTCAACGAGAACAACTGGTTCTTTAAACTCTCTGAGTTCACGCAACCACTTCTTGATCACTATAAGAATAATCCTGATGCATGCCAGCCAGAGAGTGCTCGCAATGAAGTTGTCTCATTCCTTGAAGGTGGAGTATCAGACCTTTCTATCTCTCGCTCCACATTTGACTGGGGAATTCCAGTTCCGTGGGATACCGATCAAGTTGTCTATGTTTGGTTTGATGCTCTACTTAACTATGCGACAGCTGTAGGACTTACCGATGCGTCAGATTCTGAAGGTGGCAAGAAGTTTGCAGCCACCTGGCCTGCAGATGTTCACCTGGTTGGAAAAGACATCTTGCGATTCCACGCCGTTATTTGGCCAGCAATGCTGATGGCTGCAGGTATTGATATTCCCAAGAAAGTCTTCGCACACGGTTGGTTACTCGTCGGTGGCGAGAAGATGTCGAAGTCAAAGCTGACGGGTATTGCGCCATCAGATATCACCGATCACTTTGGCGTCGATGCATTCCGCTATTACTTCTTGCGTGCAATTCCATTCGGAAGCGATGGATCTTTCTCCTGGGAAGATATGAGTGCTCGTTACACATCAGAGCTGGCTAATGACTTTGGAAACCTCGCCTCACGTCTTGCTGCGATGATTGAAAAGTATTGCGGTGGAAAGATTCCAGCTGTTGCTAAAGATGAAACCCTTGCACAATCACTGCAGGCAACTGTCGATAAGGCAGATGCTGCAATGGTTGCACTTGATTTCCAAGGTGGAATTAATGCTGTGATGGATTACTGCAAGCAGGTCAATGGTTATGTAACTATCAAAGAGCCTTGGATTCTTGCTAAAGATCCAGCAAACCAAGCGATTCTTGAAGAAGTTCTCTATAACACTGCTGAATCACTTCGCGCACTGGCTGTCTTACTCCACCCAGTAATGCCTGCAACAACTGAGATCTTGTGGGAAGCGCTGGGCGCGAAGGCATCACTAGGTGAGATTGGTAAACAAGAAATTTCTAAGGTTGCGACCTGGGGTCAGTTGCCACAAAGTGCAACTGTCACAAAGACTCCGGTCTTGTTCCCACGGTTAGAAGTTAAAGAGTAATTTTCTTATGACAGATCGCCACAAACGCGATATCGATCGTCAACCTGCTCCACTTCCTGAAGCACTTCCTGTTCCCACGGTAGATGCGCATGCTCATATTGAAATTGTCACCAATGATGCGCCTGATTCAGATGCTGTTCGCCAAGTTCTTGATGATGCGAAGTCAGTTAATGTCGATCGCATCGTGCAGGTTGGATATTCGGCAGAACAATCACAATGGTGCGTTGATATGGCAAACGCCTTTCCGGGTCGTGTACTTGCAGCAGTTGCACTCCACCCCAATGAAGCACCCGTTGTTCCTGATCTAGAAGCTGATTGGGCAATCATTGAAAAACTTGCACAAGATCCTCGTGTGCGCGCAATTGGTGAGACTGGACTTGATTACTTCCGCACCGAGCCTGCGCTACGCAAGCGTCAACAAGATTCATTTAAGTGGCATATTGATTTAGCTAAGCGCACGAATAAAGCCCTAGTCATTCATGATCGCGATTCTCATGATGATGTTCTCTCTATCTTGCTTGAGGTAGGAGCTCCCGAGAAGACTGTCTTTCACTGTTTCTCAGGCGATGTTGAAATGGCAAAGATCTGCATAGATCGCGGATATATCCTCTCTTTTGCTGGCACTATGACATTTAAAAATGCGCCTGCTCTGCGTGATGCACTCAAACTTGTTCCACATGATCAGCTCTTAGTTGAAACTGATTCACCGTTCTTGGCACCGATGCCTCATCGAGGAGCGCTCAATACTCCAGCACAGATTGCCAATATCGTGCGGGCAATGGCCACAGAGCGCAATGAAGATGTGGCAGAGCTTGCAACAGCGCTATCTGTGAATGCCGAGCGCATCTTCGGTTCTTTCGCATGAGCCTTCTAGGAGCTGCAGAGATTCGCGAGCTTGCAGAAGCTCTTGATCTCAAACCTTCCAAATCACTAGGGCAGAACTTTGTTCATGATGGCAATGTCTGTCGCAAGATTGTTCGCACGGCAGGGCTGACAGAAACAGATATTGCGCTGGAGATTGGTCCAGGACTTGGATCTCTCACTCTTGCAATGATGGAAGTGGCTCAAGCAGTTGTTGCCGTTGAGATTGATTCTCGCCTTGCCACACAACTTCCTATCACTGCAGCAAGGCATTCCGAGCGCGCAGATATCTTGACTGTGATTAATCAAGATGCGCTTGCCTTAAAAGAACTTCCCGTTGCACCCACTGTCTTGATTGCTAACCTGCCTTATAACGTCTCTGTTCCAGTATTCCTGCATCTTCTTGAAATCTTGCCATCTCTTCGAAGTGGTGTCGTGATGGTGCAGGCAGAAGTTGCAGATCGTTTAGCTGCAAAGCCAAATTCAAAAGAGTATGGAATTCCTAGTGTGAAAGCTGCATGGTGGGCTGATGTGACAGGTGCTGGTTCTGTCTCGCGCAATATCTTCTGGCCACAACCTAATGTGGATTCAAAGCTTGTGGGATTCACAAGACGTGCCACACCAAGTGATGAAGAACTTCGCAAGAAAGTATTTGCCATTATCGATCTAGCCTTTGCTCAACGTCGCAAGATGCTCCGCTCTGCGTTGTCATCGATGTATGGAGGCTCTGCCGCGGCAGAAGCTCATCTGACAAAAGCAGGAATTGATCCCACACTTCGCGGAGAAGCACTTGATATCTCAGCCTTCTGCGCGATTGCCAGAGAAGAGTAGAGTTTTCACGTGGCGCATAATTCAGTGACGGTTCGAGTTCCTGCAAAGGTTAATTTGCAGCTCTCTGTTGGACCTCGCGAAGCAGATGGATTTCATAACCTTGTCTCTGTATTTCAGGCAATCTCCATCTTTGATGATGTCACTGTCACTAAATCCAATCCTGGAAGTGGCGTGACTATCTCTGTCACAGGTGAGCACACACACGGTGTGCCTGAAGATCACTCAAATCTTGCCGTCAAAGCAGCTCAATTGATTGGTGAGAAGTTCGATTTTGCCGTAGATGTTCATATCGAAATCAAGAAATCGATTCCTGTTGCAGGTGGCATGGCAGGCGGAAGCGCTGATGCTGCAGGCACCTTGGTTGCTATGGATTCACTCTTTCAACTAGAGATGTCACGCGAGGAGCTTCATGCACTCGGTTCAGAGTTAGGTAGTGATGTGCCATTTATGATTTCAGGCGGCACTGCAATTGGTCAGGGACGCGGAGATCAACTCACTGCTGCACTATCGCGCGGCACATATCACTGGGTACTAGCACTCTCTAGCGTTGGTTTATCTACTCCTGCTGTCTATACAGAGTGTGATCGCATGCGCGCAGAACTTGATATTGCACCCCCACAAGTTTCAGATGCCTTGATGCAATCTCTGCTTGCTGCCGATAGCGATGCTGTGGGTCGCGCACTCACCAATGATCTGCAGAACGCGGCATGTTCTCTGCGCCCTGCCCTCAGTCTTGTTCTTGAAGTAGGCAGAGATTACGGAGCACTCGGTGCAATTGTCTCTGGCTCCGGTCCCACAGTTGCGTTCTTGGTGGCCGATGAAGATTCAGGACTTGATTTAGCTGTGGCCCTTACGGCGAGTGGCGTTGTGGGAAGTGTTGCGCGAGCACACGGACCTGTGCATGGAGCAAAAGTAATCTAGTTTTCGTCAAACTCCGCAACGAGTTTGCTCAATAAATCAGCAAGTAGTTCGCGATCTTTAGCAGTCAGCGTTCCTAGCAATTCACGTTCATTCTCAAGCAGACCTTCCAGCGCAGCATCAACAGCGCGCACCCCAGATTTTGTGAGTGTGACAAGTGAGCCGCGACCATCATCCGGATCTTGTTCACGAGTAATCAATTGCAACTCTTCAAGTCGATCAAGGCGATTAGTCATCGTTCCACTCGTCACCATCGTCTCTTGCATTAACTGACCAGGGGAGAGTTGATGTGGTGCACCTGCACGACGCAGAGCTGCAAGAACATCGAATCCCCACGTCTCAAGATCTGCGAATGCATCACGACGAGCAATATCCAGGTGGCGGGCAATGCGGGTAATGCGGCTTAGGACTGCAAGGGGAGAGAGGTCGAGATCTGGGCGCTCGCGCTTCCAGGCCGCTATGAGGCGGTCTACTTCATCTCGATTATTCTGCATAGTAAATGGAGTTTAGTGGTCGCCAGCACTACCGAAGATAAGGGAGAATATAGGTTCCGCCATTGTGTAGTGGCTAGCACATGGGCCTTTGAAGCCCAGGGTCCAGGATCGATACCTGGTGGCGGAGCCACCGTTTCAATCTCAGCC
>Ga0209769_1000237_pt1 | contig 22166 bp, 15 predicted proteins | sample LauGreSuBDMM15DN_2_FD_187569 | JGI IMG/M metagenome (GOLD analysis project Ga0209769, IMG submission 187569) | Freshwater lake microbial communities from Lake Michigan, USA - Su13.BD.MM15.DN (SPAdes) (version 3) | ecosystem: Environmental > Aquatic > Freshwater > Lake | place: Lake Michigan, USA...
TGAGTAAACTTTAAATTCGAATTAATTTCCTTTAAATTTTCTAATTTTAGACTTTCATTTTAAGGCCGTTTATTTTGTCCATTCGATCTGCATTATTGTTTCTTAGCTTACTGATTTTTAGCCCCCATTATCTATGGGCTCAAAAGTCGACGCGCTATGAAAGATTAACCACGGCTTCAGGTTTATCTCAAAGTACCATCAATAAAATCATTCAGGACAAAAACGGTTTTTTGTGGTTTGCTACCGCGGATGGCTTAAATCGCTATGATGGATATTCGTTTACGGTATTTAGAAATGATCCTAATGACAACAAGACGTTAAGTGGTAGTGATATATCCACAGTTTGTGAAGATGATGAAGGTAATTTGTGGGTTGGAACGAGAAATGCAGGATTAAATAAAATTAATTTAAAAACAGGTTCGGTGATTCGATTCACGCGCGGACCTTTAGGGGAAGATATTTCATCGGTCATTATTCCATCGATCGTTAATTTAGGGAAACATAAAATTTGTGTAGCTGTTGTGGGCAAGGGTTTTATGACCCTAGATTCGAAAAAGAATGTCATCATAAAATCGGAATCTGATTTCGAAACTCCATTGATTAAAGATGCAGTTCGGTTTTTTAGGCATTCTTCTGGATCGCTTTGGATTGGTACAAGAACAGGTTATTTAATTTCGGTATTGGGCAACCGTTCCTATTTGCCATTTAATTTTGGCCAAAAGGGGCCGGCCAACGAATTTCGTATTCGAGCTTTATTTGAAGCTAAAAATGGGGATATATTAGTCGGCACAGAAGGCCGAGGATTATTTCGCTTTGATCATCAAAATCAAAAATTCGCTTCTGTATTTTACAATCGGTCTTCCCTTTCTTCTCGTCAAAATATAGTGACCAGTATCAGTAGGGATGGTTCTAACAATATTTGGATCGGAACTGATAATGGAATTTACATTTGTGAGGGAGAGAATTTTACAAAATTTCGCCAAGTGGTGTCTAATCCTGATCCGGAATTTGGTATTAGCTCTTATTCAGTGACTAGTTTATTTACAGATTCAAATCTAAATACGTGGATTGGGACTTGGGAAGCAGGTTTAAATATTGATTTTCACCAAAAATCTCGTTTTTCTTTATTGAGATATAAACCTAATACCTTTTTAGGATTACTAAGTAATAAAGTCACCGCGCTTCGGGCAAATGCAGATCAAGGAGTTTGGATAGGAAGTAATGTAGGTTTATCCTATTTGAATTATAAATCGGGATTAGTGGAACATTTGGTTAATAATGCAGATATCAATCGGCTTAATTCACCCGATATTTTTGATGTTAATTTATTAGAGACTGATTCACAAGGAACTTTATGGATTGGAGTTTGGGGAAAAGGCCTTTTTAATATGGATGCTAACCGAAAAATGATTTCTTACCCGGTACCGAAAGGAGTAATTTCAGACGTTTCTGTGACCATTAAATTCTCTAGTATCCTTAAGATAGGGCAAAAGATGTTGCTTGGGACCGTGGGAAATGGTTTATTGACCTTTGATTTGATTTCCAAAAAATATGAAATTCCTTACACTGAATTGAATAAGAAATTGTTTGAAAATAAGACGATCTCTACTTTGATGATGGAAGGGAATAGTCGTTTATGGTTAGGTACCACTGCCAGTGGATTATATGTTTACGATTTTAAAACAAAGAAAATTGATCATTGGGAAAAGGGGATTTCCACTTCTTCTTTAAGGTATAATCATGTTACGGATATTCACCAAGATCGAAAAAATCGAATTTGGGTCTTGACCAATGGAGGAGGATTGCATTTATATCAAGGACCTGGAAATGTGTTTAAGATCTTTACCGTGGCTGATGGTTTAGTCAGCAATACCTTGAGGGGAATGGTGGAAGATAAAAAAGGAAATTTATGGTTGACAACCAATGGAGGAATTTCTAAAATGGACCCTCAGACTTTCAAATGCATTAATTTCGATGATGTAGATGGTCTTCAAGGAAAGGAGTTTTTGATTAATGCTTTTGATAAAAATAGTCAAGATTGGTTGTTTTTTGGAGGAATTAATGGGTTGAACTACATCAAATCAGATAGTTTGCGTTCCCGATCGGATGTTCCCAATGTCTACATTACCAATTTAAAAATCTTTAATAAGCCGGTGCAAGTGGGAGCAGAAAATTCTCCTTTAAACGAAGATATTTTATTTACCAAGCATTTAACGCTTCAGCCTGGACAATCGGTGTTTAGCTTTGACTTTGTTGCTTTGGAGTATCAAAGACCCAAAAATAACCGTTATGCTTATTATTTAGATGGATTTGAAAAAGATTGGAATTATGTGGGGACCCAAAGGTCAGCTTCTTACACCAATTTAAGTCCTGGAGATTACACGTTTAAAGTTAAAGCTACTAACTCGGATGGTATCTGGGCAGAAAAACCATTTGAGTTAAAAATCACTGTTTTACCTCCCTGGTACCGAACCTGGTGGGCTTTTGTAATCTATTTTCTTTCTACTTTAGCCATTGTTTATGGATTTATCCGAGAAATAAAGATCCGGGAAGCATTTAAGACGGATATTCGTTTAAAAGAAATTGAGAAAGAGCGTATTCAAGAGCTCGAGCAGGTAAAAACGCATTTTTTCACTAATATTTCTCATGAGCTAAGGACTCCTTTAACACTTATCATCAGTCCGATTGAACGTTATTTTCTAAAAAATAAGGGCTTAAATGAGGAACAAAATACTCGGATGTCTTCCATACATCAAAATGCACAAAAGCTGTTGCGATTGATTAACCAATTACTAGACTTATCCAAAATTGAATCTGGAAAACAACAGCCTTTCATCGCAAAACATGATTTAATCCTTCAGTTAAACAGCATCATGTTGGGTTTTGAAAACTATGCGCAACAAAAGCAGATTAATTTAATGTGGAAACCCCCACAAAACGATCTCTTTGTTTATTATGATTCAGATATCATTGAAAAATGTGTGACTAATCTTTTGTCTAATGCATTTAAGCATACTTCGGAAGAAGGAAAAATAGGGGTGTCTCTGACGCTTATTCAGGATATTCAAGCAGGTAAAAAGAAAGTTAAATCAGTTCGAATCCAAGTATTAGATACCGGGAAAGGAATCGCATCAGAACATTTGAATCATATTTTCGATCGTTTTTACCAAGTACCTGAATCGATGAATCGAGCTGGAACGGGAGTCGGTTTGTCGCTATGTAAGGAATTGATTGAACTGCATTTGGGTCAAATAGAGGTCAATAGTAAATTAGGCGAAGGAAGTAATTTTTCCATTACTTTCCCTGTTCAAGGCAGCCTTTTTGATCCCTCCTGGATACATCAACATGAAAATTTACTAGAAAAAATTGTTTCTAATAATCCCGTGGTTCGAAAATTAGACTCCATTGAACATGAAAAACAGATTTTATTGATTGTAGATGATCATGCTGAATTACGAAAATTTGTTGCCGATATATTTTCAAATCGTTTTCAAATTGTCGAGTCTGAAAGAGGAGAAGAAGCACTCGAATTAGCGTTGAAGTTTTTACCTGATGTAGTCATTACGGATTGGATGATGCCTGGTATGAGCGGAATCAATCTTTGTCGGGCCCTTCGTAGCAATCCCAAAACAAATCATATCCCCATCATTATCTTAACTTCAAAAAGTTCACAGGATAGCCAGATAGAAGGTATGCAATCCGGTGCAGATGATTATGTGAGCAAGCCATTCAATGCTGATTTGTTGGAAATAAGAGTTAATAAATTATTGGAAGCCAAGGAAAGAGCCAGAAAAAATTGGCAAAAAAAATTCATTCAGAAAGAATTAACGGAGGGTAAATTACCGGAATTTCAAGATGAATTTTTACAAAAGGCAACCGCCTTAATCATTGAAAATATCGCTGATTCTAATTTTGATGTAGTAGATTTAGAAAAAGGGCTGGATATGAGTAAAATGCAGTTATACCGGAAACTTAAAAACCTTACTTCGTTGGCAGGCAATGAGTTTATACGATCCATTAGGCTCCAGCAAGCTTTGGTGGTTATCGAGACCACTCAATTAAATGTTTCTGAAATTGCTTATAAAGTAGGATTTAATGATCCTGCGTATTTTGCTCGTGTCTTTAAAAAACAATTTGGTCAATCACCTTCTAATTACATACAACATGCTAAAGAGAACATTAGTTAAATTTTCAGTTTTCGCGATCATTCCTATCTTAATCTCTTCATGGGGGTTTTTGGCTCATAAGTCATTGCAACAAGTGTCCATTTATACGTTGCCCACAGAATTGGGATTGTTTTTTTACGCAAATCAAGATTATTTGGTGACTCACTCGATTCGGCCAGATGTTCGTAGACGTGATGATAAATCAGAGGACCCTAAGCATTATTTAGATATGGATGCTGACGTTTTTGGTCCTAACTATCGAAACACTATTCCACATGATTTTTCTGCCGCCATCAAAAAATATTCCTTGGATAGTTTGAAAAATGAAGGGATTGTGCCTTGGGAGGTAAATCGAGTGTATCAGCGATTGGTTTATTCATTCCAACATCAATTAAAGGATTCTGTGTTGTTTTATGCGGCGGATTTAGGGCATTATGTCGCTGATTCACATGTTCCATTGCACACGACTAAAAATCACGATGGGCAATTGACCAACCAAAAAGGCATTCATGTGTTGTGGGAAAGTTTGGTGCCTGAAGAGTTTTTACGAAACTATCAGTTTAATAAGGTGCCAACCGTCACTTATATTAAAAATCCTCAAGATTTTATCTTTCAAATTTTATTGGAATCTCATGACATGCTTCCTGAAGTATATAAAACCGAATTAGCCATCCGAGCAGAAATGGGTGAGGCAAAATCATTTATGGAAGTAGAACGTGGGGGTCGTAAATTACAGTATTATACCAAAGACTTTATTCGGGCTTATGGCAATCGATTAGGCACCTCCATCGAAAATAGAATGCTTTTAGCGTCTAACCGAGTGGCTAGTTTTTGGTATTCCGCTTGGAAGGATGCTGGATCGCCTACATGGGTTACGAATGTTCCTGAAGTTTCCGAGTCAGTGAAACAAAAATATTCGAATGAGAAATCAGTTTGGTTGGCCAACAATCTAGTGAAGGAAAATTTATTGATTTCCTTGAAAACAAAATCGGCTGAATAAATGCAAAAGATTTTACTCATTTCAGATACACATAGTTATTTAGATGCGCGCCTAGAAGAGCATATCGAATTCTGTGATCAGATTTGGCATGGGGGTGATTGGGGATCTGTGGCGATAGCAGATACTTTGATGAGCTTTGGAAAACCTGTTTATGGCGTTTATGGGAACATAGATGATCGAACGATTCGGAACATGTTTCCTAAGATCACTCGATTTATGTGCGAAAATGTGAAAGTTGCCATGACGCACATCGCCGGGGCGCCCTCCTCCTATAAACCTGATGCTTTAGAAACATTTGCACAGGGAATTCCTCATATTTTTGTTTGTGGACATTCCCATATACTCCAAGTAAAACGAGATTTGAAGCGAAATAACATGCTTTTTTTAAATCCTGGGGCTGCGGGACAACATGGATTTCATGATGAGCAAACAGCTCTAAGATTTAAGATCGACGGATCCCGGATTTTTGATATGGAGGTAATTCAAATGCCCCGATTAAAGATCCGAGTTAAATAATTGTGGAGAAAAGATCGATTAAATTAAAATTCAAGCTACAATTGGAATGATTGGACATTTTCGAAAACACTTCCTTTTTGAAATGATTTAAGAATCCAACCCCCACCGACCACATCATCTCCTTCATAAAATACCGCTGCTTGGCCCGGTGCGATTCCACTCACATCTTCATGGAATTCTACTTTGATTTTTCCGTCCAATCCTTCAATAAATGCAGGCGTTCCAGCGTCTTTGTATCGAACTTTTGTGACCGTTTCTAGGCCAATTGAGGGGATAGAATCATATTTTTGAAGGTTCAATTGGCCCACATACATACCCGTTCTATTCAAATCCTCTAATTTTCCGATCACCACTTCGTTCGTTTCTTTTCGTATTTCTGTGACAAAGGCTGGGTAGCCAAATGCCTTTCCTAAACCCTTTCTTTGGCCTACCGTATAAAATGGATATCCCTCGTGAATACCTATGATTTTGCCTTCTGTGTCAATAAAATTTCCACCTTTTACTTGTTCTTCCAATTCAGGAATTCTACGCTTTAAAAATCCCCGATAATCATTGTCGGGAACAAAACAGATTTCGTAGCTTTCTGATTTATTGACTAGGTCGACAAAGCCCCGCTCTGTCGCCATTTCACGTATCTTAGCTTTGGTTAAATGACCTAAGGGTAAAATGGTTCTAGCGAGAGACGATTGAGAAACTCCCCAAAGCACATAACTTTGGTCTTTTAAGGCATCCACGCCTTTGGAAATAATAAATCGATTATTTTCTTCTCTAATTTGTGCATAATGCCCAGTGGCGATGAATTCACAACCTAATTGGTCCGCGCGTTTTAACAGTGCATCCCATTTAATATGCGTATTGCACATAACACATGGATTTGGCGTTCTGCCTTCTACATATTCATTGGTGAAATAGTCGATGACCGAATCTCCAAATTCCTCGCGGATATCTAAAATATAATGAGGAAATCCTAAGGATACGGCAATATGTCGGGCATCATTAATGGAATCGAGTGAGCAACATCCTGTTTCCTTTTTTGTCCCACCGGAGCTGGCATAGTCCCATGTTTTCATGGTCATGCCGATCACTTCATATCCTTGCTCATGTAATAAAACAGCTGCTACTGAGCTGTCAATACCGCCACTCATGGCGACTAGTACGCGTCCTTTTGTTTCCATATTTGCTGCTCAGGTTCAAGGCCTGACGAAAATTTGTGCAATTTAAGATTAATTTGCCCAAATGGCGAACAATTTTGCTATTTAGCACCTTAAAGATTAGTTTTGTTTTTAATTTTGGATTGATTTATGCTAAAGACGAAGGTTAAGGTTTCTGCGATAGAGAATTTGTCGGACGCGCGGTATTGTGCTGGGATGGGCGTGGAATGGTTGGGTTTTTCAATGACCGAAGTTCCAGTGGACAAATTCAATGAAATTCGAAATTGGCTTTCAGGAATTCAGATTGTTGGCGAGGCATTTAATTGTTCAGAAGATCAAATTATTGCCCTCTGTGAGGCATATCAACCAGATGTTTTAGAGATTGATTCCTCGACCCATTTAGAGAAAATCAAACACCTTTCTTTGTCTAAAATTTTAAGGGTAAACCTTGATTCAGATAATTTACCTGCCTTATTTGCGGCTGCTAGGCCTTATGTCGATTACTTTTTGTTGGTGGGCGACTCAGAGGATTCCTTGCTTGGTTTCGAAGACCAAGTAGAAATATGGTCTGCGCAATATCCCATTATCTTAGGTTTGAGCATCCTTGAGCCTGATTTAGCTGAGTGGGTTGAACAAAGTTCCATTCAAGGAATTGGGTTAATCGCGGGGAAAGAGGAGCGCCCTGGCTACCGAGATTTTACGGGTTTAATGACTATCTTGGAAAAACTAGAAACCGAATAAATATGCGTTTAGGCATTAAAAATATATGTTAGAATCGATTAAAGGCTTTTGGATAATTAGTAAAATCAAGATTTCGCAAGGAATTATTTGGTTGGTTATGCTATTGGACAAAGCACTTTTAAAGATTCTGGGCGAGAGAAAATATACTTGGCTTATCGGTTATGGCAATCTGACCAAGGTGTTGATTGAAGCCTATTATCGTCGATTTAAAGCTTTTTATGATGCGCGTGTCGACAAACAATCCCCCTATTACAGACCTATTGTCAAGGTTTGGAAAGTCACTGCCAAAGCGGGTTTATTTGTATTGATTTATTTGTTTGTCATTCAAACCAATATTTTTTGGTTAACCGGTGAAATGCCTTCGGTGGACGATTTGCAAAATCCCAAACTTTCTCAAGCCTCTGAAATTTATTCTGCGGATGGGGTATTATTAGGTAAGTATTTTGCTGAAAATAGAACGCCAATTCGAGATTTTAATTTACTATCTCCTTATCTTGTAAAAGCCTTGGTGGCCACCGAGGATTCTCGGTTTTATGAGCATACGGGTATTGATTTTCAAGCCTGGGCCGGTGTGTTAGTGGGCATGGCCAAAGGAGGCGATCGGGGAGGTGGGAGTACTATTTCGCAGCAATTAGCCAAAAATCTCTTTAAAACTCGTACCAAAAAAGGCTTTTTCAAAACAGGTATTTTGGGATATATCCCCGGATTAAATAAGTTGATCTATAAATCCAAAGAATGGGTGACGGCCATTAATTTGGAACGTTTTTATACGAAGGATGAAATTATTCTTTGGTATTTAAATACGGTTGATTATGGCAATAACGCCTATGGCATCAAAGTAGCTGCTAAGACGTACTTTAACACCAGCGCGGATAGTTTAAATATACAAGAAGCCGCGATTTTGGTAGGACTTCAAAAGGCGACAACTACCTATAATCCAACTCGTTATGATGGTAAGCCTTTGGCAGAAAATAAGGCATGGAAGCGCAGGAATGTGGTATTGTCTCAAATGGTGAAGGCGGGTTATTTGAAAAAGGCTGAATATGATTCCTTAGCGAAATTACCGATCGTTTTAAATCCCAACGAAGAGTCGCCCTATGATGGAACCGGCAATTATTTTAAAGTGGCTGTGGCTAGGTACATTAATGATTGGGCTAAAGAAAATGAAATGGAAGTGGATTTGTATCGCGATGGATTAAAGATTATGACGACCATCCATTCCCGTCTCCAATTGCATGCAGAGGAAGCTGTTGAGGGAGGAATGCGTAACATTCAAAAATCTTTTGACAATCATTGGACGGGTCAAAATCCTTGGGTTGACGAACACGGAGTTGAGATTGTGGGTTTCATCGACACGGTTGCCAAGCGTACGGATTATTACAAAGCATTGGCTAAAAGATTTCCAACAAGCCCTGATTCGGTTTGGCATTACATGAAAAATGTGAAGCGAGATATGTGGGTGTATTCTAGGAATGCATTAGGAGAGGAGAAAAGAAGTATGAGCTCGATCGATTCGATCAATTATTATAAGCGTTTTTTACAGTCGGGCATGATGACTTTGGATCCTTACACGGGTCACATTAAGGCTTGGGTGGGTGGTTTAGATTTTAAATATTTTAAATACGATCACGTTAAGCAGAGTAAGCGTCAGCCTGGATCTACTTTTAAACCCTTTGTTTATACGGCGGCCATTGACGGTCCTAAAGATTTATCACCTTGTTATATGGTGAAAGATGAACCCTTTGAGATAGAGGTAGAGGAGAAGGGGGAGAAGAAAATTTGGCGTCCATCGAATGCAGACGGTACATTTTCTTATATGATGATGCCGCTTCGACGGGCATTAGCCAAGAGTATTAATTCAGTAGCGGCTCGATTAACCAATGAGGTGGGGGCTGATACAGTGATGTATTATGCGCAAAAAATGGGGATTAAAAGTCCTCTGAAGCCCGTTGCGTCTATTGGCCTTGGTTCCTTTGATGTATCGCTATATGAAATGATTGGTGCTTATTCGGCATTTGTCAATGAAGGAATTCATGTGGAGCCTATGATCATTCAAGAAATACGGGATCAAAACGGAAAAGTATTGCAAAATTTCGAACCTATTTCTTTTCGGGTCATCAAAAAGGAATCGGCGCAATTAGTTAGGTCGATGTTAGAAGGTGTGATCCATGAAGGAGGAACGGCGAGTTCATTGCTTTGGTCTGATGGAGAGGTACTTTTGCCTACTGAAAATAGGTATGCCCATAATTTTGCAGGTAAAACAGGAACTACATCCAATCATTCGGACGGTTGGTTTATTGGTATGACATCTAATTTAATTTCGGGAGTTTGGGTAGGAGGCGACGATCGATCGATCCATTTTCGGACGAGTGCTTTAGGGGAAGGGGCTAAAACGGCTTTGCCTATTTATAAGCGATTTATGATTCGAGTCGTCAAGGATCCGGCTTTGGCCATGTATAAACCAATTCCATTTGATAAATTAGATCGTAGAGTTGTGAAAAAGGATTTTGACTGCCAAGGGTCCTATAGTACCTTGCCCGATTCCCTGCAAGTTTCTGATGCGGAATTAGATTCCCTGAATGCGCTGATGGAAGAATCAAATGCAGATGGGACGAAAGTAGATTCCATTCCAAAAGGGCCACAATAAAATGGATCAGATCGAAATTATACAATATTTTAAATCTCTTCAAGATCAAATATGTGACGGCATTGCTAAAGCAGATGGCCAAGGCACATTTAAGGAAGATGTATGGACACGTAGTGAAGGGGGCGGAGGTCAGTCCAGAGTCATTCAACACGGTAAAATTTTAGAAAAGGCGGGCGTCAATTTTTCGGCGGTCCATGGACCCTTACATCCTAAAATGGTGACAAGCTTGGATATAAAAGAGGAAGTTGACTTTTTAGCCACTGGGGTTTCCATTGTCATGCATCCCTTTAACCCTTGGGTGCCCATCATCCACATGAATGTTCGATATTTCGAATTGGGTAACGGTCAAAATTGGTTTGGTGGCGGAATCGACTTAACACCCCATATAATTATACCTGAACAGGCGAAATGGTTTCACCAGCAATTGAAATCTGCTTGTGATTTGTTTGATCCTATGTATTACACGACGTATAAAAAATGGGCGGATGATTATTTTTATAGTCCTCACAGAGAGGAAACAAGGGGCATAGGTGGGATATTTTTTGATTATTTGAAGTCTAATTCTGCAGAAGAAAAAGAAAATACGTTTGATTTTGTAAAAAAAATAGGAGAATCTTTTGTACCCATATATAGTCATTTGATGCAATTGAATGCGGATAAACCTTTTGGCCCACAAGAAAAAGACTTTCAATTATTACGGAGAGGACGTTATGTGGAATTCAATTTAGTCCATGACCGAGGAACTAAATTTGGCCTTGAAACCAACGGTCGGACTGAATCCATCCTTATGAGCATGCCTCCCATGGCTTCTTGGGAGTACATGTATGACTCGTCTCAATTCCCTGAGGGGCAAAAAACGATTAATCTCTTGAAAAAGGGGGTTGATTGGTTGGCCTAAAAAAAAATAAAAAAGCGTATTTAGTAAAACTAAATACGCTTTAAAAATATTTTTACTACCAATTTCTAAGCCTCCCAAACAACACTAATTCCCTTAGGTGTCATCAATAAAATACGAGTAGGTGACGGCAATAAAACCAAACGAGCTGCGGCAGCTGGATCTTCAACCCACTCTACTTCTACTCCCTCTTTTTTCCCAATCTCAATTTCCCCATCAGCCGTCTCTACAAATTTCTTAGCTAAATAGGCCGTTGGCAACAACACATCTGATTCGGGACAATGTTTAATATGAACCTTATCTAAAATTTCTTCTAATTGATCCCCATATTTTTCGTTGAAATCATCTTCTAAATCATGTAAAACTTCTTCTACATCATCATAGGTGTCATCCGAATAGCTTAATTTACTTAATTCTAATCGCTTTTGTAAAATGGCAATCATCGCCTCGTCAATAGTATTCATTCCTTTTAATTAATTTTTTTACAAAGATAAGTTTTGAAATGGATTTTCCCTTGGGAATTTCGCGTCAAAATAAATATTTCCCTGCCGAGTATTCAAACCGCTGGCTAAGTTGTTGGCATACAGCAATCCAGTTCCTAATCCTTGCGGAATCAATTCCGTGAACTGCCCCGTAAATTGGGCAATGGCCTGTAATCCCACATTTGATTCTAATGCAGAGGTAATCCACCAACCAATTTTCTTTTCATTGGCCAAATTGATCCATTGCATGGTTGCCCCAAAGCCTCCTAAAAAACTAGGTTTTAAAATAATGTAAGCCGGCCTTATCGTTTCTAATACCTCTTCGAAATCTTGCACTCCAATCAATTCCTCATCTAACGCAATTGGAATTTCAGACTGCTTACATAAATGGGCCATTTCATTCCATTGCCCCGCTCTAATCGGTTGTTCAATCGAATGGATTCCAAATTTCGATAATTTTTCTAGCTTATATGCCGCTTCAGGTGCGCTAAACGCTCCATTAGCATCTAATCGGATCGTCAACGCTTTCTCAGAATGCGAATCTCTGATCGATCGTATCAGGTCTATTTCAGACTCAAAATCAATGGCGCCTATTTTCAATTTCAAACAAGTTAAGCCCTCAGCTAATTTTGCTTCAATTTGTTTTTGCATGTATTCTTTCGAACCCATCCATATAAGTCCATTGATCGGTACGGGTGCTTGTCGGTCAGTAAAATCACTTGGAAAATAAATACCATCCCGTTGATTTAAATAATCAATGATGGCCATTTCTGCCGCAAATCGAAAGGAGGGTTGGTCAAATGGAATAGCAGAAATCCATGATGCTACTTCTGAATTGCTCCTAGGTAATTCTTTAGGTAAATGATTGACAGCCTTTTGGAAATCATCATAGGCATCCTCTTTAAATTCGGGGCTAAGTCCAAACAAAGGCCCTGCTTCCCCCAAACCCACAAATTCAGTATGGGAAGGATTTGATATTTGCAAAAAATAGCTATTTTTTTGAGTTAATATTCCCCGCGAGGTTCCCGCTTCTACGTGAAAATGTAAGGTTCTTCTTTTTACTTGGATTACGGGATTGGACATGCATGCAATTTATTATTTTCTTCTGAGTTTTGCTGCCTGATCAATTATTTTTAGCTTTAACTTGTCATGATGAGAACTATTTTAACCTTTATTCCTGCTTTGCTTTTTAAGGCTGTAAGTTCCTTACGGAATTTATTGTTTGATCGCCAAGTGCTTAGCTCTCAAAAATTTACTTCCCCCTTCATTTTAGTGATTGGTAATTTATCCGTTGGCGGTACCGGTAAAAGTCCATTAGTCACCTACATAGTCCAACATTGGCCTTGGAAATCTGAAGTGGGTGTGCTCAGTCGGGGCTATGGACGTAAAACCAAAGGTTTTCAATGGGTGCAGCCATTGTCAACAGCCAAAGATGTGGGGGATGAGCCATTAGCCTATAAAAAATTATTTCCTAATGTGCCCGTAGCTGTTTGTGAAAAACGACCTATGGGTGTTCAAAAAATGGCAGATGTTTTTCCTTTTCTCGATACGGTCATTTTAGATGACGCTTTTCAACATCGTCGGATTACCGGAAATTTGAATATCGTTTGTACGACGTATAATAAACCCTTTTTTGAGGACCAAATGATGCCTATGGGCCGCTTGAGAGAATCCATTTCGGGTATTCATCGGGCAGATGCTTTATTTGTCAACCGTTGTCCTCCGGATTTTAAAGAACCTGAATTCATCCGGAAAGCAAGAAAATATATTCCAGATTCAATGCCTATTTTTTACACGCAAGTAAAATATGGTCAGATCGTTGGCCCCCATGCTAAAAAAATCAAATGGCATTTGTTAGCGGGCATTGCTGATCCATTACCCTTTTCTGAATATGTATCGAGTCAATTTCAAGTTATATCAGAGCGTATTTTTCCAGATCATCATGCTTTTTCCTACGATGAGATAAGCGAACTAAATCAGATGGCACAAAAATTACCCGTTGATGAAGGGATATTAACTACTCATAAAGATTACATGCGCTTCATAGATTCATTTTCAAGCTTCCCTGACTTGAAAGAAAAATTACATTACTTGCCCATCGAAATGTCTTTTGTAAACCAAGAGAAAGAGTTTTGGGCTTGGTTGGCCAATAAAATGAAAAGGTAATTCCCATAAAAATATTTACCTTTGACCCGTGAAAATAAGGAGTATACTTATATTTTTTATGTTGGTTTTGCCCATTGCGTTGGCTCTAGGGCAAACTCCTATGAGACCACAATCTCCTATGAGACCACAATCCTCCGGACAGGGTTCAATGGATCCATCCCAACCTAATCCTAACGGTGGATTTCCTGACCCTAATTTGACCAAAACTCCCACTCAATCCTCCAAAAGCGGCCGAGCGGCGTTGGATGATTCGACCAAACAAATTTATGGCCCCAATTCTACACATTATTTTTTAGAAAGTGATATTCTAAATGCTAAACTAGTTGATCGAAATATTGACACGTCTCTTCATTTATTCCAGCGTTACCTATTTCAAGAAAAAGCCTATTTTTTAACAACTAATCTTGGAAATGAAGGTACGGCCGTGCGAAATGTTTTTGTTAAATCTCCTGGTTCCTTGGGAACCCAATTAGGTTATAATGCCTATATGCCCTATGCCTTTGACACGGATGAAGTCAAATATTACAATACGAAATCACCATTTTCCGACATTGATTATAGCTTAGGGGGAGGTGGTCAAACCCGATTAAATTTCTCATTTGCTCGAAACATTGACTCTCTTTGGAACGTAGGTTTAGAATTACAGCGTGTAGTCGCAGATAAAGTACTAACCGATGCGGCGTTTAAAAAAGGGGATCCATTTTTATTAGGCCAGTGGGGTGTTTTATTGCATTCTAATTTTCGATCTCGAAATAATAAATACCGCATTTTAGGACATTTTAATTATTTTGACCAAGGTATCAATGACCAAGGGGGAGTTAAATTGACCACAGGACAGACGCCAACGGCTGCCTTAAATTACCTCGATAACACAGCGATTTTAACCAACTCCACTAGCCAATCCAATGATCAATTTTTAAAGTTTCATCTATACCATGAATTTATTGGCTTCAAGGGCTTACAATTTTTCCAGCGATTTGACTTAGAGACCCGAAAAGTTAAGTATAGAGACATGGATTTTAACATGTCGCTGGCAGATCGTTTCTATCCTAAAACGTATATAAATTACATTCAGGCCCCTTCAGTCCCTGATTCGATGTATAACGAAAATCAATGGAGTTCATATAGTCATCAAACGGGCATTAAAGGCGTATTTAGGAAATTCATTTACCGAGCTCATCTCAAGCAACGTTACTGGTCTGTCTACAATCCCATGAATGATGCGAAACTAGATCGTTTTGAAAATTACCTAGGTCTCTGGTTACATCAGTCCTTCTCGGATCAAACAGATTTTACAGCGGAAGGAGAATATCTTTTAGGATCAGATTATAAGTTAGCTGCTCAGTTCACTTCCCCCTGGTTTTATGCTAATTTCCAACGTACCTCTACGAGCCCTAGCATCGCACAAAATTGGGTGCATAATATTTCGTATCGATGGAAAAATGATTTTGCTAATATTCAATTTGACGTATTAGAAGGAGGATTGACCTATCGGTCGAAACAGTTTTATGTCAAACCTTATGTCACCATTCAGCGCATTGGAAATTGGGTATATTTTGATTCATTGGCCAACGTAAAACAAACGAAAGAAGCCATTGGAGTATTTAGGACAAGTGTAGATCTAGGTGGAAATTTCGGGAAGTTTGAGTGGGGAACTCGGTTTCATGCTAATACAAGTACTGGACCTGATATTATACGAATGCCTAGTTTTGTGGCAAATGCCAACTTAGCCCTGAATGTGCAATATAAGAAGTTACTGTATTTACAATTTGGTATAGATCTTCAGCATCAATCCGCTTATTATGCAGATGCTTATATGCCAGCATTCCAACAATATCACCTTCAAGATAAATTTCAACTGCCTGCATTTGTCCAAGCCGATGCCTATGTTAATCTTCGAATTAATCGTGTCCGATTATTTTTCAAAATGTCCAATGTCACTCAAGGACTTTTAACCACTAACTATTACGCTGCCTACTTGCATCCAGCGATGGGTCGTGTTTTTGGGTATGGAGTTAAATGGCTTTTGTTTGATTAAATAAAACCCGATCAGTATACAGAAACAGGGAATATTTAATAAGTTTGTGCTTTACATAAACCTATTACATTATGTCTCAAATTACACGTCGGGAATGGGTCAAAGGGATGGCCTTGGCTACCTTGGGAACCGTTGCTTTTTACGATGCAAAATCCTTATCCCCTTCGAATTTTAATTTCTCTTTGGCCGAAGATCAGACCTTAGAATTAATCATGGGAGCCATTATTCCCGAATCTTCCATACCAGGTGCCATCAGTTTAGGAGTGCCCAATTTTGTGAAAACGATGATGAAAGATTGTTATGAGGTCAAAGCCCAACAAAGTTTTAAAAATGTTATGGGCGATATTCCCAAACTATTTTTGAATGAAAATAAAAAGGAAATATCCATGGCAAGTGAATCGGAAAAGGAGCAGTTTTTATTTCAATTAGAAAAAGGAAAACATGGGGTTGAAGCACAAAAAACTTTGGCTACCTTAAAAGGCCTAACGATTCAGGGATATATGTCGACTGAATACATTATGGTCAATCATTTAAATTATCAAATGGCTCCCGGATTTTTCAACGGCTGTGCCCCAATAAAGAAATAATTCATGTATATATTAAATAACGCAGAAAAGCGCACATACGGAGCTATCGTAATTGGTTCAGGGATAGCCGGTGGTTGGGCCGCGAAAGAATTTTGTGATAAGGGAGTTAAAACTTTGGTCTTAGAGCGAGGAAGAAAAGTGACTCACAATGAGGATTATCCAACTACTTTAATGAGTCCATGGGAATTTCCACACCGAGGACGTTTAACCCAAGAAGAGATCGACGCAAACCCGATTGCCAGTAAATGCTACCAGTTTAAAGAAGATTCGAAACACTTTATTGTCAAAGATAAAGAGCATCCCTATGAGCAGGATAAACCCTTTGATTGGATACGTGGGTATCAGGTAGGTGGCAAATCATTACTCTGGGCTAGACAAACTCAGCGTTGGTCGCAGTTCGATTTTGATGGTCCTGCTCGAGATGGATATGCCACGCCTTGGCCCATCAATTATAAGGATATTGATCCATGGTATTCGCATGTGGAATATTTTGCAGGTATTTCTGGTAATAAAGATGGATTAGATTCCTTGCCAGATGGCGATTTCTTACCTGGTTACGAATTGACTTGTGTGGAAAAGCATTTTCAATCTGAATTAAAAAAGCATTATAAAGACCGACATGTTATTTCGGCTCGTTGTGCCCATATTTCTGAGCCACGCGAAATACATCTACAACAAGGAAGAGGACGTTGTTTAAGTCGTAATTTATGCCAAAGAGGTTGCCCTTATGGAGGTTATTTTAGTTCAAATGCATCCACCTTACCCTGGGCAGCTAAAACAGGTAATTTGACATTGCGTCCAGATTCTATCGTGGAATCAGTTATCTACGATGATAAAAAGAAGAAGGCCGTAGGAGTTCGCGTGATTGACGCCCATACCAACGAAATGGTGGAGTATTACGCGAAAGTAATTTTTGTTACGGCAGCGGCTTTAAATACGAATGCCATTTTATTGAATTCAAAATCTGATCGCTTCCCTAATGGTTTAGGCAACGATAGTGGAGTGTTAGGTAAGTTTGTGGCTTTCCATAATTATCGGGCATCAATATCGGCTGAATATGATGGGTATTTTGACTTTAAGACGGAAGGTAGTCGGCCTACTTCAGGCTATATCCCACGCTTCCGCAACTTATACAAACAAGATACGAATTTCTTACGTGGTTATGCTGCTGGAATGAGTGCAAGACGTGCCAATACCACCGATCGAGATTCCGTAGGCGAGAGCTTAAAGAACTCGCTATTAAATCCCAAATGGACTAATTGGTCTGCTGGTTCTCACATGATGGGGGAAACGATTCCGAAGGAAACCAATAAAATCACCTTAGATCCCGTCAAAAAAGATGCACATGGTTTGCCGATTATGCACATGGATGTTTCTTATGATGATAATGATGATAAAATGGTGAAAGATTTTATCGAGCAATTTACAGAGATGTATACCAAAGCAGGCTTTAAAAATATTCGTTCTCGAGATTCCAAACAAGCTCCTGGTTTAGATATTCATGAAATGGGCGGTTGCCGCATGGGAAATGACCCTAAAACTTCGATGCTTAATAAATGGAATCAAATGCATGCTGTTAAAAATGTGTTTGTTAGCGATGGGGCGAGTATGACTTCCACCTCTACTCAAAATCCATCTTTGACCTACATGGCATTGACTGCTCGGGCTGTAGATTATGCAGTAAAAGAAATGAAAAAGGGTAATTTATAATGCATACATTTTTAGGTAAAACAGCAGCACATATTTTTGGGGAACACCCCATCGAAGAATTAAAAGATATTGCTATTGTGATGCCCTCGCAGCGTGGGGTACTTTACTTAAAAAAAGAGTTAGCTATTTTAGGGGATAGACCTTTTCTATCTCCTTCGTTTTTTACCATTGAGGAGTTTGCCCTCCAAATGACTAATTCTACTTTAATTGACCCCATTCAGTTGTTGCTGAAGGCTTATGCCTGTTTTAAGCAGGTGGATGATCAAGTTGATTTTGATCGTTTTATTTCTTGGGGCCAATTAATGTTAAAGGATTTTGAAACGTTAGATATGTATTTGGTCGATCCAGCCCAAATATTTTCTTTTTTATCTGAAGTGAAATCCATTGAGCGATGGGGAAAAGAATATGGAGAAGATCATCCTGAAAAATTTATCACCCCACATACCAAATCCTATTTTAAATTATTTGATCATTTACTCGAGGTGTATATTCGTTTGCACGCAAGCTTAAATGATCAAGGTTTCGTTTATCGGGGCATGGCTTACCGAAAATTAGCCGACCATTTGTCCGATGGAAAAGCGTTACCCAAGATGTTTAAAAAAATATATTTTGTGGGTTTTAATGCACTTTCGAAGGGAGAGGAAGAGATTATTCGTTTGTTGATTAAAAACGGAATGGCTCAGACACTTTGGGATGCGGATGCTTATTATGTGGATAATGCGTATCACCGAGCAGGTAATTGGTTAAAAAAATATTCGGATAGCTCCTCAAATGAATTTTTATCAAGAGGGCCATTCCAATGGAAAACTTCGGATTTATTGGATAAGCCTAAGCGGCTAGAAATTTTAGGATTAGCAAATCCAAGTGCTCAGGTGTTTGTCGCGATGGATATCATCCGCAAATGGCAACAAGAATATGGTTCAGAGGAACAAGTGGCCCTAGTTTTAGCTGATGAGTCGTTATTAGACCAAGTGATGTTATATGTGGGAGAGTTTAAGGAACGATTAAACATCACCATGGGATATTCATTGAAAAAGACACAAGTATTTTCCTTGATTAATTTTTGGTGGGACTTGCAAAAGCAGTCGGTTCAAGGAAAATTTTCTGTATCCTTATTCAAATCAGTTTGCTCACATGGATTAATCGATTTGTACATCCAGCAAAAAAGCAAGGTTCAAAAACGAGATTTCAAAAGGGAATTAAACGAATTATATACGAAGACCGATTTGTATGTTCGTTCAGATAAGATTTTAACTTTAGCCGCAGACCTACCTATTTTAAAAGAGTTGTTTGCCCCTAGTTTTAATGCCTTTGTGGCTATCTTGAAATGCCAAGAAACCTTATTGGAATTAATCTTAAAGAGCATTCCAGACCAACAATGGGATCAAGAGGCGGAGGCGGTAAAACAAGCCTTAGCGGTTATTGAGTCTTTAATACTTTCATTTGAAGCGGATGATTTTGCATCGATCGCTAGTGGGAAAATAGTATTGACCCAATTACTTTCCCAGCAAAAATTGACTTTTGTGGGAGCTGAAAATCGTAGTCTGCATGTCATGGGTTTGCTAGAGACGAGGACATTGGATTTTGACCGAGTGATTGTTTTGTCGATGAATGAGGGAAGTTTACCCGGAACAAGAAAGCGTGAAAGTTTAATTCCATTGGATATAGCCAATATGGCTCATTTTTCGTTGCCTACGTTTACACAGGCAGATGCGGTGGCTTCATATCACTTTTATCGATTGTTGCAAAGGCCTCGAGAAGTGGTTTTATGTTATGTTCAATCATCCGACAAATCAGGGGTAAAGGAGATGAGTCGATTTATTAAGCAAATTAAGCACGATTGGAAACGAAAGAATCCATTGATCGAGATTCATGAACCATGGATTGATTTTTCTGCCAATGAGGCTGATTTTGAGCGAAATGATGGATCTGTAGAAAAATCCCCTGTCATCTTAGATAAAATTAAAAGTAAATTAGCCAATTCGGGGCTTTCCACCTCTTCCATCACCATGTTTTCTACTTGTAGCTTAAAATATTTTTATGCTCAAATTTTAGGTATGCGCAAGGAAAAGCAATTAGAGGATGAGTTAGGCGCAGACGTATTTGGAACTTGGGTGCATAAAGTTTTGGAATTAGTTGACAAGGAGGTTGTAGAAAATTATGAGGGCGTCTATGATCGGGTCAATTTAGCGGATGTTGTTTTAGGTTTAGATGGTTATTTGGAAAAGGCAATGGCTTCAATTCAAGAAAAAGAAGGGGTCTTTGAAGTAGAGAAGGGATTTAATTTTGTGCTTAAAGAAGTAGCTAAAACGTTGTTGGAGTCCTATTATTCAAAATCTAATTTTTCAAAAAACACGAAAATAATTGATTTGGAATCCATATTGACCGCCAACCTGAAGGTTGCTTGGGAACAAGAAATACTAGACGTTAAATTAACGGGTCGAATTGATCGATTGGATGTTTTAGAAGACCGAGAAATTCGAATTATTGATTATAAAACGGGGAAAGTGGAGAAGTTGGAGTTGAAATCTGGAGAATTGGGTTTACGAAATTCAATTTTGACGGGTGAATTAAAACCTAAAATACTTCAGCTTTGGTTATATAAATATTTGTTGGCCTCCGAACTGATACACGTTTCTCCCAAAAATGAAAAAACTTTTGCAGGATTAAGTCTTCAAACACATTCGATAAAACCTGGAATTATATCGTTTAGAAATTTAAAGGAAGGAGTTTTAAGTGATGAAGAGCATGATTTATGGTTTGAATCAGGGCCTATTTGGGACACCTTCCTGTTAGATTCTCAGTCGGTAATTGAGGGTTGGGTTCGTAAGATTTTAGATGTAAATACTAAATTTGAAAAAACAAAAGAAGTTGCAGATTGTCAGTATTGCGATTTTAAGGTGATTTGCCAACGGGAATTATAAGATTGTTCCTATATAAAACGCATAAAAAGAATTAATTTTGCCTCACAATAAATTTTATCAAAATGACATTTCAAGAAATCAACGACAAAATTGTTTTATTAGCTGCTCAAAAAGGAGGCCAAGGGGTTTCTTTTAAATTTGCATTTCCTTCGGGTATCATCGTTGTTACCGGTGATGGCCAAGTGACAAATGAAAATTTGGATACTGATTGCACCATAGCCACCTCTGAAGAGACTTTTACTGCTATTTTAAATGGTGAATTAAATTCCATGATGGCAGTTATGACTGGAAAAGTAAAGATATCTGGTGACATGACGGTCGCGATGAAATTGACGAATTTGTTATAATTAATGGACTTTAAGGACACCATCGTTGCATTAGCGACACCGGCTGGGGTAGGTGCTATCGGGGTCATACGGCTTTCAGGAGATCGAGCGATCGATATTGTGAACGAAGTATTTCAACCTAAGGACTTATCCAATCAGAATTCTCATACCCTTCATTATGGTCGGATTGAGTCAGCAGGTCGCGTGTATGACGAGGTAGTCGTTAGTTTATATGTGGCTCCTAAATCGTATACAAAGGAACATGTTGTTGAGATTTCATGCCATGGTTCTCCCTTTATTCAGGAAAGTTTAATTCGCTTATTCACCGAAAAAGGAGCAAGATTTGCGCGCCCAGGTGAGTTTACCCAACGTGCATTTTTAAATGGTGCCTTTGATCTTGCTCAGGCGGAGGCAGTGGCCGATGTGATTGCGGCAGATTCAGCGGCTGCCCAATCGGCGGCATTGCACCAACTTAGAGGTGGGTTTTCTAAAGAACTAGCCTCTTTACGAGAGGAATTAATTCATTTTGCTTCTTTGATTGAATTGGAACTTGACTTTGGTGAAGAGGATGTGGAGTTTGCGGATCGTAAAGATTTAGAAGCCCTCGTCAACCAATTATTGGATCATGTTGGCCCGCTGGTGGAAAGTTTTCGGACTGGAAATGCGATTAAGAATGGCGTGGCCACTGTTATTGTGGGTAAACCCAACGCAGGCAAGTCGACTTTATTAAATGCTTTATTAAATGAGGACCGTGCCATTGTCTCTGAAATTGCCGGAACAACTCGCGATAGTTTAGAGGATGAATGGACCTTAGGAG
>Ga0209769_1000239_pt1 | contig 22006 bp, 22 predicted proteins | sample LauGreSuBDMM15DN_2_FD_187569 | JGI IMG/M metagenome (GOLD analysis project Ga0209769, IMG submission 187569) | Freshwater lake microbial communities from Lake Michigan, USA - Su13.BD.MM15.DN (SPAdes) (version 3) | ecosystem: Environmental > Aquatic > Freshwater > Lake | place: Lake Michigan, USA...
TGTTTGAAAAAGCAGAGCAGTTTATAAAGAGTAATTATGATTTTGATACTTTTAATAGGTTGGGATTCATAAAAAATCATTTAATGCCTATAAGCATTGCTTTTGAAAATGAATTCAAAACGGTTATTGATCAAACTCCAAACTTTAATGATAACAAGGTTTTTTACGGCCATTTAGCAGATTTAATGCAAGGCAAAAAACTGAATCCTGATGCGTTTTCTCCATTTGCAGAAACCAAATCAACTCCTGAAAAAGTAGCATTGGGAAAAGTATTATTTAATGATGTCAATTTATCGAGAAGTAATAATTTAAGTTGTGCTTCTTGTCACAATGCGGATAAGGGTTTTGCCGATGGTAAGGTTACTTCTTCAGCAAATGTGCACAGCATCTCTATCAAACGAAATTCGCCTTCAGTGTTGTATTCGTCCTTTCAAAAATCATTTTTTTATGATATGCGTTCACAAGATTTGGAGAACCAAATCGAAAGTGTCATGAAAGATCCAAATGAATTTAATCTTTCTCTAAAAGAAATCAATGAGCGGGTAAATAACGACCAGAAATTGGTCCCATTATTTGCAAAGGCATTTCCTGATAAAAAAGAAATAACACATTATGAAATCAGGAACGCGATTGCCGCATATGTGAGGAGTTTGATGCCATTTAATGCCAAAATAGATCTTTATTTTTCTGATAAAGGAACGCTTACTGAAAGTGAATTAAAGGGATTCAATCTATTTTCAGGAAAAGCCAAATGTGCAACCTGCCATTTTATTCCCGTTTACAATGGCACTGTTCCCCCATGGTTCAACAATTCCGAATCTGAAGTGATTGGTGTCCCAGAAACTGCTGCCTGGAATAATGCGACTGTAGATGATGATGAGGGAAGATATTATTTAACTCAATTACCCCAACTACGCTATTCTTTTAAAACACCTACCATACGGAATTCCGAAAAAACAGCACCTTACATGCACAATGGTGTTTATAAGACCTTAGAAGAAGTGATCAAGTTTTACAAATTAGGTGGTGGAAATGGAATTGGAATGAATTTGGAATATCAGACTTTGCCTTTTGATAATTTGAATTTGACAGATGAAGAAATGCTAGACATTCTGAATTTCTTGAAGACACTATCAGATGAAGAAAAATAGATTGGCAGGTATTTTTTTTTCAATTTCCAGCTGCTTTATCTTCTCATGCACCAATACTGACATCCAAGAATGTAACGCTATACCTGAAATTTCATCCAGAATAACGAATTCTCATCCCTGTATGCCTAATGGGGTCCTTGAGATTACTTCACCAGTTAATGTAAATTACAGCTATAAAATAGATCAAGGAAAATTTCAGTCCAATCCAGTTTTTGAAGGCATTTCGGTAGGTCAGCACACACTTTTTGTAAAAGATGATAGTAGCTGTGAAACGTCAAAAGAGGTTGTTGTAAATACAATTTCAGCAGGAATTGAATTCGCTGAAGTTGCTACCATTTTGAATACAAGATGCGCAACCTGTCATTCTGGGGTAAACCCTCATGCCGGAATGGATTTTACAAAGGTTTGTGACATTTTAACTCACTGGGAAAGAATACAAGCTAGGGCAGTAGAAGGAAATCCATCTCCTATGCCTTCCACTGGCTTAATTCCTATAGCTGAGCGAAATAAAATAATGGATTGGATAAAAAAGGGTCATGCATATTAAATGGTTAATTAATTTCCCAGTTGTGATGTTTAACAATTCTGAAGGGCAGCATTTGTTTAATCACTTGAAAAACAAAAGCTTGATGTAAAGCTGGGTTGAATGAATTCTAATTCAATCCCACTTTGTAATTTTTTGAAGCCATTTGGGTTTAAACAAAAAAAGGAGATCCAATTGGATCTCCTTTTTCTTTGTAAAAGTAGTTTGAATTACATCATACCGCCCATTCCACCGCCACCCATCGGAGGCATGGCTGGACCTTCTTCCTTCACGTCTGCTACCACACACTCGGTAGTCAAAAGCAAGGCAGCAATAGAGGCTGCATTTTCCAATGCAAGACGAGTTACTTTGGTTGGGTCAATAACTCCCGCCTTTATTAGATCTTCGTATTTGTCAGTTCTGGCGTTGTAACCAAAGTTTCCTTTGTTGTCACGGATCTTGTTGACCACTACAGAAGGTTCGCCACCGGCGTTGCTCACGATAGTTCTCAATGGAGATTCGATGGCAATACGAATAATATTGATTCCAGTATCCTGGTCTTCGTTGGCTCCTTTTAGGGAATCGAGGGCAGAAGAAGCTCTTATGAGTGCTACACCTCCACCGACGACCACACCTTCTTGAACAGCTGCTCTAGTCGCATGCAAGGCATCGTCAACACGATCCTTCTTCTCTTTCATTTCTACTTCAGTAGCCGCACCGATGTAAAGGATAGCGACACCGCCAGAAAGCTTTGCAAGTCTTTCCTGCAATTTCTCCTTGTCGTAGTCAGAGGTAGTTTTTTCGATTTGTGCTTTGATCTCGGCAATTCTACCTTTGATCGCACTTTTATCGCCAGCACCATTTACCAAGGTCGTATTGTCCTTATCAATGTTGATTTTTTCTGCTCTTCCAAGCATGTCAACCGTTGCATTCTCTAACTTAAAGCCTCTCTCTTCTGAGATTACTGTTCCACCAGTCAAGATAGCGATGTCTTCCAACATAGCTTTTCTTCGGTCACCGAAACCAGGAGCTTTAACAGCTGCTACTTTCAAAGCACCTCTAATTTTGTTGACTACAATCGTAGCAAGAGCTTCACCATCTACATCTTCTGCGATGATCAAAAGTGGCTTTCCAGACTGAGCTACTGGCTCAAGTACAGGAAGCAATTCTTTCATGGAAGAGATTTTCTTATCATAGATCAAAATGTAAGGATGATCTAATTCTACTTCCATTTTTTCAGTATTGGTCACGAAGTAAGGGGAGAGGTAGCCTCTATCAAACTGCATTCCTTCTACTGTCTTCACTTCGGTTTCTGTGCCTTTTGCTTCTTCAACAGTGATGACACCGTCTTTACCCACTTTGTCCATGGCATCGGCAATCATTTTACCGATTTCTTCGTCATTGTTTGCAGAAACAGTTGCTACCTGAGCAATTTCCTTTGATGTAGAAATTGGCTTGGAGTTAGCCCTCAATTCAGCAACCACTGCGGCTACTGCCTTGTCGATACCTCTTTTCAAGTCCATTGGATTTGCACCTGCAGCTACGTTTTTGATTCCAACGTTAAAAATCGCCTGGGTCAAAACAGTTGCTGTAGTAGTTCCATCACCTGCCTGATCAGCAGTTTTGGATGCTACTTCTTTTACAAGCTGTGCTCCCATGTTTTCGATTGGCTCCCTTAGCTCAATTTCCTTTGCTACAGTAACCCCATCTTTGGTGATGGTCGGAGCTCCAAATTTTTTATCGATGATGACATTTCTTCCCTTAGGGCCAAGGGTTACTTTTACTGCATCAGCAAGTGCATCGACGCCTTTTTTGAGTCGATCTCTAGCGTCAGTATTGAAAAATAGTTGTTTAGCCATTTTTTTTAGTTTTTTTCAGGGTGTACTAATCTAATTATAGGATTGCGAAAATATCTGACTCTCTCATGATGAGGTAGTCATTTCCATCGACGCTCAATTCTGTGCCAGAATATTTACCGTACAATACAGTATCTCCAACTTTTACGGTCAATGGCTCATCCTTTTTTCCGTTGCCTACTGCAATAACGATACCTTTTTGAGGCTTTTCTTTTGCAGTGTCCGGAATGTAAAGACCGGAAGCAGTTTTTTCTTCTGCAGCTGCTGGCTCAACCAACACGCGGTCTGCAAGAGGTTTGATGTTCACTTTTGACATAGATATAAAATGTTAAGGGTTTTAGTAATCTTACTTGAACTAGCCTGCACTTCTTGTGCCAAGGGTAGATCTAAACTTTATTCTGACAAATCGACGCACTAACTTAGCTTCCCAATCGAAAAAGAGGGTTTAGACCATGGATCTATCTGCCAAATTTTCTCTTTTGCTGGCTCACTGTCATCAACTTGTCAGTTGACCTAAAAAAAGAGCCCTACTTCACAGTAAGGCTCCTCAGTTCATATGAGGTAATTTTATTTTACAGTCGTGGTATCAGCAGGAGTGGCTCCTTGAGCTGGGATTGCATTTTGAGTATCTCCGAAAGCTGGAGCAACAACTTGCTCTTTGGCAGTCTCAATATTTGGAGATGAAAATTGGTTGGGCTGGCCGCTGGTATAAAACACGGATGATGCAAGGGCTAATGCCAAAATAGAAACCGCTAAAATCCAAGTTGCTTTCTCCAAAACATTTCCTGTACGTGTTACTCCCATGATTTGCGAAGCACTCCCGCCAAATGCAGCACCTGCTCCACCTTTAGAGTTTTGGCCTAAAATCACCAAGATTAGCAATACCGCTAGGACCAAAATAACACTGATTAATATAGTGAACATACGATTCTAATTAGTCTTTTGATTTTTCAATTAAGTCCGCAAAGTAAGCCCTTTTCTCGGGAAACTTCAAAGCAAGCTTCTCAAAAATTTCGATTGCCATCGCTTTTTTACTCTGCTGAAGCAGAATATTGGCGAAAGTTTCGGAAATCAAACCATCATTTAAGCTGGTACTAGCGGTGGCTAAATTCTCATTATTTTGATTGGTCTCGATCTCTTTGATCGTCGCAAGCTTGATGTCTTTTTTGCTAAACGCCTTAATCAGGTCAATCTGAGCTCTTTTTTCGGAGTCTAAAATCTCCCTTTTTTCCTTTCTTCGTATACTCTCGATTAAATCCTCTTTTGGAGCCTTTCGTTTTTTAGCCTTTATTTTCCCGGATTGATCACCTGCTAGATCTTTAGTAGATGTACCTGTATTTTCCAAGGCTGATTTCTCACTTGAAGCTATTTCTTCCTTCTTTTTATCTGATTCAAGCGGTTGGAGTAACCAATTTTTCAGCCAAACTCGATCCACACTGGTGACGGCGGCGAGGGGAAGTGAAGGGCTACTTTCTTGATTTTTTAACTCAAAGCGAGTTGAAAGTACATGGGATAGGTAAAAAAAAGGAAAGTTCTTTTGAACCTTCTCTAGGAGTAAATAATCCGCTTTTTCCAGCTGATCTACTTTTTGAATGAGTTCTAGAAATTGAGATGCGTTCACAGCAGTTAATTTGATTCCAATATACGGATTTTACCAGTTGGCGACAGTGGCAGTGAAAATATCTTGGATGATTGTTTCGAAAATATCTTCTACCAATTGATTTTCTACGTCCAACAAGGTCACAGATCGAGGATCATAGTCCTGGAAAAAGGTAAATGTTTGTTTTTTGTTTTCCTCTTCATTGCTCATGTTGATGTACTCCACTTCTACTGCAATGGTGAGTCGCATTTGCCCTGCTCGGTCGGGTAGATTGGGGTCACCAGACGATACCACGGCCTGGGGTGATAGCGAATAGCGGACAATGGATCCAGAAAACTGGAGATCTCCATTATTTCGAATTAGTTCGAGCTGGGTATTGCGCTGGTAATATTCTTTCAATGCTTCTGTAAACCGCTGCTCCATGTTGGCAGGACCTCCTCCAGAGTCATTGAAAAAATTTTCAACGGAGAAGGATTTTACTAGCTCGTAATTGATGTTGGTGCCTGTAAAGCTGTATTTGATCGAGCAAGCAGAGAGTCCTAAGGATAGCACAAGCAACAGGAGTAGGGAAGATCTATTCAATATCATATTGTTTGATTTTTCTATAGAGCGTCCGTTCGGAAATACCGAGATCATTGGCCGCATACTTTCTTTTGTTGTTGTGTTTTCGCAATGCTTTTAGGATCATCTCTTTTTCCTTCCGCTCCAAGGATAAGGAATTATCATCCTCTTCATGCACAATATCTTCGATGACCTCTTGCTCGTAATCATCCTCTTGTGGTTCATCCTTACTTTTAGATTCAAGGAGCAAAGGCATGGTAAATTGGTTCGGTGATTCAGGCATGTCCTTTGGTATCATGGAGGAGTCTATTTCCTCAAATAATCCTTGATGTTTTTGAATTAGAGAAGAATTGATCCCACCACTTTGGTAAGATTCCAAAATAAGCTTCTTTAATTCATTCATGTCCTTTTTCATATCGAAAAGGACTTTATATAAAATGTCTCTTTCGGAAAAATCCGTGGACTCTGAATTGCCGCCTTTAAAAGCCAAGGGGAGACGGGTGCCGGCTTCAGGCAAATAACGTGACATCGTGACTGCATCTACTTCCCGTTGTTCCTCAAGAAGGGAGACCTGCTCTGCAATATTTTTTAGCTGCCGGATATTTCCTGGAAATGGATACCGCAGCAAAACTTCTTGGGCCGCTGCATCCAAGGTGATGGATTTAACATGGTATTTTTCAGAGAAATCACCTGTAAACTTTCTGAAAAGCAGCACCATGTCTTCTCCTCTTTCCCGTAAAGGGGGAACAAATATGGGTACCGTGTTCAGTCGGTAATACAAATCTTCTCTGAATTTTCCTTTTTCTACCGCTTTGATCAAATTGACATTGGTAGCCGTGATCACGCGGACATTGGTTTTTTGAACTTTAGAGGATCCTACTTTTATAAATTCACCATTTTCCAGGACCCGAAGGAGCCTAGCTTGGGTTCCTAAAGGCATCTCTCCGATTTCATCCAAAAAAATTGAGCCTCCATCTGTTACTTCAAAATACCCTTTTCGTGCTTCATGTGCACCTGTAAAGGATCCTTTTTCGTGACCAAATAACTCCGAGTCGATTGTTCCTTCCGGAATTGCTCCACAGTTAATGGCGATGAATTTTCCATGCTTTCGCAAGGATAGGGAATGGATGATTTTTGAAAAACTCTCTTTACCACTGCCACTTTCTCCCGTAATCAGCACAGTCATCTCGGTGGGAGCCGCTTGCATGGCCACCTGGATGGCATGGTTGAGCAAAGGACTATGACCGATGATCCCAAATCGCTGTTTGACACTTTGAATTTCTGGTGCTGTGATCATGCGATGTTGATGGGGTTTATTTCTTGGATGCTTCCAAACAAGGTGCCTCTGGAGCTTCCGGTAATTTTGACGCGGACATAATCACCCTGCTGAAGACCTTCTGAGGTGACGATCACTACCTTGTTGGCAGAGTTTCTGCCACGCAGTTCGTCCCCAGATTTTTTGGAGGCACCATCGATGAGGATTACCTGTTCTTTGCCTACATCCAAGCGGTTGCGCTCTAGGGACAATTCGCTCTGCTTGTCGATAATTTCGGCCAGCCTACTTTTTTTGGTATCCAGAGGAATGTCATCTGGATATTTTTTTGCTGCCAGCGTACCAGGACGCTCGGAATAGAAATACATATAGGAGAAATCGAACTTTACGAGCTCCATCAGGCTCAATGTATCTTGGTGTTCTGCTTCGGTTTCGGAGCAAAACCCTGCAATCATGTCGGAAGAAATTCCGCATTCTTCTCCTAAAATTTCGCGAATGGCACGTACACGGTCCAGGTACCAGGCCCGTGTGTAGGTTCGGTTCATGAGCTCTAGCACCCGGTCATTTCCCGATTGTGCAGGAAGGTGGATGGATTTGCAGATGTTATCGTACTTTTTAATGGTGTGCAAGACTTCGTCGGTGATGTCTTTGGGGTGGGAGGTAGAGAAGCGTACCCGTAGTTGGGGACTTACCAAAGCAACTTGCTCGAGTAGGTGTGCAAAATTGATCACTGTGCTGACCTCCTCTTCTTTTTTATTCAGTCGCGCTTTGTTGTTTTCTTCGGGAGACCATTTATATGAGTCCACGTTTTGACCCAGGAGGGTTACTTCCTTATAGCCTTTGGACACCAAATCCCGTGCCTCCGCAAGGATAGATTTTAGATCTCTGCTTCGTTCCCTGCCTCGAGTAAATGGTACCACGCAAAATGAACACATGTTGTCACAGCCTCGCATGATGGAAATAAAGGCAGATACCCCATTGGAGTTGAGCCTAACAGGCGAGATGTCTCCATAGGTCTCTTCTCGAGAAAGGAAGGTATTGATTGCTTTTAATCCCTCCTCTGCAGTGGCCACCAGGTTTGGAAGGTCACGGTAGGCATCGGGACCAACGACGAGGTCGACAATTTTCTCTTCTTCAAGCAATTTTTCCTTTAGACGCTCGGCCATGCAACCAAGAATACCAATCGTCATTCCGGGCTTATTTCTTTTCAAACCGTTGAAGTGGTTCAGTCGATTGCGTACTGTTTGTTCAGCTTTTTCTCGGATAGAGCAGGTATTTAAAAAAATCACGTCTGCTTTTTTCATGTCCGAGGTGGTATCGTAGCCGTTGTCCTTCATGATGGAAGCGACGATTTCGGAGTCCGAAAAATTCATTGCACAGCCGTAGCTCTCGATATATACCTTTTTGGCCTTTCCGGTGTTTCCCTCTGGTGTGGTTTGAAAATCAGAAACTTGCGCTTCTTCGGCGGAAAGAATGTCTATGTCTTTAATCAGATCCATGGAACTGTGGTCGTATGGGTAATTGCAATCTCAGTGCTTTCTTAACTTAGTCGCAACTTAAAAGAATTGCTATTGCCCACAAATTTAAGAAAATACAGACAAAATGGCAGGATATTTTTCCTTTTTGAAAAAAGGGATTTAAAATGGGATAGACAACTGTTCTGGTAAGCTCAAGGGTTGATTTCCTTCAGAAAAGTTGGAAACTCCCAATCCTAGAAGGCGAATGGGTTTGGTTAAGGTCTCCTGGTTTAACAACTCCAAAGCAGTTTGCCAAAGGGGTTCATCTTCTGGGAATCGATCAAAAGTTTTGCTTCTTGTTTGTTGTGAAAAATCATTGTACTTGATCTTCAGCGTGACTGTCCTACCTCGGATGCCTGTTTTCTTCGATCTTCGAAGCAATTCCTGATAGATATGCTGAAGTTGTTCCTCCAATTCATGGGGCAGAAAAAGGTCTTTTTCAAAGGTGTTTTCTGCGCTCAATGATTTCCGAGTGCGCTCAGGCTGAACTGCTGAGAGATGAATTCCTCGGACAATTTGAAAATAATGTGCTCCCGCTTTTCCGAATCGTTTTACCAGGTATTGTAAGGAATATTCTTTTAAATCCTTACCACAATGGATTCCTATTTGCCGCATTTTTTCAGCGGTTACTTTCCCAATCCCGAAAAACTTCCCGATTGGAAGTTTTTCCAAAAATTCCGACGCCTCCTCAGGAAGGATGATGGCTTGGCCATTTGGTTTGTTGAGATCGGACGCGATTTTGGCTAAAAATTTATTGTAGGATATACCAGCTGAGGCATTTAAACCAGTTTTTAGCTTGATTTTTTCACGAATTTCTGTTGCGATAAGCGAGGCGGAATTTAATTGCAACTTGTTTTCAGTCACATCCAAAAAAGCTTCATCTAAGGAAAGGGGCTCCACTAAGTCGGTATATTCGAAGAAAATCTCATGGATCTGGCTTGAGATTTCTTTGTAGCGTTCAAACCGGGGTTTAGCAAAGATTAAGTCAGGGCATTTTTTGGCAGCCAATACGGAAGACATGGCGGAAAAAATACCAAATTTTCGAGCCTCATAACTTGCAGCAGCCACCACGCCTCGGCTTTCATTGCCGCCCACTACCAATGGTTTTCCTCGCCACTCGGGATGGTCTAGCTGTTCAACAGACGCATAAAATGCATCCATATCCAAGTGGATAATTTTTCGAATCGGAAAGTCGCATAAACTTTTTTCCATGTTCAAAACCGAATTTGACCGAATGCAAATTGAGTCTGGGGTTTGCTACTTATATCAGCTGCCCTAAACTACTATTTTTTAGTCATTGGTATTGGGTTAAAAAGAGGTATTGGCATTTCGAACCACTGAATTTGAATAAAAAGAAGCGGGACTGTTTGAAAAGTTTTAATTTCCCCGTGAAATAACAATCGAAGCAAAAATTAAAGGCACTATGGCTTATATTTTAGAGGTAAATGGAATCGCCCCAGAACTAGGCGAAAACTGCTGGTTGGCACCCAATGCTACCGTGGTAGGTGATGTGAAATTTGGAAAAAATTGTACTGTTTGGTTCAATGCAGTGATTCGAGGTGATGTAAATGAAATCCGTATTGGAGACGATACCAATATTCAAGATGGTGCGGTGATTCATTGTACGTTCAAGCAGGCGGGCACATTCATTGGCAATCAAGTGTCCATTGCACATAATGCAATCGTTCATGGCTGCACCATCCACGATCGCGTATTGATAGGAATGGGGGCCATTGTAATGGATGGAGCAATCGTCCATTCTGATGCGGTTATTGCTGCTGGCGCAGTGGTTTTGGCAGGAACAGTTGTAGAAGCTGGGTCCATCTACGCAGGAATGCCTGCTAAAAAAGTCAAAGATATTGGGGACAACATGCGGGAGGTGATTTTGAGAACTGCAAAAAATTACCCGATGTACGCCACCTGGTTTCCGAAGGAAGTGTAGTTGTCAACGGTTGACCGTCCACAGACGACAGCTAATTGTATTCAATGAGTCAAATCTTACTTAGACTGCAATTAGCGGTGGACCGTTGACAGTGGACTGTTGACAATTTGATTATCCGCAGAGGTAAACATGCAAGTTGAACAACCGATGTAATTGCGGATAATCATAAAACGGCTTTATTGCATCCAGGCACCTGGATTTTTTCGCCATTCCGCAAGGGAATTTAGTGTCGAATGATCGATGTAGTTTTCTTTTACTGCTTGCGGAAGTAGGGCATCGTAGTTACTCAAGCAGACCAAGGGTACCCCTGCATTTTCGAAATTTTTATCCGCCACTTCGAAGCCATAGGAAAAAATAGCCACCATTCCCAGAACCTCCAATCCAGCATTTCTGAGATCTTCTACTGCTTTTAGGGAGCTTCCTCCTGTAGATACAAGATCTTCTACCACAACTATTTTCTGGTTAGGGACCACCTTTCCTTCAATCATATTTTCCATCCCATGACCTTTGGGCTTGGAGCGCACATAAATAAAGGGAAGTACAAGTTCATCGGCGAGCAGCGCTCCTTGAGGGATACCTGCGGTAGCCACTCCTGCAATTGCTTCCACACTAGGGAAAAACTGTTGGATTGCTTTTACCAGATTTAGTTTGATTGTATTTCGGATTTCCGGATAGGAGAGGGAGAGTCTGTTGTCACAATAGATAGGCGATTTCCAGCCAGATGCCCAGGTAAAAGGCTTCTCCGGCTGTAATCGAATGGCTTGAATTTCTAAAAGATGGTGCGCAACTTGTGCGGCGATGGTTGGGTTGAGAATTTCCATAGCGTAAAAATAAGAGATTCCTTAGCTTGGAAGGGTTCAGCTGTGATTTTTTTATGGATAAATGGTTTGATTTTTTGATTCCCCAAATTGATACAGTGGAGGTTCAAAAAGTCTAGCTAGTTATTTCAAATTTTTATGCATTTTTGGATAATTCAAAACTAATCTGCCCATTTACGCATGAAGATCTTTGTGAACGACAAGCCTTTGGAACTTATTTCCTTTGCTGAGCTTGATCCGTCCAAGTCCTTTGAACATCGCTATCAAAATGTGGATGAAATCCCTGAGGATGTAGAGTGGGAAGGGAATGTTATTTTTTATGAGCCGAGCCTTGACCTGGTGATTCGTCTGCTCTACTTGATGCGAACGCGAAAGATGAAGCAACTGGATTCGATCACCTTGGTTTCGGAATCGAAAAATGAGCTCAAAAAATTTGTAAAAAGTAGATTTTTAATCGTAAAAGCTGCAGGTGGAGTAATTACCAAAAAGCAAAAGGTATTATTGATTCATCGACTAGGAAAATGGGATTTTCCAAAAGGTAAATTTGATAAAGGCGAAACGCCAGAACAATGTGCAAAAAGAGAAGTGGAAGAGGAATGCAATGTGAAGGTTCGCTTGGGCGAACACCTCTGTACTACTTGGCATACCTACACCCAAAACCGGCGAAGCATCTTGAAGAAAACCTACTGGTATACTATGTCCTGTACCAGTGATGCCAGCATGAAACCTCAGGAAGAAGAAGGGATTGATGCTATCCGTTGGTTTACGGAAATTGAGGCAAAAAAAGTATTAATTGAATCTTACCCTTCGATGCGGTATTTATTTAAGAAATACCAAAAAAAAATAGGGATCGCTTAAAGGGAATAGGGAAGGAATTCATTTACATCTCCTCCATAGCGGTGCACCTCACGGATCACTGTCGAACTAATTGACGCGTATTGTGGAGATGTAATTAAAAATACCGTATCCAAAGAACTATTTAGGTAGCGATTCATTTGACCAATGGTATTTTCATATTCAAAGTCGGTAGTGTTGCGCAAACCTCGAATTAAAAATTGTGCCTCATATTTTTTAGCAAGGGTAGAAGTCAGTTCGTTGTAAACAACTACCGAGACTCTCGGCGTATCGACATAAACCTCCTCGATTTTCCCTACCATCAATTCGATATCGAAATACCTATTTTTTTTGGTGGAGTTGTAGCCAATTCCAATTATTACTGCATCGAAAAGTGCGAGGCTTCTCAAAACGATATCGTGATGCCCTTTGGTAAACGGATCAAACGAACCAGGGAAAATGGCTATTTTTTTCATGGCTACATGTAATTCCAAAAAGATTCAAAGATGGATGGTGCTTTATCTTGGGACAATCCTGGACCATAATTCTGGTTGGCATGAGGTTGAAGAAGTCTAAAATTAGCAAAGTAAGATTTCCCCCATTCTTCAGTAGTACCACTTTTTTCGGTGGAGCCAAATAAAGTCACCCGGGCATGGTTTCTATCCTGGCGGAGAGACTCCATCAAAATCAAGGTGTATTTTAAAATATCTTCCTTTGTTTCAACTTCAAACCGATTGAAAACAGAAAGTTCCTGATCCGTAAATCCAGCTAGATAAATGTGAGAACCAAAAAGATTGATCCAAATTTCTTGGCCAATTAGGTTGAAACGCTCCTTAAATAGATAAGCAAGAAAGGAACAAGATCCATGATAGAAGCTGAGTTCTGAAAATCTCTCCCTCAATTGCTGCTCTAATTTTTCAGGGATGCAACTCAGGATCTGTACATTATTGCTATCTACTGTGGTGTGAAAGAAATAAGGAGAGGCAGGAATTTTTCCAACGAGCTGTAAGTATTCCTTTTCACTTCCTTGTTGAAAAAAAACTCCTGGTAGTAGGGTGAAAAGCTCTTCATGGACATATACTTTGGCCGGAACGTCAAGCTTGGTAAGTGAGTCTGATGCAAGAATTTCATCTAGTTTTTTCCAGCTAACTCGCTCATAGGAATGAATTGCTGTGATACTTTGGTTTTTATCCCTCGCAAACACATGTATTGTGGAGGGATAAAGAAAAAGTGATAAGCTCGCCGTGTTTTGAACAGCAAACTTATCACTCGTTTGTACCTTAAGGTTATTTTCCAAGATCAGTAACGGTTATTTCCAGTTACCTTCTGTAGATGCGTCAGTTCTAGATCCTACTCGTAATGCCTTTTCGTTGTTGTTTGCTCTTCGATCTGGATTAATCGGAGATGGGTCACGGATTTCGAACACGCTTACTTTATATCCTCCGGTCTTCTCAATTTTGTCAGCAAAGAATTCAAACTGCTTTCCTCCAGAACCTGGAACAACAGGAAGTAAATCCATTTTTAGATCTGGGTATTTTGCTGGGCTGAATAGGGAGTCCATCACCGCTATTGATCCAATGGTGTCATAGGAAACATTGATTTCTTCTGCACCGTAATCCAATAGCTTGGTGGTTTCGGTACGCTGCACAATCCAGATGGTACCAGTTTCAATAAATGTTCTCAATGAATCCCAAGTACCTGCATATTTTCCATTAGAAGCTTGGTAGGACAACTGGGCATCACGAAGCATTTCAAGTTTTTCAATGGTAGCCGCTTCTAGTAAGGCAACTCTTTTTTCTTGTTCTACGACGTCGTCAACACCTTTCCATAGAAGGTAACCAAGAACGGAGGCAATAGCAAAGAATACGATAGAGAGAACTTTTGTTAGATTCATTTTAAGTAAGGTTTAGAAATCCGGTTAGGGTTGAAGGTTTTTAAAAGGTGCTATTTTAGGTATTTATTTTCAAAATTAAAATATCCTTTACACAATACTAATTCCGAAAGCGATTTTATTCCAAGAAATATCGGATGGATGGATTTATTATCCAAACAATTCAATCCTTTTAGGGTCATCCAGCTGATATCAGCAAGAATTTGATCCGCAGGCGCAAGTTCTGGATCTTCTCCTAAAGTTGCAGTACCGCTAATCCTTTTTACTGCAAAAAAACACTCGAGCGCATGAAGTGGATGATCTAGGTATTCATGGACAAAGAGAAAGTCTTCCACCTCAATCCTTAAACCAGTTTCTTCCAAGAATTCCCGGACAAGGTTTTCTTGAGCAGAACTTCCAAATTGCATCCCCCCGCCCGGCGTAGACCAAAAATCTCGATTCGTGCTCATTTTGTGCTTGACTAAAAGAATTTTATCCTCTTCAATCAATACGCCGTTAACACGTATTCTAAGGTGATGTCCAAATTTAGACTCAATTTCTTTGCTGATCTTGTCTTCTGACATGTACTTTCGTCTAGCGATGCAAAAACCTATCTCCCCAACACCCGCTCCCTCTGAATTGCTGCGAAGGAGCTTTCCTTTTCAACCTACTAAAGGGCAGGCCAATTTTTTTGTAAAAATGGATGATTTTTTCCAAAAGCCCTCCGAAGATAAGCCAGTCTTTATACTAAAAGGATATGCAGGAACTGGAAAAACTTCCCTTTTATCTGCAGTGGTTAAAATCTTACCTCACCTAGACTTACGCGCTCTGCTTTTAGCGCCCACAGGCAGGGCCGCAAAGGTGATGAGCACCTACTCTGGTAGATCGGCATTTACCATTCATAAAATTATCTACAAACCCAAAGGAGATGCCGGCACGCTAGGTGGAGGTTTCACGCTACAAAAGAATTATTTTAAAGACACGCTTTTTGTGGTAGATGAATCGTCCATGCTTGCCGATGATGGAGGAATGTCAGGCAACTTACTTTGGGATTTGATTACCTACACCTTTTCAGGTGTTGGAAACCGCTTGTTATTCGTTGGGGACACGGCCCAATTACCTCCTGTAGGAAGTCAATATAGCCCTGCTTTGGATGCGGAATACCTGCTTCGACATTATCGATTAGATGCAGATCAAATTGAGTTGGTTGAAGTCATGCGACAGAAATTGGAGTCTGGGATTCTATTTAATGCCACCATCCTTCGCCAAGAACTAGGGGCTGAGCAGGCGGTAATCAAAATCCAAACCCACCTATTCAAGGATATATTTAAGATGACTTCTGAAAAGCTGGAAGATGGATTGAGGTATGCCTATTCCAAATATGGAACTGAAAACACCTGCATTATCACCCGTTCCAATAAGTCTGCCGTTCAATACAACGGCTACATTCGAAGGACAATACATTTTTACGAGGATGAAATCTGTTCGGGCGATTTGCTGATGATCGTCAAGAATAACTATACCTACATGGCCGAATCCGAAAAAGTTAATTTTTTAGCGAATGGAGATTTGGTTGAGGTAATGAAGATTCGAAATTTTGAAGAGCGATATGGCTTACGGTTTGCAACCTTAGAGTTACGCTTGCTGGACTATGCGGATGAGCCCTATTTTGAGGCTAAAGTGATTCTAGATACCTTATACTCTTCAAGCCCATCACTTACAAGAGAGCAGTATCGATCGCTTTATGATCAGGTAAGTGAAGATTATGCGGACCTAGCCAACAAAACCGAGCGCATGGAATACATCCGAAAGGATCCCTTCCTGAATGCCCTCCAAGTCAAGTTTGCCTATGCCATCACTTGCCATAAAGCTCAAGGAGGACAATGGAAGGCTGTATTTGTCGATCAAGGGTACTTGGTCGAAGATCAGGTGGATACCGAATTTGTTCGATGGCTCTACACGGCTGTGACTCGTGCTTCAGAGGAATTGTATCTGGTCAACTTTTCTCCTACGTTTTTCGTAAAAGGAATTATGGGCGAAGATCTAGCGGATTAGACCCTAAAATGCTTTATTTGCCCTTCTTTAAGATTTCGCTTCCTTTTGGAATTTATCCATTTCTTAGCTGTTATTTTGAAGAATCCATCAAAATTTGAATATTTGAGAATTAAACCACATTAACATGAAAAAATTAGCCCTTCTTTTTAGCTTCTTTACCCTAGCACTTGTGTATCAAGCACAGGCTCAAACTTCTGGAGCCGTTATCTCCTTCAAAGAAAATTCAATTGACTTTGGAGATATCACACAAGGCCAACAAGTAGCACATACCTTTGTATTGACCAATACAGGCAAGCAGCCTTTGATTATTTCGAATGTGGCCGCCACTTGTGGCTGTACTGTACCAAGCTGGCCAAAGGAGCCGGTAGCACCTGGAAAATCAGCTGAAATTAAAGTTTCTTTTAATTCCGCTGGAAAGGTGGGCAAACAAAATTCGGTCGTACGAATTTACTCCAATGCCTCCGAACCCATCGAGAAGGTCTCTTTGATTTCGAATGTGTTGAACCCAACCAACTAAAGAAATTAATTTAGAATTTGAAAAGCCTGTTCCTCAGTAACAGGCTTTTTTATTACCTCTTAACTTTAATTGATTACCGATTTCATGACACCCAAAAAGGAACGTAAAGTAACAACAAGGCAAGTATTTGCTACCATCATCTGGCCCCGGAGAAAACAACTTTTTATAGGCCTTATTTTAATTATTATCAGCAGGCTAGCTAGTTTGATCCTCCCTGGAGCGACCAAATTTTTGATTGACGAGGTAATTCCAAGTAATGACCTCGAAAAGCTGAAATGGCTAATTGTAGCAGTAGTTTTAGCCATCGTAGTGCAGGCAGTTACTTCCTACTCGCTGACCCAAATTCTAAGTGTAGAAGCGCAGCTCTTAATTTCCAAGTTGCGATCCAAAGTGCAGCAGCACATCATCAAACTTCCCATTCGATTTTTTGATAATACAAAGACGGGGGAGTTGGTGTCTCGCATCATGACCGATGTGGAGGGAGTACGTAACCTCGTTGGAACAGGATTTGCCCAGATGATCGGCGGCGGATTAGCAGCAGTGGTCTCTTTGGGATTATTGATTTCTATCAGTCCATCGATGACAGCCTTTGTGTTATTGCCAGTATTAATTTTTGGCTTAGTTTCTCTCAAGGCTTTTAGTAAAATCAGACCCATCTTTAGAGAAAGAGGAAAAATCAACGCGCAAGTAACCGGTAGACTTACGGAGACCTTGGGTGGAATTCGAGTGATTAAAGGATTTAATGCTGAAAATCAGGAGATCAAAACCTTTGAAAAAGGAGTTGAGGAGCTTTTTTTGAATGTGAAAGCCAGCTTAACGGCCACGAGCTTTGTTACTTCTGCCGGGGCATTGTTGCTGGGTCTTGCTTCTGCAGGTATCATGGGATTAGGAGGCTATCAAATTATGCAAGGGGCCATGACCTTTGGAGACTTTCTTGCCTTCACCTTGTACCTAGGATTTATGATTGCACCAATTGTCCAAATGTCAAACATCGGCAGCCAGCTTACTGAAGCTTTTGCAGGATTGGACCGTACGGAAGAAATCATGAACATGCCTTTGGAATCAGATGATAAAAAGCGAACTGTACCCCTGGCTAACATAAAAGGGGATATTCGATTTGATCAGGTGTCCTTTGCCTATGAATCAGGAAAGGAAGTGGTGAAAGGGATTAGCTTTGACGCCCCTTCCGGTTCTGTCACTGCATTGGTAGGAACCTCAGGCTCTGGGAAAACCACTATTGCAGGGCTAGCAGCAACCTTTTTAAACCCAGATTCCGGGGTAATTTATTTGGATGGGCACGACCTGCAAACCATCACTTTGGATGCCTTTCGTGCGCAATTAGGGGTGGTCCTGCAAGATGATTTTCTTTTTGAAGGCACTATCCGAGAAAATATTTTATTTCCAAGACCTGAAGCATCAGTCGAGCGATTGGAAATGGCGGTAAAAGCCGCTTACGTTAATGAATTTACCGATCGCTTTGAACAAGGATTAGATACCTTAATCGGCGAGCGAGGAGTCAAACTTTCGGGAGGTCAACGGCAACGAATCGCAATTGCTAGAGCTATTTTGGCGGATCCACGAATCTTAATTTTAGATGAGGCTACCTCCAATTTGGATACGGAATCGGAATCGTTGATTCAGGCGAGCTTAAAAGAGTTGATGCATGGGAGAACAACCTTTGTCATTGCGCACAGATTGAGCACCATTCGACAGGCAGACCAAATTTTGGTGATCGAAAATGGTCAAGTGGTGGAGCAAGGCAAGCACGAAGAACTTCTCGCCAAAAAAGGAAGGTATTTTGAATTATATACCTATCAAGCACGAATTTAAAGGGCTAGGATTCCTTTTTTTTCTTCTTTGAAAGGGTCAGCAAGGCAACGGTGCTCAAAATTAAAATTGTTCCAGCCCAATCATAGCCCGAAAAAGAGATGCCCAACCAAAGTAGGGCCGTTAAGGTAGCGGCGAGAGGCTCTACACTGCAAAGCAAGCTGGCGAACGTAGCTCCAATTTTAGAAACAGCAGTAAGGAAGAAATAAAAGGCAAGAACCGTCCCAAAAAGGACGATATAGCCAAATGCCAACCAGGTTTCCCCATCCCAGGTGCCTGAAAAACTCCAAGGCTGAGTGCCCATAGAAAGCACAATCCCACCGACAAGCATCCCCCATCCAGTGATTGCTGCGGGCGAGAAACTTCGAAGTAACCCTACCGGTTGGATGGTGTAGAAGGCAAGTGCAAGGGCAGACAAAATCCCCCAAACCAATGCCTGATTAGATATTACCAAGACTTCCGTAGATCCATGAGTTACCAAAAGGAAGGTACCCGCAAGCGCAAAAATCAAGGCCAAATATTCACCTAGCACAGGCCAAGTTCTATTTTTCAGCGCATAGAAAGCAAGCACAAATACAGGACCTATGTATTGCAGGATGGTAGCGGTAGCAGCATTGGAAAGGGAAATGCTGTAGAAGTAGGTGTATTGCACCGAAACCATTCCCACAATCCCAAAAAGTAAAAGTTTCACCACATTTTTTGGAGTAGTCCAGATGGAAAGCGCTGCTTTTTTTTCCCGAACAAGTGAGAAAAGGACCAGAATGGTTCCTGCAATTAACATTCTCCAAGAAACAAGCCAAGCAGGATTTACTCCCTTGGATTGAAATAAAAACTGGGCACAGGTCCCCGAAATACCCCAAAAAATGGCGGATGCGATGGCCATCGAAAAGCCTGTAATTTTTTGGTAGGAGCTTGAATGCATGGGTTAATTAATACACGAATATATTCCAGCAACTTGTTAAATGGGTTGCCGTTGGTAACTATTTTGTTAAAACAGGCCGAATGCTAACCTTGTGAAATCTCTGGCTATTTCAGAACTTGCCATCTGTGTTCCTCAAGGTAGTCCACCTCCTTGGCGTAGCTACCTTCAAACTAAGTTTACTCCATGCATGTATCCACTACCTACAATTAGAGTTGCCACCAAAGAAGACGAAGAAGGCCTTTGGAAAATCCTAGAGCCTGTGATTCGGAACGGTGGAGCCTATGTTTTTTCGCTAGATAAAAGCAAAAAATCCCTGATGGACTATTGGCTGGGGACTGAAAAAACAACTTTCGCAGTAGAAAGGGGAGGAGAGCTTGTGGGCACCTTCTATCTTAAAGCCAATCAGGAGGGTTTGGGTAATCACGTTTGTAATGCAGGCTTTGTAGTTGCTCAAGAGGCTGAGGGGCAAGGATTGGGACGCTGGATGGGAACTATTGCCTTGGAAGAAGCTAAAAATAGAGGGTACTTGGCCATGCAATTCAATTTTGTAATTCAAACCAACGAGCCAGCAGTTCACCTCTGGAAGTCGCTCGGATTTTCTGTCCTTGGAGAAATACCAGAGGCCTACCGTCACCCGAAATTGGGGCTAGTGTCTGCGTTGATTTTTTACAAAAAATTGTAGGTTTATCAGGATTCAGTTCAACTATCCCAATTCACTATGTATTTCGATCGCCGAAGTTTTATTAAATCTACAATCTTGACTTCCTTTTCACTAGCATTGCCTTCCTCAATCCTGAAGTTGTGGGCAGGGCAAGCAGAAAATTTACGATTAGGATTGATTACCGACCTCCATCGAGATATAATCCATGATGCGGATCTTCGGCTTCTTACCTTTTTAGAAGAAATGAATCGAGTGGCGGTTCATGCCAAAATTCAATTGGGAGATTTTGCCATCCCCAAACCAGCAAACACCTCCTTTATAGCAGCATTTAATCAAGGAAATATCCCTGCCTATCATGTGCTTGGGAATCACGACATGGATGAAGGATACAGTAAGGAACAAGCAATTCAAGCTTTTGGAATGCCTTCTGCCTACTATGCGCAAGTCATTCAAGGTGTACGAATTCTGGTTTTAGATGGAAATGAGCTAGGCTCTCCAACGACAAAGGGAGGCTATGCTTCCTATATTGGAAAAGAGCAGCAGGACTGGCTGAATCAACAGTTGGTAGATTCGAAGGAGCCGGTGATCATTATTTCTCATCAGCCGATTGCGGGGATCTATACGATCGATAATGCAGTGGAGATCCAAAACCTGTTGTCTGCGCATTCGAGTAAAATTATCTTGGCTATCAATGGACACGCGCACGTGGACCAATTTCTCAAGGTGGGAGGCGTTTCTTATTTGCATCTCAATTCTGCTTCCTATTATTGGGTAGGAGAAAAACATGCCCATTTGAGTTTAGATGCCAAAACCCATGCGGCCTATCCATCTTTAGCCTTTACTTGCCCCTATGCAGCCGTTCTCTTTGGGGTTCTGAGACTGGATCGAAAAGCGAAAAAGCTCACCCTTATGGGCCGAAAAAGCAGTTGGATCGGTCCATCACCCTTGGAACTTGGATACTCGATTCTTTCTCCAGCTGAGCAAGAAATGTACCTGAATCCTCAGATATCGAATTGGGAACTGTAGCTATTTTTGCTTGGGTAAACTCTCTAAAATAAGACGAATCAATTCGGCTTTGTCTCCGTTTGGAATCCATCGAGCTACTACTAGGAGGTCATTTTCTGGATCTACATAGATCATATTGGTGCCTGCACCCAGGTGAAGAAAAGCCGATTTGGGAGCAGCAGGAATTTGCTTTTGCTCTAGATTCAAGTAATAATTCATAAACCCATAATCAGGCTGAACGGGAGTTGGGGTTTTTGAGAGATTGATCCATGAGGCAGGGATAAGCTGCTTCCCTTTCCAATTTCCATTGCGAAGCGTCAGGTAACCAAATCGAGCTTGATCCCAGGCGGATAGCATCATGCCGCCACCCCAATGGGAACCGCCACTCACCGATTGGACGATTTGACCATCGAGGACTACAAATGAATTTTCGTATCCAGTCCATCGCCAAGTGGGGCTGGCACCGATAGGATCCATAATTTTTTCTTTCAATACTTGAGGAAGCGGCTTCCTCCACACATTCAACAGGGCTAGCGCCAACACGTTGACTCGGGTATCGTTGTATTCGTAGCTGCTTCCTGGCTCGCGTTGCTCGCGAACTCTTTTTTGTTTCACCCCTTCAGCAGGTCGATCTCCCCAGTCGGGTTTGCCCCAAAGGGTTCCTTCCCAGTCGGAAGTTTGTCTTAGGAGATGGTCCCAAGTAATTTTCCGGTTGTGGGGGGTGCCAAATAGCTCAAATACATCGGCTTCTTCTAGGTGATCCGCTTTGTTAATTGTCAATCGAAAAGGGTTATAGGGATAAATTGGTGCCATATAGGGATATACCAAATCCTTTTCAGAACGGATTAATCCCGCTTCTACAGCTAGTCCAGCAGTGGTGGATAGGAAACTCTTGGCTACACTAAAAGTCAAATCTACCCGTGCAGGATCTCCCCATTGACCGACCACATATCCCTTGTAAATAATCAATCCAGTTGCCGAACCTCGTTCCTTCATGGGGCCAACAGGAAACCCAAAAGGTTCCCGCCCGAAGCCACTCTCGTAATGCGCAATTTTTAAGTTGGGATTCTCCTG
>Ga0209769_1000243_pt1 | contig 21828 bp, 19 predicted proteins | sample LauGreSuBDMM15DN_2_FD_187569 | JGI IMG/M metagenome (GOLD analysis project Ga0209769, IMG submission 187569) | Freshwater lake microbial communities from Lake Michigan, USA - Su13.BD.MM15.DN (SPAdes) (version 3) | ecosystem: Environmental > Aquatic > Freshwater > Lake | place: Lake Michigan, USA...
AAAACGCCGTCTTGTCATACCTCTCGAGCCACGTCTTGCGATCGTCGGCACGCTTCTTGTTGAACACGCCGTCAATGGCATCGTCGCTTCCCGGTCCTTCGTGCAAAAGCTTGACCGTCTTGCGCACCCTCATGTACTCTTTAAATTCCACCGAGGTCGACGTGCCGAGACCCTTGAAGTACTTGATGGTCCAGCCCGATCCAGGTTGCGTCTGCTTCCAGGCTTCGTATTCGCCGTCATTGTAAAACAAGAGCGTCTGATTCGCCTTTTTCGCACGCAAAATGGGCGTGTTCATAAAAGACAAGAACCCCGTGAGTTTCAACAACGACGGCCACTCACTGTGAAACAGATTGATGACGAGTCCCTTGATGTGCGATCCGTCCAAATCTTGGTCCGTCATAATCAACACCTTGCCGTAACGCAGACACTGGTAGACTTCGTCGAGGGTCTTGTAGTCGCGTCCCGCCTCCAGACCCAGCACCTTTTTAATGTCGGCAATTTCCTTGTTTTCCGACACCTTTTTGGTGTTTTCCCCGCGTACATTGAGCAACTTGCCCTTGAGCGGATAAATGCCCACGGTGTTGCGATCCTCGCTGGAAAGTCCCGAGACAATGCCGGACAAGGCCGACAATCCTTCGCACAAAATCAAGACGCAATCTTTCGAATGATCCTTGGTGCCCGACCAATTGGCGTCGATGAGATTGGGAATGCCGCGGATATTCTTGGTTTTCACGCCGTCCGTCTTTTTCGCCAGTTTGTTGTCTTTGGCTTCGCTGAGGGAACAGGCCACGTCCATGACCCCCATTTTGGCCACTTTTTCCACAAAGGCATCCGACACGGTGCATGCCGATCCAAAGCGATTCGACGGGGTCGACAAGAATTCCTTGGTTTGACTGTCAAAGGTGGGATTCTCCACGTCGCAACGCAAAAAGAGAATCAATTGCTCCTTGATCGACGTCGGGGAAACCTTGATCTTCTTCTTCTTTTCAATGTACTCGGCCAGCTTCCGCGTGAGCTGCGACGTAATGTACTCGACGTGTTTTCCCCCCTTGAACGTGCAAATGCCATTGACAAAGGAGACGTGCATGAATTCGCCGGTCGTGGACAAGGCCACGGCATACTCCCAGCGGGGATCGGATTGTTCATAGACGCGCTTCGTCTCGTCCTTGGCGCCCACGTAGAGATCCACATAGTGCTGGAAACTCTTGACCGGCACCTGCGTCAACTCGGCGTCTCCAGGACCGCGAAAGGCCACCTTGACCTTTTTGGCAGTCTGATCGGTGAGAGCAGCCATGTCGTACACGCGCTTCTTGAACAGGGCGACCAACTCTGGCGTCAAGGTGATCCCAAGACGTGCATAATCGGGCAAAAAGGACACGCGCGTAAAGGGTTTCGTCGACGCGGACACTTTGGTGACCACGGGCTGGCCAAGGACGTCCAAATTGTTGCGAAACTCTTGCACATAACGGAGACCGCGCACGGCATCGACCGTCTCGAGTCGACCGTAGGTAGACCACACAAAGACGAGTTTGACGCCAAAGCCATTTTTACCCCCGACAATCTTCTTTTCCGTCTTGTCGTAGTTGGTCGACGTGCGCAACTGTCCGAAAATCATTTCGGGGATCCACACCTGCGTCTCGGGATGCTTGGCAACATCGACGCCGCTGCCGTCGTTCATCATGGTGATGCGTCCATCGGGCTCGACCGTGACTTGAATGGACGTGACCAACTGTTTTTCGATCATGGGAGAGTGAATCATACGAATCACATGATCGCGGCAATTGACAATGGCCTCGTCAAACAACTTGTAGAGCGCGGGGACGAGATCCATCTCTTGATGAACAATGCGTCCAGAGGCCTCATCAAAGATCCACATGACCTCGCGAAGCGTCTCGACGGAGCCCACATACGTGTCAGGATTGTCGAGCACGTGTTGCTTGTCCGTCTTGCTCTGGTAGTTGCGCGCCAACATTTCATTTTCCATGGTCGGTCGAGGAGGAGGTGTGACCGGGGGCGCGTCGTCGGGTGCAGAGTCGTGTTTCATGATAATCCCGAAAAAGAAGGAAAAGCAGGACTTTAAAAAAAACATGGAGTTAAAAAATTAAGCGGTCAAAGGATACAACATTCCATAGAGTTGAGGGATCCGTATACGTAATTGTCCGCGTTGACGAGGCAACCAAGTCTTCGCTGCATATTCTTGGACGATTAGCGCGCGCTGTTTCAATACGGATTTCCAACGGCGTTGTACCAGACGTAGCCAAAACGTCTTGTCGCACACTGCATAGGTATCGTCGGCGAGAATGATCAACTGGAGAATGCGTGGCGGCAAGGAGGGTTTCGCGATGCTGTACAGGTACAAGTAATGTACAACATCGGTAAAGGTATTGTTGAAAAAGGTTTTGGCCTGGACGGTATTGAGCAACACACGATCGGCAAGAGGACGCGAAGTTACGCCCAAATAGCGTTTTCCGTGAATAAATTCCGTGGGAGATTCGTTTTCAAACTCGAAAATGTCGTCCAAAACATCATTCATAGGAAGTGGATGGCGATGCGCGTATCGCGAGTGTTTTGACGCATTATTCATTCGCAAGATCAACCCGATACCCAATTTTCCTTGTTTCGCACCTCTTTGTACACCTCATCGTTTTGACGGACTATGAAGAAGAAGTGCAGTATCAATTTGGACCACGTGACCTCGGAGCAACTTCCTGCGTTACTGTCTACGCTTTCTATATTGGGCATTTCGTTCAGCTTGCACTACCATCAAGATCAAGAGGTCGACGGTGAGTTTTCGACGCGCGCAACAACAACCACCATGCATCCTCCAATGACACCCATGAAAGCCAAAGCCAAGCCATCGTCGTCGAATCCAACCATGATGTGCGCACACGCGAAATGTCCCAAATCGGGAGGATTTTACCGTCGCGATTGCTTTCCACGCCTCTACTATTGCGCGGAGCATAAACCCGACGAGAGTTACAAGACGCACAAGACGTTTACGTTTGAGGGACTTCAAGGACAACGACGTGAATCCTCTCCCCCTCACAAACGGGTTCGCCACGAGGCCACCGACTCCGCCGCCGACGCCGACGCCGACGACGACGATGAATGGCTGGAGAGTCGCAACCACCACTTTCCGTGTGATCCCATTCATCTCAAGACGCCTGAAAAAGTATAAACCAACGGTCCAACGCCACGACACGTCGTGGTTGGTCACTGATCAATTTGTTTCTTTGTAGATTGCCGGATTTAGGTACGCGTTGCACACCTTTGTACACCTCATTGTCCTGCGGTAAGGTATGGTATGTACGGGTCTTCTTCTTTTTACAAAATTGATCCCTGTAGTGATCTATAATCTACTACGGTACGCGTTGCACACCTTTGTACATTTCATTGTCCTGCGGTAAGGAGAGCGGGTGCACTATGTACGGGTCTTCGAAATCGACGACGACGGGTGCAGCAGCTGGATTTGATTTGACAACATGGTTGTTTGCAGAGGTTGGCTTGGAGCGCAACCCCACAGTACCGAGTAATGTGAAAACGGGTTTTACATATCCAGAGGTGGTGAAGCTGACCGACGCCGAAATGATGCTTACAACGGGATTGTTCGAAATGGTCACGTCACCGTTACCGGTATCCAGGCCACGCTGCTGGATGTTTCCGACAAAGGAATTGGAAAATGAGCTTACGTTGCGAATTCCGCACGAAGTTCGGAAATTTACACCCGTTCCAGTGCATCCGATTCCAGCGGTTGCTCCCGTTAAAAATAAACAGATGCGGCCCGCCAAGGCAACGCACGTCGTGGATGACGCAGTGGCGCGAAAAAAAGTCGCGGCGACCAAGGGAGGATGTAATCTATAATTTTCTTTTTACTGGACGATACATTACGTACAATGTGACCATGACGAGATTGACTGTTACAGACACTACACCGGCAGCCATGAGAGAGATGTCGGAAATGAAATAGCCGTGCAACAACCACAAGAGGCTCGTGAGTAAGAGCAAGAGCAACGAATACAAGGACAAGTCGTGAACACGTCGGGTGGTCCATGTTTTGTAGACTTGGGGTACAAGTTGAACGCAATTTGCCAAAGGGGCGAGCCAGGCTACGATCACAGGAAATGAAATCATATATTTCACGGTGATTTTCTTGCTCGTTTGCGTTGCGATTTACGCGTCGCCGACACCGGGGATCGCGATCGCGACCGGGTGCGAGAGCGAGAAGGAGGGCGGTCCGTCAACTGGGATCGCCAGAAATCGTTCAATTCTTCGCGCCAAATGTCCAACACAAACATTTTGACTAAATCCACCGTCCAGTCATGGGCGTCGAGACTCCGTAGCAAGTTTCGCGTGGCCCAAATACTTGCATCGTTTTTATACGGATGCCGCGTCGATAGTTGATGGATGAACGAAATCAAGAGATTCCGATTCTGTTCCAAAAAGTGTAGAAACTCTTGCGTATTTACGGATGGAACTTCTTCATGATGAATTTCCGGCAAAGGAAAGGCCAAGACCATAGTATAAACAAAGTGGGATACATTTTTTCGTAAAGAGAAGGGAAGCAAATTTTTCTCTGACCACTATTATATCCATGGACCCGTCTGAAATACTTCGCGACGATTCGTTTGTCCAGTTTGACTCGGATTGTGTGCGTAAACGCGCGAACTGGAGCAAATCAGCGGACGAATTTAAATTCGACGGTAAACACTTTGACCCCGCAGCCCTCCTAGCCGCGATTCCGTCGCACTCTCCCAAATTGCAATCGCTTTTAGATAAAATCAGTGCCTTGGACGATGCGGATCACAAACGGGACGGCAAGTACTACAAACATTTCATCTTTTGCGACGTCAAAGCCTCGGCGTACGGTGCCAAGTTGTTAGCCGCGGCGCTCATGGCCACAGGCATGACCATGGGGTACAAGGCCGACAAAATCATGTATGACGACGACGACGACGACGACGGCGAGGAAATGGAAGGAGGGAGCTCTGGAAAGAAGAAACGCAAACGGTTCGACAAGATCAAATTTGTAGACAACTTGCCGCCACATCGCAGTTTTTTCTTGCTCTCTTCCGTCGCTGTGTACGACCAACCCATTTCGGTGGCGATGAAAAAGACGATTTTACAAACATTTAATCAACGTCCCGCGAATGTGCATGGTAAAAACATTCGTTTCATCATCATGGACAGTGGATTCAAAGAGGGCATCGACTTGTTTGACGTCAAATACATTCATATTTTTGAACCTTCTGTCAATGCTGCCGATCAAAAGCAAGTCATTGGACGCGGAACGCGCACGTGTGGTCAAGAGGGTCTCAAATTTCACCCTACACAAGGATGGCCACTTTACGTCTTCATTTACGACTTGTCCGTCCCCGAAAAGTTGAGAGATCCGTTGTCGGAATCCATCTCTATCCACGACTTGTATTTGAAATCTTTGAATATTGATTTGCGCATGTTTACGTTTCAGAGCGAATTGGAAGACACGGTCATGTATGGTGCCGTAGATCGCGAGTTGACGGAAAATATTCACAGTTTCGCTGCTGCGGCACCCTCCCTGGAGGAAGAACGTGTGGGCGGCGACAGAAATGGATTATCTCTGTTGGGATCCCTCGCCAATACTTTGACGCGACCTCACGAGGCCATGAGTTTTAAAGAAATGCAAGAGTACATTCGCCAACATTTTCGAGACGCGGCGTGGCAACCCGCCAAGATGGAAAATATGTGCGCCAAAGCGGATGCGACCAAAGCGGATGCGACCAAAGTGGATGCGACCAAAGCGGATGCGGATGCGACCAAAGCCATCGAAGGGGGGGCTGGCGGCAACATAATCACATACAGTCCAACCCAAGACTTTGTTTCGCGGTATTTCACGCCACAAGCCCCGGTCAAGGGCATGCTGTTGTGGCATTCTGTCGGTGTAGGCAAGACCTGCAGTGCGATTGCAGCGGCCTCGGCCTCGTTTGAACCCCAGAACTACACCATCTTGTGGGTCACACGCACCACACTCAAGACGGACATTTGGAAAAACATGTTTGACCAAGTGTGCAGTGCCGACATTCGCGACAAGATCCAACGCGACGGCTTGAAAATCCCCGATGCCTACGCCAAGCGCGTCCGGTTGTTGTCCAAGGCCTGGAGAATTCGCCCCATGTCCTACAAGCAATTTAGTAATCTAGTAACCAAAGACAATGCCAACTACAAAACGCTGGAGAAAATCAATGGTGCAGCAGATCCGCTGCGTAAAACCCTGTTGATTATTGACGAGGCCCACAAGCTGTACGGGGGCGGCGATGCCGTGTTGTCGGCGCTGGAAAAGCCGGACATGGAAATGTTGCACAAGTCCATCATGAACTCTTATGCTGTATCCGGACAAGACTCGGTTCGATTGCTGTTGATGACGGCCACACCCATTACCGACAGTCCGTTGGAAATGGTCAAGTTGATCAATCTGTGCAAACCGTCATCGCAACAATTGCCGACGGAATTTCCCACGTTTTCGGCGGCCTATCTCGACGACAATGGCCGATTCACGGCCAAAGGCCGGAGCGATTTTCTGGATCAAATTGCGGGAAACGTGAGTTATCTGAATCGTACGAAAGATGCACGTCAATTTGCACAACCGCGAATCCAACACGTTATGGTGCCCATTGTCCCCAATAGTGACGACGTCTTGAGTCTCGACAGACGTCTGGTTCGTGCTATACACGAAAAGCCCATTTCGGCATTGAAGAAGCGCTTTTTGGACGAAAATGCCAAAATTGACGCCGACATGAAAGATTTGCACTCTTCTCGTTTTCAAGAATTGACACGACGATGTGACAAGTTTTCCGAGGATAAACAGCGGTCGAAAATGTGCAAAAAGTTGAGCAAAGCTGCAATCAAAGATTTGGTCAAAGAGGCTCGTAATCGTACAAAGAAGATTACATCGGATGTCAAGGAATTGCGCAAAGAAATGAAAGCAGCGAACGTGATCAAAAAAGATGATCTGAAACGCGTCAATCGTAGTAATAAGAAGACACTCAAAGAGTATGCCCAGAGTAGTTTTTATCAGCTCAAGTACAAATGTGGTAAGAAAATTCGACCAGAAACCAAATTCAGAGAATTTGCAGAAACCGACAGTGTCGTTGTAGGATTAAACGGCGATATTGAAGCCTATGGCGATCGCATTCAGGAGTTGAAGGTGGGACTTTCTTTTGCCAAAAAAGAGCACCGTGTCAAATTGAAGGAAATCCAACAGGCGGTGGCGGAAGAAAAAGATGCAGACCAGAAAAAGGCGAAACAAGAACATGCCTTGGCCACATTACGCTCGAGTATAAAGTCCAACAAACAAGTTGTCAATGAAGAAATTCGCAATCTGACAAAGAAGAAGAAACATGCCACAAGAGAGAAAAAGTCGCGTTTCCGAGAAATTCGAAAAGAACTCAAGCAAGCCGTTCGGGAATCGAAAAAGGCGCAACGTGAAGTGAAGAAACAAGAACAGGCCTTGCGCAAGACGTTGAAAAAACAGGACCGACTTCACGCTGAAATAACCAGCGACACCCTGCGCGACATGGTTCAACGCTATGGCCAAGAATTGGATCAGCAACTGCGAGGACTCTGAGTCACCATCCTAGCTGGCTGCACCTCTTTGTACACCTCCTTCTGGGCATGGATCGGAATCGGAAACGCAAGGCGGCGGCGGCGGCACCTTCTCTTCCTACTCTTCTCGACGCGTTGTTTACCGTGGATGAAAGTCCTCTTTTGAAACATTTGAAAGAAGACCATCCTACATATCAACGTTTTTTGGCGAAAAACGTGGGTTATAATCGTGTTATGTGTCTACTCAAAGGTTTGGAGAGACTCAAAAGTTTTTCCTCCTCGGAACGCCCGAAAACTTCGTTGGAAGATATTACGCTCCATCTGTGTTCTATTCTCGGCAAAATTAGAACAGAGGGGACTTAAACCAACGACAGAACCCGCTTGCGGGTTCGTCGTGGTCAATGACCAACCCAGACACAAGGTCTGGGTTGCGTTTATGCATGGGGATCGGATGGAAAAGACAATCTTGCCATGTTACTTTTTATCACGGACGAGTCGACAAATTGGCCGTTTTGTTTGTTCATTGAAACCGTTGAAGGTTGGATTGAAGAATCTGCTGGCGAAGAAGAGTGTGAGAAAGACATTGTCAGATGCGACAAACTCATTGTCGCCATGCAATATCTCACTGATTTGATACGGGGAAATCCTTCTTTTCGGGTCTGGGGGCCTGGGTATGTAACATTTGGATGGATGAAAATTGCCAAAAAAGTGTTGGAACACGAAATCAACCACCACCCAGCTTCGCAAGCTTCGGACGAGGATAAAATCGAGGATAAAATCAATGAATACATTGAACGGCTCGAAACTGATATTCCGGAATGGGAAGAGTTGTTTGCATGTGAGCTGGATCTGAACTAGCCCCCCCCCCAAAAAAAGTCAATGTTGTAGAAAAAGAATTAGACACTTGTTAGACATATAAACTTTGCGACGTGGCTACATATTTAAGCAGCCCCGCATCCATCTGTGACAGCAAATGAAGACACTCCACTTGTCCGTGCATTTCCGCAATGCTTGACAATTCCTTGACAATGGTGGAAATTTTCAAAATGGCCTTGTTGAAATCTCCGGCAGAGACGCCCAACATGGCGTGCAAATCAATCAAGAAAATGCGACATTCCACCTCGTCTTGACACCGATACCAACGTATGACCCAATCGATCAAGTCGAATTTCAAGTCGTCTTCGTGAGTCTGAGGCGGCACGTCTTCCAAGTCACCCAAGCGCCGATACGCTTGAAATAGCGATTCCGCATAGTGTTGCACCAAGGGATCGTCGGAATGAGGACGCTCGTGTCGCACCTGTTCTTTGACCTTGACGTCGGTAAAACACGACAGAATGCCGGCAATCTGGGCCGCATCGGTAATATCCGAAAACCACGACCATTTCGTCAATTGTTGCGCTAGGATGAGAGGATGAACTTCGGCGAGACCCGCGGCCATGGTTCCCAACGGCGTCGACAAGGTAAACTTGCCGCCTTCTTCTACCTCTTGTAAAAACCCCTCGTCCAACATGATCTTACAGACACGCGCCAGCTGTTGTCGCATGTGTTGTTGCAACTGTTGCATGTCCTCGTCCAACAGTTCCACGTGGCGGGTCAACATGTCCAACTCTTTGACGCGCTTCACATCGGCCAAACACGACGGGAATTTCTCCACCACGAGTTTCATGTCGCGATCGAGCGCTTTGCGCTTCTTGTTGACCGCCGTCTTGAGGGCCAGTTCCATCTCCACATAGACACGACACGCGTCCAGGGGCATCTTCAACGTTTGTTGCAACGCAGTTTCCACGCGATCTCGTTCTTTACGCGCAATTTCAAACTCTAGAGAGCGTTGATGGAGCATGGAATCCACATCTAGACGTCGCATCGACAAATTGGCAAAGACGCAGCACTCCTCGACCGACAATGCCGTTCCTTGGACAAAGAGGTTGAGCAATAACGAATAGGAAATGGAAAATTTCGACACCAATTGTTGCGGTTTGCCACTCAAGAGATTGCGATACTCGGACACGGACATTGCCGGGGGTAACAAATTGGTACAGTGGATCACATGCCCCACCGTGTCAATGCCGCGCCGGCCCGCGCGTCCGGCCATCTGGGTATACTCGTGGGCATACAGCAAACGTTCGCGTTGTCCGTCGAATTTGGAGAGTCCAGTGAAAACGGCCGTTTTGATCGGACAATCGAGACCAATGGCAAACGATTCGGTGGCAAACAAGACCTTGATGTACTTCTTGGCAATCATGAGCTCGACCATTTCGCGCAAAATGGGAATCATCCCCGAGTGGTGAATGCCAATGCCCTTTTCCAACAAACTGACGACCAAGCGATACTCGGGCATTTGCATGTACTCGTGAAAATTGGGCAACTTGCGCAAAATCTGCTCACATTCGCGGGCCACGGTGTAGCCCACTTTGCTATCGTCCTCCAACACGGGAATGGTGATTTCTTGCGCACACGTTTCAACCAATTTGCGACTAAAGACGAAGAAAATGGCGGGCAACATGCCACGATCCCGCAAAAAGAGCGTCAGTTGGTTCAAGACGAATTTCCGCGGACTCGCAATCTGACCGTTTTGTAGCATGGTCAACAGCTTCTTCGTCTTGTGGACATTGGCTTCCATGAAGACGCCGTTGGGCGTCAAGAGAGGGATCAAGTCTTGCGTTGTAGCCCGGATCCATTGCTCCGTTTCCTTGTCCGCCTTGAACACTTTGAGCCCCGATTCGGGCAAGGTCACAAAGGCATAATGCGTCAACGGGACGACGCGATGTTGAGTCGAAGCCAAGACGACGGGTTTGTGTTTCGTCGTCTCGATCCATGTAGCAAATCGCTCGGGGTTGTCAATGGTGGCACTCAACATGACCATCTGAACATGTTGGGGCAACATTAAAATGGTCTTTTCCCAGACGTGACCGCGATCCACATCGTTAATGTAGTGAATTTCGTCAAACACGACGCAGGCCAAATCTGTCTGGACATTGAGTTGAAAGTCGAATGCGCTCGAGGTAGAGGCAATCGTAGTGTTGGATCGAAACAGGGCATTCATCAAGATTTCCGTGGTCATGATGAGCACTTGGGCGTCCGGATTGGTTTTAATGTCGCCCGTCAGCAATCCAAAGGAAATGTGGGGATACTTGCGCGAAAATTCGGCATACTTTTGGTTCGAGAGTGCCTTGATGGGACTGGTGTAGACGACTTTTTTGCCAAACTGCGTGAAATGCTCGAGTGCGAATTCGGCCGGCAAAGTTTTTCCCGATCCCGTGTGCGCCGTGACCAAGACGTGATGTCCCTCGACGATGCCCTGGATCGAATGTTTCTGAAACGGACTCAGTGCAAATGGAAATCGCGCAAAGGCTTCCCGCAAAGTCAATGTCTCACCGACGTCGTCGTCGTCGTCGTCGTCGTCCGGATAGACTTGGGTGTCGCAGACGATGACCATTTCTTTTTCTCTCTACGTAGTAGTAGTAGGAAAGATGGACTTTCGACTGGTGGATCCGCCTCTCTACGGAGTGCCAACCGATGTGGTCCAGTACCAACACGTGGAACGATTGCAAGAAATTGACCAACGCGTCTTGTCGCGATTTGTACCCGATGGTGGTCGTCCACCCTTGCCGCCCAACTTTGATCCGAGACCAGCCATGACCAAGTATGCCCTTTTTCCCATGTTGGACAATCGCATGCCGGCGACCATTCCGATTCAGCCGAATTACGCGCCGACAGAAAACACCCCCTTTTCACCAAATCAAACGGGTCCCGTGGCTGGATTTCAACGCAACGTCGACGTCGAGACGGAGTTGCGCAACCAAGTCTATGCCTTGCAAAAGAATGTTGATCAGACGGCCTATGTTCCGTCCACTGCGTCGGATCTCTTCCACGTCAAGCCTGTCCCGGGGATTGGAACCGGAGAAAACCCACGGCATCCCCTGTTGTTCCAACAATTTTCCTTTGCCGCCACCCCGAGTATAGTGGATCCCAAAATCGGAAGCGAGTTGTTACACAACAGTACCCGTACACAATTGCGCGAATGATGGATAATAATTCTGTACAGATCATAGATGCAGCTACGATCTATACTTTTTGCGACAAAACCGGAATACTACTGGGTTTCCTTGATGATCTTTTTAGGCATTGTCATGGTCATCATTTTATGTTGGAAGCGTGTGGACTTTGCTTCGATACACGAGGGATTCCAACAAGAACAACCGTACTTGTACGTCGTCGGCGATCAGGTCTATTCGGACCCTCTCTACGTTTCCATGTACAATCGTCTCATGCTTCCCCAAGATATTCTTGACAATATCGTGGAGCAAGTGGTGGAGATGACCCAGCCCTCTGTCAACAAGAGTTCGTTGTTGGACCTGGGGTCGGGCACGGGGACTCTCGCAGCCAAATTGGCCAAAAAAGGGTTGACCGTGTTTGGCGTCGACAAGAGCGGGGTCATGATTGAGAGTTCCAACAAAGAGCACGGATACATACCCACCTTGCAATTCAAAGAGGCCAATTTTCTAGAACCGATGCTGTGGGAATCGGGATCGTTTTCGCATATTTTGTGCACGGGATTTACATTGTACTTGTTGGAAGAGGCGTCGTCGAAGCGACGGTTGTTGGAAAACAGTTTCCATTGGTTGCGACCGGGAGGATACTTGATTATGCAATTGGTCGATCCCGACAAATTCCAGACGATTATTCCGGGGGGTAGGCCGCCGATTCCCTTGCCACCGAGTCAAGAACGCGTGGTCAACACGGTGATTGACTTTGTGGATTTCGAATACAAGGCGAGCTACAAGCAAGACGGTTCCAACATGCTCTTGCACGAATCGTTTGTGGATGGATTGACCAAAAATGTGCGTCAGCTGGAACAAACATTGTCCATGTGTCCGGTGCGCGACGTTTTGGCGATGGCGGTGCGATGCGGATTTCAAGGGCAGGGATATGTCGAGATGAAGCATGATCCGCACCAGTACTTGTACGTGTTTGTAAAACCGGCGTAAATTCCTCGATCATGCATCGAGCAAGCGGTGCTTTTCAACGGCCGTCACTTCGGCCAAGATGCTCACCAGTTTCTTGGATGCGGCCTCATCCATGTTGGATATATTGCGCGATATATTGTACCAGATCTCGTAATCCGGACTGTCGGACACTTGATATCCAGGATTTTGATCGCACCATGCATCATTCTTTCGTACATACATGACTTCGCGCTTGACATCGGTGCAATGAATCGGTCGCTCCTGCGTGTTTTTCTCCCGCAACGCTTTGATCAAAATGCGCGACATGCCCTGCACATATCCCACCTCGCTCAAGTGTTCGAGATCCTCCATGCTGACTTGAATATCCGTGATGAAATCTGACAGTGTAATGGCGTCTTTGCATTCTTGGTAGAAGGACGGACAAAATCCTTTTTATCATGAAAACAAAGATTTGCGTAGTATAAGTCGTGAATATTCCGCTGCGTTATATACCACAGCGGGAAAAATGGTCCACATCGATCGAGATATTTTAGCGTCGCACGATTTCGTTGTTTCCGCAAATTGCGTGTACCTTGAAACCATTTTTGTCAACTTTGTTTCGAGGTACAGTGTATATACAGCCAATGGTGCGTTTTACGCCGGAAAACAAAGAACAACTGCGTGATGCAATTAATGTGATGAACAAACGGACGGGAATCCACACGGAACATGGACACATTAACGACTGGGACGTCAGTCGCGTGACCGACATGTCTGATATTTTTAGTGGTTTAGCTGGGTTTGACCAGCCTTTAGACAGGTGGGACGTCAGTCGCGTGACCGACATGTCTAGGATGTTTGAAGCATGTCTTGCCTTCAACCAGCCTTTAGACAGGTGGGACGTCAGTCGCGTGACCGACATGTCTTGGATGTTTTATTATTGTCGTGCCTTCAACCAGCCTTTAGACAGGTGGAATGTGAGCCACGTGACCGACATGTCTAGGATGTTTAGTTATTGTCGTGCCTTCAACCAGCCTTTAGACAACTGGAATGTGAGCCACGTGACCGACATGTCTAGGATGTTTCAATACTGTCGTGCCTTCAACCAGCCTCTAAACAAATGGAATGTGAGCAACGTGACTGACATGCACGAGATGTTTAGTGAATGTTTTACCTTCAACACGACTCTAAACAACTGGAATGTGGGCAACGTGACCAACATGGGAGGAATGTTTGCTCTTTGTGAGGCCTTCAACCAGCCTCTAAACAAATGGAATGTGAGCAACGTGACCGACATGGGATCGATGTTTGTAGGATGTTTCGCCTTTAACCAGCCTCTAAACAAATGGAATGTGAGCAACGTGACCAACATGATGGAAATGTTTGATGAGTGTTCTTCCTTCAACCAGCCTCTAAACAAATGGAATGTGAGCAACGTGACCAACATGTCTTATATGTTTAGTCGGTGCGATGACTTTAACCAGCCTCTAAACCACTGGAATGTGAGCAACGTGACGAACGTGGAATTGATGTTTCGAGAATGTCATGCCTTTCACCAAGTTCTTCCGTGGAAACTTCATGTCGACGTAGAAACAAGGAATATGTTCTTTGGAAGTCACGGGTCGTTGTTGGAAAGACGCAGTTCGGGCACCATCCGTCGCCGCAACGGGGAGCTCGCCCATTCGATCATCAAGCGCTCCAACCATCCCAACATGATGCGTTTCGACGACGATCACATGTCGCCTATTGAAGCCGATGCACCAGACTACATAGAACGTCTCATGGCCAATGTGCGCAAAAAGAGCCCTGAACTCTTGGTAACGACGACGACGCGACGCAAGCGCAAGCGGTCTCGGTCACAATCCGAGTCCGATGCACCAGACTACACACGGCGTCTCATGGCCGATGTGCGCAAGAAGAGCCCTGAACTCTTGGTAACGACGACGACGCGACGCAAGCGATCTCGGTCTCGGTCTCGGTCACAATCCGAGTCAAGGAAACGATCGGATAGAAAATAACTTGACAATGTGCTGTGCATGGTGGTTAATTAAAAGCGGTCCACATCGATCGCGCGATAACTAGCGTCGCACGATTTCGTTGTTTCCGCAAATTGTGTGTACCTTGAAACCATTTTTGTTAACTTTATTTCGAGGTACAGTGTATATACAGCCAATGGTGCGTTTTAGGCCGGCGAACAATGAACAACTGATTCACGCAATTTGGGATATGGATGAAATGACGGGAATCCACACGGAACATGGACACATTAACGACTGGGACGTCAGTCGCGTGACCGACATGTCTAGGATGTTTAGTGGTTTAGCTGGGTTTGACCAGCCTTTAGACAGGTGGGATGTGAGCAACGTGACGAACATGCGTGAGATGTTTAGTGAATGTGAGGCCTTCAACCAGCCTCTGAACAGCTGGAATGTGAGCAACGTGACCGACATGCGTGAGATGTTTGTAGGATGTTTCGCCTTTAACCAGCCTCTAAACAAATGGAATGTGAGCAACGTGACCGACATGGGAGAAATGTTTTGTAGTTGTCATGCATTCAACCAGCCTCTGAACAAGTGGAATGTGAGCAACGTGACCAACATGGAAATGATGTTTGATGACTGTCATGCTTTCAACCAGCCTCTGAACCACTGGAATGTGAGCAACGTGACCGACATGGGCAGCATGTTTTATAATAGTCATTCCTTCCACCAAGTTCTTCCGTGGAAACTTCGTGCTGGCGTACGCACAGCTTATATGTTCGTTGGAAGTCACGGATCGTTGTTGGAAAGACGCAGTCCGGGCACCATCCGTCGCCGCAACGGGGAGCTCGCCCATTCGATCATCAAGCGCTCCAACCATCCCAACATGATGCGTTTCGACGATGACCACTTTTCGCCCATCGAAACCGATGCGCCCGACTACACACGGCGTCTCATGGCCAATGTGCGCAAAAAGAGCCCTGAACTCTTGGTAACGACGACAACGCGGCGCAAGCGCAAGCGGTCTCGGTCTCGGTCTCGGTCACAATCCGAGTCAAGGAAACGATCGGATAGAAAATAACTTGACAATGTGCCGTGCATGGTGTGTGTGCTGAAAGGTTCTCCGGTTAATTACCGAAGAAACGTCCTACACGCTCAAAGATGGCATGCGCTTTGCCACACACTGTCCGCAAACACTCGCGCACCTTGGCATCATCCCCCGCCTCTTCAAATGCAATCCGCAGCATCGAATTCTCGTCATGAGGATGCTCCTTTTGGAATCCGCAAAAGGAAATGCGGTGATCGCCATCGTCGGTGTCATAATACGTCTCGAGCAACAAATACACCAACAAATTCCCCAGCGTGTAGTCCTCTTTCACCAACGTGACGTCGTAACAGTGGTCCATAGAAACGGCATCGGATCGACGAACGAGCACTTGATTGTCGCGCACATTGTCGTAAAATGCCAGCACCTTGTCTTGCAGGATCTTGCACGCCGTCTGGAGCAATTCTTCGTTGCTGTAAATGCCAATGGTCTGCACGACAAAGTCAAAGGAATTGGGAACAAAATGCCGCTGGGCATCGAGACACAGGAAATCCTTTTTTTTCCCAGCAATTTCCGCGGTCGACAACTTGTCCTTGGTCTGGAGCCGGTCCAGTTCTTTTTCCCACACGGCATCCAAGTGTTCTTGCTGCGTGTTGTGAAAGGCGCATTTCGACACCACGTTGAACGAGCAGTTTTCTTTGGCCGATCCGACGGAAAATTGTGCAACCAGGTGCAAATGTTCGCCCGGGATGGTGTCGGCCAGTTTGGGGCGCAATCGTGCAAATTCAATAAAGGACTGCGTCATGTCATTCTTGGGAAAGATTTGCTGCGACACGGTGGTGGGCAAATAACGCTTGGAACCATCGTCGGCGCCCGTCTTGACCCGAAGTCGGAAATCCTCGGTGGTGACCAATCGCAACGAATCTTCGGCTTGCACGTTGACTTCAAGTTCCACGTGATTTGGCAATCGATCCAGCCACTTTTCCGGCGCGTCTTTTAAGCCATGGTCCCACGACGTGACGTGTTTGCTGTGAATGGGAATGAGGCTGAGACGGTGTTTGAGAATCTCATTGGTCAGGCGACCCGTATTCACTAAAATCTGGCACTGCGGAGAAGAAGAATTCGCCGCCGACGACGACGCCGACGACGACTCGATCGATTCGGTGCGAATGACGTTGATCGGAATGTCGCTCAACAAGGTGCGGCGCAAGGCATTGGCCACGCTCACGTCTACGTTTGAGAGACGAAAGTGCAACGTTTGCTGCTGCTCTTCCGACAGGAATTTGTAGTTGATCTTGGTGGCCAAAGGCTCCGATGTGGCATGCGATGTGCTCATGGATACAGTACACTATGATTTTACTAAAAAACATGAACTCCTCATGATGAATTCATGTTTATAAGGATTTTACTCTTCTTTTTTTCGTTAGATTGGACAGCGGTCGACTTCTCTTTCTCGTATTCGTTCGTGCGGCGGGATTTGACTTTACCCAACCGTCAGCGAGTTCTAATAGTTGCAAATCTTTCTCTTTAAAATCTTGACGAGTGAATGGATCTCGTCGAATGTTGTTTTGATGCAGATACGCCAACGCCTCTACGCTGTAGCACCGGTTTCTAAATTTCACGATCCGTCCCTCTTTGAAATCGTCATGCATGATGGGACAAATTGTGTCACCGTTGCATTCGTCGAGACTGATTGCAAATGGTAGTACTTTCGTAATGAGTTTTCCATGATGAAATTCTACATCAAAATCCTTACCACCCACCATCTTAAATGTACCTTTTCCGTGACGTTTCAGTTCCTTGTCCCACGGTCCTTCATAACTCAGTCCACTTGGATACGTGATTTTCGGTTCACCATTGTAAAATTCTGGACGAAAATATTGTTGACCTATCTTGTATGGCGGTTTTTTGTAACTGTAACTATAAACAATTCCGTCTGGCATTGTTGCAACACATTTAAATAAATTAGCATTAGCGTGTTCAACCGTAATATTTATGTATGAGACAGGATCGTAGTCTACTAAAGTTTTTATTTTTCCACGCCAAAATTCGCCATCTTTCCAATTTCCTATACTTTCGTTTTCAAGAATACCTTCCCCCCCTGTCTCTACTATTTCTGTTCCTTGTCCATGTCTTAAACCCAGTTTGAAATGACCTTGAAATGTCGAATGTTCGTTTGGCTCTATATCATAAGTATTACGAATGGTCCCCGCGCCATCCACAATATCCTTATTCCACTGACCTTCATATGTTGTCGTAGTTCCGTCATCATACACTTTAAATATACCTTGACCATGTTTCATTCCATCTTTCCATTCACCCTCATATTCACAAGAAAACCCTTCATCATTCGGATCCCAACCCCCCAAGTCGTACGCAGGTGTACCATAATCGTAAGAATATGGCAAATTTCGAACGAACCCATCATGATCATCGATAATCCCGTCATGAACGTCTTTCAACCAGGCCTTCTTTGGCCAGGTCATTTTACCGTGACCTTCAATGACATCATTGTTCCATCGGCCTTCATACACTCGGCCATCTTCGAAAGTATATTTTCCCTGACCATGGCGAATACTCCTTGTCTCCCCGGTGTATCCAGGTATGCTCATTTCTATAGAATGCCAAAAGATAATTACTCGCTGCCAAAAAAGCCCCCCTTGCGGTGAAACGTGCGACGGCCTCGTTCACCGACTTGTTCTGATGAATGCGAAAATCCACCTTGTGATAGCAACTCTTTTCAAACACGCGCAGGGCATTCGTGGTGAAACGCGTCGTAGTTTTGGCCAACATGTAATGTGGTTTCAACCACACAACTGTTTAAACGCAACCCAGACACAAGGTCTGGGTTGGTCATTGACCACGACGAACCCGCGTTCTGTCGTTGGTTTATATTGTTTTTTTTCTATTGTTCGTAAATAAACATGAGTGAAATGAGAACAAACATGAGGATAAAGGGCAGCAACAACACGATCCAGGCAATGCCGGGGGCACCTGCGCGGCAAATCAGGTTGAGCACCCAGGTCCAGAACAAGATGTAAATGGCCTTGATGATGAAGATCATGGCCGTGCTGCTGACGTTGCAGGTGAAATTGCCGACGCAGTACTGATTGACCATGCCGACATTTTGGTACAACAATACCACCAAGGCAATGGAAGAGATGATCAAGTAAATGTACGAAGGGGTACACAAATTACGCAAGCCGGCGACCATGATATATAGACAAACAAGGAGAAAGAAAATTTTCTAAATCATGCTGACCGGTTTTGCGTCCATCGCAATCTGCGTCGGTCCAACAAAATTGTTCATGCCCCCAATGGGCCATCCGGGATTCATAGGCGATGCCGCATACGTATCCAACGCATTATTGTTTCCCCCGTACATGATCCTCCGTCGACGTTGACTGCGACTTTTTCGCAAACGGTGGCGGCGTTGTTGGCGACGAAGCGTATATTTTTGTTTGGTATTCATATGCAACATGCAGAGAAAAATGCCTATTCAATGTCTACATGTGTCAACATGTGTCGCCGACAACATACATTGGTGAGTCCTAAAGTATCCAGCACTTGTCCCTCGACGGTTTTTTCCACTTCGTGATTGGCGATTCGCTCTCGTGTGAGATATATGACGTCCTCCAGCGACTGCTGATCGCCGATTTTGCGCTCTCGCACCTTTTCGAGATAATAGCGGTACTTGTCGGCAATTACATTTCCACAAGTGAAGCACTTGATGGGGATAATCATGGTGTGTTGCTCGAGGTGTACTGGATGGAGAAAATTTCTTCTGTCGATATAATAGAATTGAAATGTGGAGAAGCGTCATCGTCCTATCCGTCGCGGCAATACTAATGGTATTGTTGTTGCTGGGATGGTTCGTGTATGATCAATCACGACAAGAAGGTATGGCAGATTTAATTACGTTTAGTCGAACCATAGAACGGATGTTCATGTCGCCGGATACCAGACGACCGCCCGGGGATGAATCCAACTATACGGTAATTGTGAGACCTACCTATAACCTTGAAACTGGCAACGTGACACCTGTAACGTACTATGTCCCCAAAGGATGGTACATTGTGATGATCAAGGAATACATTCAAGATCCCAAGAATGGGAATGCGAGTCCCGTGACGGCAGAAGTTCCGCGGATGACCATTTTGGACGAAAATTGCAAACTCGTCAATGGCAATGTCGCTCCCAAGAATGCCAACAAAAATTCGCCCGCCTGTATGTCGACACTGGATATTACCGGGATCAAGACGTCGGAAGCCATTTCCCAACAAATGGACAAGAACCAGAAATTGCAAATCGAGGATTACTTCAAGAATTATTCAAGCGACATTTTGGAATTCTACGGCCGTGATTTTGCAGCCGAGAAAAAGGTGGATCCAGCGTTGAAGACGGACATGGAGGACTATGAAAAAGCCATGAAAAGTGGTGAAGACACCGCATTTGAAGATTCGCAGGCGGCACTCGAAGCGGCCAAAAAAAAATTTAAAGATGCGAACAAGAAAAGCGAAGACAAAGACTTTGATCCAAACAAAAACCTGCTTCAATTTGACCCCGTCATGCCCGTGTTTTGGGACAATGCCCTCTTACAAAATAAAGACAATTTGATGCCCCTCTTTCGTGAACCCGGATCGTTTCGCGATTACGGCAAGACGTATGTACCTAGTCACGAAGACAGTGTATTTTACAGTGAAATCACCGGACTTCCAGAGTTTGCTGCCGTGAAAGGCACACCAGAGCAACTCGGAGGATTTTGCAATCAATTGGGTAACGACCAGGAGGCGCTCGAACAAAAATGCAACTCCCTGTCCACCGACGTCTGTGCATCGACCGATTGTTGCGTGATGCTCGGTGGCAGCAAATGTGTGGCTGGCAACGGACACGGTCCAACAACGCCGTCGAATTATAGTGATTTTACGATTCAGAATCGAGATTTTTACTATTTCAAGGGCAAATGTTACGGGAATTGTTATCAGAATGGAGCGTCGTCCATGTATGTCAACTCGGCCAATAAATTTCCCTACAAGGATCCAACAACGACAGCCATGGATGAAGCTACCAAGAACGCGATTGAAAACACCTGGAAGATGTCGAAAACTCCAAAGAAAGTCAAAGTAGGTTCTGTGATCGATGCCATGTATTCGGATGAAGGCGATTCTTATTCTAAAAAACATGGCAAAGGTCAATGGTATTCCGCAAAAATTACGAAAGATGTAAGCGAATTGGTGTGGGAAGTGGAATGGTTGGAACCACCCGTCAAAGGTGAGGTCGGATTTATTGAAAAAGATACCTTGCAAAGAGTGAAACCGAAAATCAAAATAGGGGATGTGATTCAAGTGCAGTCTTCGAATGGTTGGAAATCTGCGAGAATTACAAACGACGACGAAAAGAAAAATGAGTGGGAAGTTGAATTGACGGACACGGGAACAAAGGTGCGTGTGAATAAAGACACCTCAAAAGTTGTGACGAGTAAGTAGACCCTAATTCTCACACCAGTCTGCACTCTACAGTATGATTGAAAAGGAGGTTTTCTTCAATCGCCTGGGAATTTCGGTCACCTACTGGATTGGACAAGATGCCAAAGACAACTTTGACATTTTGGATCAGGCGTCGAGTTCGGATTTATGGTTTCACGTGTACAATGAACCGTCGTGTCATGTCATTGCACACTTGCCGGGCCAATTGGATCGCGACGATTTGCAATGTATCAGAACACGTGGCGCCGTAATTTGTAGAGAACATTCGAAAAAATCGAGTTCGACCAAGATTATGTGTGCCAAAGTGGAAGATTTGACCAAGGGAACGCGTGTTGGACAAGTCAGTGTTCAAAAATATCGATTGTTATAACTTATCTAGCATTTGCTGATATTTCGAAACTTTTTGCGCCGCTGGCGCTGAGGCCGCAGGAGCAGGAGTTGGAGCAGGAGTTGGGGCTGGGGCTGGAGCTGGAACTGGTTTTGGAGCAGGGGCCGCTGGAGCAGGAGCAGGAGCAGGAGGAGGAGCAGGAGCAGGAGCAGGAGCAGGAGCAGGAGCAGAGGCCGCTGGAGCTGGAGCTGGAGCTGGAGCTGGTTTTGGAGCTGGAGCAGGAGCTGGTTTTGGAGCTGGTTTTGGAGCTGGAGCAGGAGCTGGTTTTGGAGCTGGAACAGGAACAGGAACAGGAACAGGAGCTGGTTTTGGAGCTGGAGCAGGAGCTGGTTTTGGAGCTGGAGCAGGAATGGCTACATGAAAGTGTCTCAAACATTCATCCACTTCGGATTGATCCAATCCTTCT